>ERZ773043.1994-NODE-1994-length-11063-cov-33.952126_pt1 | contig 11063 bp, 11 predicted proteins | sample MGYA00580636_ERZ773043 | MGnify/ENA primary metagenome ERZ773043 (study PRJEB29015, sample SAMEA2737992) | human oral metagenome | biome: human oral; feature: human-associated habitat; material: dental | place: China | collected 2065 ... | reverse complement strand
AACAACAACGAGCCCCTTTCGAAGGGCGGAGCGACGAAGCTCCTGCGCGTCGTGGTCGACGGGTTGCGCCGCGCACGGGCCTGATCGGCGGGCACAGGCCTGATCGGCGCGCTTCACGAAGCCCCGAATCGGCGCGCTTTACGGTGCCCCAATCCGCGCGCTTCCGTGAGCTCCGGAGACGTCACGTGTTGTCCGGGTTTGATGTAGGACCCCAGTCTGCGCGCTTCCCTGAGCTTTGATCGGCTTGCCTCCCTCAACCCTTGGCTGCGGAGGCGGCCGCGGCGCCTTGCCGCCCACAGCCCAGCCGCCCCGACGTCTTCGTTTGCCCCGATGTCTTAAGCCGTCCTGACGCCTCCGTCCGCCTCGGCAGCCGTCACCTCTTTTCGCCGGCCGAGTAGGCAGGCCCGGCCCACGCCTCGGCCACGTACGTCACCCCCATGTAGGTCAGATTCTTGGACACCTTCACCTTCGCAAGTGCGCCGTCGACGTCGCAGGCCACAAGCGAGGCGCCGTACGTGCGTTCGACGTATGCCGACGACGGGCACCCGCCGAGCCCCGCGGCGTTTCTCTGCGCGGAGGCCAAGGCCACCATGTCGGCGGCATTCTGGGCTTTGGCGATGCTCGCGCACGTCGAAGCGACCATCAGCAGCACAACCGTGAAAGTGCAGATCACGAAAGAGAAGCCGACCGTCAGGACGGTGCCCGCGCCACGTTCCGGCTCACGTTCGGCCTCCCGACGCAGCTCGTTGCGTCTGCAAGGGCTTGGACACAGGCCAAGCTGCCGACGGCAACGCCGTCGTCGAAAACGCCGATTCGATTGCCACGGAAGCTGACGCCGCCGAGAGGGCCGCCTCCTCTTCTGGACGCCTCGCCCTTTTTGTCTGGCGCTCCGTCGTCGTTTCCTGATCTCTCGCCCTTTCCGTCTGATCTCTCGCCCTTTTTTCGTGCCGCCGTCGGGCGGATCCGTCGAGACATTCACGGCGCTCCGCCTCCCACCCCGACGTCGCCGCCGGCCTTGGCGCCGCTCCCTGCTCCAGCACCGGGCCCTGCATCGACCTCGCCGCCGAACCCGGGCTCGACCACAGCCGTGACGGACGCGTGAACGTCGATGCCCAGCTTTCCGCTGAATCCTTTTTGCGGGGCGTGCACCACGGCCTCGACGGTGCCGGCGCCGCTGACGACGCTCACCGACGCACCGGGAAAAGAACGCTCGACGGCGGCCTTGATCGCGCCGTCCCCTTCTCCCAGCGCGGCCATGCGAGCCGCCATTCGCGCCGCGTCATTGGCTTCGAGATAGGCAACGGCGATATGCCCAAGCGCAAGGGCAAAGGCCGTGACGAGAGCCAGAACGAGAGAGCCGATGGCGACTTCCCCCGTCACCATCCCCGATTCCGAATGCCCGTCGGGGCGATTCACGCGAGGTCTTTTTCCAGTCGTTGAGCATTTCATAGATTCCCATCCTTTCCGCGGCTTTTCGGCCTAATCGTCGCTTTATCGGCCTTCCCGCCGCTTTGGGCTTTCTCGTGGATTTTGAACCATGCGTTTCACGGCAATTTGCATCCGCCCGCATTCCGGGATCGCCGCGATGTGATCGGGCAGAGTGCGCGCTCCGCCCGATCGTCGCATCACATTCCCGGAACGGAGAAGATCTTGCTCAGCAGGGCCTTCATCCCGTTGCGGAACCAGTCCTGATTGACAAGCCACCACAGAACGCCTGCGACGCCCGTCGCAGTCACCGTTCCTATCGCGTACTCGGCCGTGGCCATTCCCGCCTCGCCTGACGTCTTGTCGATGTCGACGAAGCTTTTGCTCGTTGTCATTGTCGTCTCCTGTCTATCGGCTACGCCTTTCGTCGCCGATGACTGACTCTTTCAAAACACGGCATCCGATTGACGAAGGATTCCCGAGGCTGTGAACCTCCGCGACGTCGTTTCGCCCTGTGGACCGACTGCGATTACTTGACGCGACCGATTGGCTACCTGATGCCACCGATTGACCGTTTGACGCGACCGATTCCCCGAAAAACTCATCAGACAATCTTCACGCACGGCCGCAGTCCCCTCACGCGAACCGATTCGTCACGCAAATCAACCGCTGCAGGCTCCGGCCTTCCCACCCCGCAAACGAGGTAGGCCGACGCAGCCGAGAGGCCGCGCCATGCATTCGGCGTTGCTCAATAAACCTGTGTGGTCGGCCGACACAGCCGAGGCCGAAGCCGAACCCCAAACGGCTTCTTCCCGTGAGCGAGGTCAGCCGGCGTCGGCGCCGGCACGAGCAAATCTGGACCACGCGCTTACAGAGCAAAGCGATACTTCAATGTCAAGGTTAGCGCCGCATAAATCTGGACCACGCGCTTACGGAGCAAAGGCCGGCTTCGAAGTCTTACTCCAATTTCTAAATACATAGAGTGGCCATCTTAAACAGACACCAGGGCGACATTAAACACAGAACATGATCAGCAAAATATTTATAAAGTTACAATCAATAAAACACACTCGAAACAAAGCTCTATCATAAAAATTGCATGCATGGACCATAAGTTCTAAAATGGCCCTTATGGCGAAAGAAGGGACTTTTCGCACCAACGCGCCTCTCGCCGCAGCCCTTCTCTCGTTCCTAGGAACTTTTCATCCGCCGTGCCCCACAGACGGAAGACCAGACACGCCCCGCAGGCGCCACGCGACCGCGCAGACACGACGCGCCGACCGCACTCAGGCCCCGCCGCACGATCACCTCAGGATCGCCACGCCCGCCGAAACGACGATAGGAACGACGCCGAGCAGAATGAAAGCGGGGAGAAAGCACAGACCCAGCGGAAGAACAAGCTTGGCGCCCAGTCGCGCCGCGGATTCCCGCGCGCGCCGCACGCGCCCGGCTCTCAGACTCGCAGCCGTTCTCTCCAGCAGCGGAACCGCAGCCGCGCCGTCAACCCACGAGGGCTCGAGCGCGTTGCGCAATGGATCAAAACGGCTCGGCGCGTCCTGCCACGCCTCCTCCCACGTCCCGCCCATCGTCAAGGACTTCGCCACACACTCAAGGCCGGGCGGTTCCTCTTCCTCGGCCAATGCCGATTCAAGGGCCACAAGAAGCGCGGGCACCGAGCACCCGGCACGTATCGCCGCCACCGCCAGGTCCGCGACCATGGCCTGGTCGACCGGCGGAAGAAACGCCCGCGCAACTCGCGCGTCGCCGCCTCGAACGCCGGAGGCGAAGAACTCTGAGGACCACGCCGCCGCGACGACGAAAAGGACCGCGGCGAGCCCGAGAAACCACATTGCTATCCCTCTCTTTCCGCACGCCGAACGAGGCGGCGCACCCAGAAAATTCCCAGGGCCTCAAAGGCGAGCCCGAGGGCTGACAGCGTCCTCCCCAGGCCGGAGGACAAAAGAAAATCGAGCGTGTCCGTTCCCATCAGCGACCCCAGAAACAGCCCGAGGAGGGGAAGCCAGGCCAACATGCGAGCGCTCGCCTTGGGCCCGGCGAGTGCGGCGCGGCGCGCTGCGGCCGATTCGGCGGCGTCCGTGATTCCTGCGGCGCACGCGTCCAGGACGTCGGCCGCAGGGGCGCCGGTTGCCCGAGTCAGCCTGCATACGGCGACCGCCGGAGGAACGCCCAGCCGCACGTCGTCGGCTGACTTCCGCCCGCGCGAGGCCCACATCCGCCGCAAAGCCGCGGGCACGCCGACATCGTCAACTGCGTCTCCGTCTTCGAATCCGGCCCTGGCACACGTCTGCCCCCAGGCTTTTTCGGTGGAGGCTCCGGCCCTCATGCGGGTGGCGGTCTCCGCGACGAGCATCCCGACATCGACGTGCCGCAGCCGCCCTTTCCCTTTCTTCACAGCAGACTCCTTTCGTTTTGTTTTTGCGCGCCTACGTCGTTTCGTCCGCCGCTTCGCCAGTGGACGCCGCTTCGCACGCCCGTCCGCATCCGCTCGTCCGTCTTCCCGGCGGCGTCCGCCCCTGCACAGGCGGCCGTTCCAGTTCCAGCGTCCGCCCCTGCGCCGGCGCTCAACCCGGCTTCGACTTCCATTCCGATGCGGGCGTCCAATCCGGCGCATACCTCCGCTCCAGCGCGTGCATCCATTCCCACTCGCGCGGCCAGCCTCGGCCAGGCAGGGCCCCGCGCCACCGCCTTTCCTTCGAATTCCAACGCCACGGAGGCGGTCAGCTCGCCGCGGCGCCTTTCCAAAACGGCGACCTGCGCGAGAACGCGAACCCCGTTGCGGCGCTCAATGTGGACGACGGCGTCGAGCGCGCTCGCGGCTTGGGCGGCGACCACGGCCTCGCCCATACCCGCCAGAGCGCCAAGCGCCGTGAGCCGCGCGGGAACGTCTGCGGCAGAGTTGGCGTGAATCGTCGCCCATCCGCCCTCGTGTCCGGTGTTGAGCGCCGTCAGTACCTCTCGCACCTCTGCGCCTCGGCACTCGCCGAGAACGATCCTGTCCGGCCGCATCCGCATGGCCGCCCGAACCAGTTCGCTCAAGGCCACCTCGCCTGCCCCCTGCACATTCGCCCTTCGCACTTGCAGATGAACCACATGGGGATGCGAGGGCCGCAATTCCGCGGATTCTTCGATCACGAGGATTCGCTCGTCGCTCGGGACCTCTCCCAAGACCGCGGCGAGCAATGTCGTCTTCCCCGACCCCGTCGCGCCCGAAACGATGATGTTCGCCCGATGCGCAACGAGGGCCAGCAGCAGCCGAAGCGCGAAGCCGTCGAACATTCCGCCTTCCGCGAGCTCCGCCAAGGTGAAGGAGACGGGTCTGTGCGCCCGCAGGGAGATGAGGGTCCCCTCGGCGGCGAGGGGCGGCAGCACCGCGTGAAGCCTCAACCCGTCGGGAAACGTTCCGTCCACGATCGGAGACGAATCGTCGAGCCTCTGGCCGCACGCGGCCGCGAGCCGCACCGCGAGCGCTCGCACCGAGGAATCGTCGCTCAGACCGCGGCTGGCGCGCTCGTCGCGCTCCATCCCGTTTCCACGATCGACCCACACGCCGCGTCCGCCGTTGACGAGGACGTCGGTGACCGACCGATCGTTCAGCAGCGGGTCAAGCAGTGGCCCCGCCCCGGCGATTGCCTGGCGAAGCCTCCGCCCGACCCCCACGACGTCGCGCGCGGAGACGGCGACGGGGTCAAGCATGGCGATCGCTCCGCCGTCGCTGCCGCCCCTCGCCAGACTGGCCCGCACCCGGCGCATCGCCTCCGCCTCGGTTCCGGCGCCCTCGGCGGCCTTTCCTCGGCCGACGCGTTCGAAGGCCGACGTCATTGCAGGCCCCCGCACGCCCGGGCGAGGACTGCAAGATCGCGAGCAGTCGCGGACCTCTTTCGCTCACCGACGCCCACGCCGTGTTCGACGTCGCCGGCCAAGCCGGAAAGGAGCCGGACGGGGTACACCGAATCGATTCCGAGGTCTCTCCCCCAAACGGCAGCCTCACCTCCTCTGACGCCGAGGGCGGCCACCAGAATCCCCACGCCCGCGGGCACATTCGCCACAGCCCGGGCGAGTTGCCGCGCCGGACCGCTTCCGCCGCGCGCCACGAGCACAACCACGTCAAGCCATCCGAGCAGCCGATGGGCGGCGCTCCCTTCGATCAAAGCCTCTCCGGGCAAGTCGATGACGCACAGGTCCCGCACCTGCGACAAGGCGGCCACCGCAGCCTCCCCCGCCTCGCCCGAAGGCATCGCGCCCCGATCGTCGGCGCTGAGCACGGCAAGCCCTCGCTCGGAAGGCAGCGAGTTGAGCAGCCGCCCAGGGACCAGCACGCCCGAATCCGACCGCAGGTCGGCCCATCTGACGCCGGCCTTCCCGTCGAGGGCCAGCAGTCGGTCGGCCCCCGCCGAACACTGGTCGGCGTCGACGAGAGCCACCCGGAACCTGCCTTCCAATGTGCGGGCAAGCCACGCGGCGACGGTTGAAGCACCGGCGCCGCCGTGAACTCCGACGACGCCGACGATCTGCCCGCGCCTGGTCGTCCCTGCCGCCAAAAGCAACTCGAGAAGGTCCTCCGCCTCGTCGGGCAGGGTGAGCTCGAGCGACCCCCAGGCGAAGTACGGGGCGTAAGCCGGATGAAAGCGCGCGCGGACCTTAACCGCCGACGCCCTCACCTCGCTCAGATTGAGGACAGCCGCGTCGGCGCCGCCGTCCGCCACATGCTCGACGTCGATGCCTCCCAACGCGGCGATTCGATCGACTTCCGATCTGACCGCTGCGCTGGAGCTGGACAATGCGACCACGGGAAGGCTTCCGTCGGGCGACGCCCGCCTTTGCGAGCCTCCGCCGCGGCCTCCCGAGTGCGCCCTCAAGGCTTGCCGGCGCCCGTTCGCGCCTTCCAATTTTTGCTTAGCGCGGATGTGTGTTTTATCTACACTTTTAGCAATCATGAACGGCATTAAACTCCGTCGGCTTTCGCTTAGCTTCCGATTGAATGCCAGTTGTGGATTGGGAATGCGTGGAAAAATCTGTGGACCAAGCGGCGAAGACTTAGCGCCTATGCGCCATTGAAACGCGAACCTGCTTCTCATTCGCGCGAAGGCGCAAAGCGCCCGGACCGGCGAGATTCGATCAGCACGCCCATCGTCTGCGCACGGCAACGAGACCGGCGGACGTCGCCGGTCGGACATCGTCCGCACAGCTGCCGTCAGCACAGCTATCGTCTCGTACACGGTCTGAGCGACGTCGGCCATCCGATCCGCACCGGGCATCCCCGACGTCGGGATGTGGAGCTCGCCCCACACCCAGTTTCGCCCGCCGTCGAGCATGTATTCTTTTGGGGCAGTCCCTTGACGGACCCCTTTCACGAACGACCCTTTCGCACGAGCCTCTCGCACGATCAGCATGCGGCCCACGCGAACTTCGGAGGAAAAATGCGCGCAGCCAGATTCATAGCCGTCGCCGTCGTCCCTTTTTTGCCGTTCGCCCTTTCCGCGTGCAGCCTCGACGCAAAATCGACGTCGATAGGGGCTTCGGGAGCGGACGGGGGACTCCAGCGAAAGCCCCAGCGCGGGCGCGTCGAGGCTGGAACGACGAAGATCCTGAAAGAGTCGGGAGGCTTCGGGTCTCTCGACCTCTCCGCCGATCAGTACCGAAAGATGGGGGCGTGCGTGACAAAGCGGCTCTACGATCAGGCTACCGCCTTCACGCTCAACGGCTTGGCCAGCGGCAAGCAGGACTTTCAAATCGCGGTGAAAGACCGGCAGATTCTGGAAAAGGCCACGGCCGAATGCGCAAGCCAAGCGTCCGCCCAGATCGCGAACCCGGACAAGAACCCCGATCAAGACAAGAGCACAGACCCGGCCAAGGGACCAGATTCGGACAAAGGCACCATCCCGTCGCCGAATGATGGAACGAACCAAAGTTCAGATCCGTCTCGGCAATGAACGCCCCTTATAACGGCAATGAATGCCCCCAGAGAGAGCAGAACGGCGGGACAGGCACAGCAACAGGCAAACAGACAACAGGGTAAACACAGCGACAAGTCAAGCCAATGGAAAGAATGGAGATCTCGCAGGGTACCCTTGTAGGCTGATGGAAGCGGTTGTAAGGCAGCGGCCGCCCCCGAACTTAACCATACGGAGGTATCATGCGTCTAAAGAAATTGTCCGTTTTCCTGTCAATTCCTGCATTGGCCCTTTCGCTGGCTTCATGCGGGAGCGACTCGAAGGGGGAGTCAAAAGAAACCTCAGGCGGAGGCAAGGCAGCCACCGCTTCCACAAATCCGCCTTCGGCGAATCCGTCCTCTGCGAGCGATTCGAGTTCGAAATCGGCGTCGGATGACAGCTCGTCAGCCAGCTCGTCAGCCAGCTCGAACTCCGGCAATGAAGGATCCGGGAACAATGCCCAGAAGCCTTCCAAGGAAGCTGCTGTGGCCGGCATGTCAAAGATGGTCAAGGGGTTGCACCAGTTCAAGAGCTCCAACCAGTCCGAGCAAGCCCTCCAGCAGTTGTCCACGTGCATAGTGGACAAGATCTACGACAAGGCGACGCCCGAGACTCTCAACGGCCTCGCATCGGGCAATATCAGCGCAACCGTCTCGAGCAGCGACAAGGCTCTTGTGAAGAGCGCCACGCGGGAGTGCATCAACCAACTCAAGCAGCAGATGGGGGGCGGCGCCGGAAACCAGTGACCGAGCGGCGAAACCGTGGCCGCCCTCGAACTCGGGCAGTTCCACTCACGCCGGTTCACAGCCGCATTCACACGAACGGGAATTGTGGGCGGAGCCGCCCCGTCGCGGCTCCGCCCAGTCCTTGAGCGTTTCCCCCGTTGTCTCAACCCTCGCCGACGGGGCAGCGTGAGAAACTTGCAGCCATCTCGCCTCCAATGGACCGAAGCCGCTGCAAGGAGATTGTTCCCGCCTACGACCAGACATTTCGTTACAAAAACGCCACCTCAGCGCGAAACTGCAACATTTTGCAGCCAACAGGCGGGAGTCACATCAGCGGGGAGTCGTCCCCCCGATTCGCTTACATGGCACGCGCACGTGTAATGTAACTTGAACGGTAGAGCGGTTCAAGCCGCCAAACATCTGCCGCCCCACAAAGAAAAGGAGTGCCGTGCCGAAGACAAGCTTGGCCGCCGCTTTAGCCTGCTCGCCTGTCTCGCCCTTGCGAGTTCCAGTCAGCGATTCGACACTTCTCAGAAAAGTGGAAAGTTCAACGCTTCCATATCCATGCGGGACGCATCGTTCACGCCGATGGTCAGTTACACGCAGATGGACGGTTTGAAACCGGTCGATTCGGTAGCTTCCTGGAAATAAAGCTATCCTGTCGCAGCGCAGTCTCATCAACAGTAAGGAATACAATGCTACGCAAGAAGATCGCAGCTTTCATTGCGATACCCACACTCGCCTTTTCCCTCGCAGCTTGCGGCGGGGGTGACAGCGACGCAAAGCCTTCGAAAGAAGACGTCAACAAGGGTCTGACAAAGATTCTCTCCTCCCAGGCCTTTATCGGCAAAGCGTCGCCGACCACAATCAAGAAGCTGGCCTCTTGCGCCGTGGACAAGATTTACGACAAGATGAGCAACGAAAACCTGAAGGCCATCGCCGACGGCAAGAAGAAAGCCGAGATCAGGAAAGGCAAAGAGGAGCAATTCCAACAGGACAGGGAAGCTCTCAGCACCGCGGCGAAGGAATGCACGGCGAAGTACAGCAAGGAACTTACACAAACGAAGTGAACCTTCACTCTCTAAAGTGAGCACCGGCATGTGGGCGGCCTTTGGGCCGCCCACATGCGGCATTTCGCCACGCACCGCATTTCCCGCGTTGGATTGCGACGTGGAATCGCCCCCTCTCGAAGAGTCGAAGTCGGCCGGATCGGAAAGGCCAAAACCCGCCCTTCAACGGCTGAGGCCCGCCTCGCCAGCTTCGAGCTTCCCTTCCGATCGGCCACGCCTGTCGTACGCTTTTCGAAGAGGAGGAACCATGACGATCCCCACGGACCCCTACAACTCGCCTCAGCGCAGACCGTTCGACGAGGGCCACATTCTCAAGCCTCTCTACGAAGAGAAGCCCAAAGCGGCGGATTTCGGGCATTCGGCGGCAAAAGAGCCCGACGCGAAGGGACGAGCCGACGCGAGCGAGGGGGCGGGCGCGAATGAACGACCCAAGGCAAGCGAAGGATCCGGCGAGAGAAGAGGATCCGGCGGCAGCGCCGCATCTGGGAACGGCGGCTCGGCGCCGTCGGGCATCGTGTTCACCCGGGCGACGCAGGTGCCGTCCGAACCCGACCTAGACGACACTCGCCCTCGCACCCTTGCCACTCCGCTTTTCCGGGCCGCCCCGGAAACGCCTTCGGCTTGGAACGCAGCCTCTGCGTCGACCGCTTCTCCGGCGACGACGTCGATTTCCCATCCGACGGCGGCCTCTCCTGCCGCGGCGGCCCCCTCCGCTGAGACGACTCCTCTCGCTGCGGCGGCCTCCTCCGCCGCAGCCTGTCCGTCCACAAGCTCTCCCGAGCCGCCTCAGGCGGCGTCGCCCCACCGTCCCGCAAGCGAGGGAACCGCCCCCAGCCCAGGCGTCACGCCCGCCGAAAGCGCCTCACCCAGCCAAAGCGCCGCCTCCAGTCCAAGCGCGGCGCCAATCGAAAACGCAACACAAGCCAAAAGCGCCGAACCAGCCGAAAGCCCCACGGAGTCCACTCCTCCCATGCCGTCGGACTTCCTCCCGTCCACCGCGCCGACGCCGTCGATCACGCCTGAGGACCCGGAGGAAACCGCCTCGGCCGCCTTCCAGCTTTCGGCGCGGACGCCTTCAAGCGCCTCCGGAAGAGGCGAGCCTGGGGATTCCCCCGCCGCAATGCGCGAATCCCTGGCCGCCGCCGCAGGCCTAGGCTCCTTTTCGAGCTCACGCACACCCGACCAGCAGCTCGGGCCCACAGACTCCCCGGCCGCCTCTCGCCCCTCGCCAACGAGGCGTTCACGCTCCCAAACGCCGGCTTATTCCCAATCTCCCGGACATTCCGGAGCAGGCCGACGCTCGCCCGCGCATTCGCTCTCCGTTCAGTCTGCCGTCGTCTCGGCAGCCTCGCCGTCGGAAAACAGGCATCCCATCCGCACAAGCCTCAGGCGCGCCCTCGCCGACGTCGACGCGGACGGGATTCCCACGACCGGCGGAGTCTCCAGCATCTTCAGCGACGACGTCGCCACGACGACGTTCGAAACGTCTCGGGACATCGGCGGCACATACGAAAGCGCGACGTCGTTCACGGGCGCCTCGACGTTCGGCGAGGGCTCGACGTTCGGCGCGGACTCGGCCTTCGACACCGAGGCCGTCGGCGACTCCCTCTCATCGGAGGCTTTCCCCGCCGCATCCCCCTCCCGCGCCTCAGAAGAGGCAGACGCGGACGACTCCGGGCAAGCCTCGCCCGCGCCCTCGCGACGCCGCACAAACGCCAAATCTCAGCGGGCGGCTCTCGACGAGAGCCTGGAATCCGACGTTCCCGCCGCACCGAAAAAGCGCGCGCCCGCACACGTCGGAGTGCTTTTCACCACAATCCTCCTCGTTCCCCCTGCGTGGTACGTGGTATCCGACGCGCACGCGCGCCTCGTCGCCGCCTACAAGGATTCAT
>ERZ773043.1984-NODE-1984-length-11107-cov-8.196073_pt1 | contig 11107 bp, 14 predicted proteins | sample MGYA00580636_ERZ773043 | MGnify/ENA primary metagenome ERZ773043 (study PRJEB29015, sample SAMEA2737992) | human oral metagenome | biome: human oral; feature: human-associated habitat; material: dental | place: China | collected 2065 ... | reverse complement strand
GTCACGAACTATGGTATAATGAGAGAATGAAATACCCAAAAATTGATTTAAAAACTATTCGTCTAGATGCTAAACAATTTCAGACAGACAACCCAAGACTCATTCTCATATTCGCTCTACCTAGTATGTTACTAATTTTCTCAAGCTTTCTGAATCCCTTGGCTCGTCTAAGTAACGATATTCTAAACAAATCATTTATCAGTATGCTGGGGCAAGTGCTTCAAGCCTATCTCTTCCCACTACTAGTATCTTTTATTGTTACAATCCTTCTATCAGGATCTGCCTTTACAACACTTAAACTTATCAAAAATCCCGAAACGGAACTCTCTCTAAAATCATGTCTGACTCTCTTTGATGAAAAATATTTTTCTCAAACTTTTCTAACCTTGCTTCTCAAGCGTCTCTATCTCTTTTTATGGAGTATTCCTAGTTTGATTGGTGTCTACTTTCTCTTTTATAGTAACCTCCTAGCACGGAACTTTGTTACCCTACATCCTGAATTTCCCAATCTTGACCTCTCATCACTTGAAACCGAGCAATTCCTTCTGACCTTTGGCCTCTACTTTTTCGTGAGCCTCATCTTGATGATTGTGGGCAATCTCCTCTACGTACCGCAACATTATGCCTACTCGCAGGTAGAATTCCTCCTCTGCGATACTCTGGATTTAGGACAGGCTAAACCAAGTCAAATCCTGAAAACCAGCCGTTTCTTGATGAAAGGTTATAAATTCCAGCGTTTTGTCCTCGACTTACAACTACTCCCTTGGTACTTCCTCAACTGGATCACCTTTGGAATTGCTAGCTTTTCACTCCTTCCCTATATCCAAAACAATCACATCTTCTTTTACAGAGCCCTACTAGCCCGTAAACGCCGAAATGGATAAAAAAACTAAAAAGGTAGCATCTTTGCACTGAACTTAATCGTCACAAGCGTAAATTTTTTCTTTCCCCAATTGTCAAGTCAAGTGCAACAAAGTTGTTCCTCTGATTAAGCGAATATCTTTCAAGCTGTTTGAGTTAGTTCAAACAGCTTTTTTGCGGACTGATAGCTATGGATTCGTCTAGGTCTTTCATTGATAGCCTTTGTATAGTCCTCTAAAAGTGTCGGATTTAGTTCTTTTAGTGAGGTTCCCTTTGGAATGAACTCTCTTAATAATCCATTGAAATTCTCATTTGTACCTCGTTCATAAGATGAATAGGCATGTGCAAAATAAACATCTAATCCCTCTATCTTGCTCAATGATGAAAATTCGTTTCCATTATCTGCAGTTATGGACTTAATGGGATAAGGTTTCATACACTCTAAGACTGCTTGATTGACATACTCTGCTTTCTTTTCGACGAGTTTCTTTGTGACAGCATAGCGTGTTTGTCGTTCTACCAAGGTCAGAATAGAAGGTTCTCCTACTGTCTTTAAACCCAGAACAGAATCGATTTCCCAATCTCCAAAACGGGAGCGATTATTGATCTCTTCTGGCCCTTCTTCAATTGACTTTCCTAGATGTTTCTTGGTAGAGGGACGCTTGTTAGATTTCTTACGGATCCGCACTGCTCTTGGTAAATCAATAGCCTTAATCTCTAACAAACCTTGATGGATATAGTTATAGAGCGTCTTGGTTGAAGGAACAACTGCATCTACATGTTGGAGTCTGTAGGTATGAACAAAGGTATCCACGCTATGCACTCTTGGTTTCTCTCTCATTGCTTCTGTAAATTTTGTCAGAAAGTCGTCCGATACACGATCCAGTTTCAGATAATAACTGGCTTCTCTGGCCTGACGATAACAGTTATGGGCAGCATCTGCATAATAGTGTTGATAATAGACCTTCTGTCCATTTACTTGTTTCACTTGTGTTATAGAACCTCAATTCATTTCACGAGTAATGGTAGAGCGATTTCTTCCCAGTCTACGAGCAATCTCAGCAGGTTTGAGTCCTACGCTTAAATAAGCTTCAATTTCTCCTCGCTCAGCTTCAGATAAGTGCTTGTATGATTGATTTGTGGTAGAATAGTTTGTGGACATGTTCATCTTCCTTTATACTGTTTTTCGCAACTCTAGTATATCAGATGAACATGTCTTTTGTGTTGCACTTCATTTTACAACAGAGCGAGTTTTTTATTGTGCACTTATATTGTATATTCAAGACCAAAATAGAGACTGGTAAGTAAGCTGAGAACATCATTCAACGACAATTTATATCATCAAAACCAGTGCCGTAACATTAAATAGCTATCAAAAAATTTTATATTCAGAATAAATCTTAAAAACATTATTTACTACCAGTTTTAGATGCTATTAAAAGAGACATCATTGCTTCTAGTCCATTTTCATCCCCAAACGTTGCAATATTGGAGGAAGCAGCTACAAAGAAAAATGTGAGATCGCGATGCTCCAGAGCCACTGTGCATATCAACACCCTTCATACTATACTCTAAATTTCAAAAAAAAGACACCAATCGCCTTCTCAGAATCTTAGCTGACTCCAACCCACTATAGTTAACAAAAAGCCGAAATTTATAAAGATAAAACAAAAAACAAGGCGTACAAACCTTGTCGTTATTACTATACCGGCGGCCGGGGTCGAACCGGCACGTCCTTGCGGACACTGGATTTTGAGTTCAATTCCTACATTATTTGAAACTTAAATCCTTGATTTAACAATGTTTTAACGCTTTTAAATTTTATAAAATAGACTCTTTTTTCAAATTTTAGTAACTTTTTGGTAACTGAAGAGAAGTCTCAATTTGATGTTCTCTGACACTTTAAATAACTTATAAACAGTTTATTTAATGGTATAATAATATTAGTTAGCAATGTTATTGGCTTGCTCAAACATATCAAATCATAAAAATAATATCTATGCATTCTAACAAGGTTATAAAGCTAGAATTCAACAGACACAACAAAGGAGTAATAATGAGCCGTCTTAAATCGTTGAAAATAAAGAATTATAAACATATCGGAGATTCTTATATAGGATTTGATAAGCTTGAAAACCTCAATATCCTAGTAGGGCAAAATAATATTGGTAAATCAACATTATTACAATCAATAGAAATGATAATTTCAGAGAATCCAATCAATCGAGATACATTATCAGAAACCACAATAGAATTTGCCTTTTGCCCAGATGAAAATGAAATAAAAAATGTATTTAATGAGACTAGCATTGTAAGTATGATTAATTCGAATCATTTTGCTTTCGGGAAAAAGTATATCGGTAGATATATGTCTTTTGAATATAAAGCTCGGAGAGCAATAGGGGAGGAGCAAATTAAATTATCAAATATTGCGGGTACCTCTAAAGAAGAATTTGATATAAATACAAGAATTGAAAAATTTACAGAATTAGCCCAGAATTTTATATTCTATCATATTAGAACTCTAAACGTAATAAAGTTATCTGCTGATAGAAATCTATTACCTGAGTTACAAAATGGAGAGAGAATTATATCAGAAGATGGTTCAGGCGCTACGAATTTATTAAGACAATACCTAAACGTAGCTAATCTCCCTAATGAAGTTGTAGAAAAAGATATTCTAAATGCACTTAATCAAATTATGAAGCCAGAAAACCATTTTGAAAGAATAATGTGTCAAGAAATCGAAACAACTGATGACAGTAATTCAAAATGGGAAATCCAATTAGTCAATGAAAATGGAAAAATTCCAATCTCAAGTTCCGGTAGTGGGTTAAGAACTGTTTTATTAGTCTTAATCAAGCTATTTTTAGAGACAAGAGAAAAGAACAATTATAGTTTAGGACTCTCTTTAAAACAAACAGTTTTTATTTTTGAAGAATTAGAGAACAATTTGCATCCAACAATACAAAGAAATTTATTTGAATTTTTATATCAGTGGGTTAAAGAAAATAGTTCACAAATTTTTTTAACAACTCACTCTACTGTTCCAATAAATATGTTCAGTGGTAGAGACAACGTAACTTTGACTCATATCAAAAAAGAGAATAATCGAATTATTACTAATTCAGCGTTATCATTCATAGAAAATGAAGATATTTTGATGAACTTAGGTGTACGAGCCAGTGATATATTGCAATCCAATGCAGTAATATGGGTTGAAGGCCCCTCTGATAGAATTTATATAAATAAGTGGATTGAACTTTATTCAAATGGAACCTTAAAAGAGAATGTACATTACCAGATTCTATTTTATGGTGGAAGATTGCTTTCACATCTAACCGGAAAAGTGGATGAATCAAGTGAGCTAATACAATTATTCAGAGCTAATCTTCACTCTATTATTGTTATAGATAGTGATAAGACTGATTCTAAAAAAAGGATAAATCGAACTAAACTAAGAATAAAAAAAGAATTCATACAAAATCAAGCTATTGTATGGATAACACAAGGGAAAGAAATTGAGAACTATCTATCAAGAAATATATTTAATAAAATATATAATGTTAACAAACAAATTGGACAATATGAAAAAATAGATGATTTTTTAAATAAAAATAGCAGAAAGAAAAATATGGGAACTTATTATGTTACTCATAAAGTCTCGGAATCTATTTCAATTGCTGATAAAATGCTTCTAGAAGATATAAATACTTTAGATTTAGAAAAACAGATTAGTACTATAGTTAAACAGATAGAAATTTGGAACGGTATACAATAGACGGTAAAAACCAAAGAAAATTTAAGATAATAGTTAATAAAAAATTGAATTATTCTTCACATTTTGCATCAAACAAAAAGAAAAACGCAATTCTTAAGCGTTTTTCTTTTAATTTATTATTTTTAACAAAAAATATTATCAAGAATAATTCTAAATTCTTCAGTTGATTCTAGATGACTACCAGCTTAATGTTATTTAAATAAATCAGAAACAGAAATTTGAGTATTATCATTGTCTATCTCTTTCATTTTAAGTTTAATTTTTTCTAATAGCTCTTCTTCAGAGGATACTGAAAATTCCTCCATCGTTCTCTGACTACCATAAATAACATAGAGAAAATCTTTTATATATCTAGCAGAAAAATTTATATCCTCATCTTGAGTGACAGATTTTTTTGGATTATCGGACTTTCCCAATAAATAATCAATATTTGTCCCAAGGTATTCAGCAAGTAGAAATAATTTTTCAAAACTTGGTTCTCGATTCCCTTTTTCCCAGTTTGTATAAGTTACTCGATTGACGTTAACTAAATCAGCAACTTCTTTTTGTGTTAAACCTTTTTCAAGTCGTAATTGCTTTAATCTCTCTGAAAAAATCATTTTTTCCCCTTTTATGTATCAAATTGATACTTCAAGCTTGACAATGTATCGTTTTGATACTATAATAGATGTATCAAATTGATACTTTTTAGTAGAGTATTACATATTTGACGGTTTAAATTAAAGGAGGTAACCGCCTATGATTGTATTAAAAAGTCTTTGATAATCACGACAAAATCAAAGACTTAACAAAAATTCTATAAGATTATTATACCACACTTTCCGTTAGAACGGGGGTAATATGGATATAAATAAACTTGTTTCTTCGGTTGATGGTTTAAATTCTGTCAGTACTGCTAAAAAATGGATTTCTTTGATAAAGGAAATTAGCGGTCATGAGTTTAAAAAAGTTCAAGCTAGAAATAACAAACAATTTCTGAGTTTTTATAACTTTACTGACAATGATATTGAGGATTTCAAAACGATTGCTTATTTGAAAAACGAGATGTCATTAAAAGAAGCTATAAGGGAAACCTATGGAGATATTCATAAACATAAGGAATACACCCTTACTCAGCAACTCGAAACCCTTAAAGAAGATTTTTTTACCTTGAATGATAATTTTAAGAATTTGTATTCTAGTAATAAAAAACTGCAAATAAAATTTCAACGATTGGAAAAAGAGCAAGAAGAAATTCTCTCAACACTTGAACTACTTCCATTTGGTGCTTGGGAAAAAGCTCGTAGGAAGTTCGGTAAGTAGGTTTGTTACGGTCAGCGAGTAGGTTACCGCAGACCGTAACAAATCGTAAGCGCAGACGAACAACAAAGAGCTTTTTCAAGGTTGGTGAGGGTGTGTAGTAACACCACCCTCTGCAAGTCAGGTGTATTATCGAAAGAATGCATTATTCTCAAGGTTTTTCACGGTTTTTAAGGTGGTGAAATTAGGCAAAAAGTTGAGTCAAAATTTATGGCAAGAAACGAGAATTTACGTTCTGTTTTTGACTGGATTCAAATCCAGTTTAATACATTCGACTTTTCACTGGAAGAGATAGTTGAAGATATCTTACTTCTTGATACAGAGCTATTTATTATAGATAAGGGCAGTCTTAAATACTATGAATATGACTCTCAAATAAACTATGGTAATATCCGTATCTACTATGGTGATGAAGAAAATTCTTTCATGCTTGTCATGTCAGGACAAGCTTTAGAATTCTATCGAGATATGGTTTTAAACCCAAAAGGACTTTCTGAACGACACTTCTTGGATAATCTATATTCCAATTATAAGTCATTTTCAGTAAGAAGAATTGATATCGCAATAGACGATTTTAATGAAGCTCCTTACTTCACTCCAAGTCAACTTGCTAAAATTTGTAGAAAAAATCGGTTTCTATATGGCAAAAGTAATTACTACATTACATACGGAGACGAGAAAACGGGACAAACCTTATATTTAAGAAAACCTAATGACGATGAAAGACTTAGAATATATGATAAACGCTTAGAACGAGCTTCTAAGCTCGGTGTCAGCAAGAGATTTATCGAAAATTGGATAAGAACGGAGTTAGAACTTAGGAAAGAGAAAGCCCACTACTTCATTCAAGAATGGCTCAAGTCCGAAATAGACCTTCTAAACTTTACAAAGGGATATCTAAAGGATAAAGTGAAGTTTTATACTGATAGTCAATTTTCAAAGCCTCTAAGGTCTTGGGAAAAATTCTTAGGTTCCTCAACTCCAGTTACTATTACTATTTCAAAAACAAAGACAGAACTAGAAAAAAAGTTAGATTGGTTTGTCTTTAAAGGTTCTGGAGCCATTCTAATAGCGTATAAATTTCTCTACGAAAATGGATTACTATTTGAACAAGAGAAAGAGAACTTTGAAAAATTACAAACTCTTGAATATCCCCCAGAGTTAGCAAAACAACTTATAGAGAGGGCAAGTTACTTCAAAAGAGAGGACTTGATTCCCAAAATTAAAGAAAACATAAAAAGGAGAAATTAACTATGGCTAAAATGTTATCTCAAAATGACTGGAACTTTAATAACATTGGAACTAAATTTGAATTGGATGAGGTACTTCCAAAATTTGAAACAGAAGTCAGAGCCGATGAAAATGGTGAGATTATCAAAAATAGTGATGGAAGCGAAAGAAAATTTAATACACAAGAGATTATTGGTTGGAAGTATAACATCACTATCAAAGATGGCCAATTTAAGAAGAAATCAACACAAGTATCCGTTGATAATCCTGAACCATTAGTTGATAATGATTATATTCAGACAATGGATGAAGTACCTGTTACATTTGAAAATCTTCGAGCTTCAATGATTAGCAAAACGATGTATTATAAGGCTGATGCTATTCATTTAGTGAATAATAAACAAAAATAATTTAATGGTTAGGGGAGTGAGAACTCCCCTTAATTTATAAAGTTATCAAAGGAGAACCAATGATTAAAACTGTAACAAAAGATGATTTGATTGAACTTGGATTCAGCCCTGGTACTGCAAGAAAAATTATACATACTGGGAAAGTACTATTAGTCAATCGTGGCTTTTCTATCTATAACAATAAACGAATCGGTACTATTCCAGCAACTATTGCAGAAGAACTTCTAGGAATTGAACTGCAGAAAGAAGCATAGAATATGGCTATTCGTAAAAATAAAGATGGTTCTTGGATTGTCGATGTTTCGAATGGTATTAATGCTGTCACGCTTAAACAACGTAGAATAGTTAGAAAAGGCTTTAAAACGAAAAGGGATGCTCTAGAAGCTGAACAGTATTTACGAAGTGTAGAACTAAAAGAAAAAAGTTTTAGTTCAAAAGTAACAATAGATATTCTTTATAAGCTATTAAAAGAAGAAGATAAAATAAATAATAGAAAAAAGAGTTATATCGATACACAAGACAATAACTACAACAAGCATATAAAAGATTACTTCTTAAAAGTTTATGATGTTTCAAAACTCACTTATGAAGATATCTATCAATTTCGAGAAGATTTAAGAGAAAAGAATGCCAAAAACTCTGATAAGTATTTGAATCCGAACACGATCAATAAAATAATGATTTTATTGAAAAAAATATTAGATGTAGGATTAAGAAAAGGGTATTATAACGATAATCCTGTTAGACTACTTAAAAAACTACCAATAGAAAAAAGAAAAATGAATTTTTGGACTGTGAAAGAATTTAAGCATTTCCTTTCTCTATTTGAGAAAGATGAATATAATGTTGAACTACTTTTTACAGTACTATTCTTCACTGGACTGAGACTAGGAGAAGCACTTGCACTTACGTGGAGGGACGTAGAATTTCCCACAAGTACAATTCATGTAACTAAGTCAGTATACGTTAATAATGGTGAGGAACATATTAGTAGTACAAAGACAAAAGCTGGTACTAGAAGAATCATTATTCATAACAAACTAATAAAGATATTAGAAGAATGGAAAACAGAACAGAAACAAAAATTAAAAGTATTTACAAATAACACCGAAGAGCTTCAAATATTTCAGAACAGCCCAATTAGTCTTACAAAAAATTCAATTGAAAAACAATACAAAAAAATCCTTGCCAGAGATAATAGTTTGAAAAAAATAAGAATACATGATTTTAGACATTCGCACGCATCTCTCTTAATAAATCAAGGTGAAGATTATCTAGTTGTCAAAGAAAGATTAGGTTACGCATCAATAACTACAACTATTGACACATACTCCCACTTATATCCTAGTAAGCAACGAGACTTAGCAGATAAACTAAATGATTTATTTTAAAAAGAACAGCTAGAATAAAAGCTGTTCTTTTTCTTATTAAAAATATAAATAACTCAGTTCTACAAAAAAAGATTACCTAGTATTCTCACGAACCATTCTTTCAAAGTAATTATCTATACTTTCGAAACTTTTAGTTATTCCCTCCGTTTTATACTTTTCTAAACTTTCCTTAATTGCATTCTGAGTGAATTCATTATACTCGGTTATATCTCTCATACGAGGATTATTATCTAATTTTTCTACCATAGCTCCCTCCAATTTCTATACATCTATCGGATTCTTAAGATTATTTCAAACTCAATATCATCAAAATTTTTCTTTTAATCGTTAATTTAGTTTTATAAGAAGGTGAATCTGAATTACCATTAAACCCATTGTACCTGAAAACATACTCACCTATCTCCCCAGTACTCGTTTCCCATTTCACTTTAAAAAATGGAGCACCTTCAGGTAAAATAGTACTAATTACAATACACGTATGATTTCTAATATTTATTTTAGAATCCCTTAATTTTTCTATTTCCTTACAGTTCTTTCCATATGAAATATCAATAAAATCTAATTTTTTAATATCGACATTCTTAGGATAAAGTAAAAAGTAATTTACATGTGGTTCATCTTTAATATAATCATATTCATGAATAAACTCAAAACGACTGTTTAAAGAATCAAAATCCTCAAGTTTAATTTTTTCTAATGAAACGTTATCAGAATAGTAATTTTGGTTAAAAGTAACTTTCAAAATAACACCAATAAATGTGATAATTTGAAGAATTCTAAGAATCCAATCAATCCACGATGCCAAAATAGAAAAATCCATTATAATCCTCCAAGTAAATATTCCAAAGTATATTCAACAACAAATTAATCAAAAAACAATTTTATATTATTAAAGAATTAACAATTTAAACAATCGATTTGTGGTATAAAAGAATCCTATCATTTAAGAAACTCTTCTTTACCAGTGCTCCTATATTGGTTCTAGGTGACAATAAATCACTAACCAATAGAATATCTACATTACCACCAAAGATACTCGAAAGACATCCATAAACGTCCATATATTTTGATACGTCTTCTAATTCTAAAGCAATATCTATATCACTATTTTCATCTTCTTCCCCTCTTTCTTGCATAAGAACCAAAAAGATAAACTTTAGATATATTATATTGCTTAGCTATAGGAATAATCTTAGCCTCAATATCATCTAATGTGTAAATCACCATAAAAATCCCTTTTATTTTCTAAACATTTGACACTATCTCCACATATTCAGGGAACTCATCATCACCAAAGAATTTATCAATATCGTCTTGTTTACTAAAATCAACTTTAACAAGTATTGATTTCTCTTTCACTAATGTTTGAATATCTTTTTTTGCTTGTGCTACTAATTCTTTTGAATATCCTTCATCATATTGTGACATAGCATTCCTCCTTGATTAGTCATAAATCTATTGTATAGTTTTCTGTAAAATGATTCAAGAATCTTTAACAATAATATGAAAATAGATAAGGATATAGTGACAGTTAGTCTAATCGAGAAACAAGAAAAAATATAAATTAGTAATTTTAAGTAACTTTGAAACAAAAACCAATTGAGAAAAGAAAAAAACAAGGTCAAAAAACCTTGTTCTTATTACTATACCGGCGGCCGGGGTCGAACCGGCACGTCCTTGCGGACACTGGATTTTGAGTCCAGCGCGTCTGCCAATTCCGCCACGCCGGCAAAGTAACTGGGGTAGCTGGATTCGAACCAACGCATGAGGGAGTCAAAGTCCCTTGCCTTACCGCTTGGCTATACCCCAATAATATAAAATAGGCGAGTGATGGGGATCGAACCCACGCATGCCAGAGCCACAATCTGGTGTGTTAACCACTTCACCACACCCGCCATATTCCAAAACACGGGCAGTAGGAATTGAACCCACACTGAAGGTTTTGGAGACCTTAGTTCTACCTTTAAACTATGCCCGTTAAGCATGGAAGGGGAGGGATTCGAACCCCCGAACCCGAAGGAGCGGATTTACAGTCCGCCGCGTTTAGCCTCTTCGCTACCCTTCCGAAATTCTAAAGATATATGGCGCGAGACGGAATCGAACCGCCGACACATGGAGCTTCAATCCATTGCTCT
>ERZ773043.1979-NODE-1979-length-11133-cov-39.857556_pt1 | contig 11133 bp, 12 predicted proteins | sample MGYA00580636_ERZ773043 | MGnify/ENA primary metagenome ERZ773043 (study PRJEB29015, sample SAMEA2737992) | human oral metagenome | biome: human oral; feature: human-associated habitat; material: dental | place: China | collected 2065 ... | reverse complement strand
AAAATCTCCTCATGAACGAAGGAATCCGTCCGATTAACAATGTAGTGGACGTGACTAACTACATCTTGCTCTACTTTGGTCAGCCGATGCATGCTTTTGATCTGGATACATTTGAGGGTGATCAGATTGTCGTGCGGGAAGCGCGTGCTGGTGAAAAGCTGGTGACGCTGGACGGCGAAGAGCGTGAACTGGAAGTCGGAGATTTAGTCATTACCGTGGCAGACAAGCCAGTAGCCCTTGCAGGTGTCATGGGCGGAGCAGCTACCGAAATCTCTGGCAAATCGACTCGTGTCGTTCTAGAAGCGGCTGTCTTCAATGGCAAGTCAATCCGTAAGACAAGCAGCCGTCTGGGCTTGCGTTCGGAGTCTTCTTCACGCTTTGAAAAAGGTATTAACCTTGCAACAGTAACCGAAGCTCTAGATGCTGCTGCAAGCATGATTGCTGACTTAGCTGGTGCCACTGTTCATGCTGGCATTGTGCAAGCAGGACAGTTAGATACGACTGACAAGCAGGTTTCGACTAGCCTTTCAGATGTCAACCGAGTTCTGGGAACAGATTTGACTTATGCGGATATTGAAGATATTTTCCGTCGTCTAGGCTTTGGACTCAGCGGATCTGCGGACTTCTTCACAGTCAGCGTACCTGCTCGTCGTTGGGATATTAGTATTCCGGCAGATCTTTACGAGGAAATTGCTCGTATTTATGGCTATGATCGCTTGCCGGTTTCCCTGCCTCAAGATGCTGGAACGGCTGGCGAATTGACGGCCACTCAGAAGCTACGTCGCAAGGTTCGGACGGTGGCTGAAGGAGCAGGTCTGACCGAGATTATTTCCTATGCCTTGACCACGCCAGAAAAAGCTGTCGAATTTACGCTTAATCCTACGAATCTGACTGAGCTTATGTGGCCTATGACAAGGGAGCGCAGTGTTCTTCGCCAAAATATGCTCTCAGGTATGTTGGATACTGTCAGCTACAATGTTGCTCGTAAAAATAAGGATTTAGCCCTTTATGAAATTGGGAAAATCTTTGAACAAACAGGCAATCCGAAGGAAGAATTGCCTAATGAAATCAATAGCTTTGCCTTTGCTTTAACTGGCTTGGTAAGTGAAAAGGATTCCCAAACGCCAGCGACTCCTGTGGACTTCTTCTACGCTAAGGGTGTGGTTGAAGCACTCTTTGACCGCTTGGGATTAGAAGCTGATTATCAAGCAACTGACCAGCTCAAGAGTCTGCACCCAGGCCGGACAGCGCTGATTTCGATCAAAGGTCAACCAGTGGGCTATGTTGGGCAGGTTCATCCAGTGACGGCTAAGGCTTATGACATTCCAGAAACCTATGTGGCCGAGCTCAATTTGACGGCTATTGAGGCGAGTCTTGAGCCAGAACAGCCTTTTGTAGAAATCACCAAATTCCCAGCTGTTACTCGCGATGTGGCCTTGTTGCTCAAAGCAGAAATCAGCCACAGACAGGTGGTGGAAGCGATTCAAGCTGCCGGAGTGAAACGTTTGACGGATATCAAGCTCTTCGATATCTTTTCTGGTGAAAAGCTGGGTGTTGGCCTCAAGTCTATGGCCTACACACTGACCTTCCAAAATCCAGAAGACAGCCTAACCGATGATGAAGTGGCTAAATACATGGAAAAAATCCAAAAATCCTTGGAAGAAAATGTTGGAGCAGAAGTGCGCTAGTATATACAAAGAGAAGCAGTCCTTTGGGCTGCTTTTGGCTATAAAAGAGCTTTATAAAAGTCTTGATTTATGGTATTCTAGTCCCATAAAGATTTTACAGAAAGAATATTTTAATGGAATATAAAAGAAGTTATGCGGGTGAAATCACTGGAATTATCATTGTTATTGTTCTTGTAATTATGTTAATTGTGACAATTCAATCACCAAGGAGTAGTGGTACTAGCTATAACGATAGTCTCGAGAAGTTGGATACGGGAATAAAAGATGCAAGGTTGGATGAAAGCCCAATGACTATTGAAAAGGCTAAATATTTTTTTGGATCGGATTTTGCACCTGAGAATGAAACACCAGAAGAAGAGCAAAAAAGACTGCAAGCTTTTGTAGAGACCTATAATAAACAATTAGAGTCCGAGCAAGCTTCTATTCGCAGGGAAAAGGAGGCTGAACAAGAAATTATCAATCAAAATAATCAATTTCTAGTTATAATTCTGATTGGTGCAGGTGTTGTGGTAGCAATTTTAAGTTTCTTGGCTTATAAGAAGGCCAATGAGCCTGCAGCTTTTGCTATTTCTGATGATAAAATTGATGTCAAACCTTCTGTTTTCCAAGATATAAATCAAATTGATTTAACAAATATTAAGCAAATCGAGTATGAAATTAGAACTTCTTATTCTAAAAATTCGAAAAGGATTTATCGAATGCTTTATTTTAAAGGTAAAAAAGGAAATACCTTTGGAGAGATTGACTTGGACGAGCTTGCTGATGCTGATTTCAATAGTATTTATAAAGAAATCAGTAAGCGAGCTCCACATATTGAATGGATTTTTCCAGAATAAAAGAAAAGATTGTAGGAAAAGTAATTATGGAAAATGTAAACCAAATATCCCAATGTCAGACTCTTTGGGCTAGAAATAAATATCTGGTTCTCAGTCATTCCAGTAAGATCTATCTGGAAATTCGCCAGTATTTGAAAAGTGACTCAGTAGAAGCAGCACATGTCCAAGACCTGATTGATCAGGCGGTAGCCCTGCCTGAAAACCGAGGTCAGGTCTGCAATGCCTTTCAGCATATTTGGGGCTATTTTAAGAAAAAAGCCAGCCCAGCTGAAAAAGAAAATTTTATGCTTCTTTTAGAGCGATACCAAGTAGGTCAGGTGGAGCAGGAGGTTTTGGTAGAAGCTGTGAAAGATTTGCTTAGCAAGTACCCCAATCCCTATCTGCAACAGTCGACCTTGATATTTGGGGATGATGCAGAAGGCTCGTCCATCAAGGATGACTAGCTTTGATCCTCTAGAAGAAGCAAGAAATTCTACATCTCCAGTCAAGTTAGGCTGGAGAATTTTCTATTTTTAGATAAAAAAATGCTATATGATTGACAAACAAAACAGACAATTGTAGAATATAAATATAAACTACAAAAGTAGAAAAAGGAGAAAACGATATGAGTATTTCGAAAAAAATCTTTACTGTAATCTTATCATTAACAGTCGCAGTTTTATTGACTGCTTGTTCAGGCAATGCTAATCAGGGAGGAAATACCAACTCATCACAGACTACCCAATGCCAAACAACGCAGGCTGCGCAAGAACAGGCTTCTTCATCCAATGTAGGCCAGACCAGTAATTTAGACGGACGCTACCAAGCGACTGACCATGATGGTGACCAGCACGTCCTAGAAATCAACGGTAGGACTGGGACTTGGACTGAAACCGAGGTCGATGGCAGTAAGGAAATCAAACAGGTACAAGTAGATGCAGCGAACCAAAGACTGATTGTCGGTGATGATGTCAAAAGTTACCGACAAAATGGCAATCAGCTGATTGTGGACGAATTGGATGATGATCTAGATAGTCTGACCTTTAACAAGCAATAAGCTGTTTTTTCAATCTGTTCTGGATATGAGAAGGAACAGGTCAGATAGCGGTCGAAACCTAGAGACAAGAAACAGGACAAGCTTCAGTATATGAACTGAAGCCTTTGTTTCTTTTTATTTTATGAATTTCTTTCAAGGAATGTTTCTTACTTAGGGAATCGCTATACGACTTAGTGATTTTAGTGTGAATCTAGTTACCATTAGTCTCATATGTTTTTCTAGCTTGCTTCTTTATGATATAATGATCTTTAATATCTCAAAGGAGGATAGCTTTGTTTTTAGCTTTTAAAGAGATTGTCTACAGCCGCGGACGCTATCGTTTAGTAGTTTCTGTGGTCTTTCTCATTACCTATATGGTTTTCTTTTTGTCTAGTCTTTCTGTCGGTTTGGCTAGGCTCAATCGCTTGGCTCTGGATCAATGGCAGGCGGAGTCAATCGTCTTGTCAGAGTATGCCAATAAGAATCTGGTTGCTTCGACTCTCAAGGAAGAGGACTATAGTAGCTTGCTTCAAGGGGACACAATCGCTGCTTTGGGACAGACGGCAGCAGTGGCCAATTATGAAGATGGGACGGATAAACTCAACGCTCAAGTTTTTGGTCTCTCTTGGGATAGTTTTCTGGCGCCTGACATTATTGAGGGACGTCCTGCTGAGACTGCTTATGAAGTCATTGCGGATAAGCGCCTGCGTCAAAAAGGAGTGAAACTAGGCGACCAGCTTCAGCTCAATGGCAGTGAGCGCCTCTATCAGGTTGTTGGTTTTACAGAGGATAATAGCTTCTTTACGCAACCTGTAATTTTTATGTCTCTAGATGATTTCAGGGAATTAAAGTACGGCTCTAGTCAGGTTAAGAATATCAGCGCACTTGTAGTCAAAGATAGTCAAAAAATTGAAGAAACTGGGCTTAGTCAGCTCTCTATGAGTGATTTTATAGATAATATCCCTGGCTATCAGCCTCAGGTACTGACTTTTTCCTTTATGATTGGGGCCATGGTTCTGATTACCTTTTTAGTATTGGGGATTTTCATGTACATCATCACCATTCAGAAGACTCAACTTTACGGTATTATGCGTGCCCAAGGGATTGCCAGTGGGAAGATTATTGCTTCTATTTTCTGGCAGATTTTCATCCTATCCACTCTGGGAATCAGCTTAGCTGTCTTGGCTCTTTTGGGAACCCAGCTAGTCTTGCCGGCCTCTATGCCTTTTTACAGTGATTGGCGAGCTTATGCTGGCTTGATTGTCCTGATTGTTTTCATGTCGCTGGCCGGTGGACTCTTGTCTATTCATCGGGTTCTGAAAATTGACCCTATCACAGCGATTGGAGGTGAGTAAATGTCAATTATAGAACTAAAAGGGGTTACAAAAGAATATGGTCAGGGACATACGCTGGTTCAAGCCCTGAAACCAACTGATTTCCAACTGGAAGCGGGGCAGTTTGTAGCTATTATTGGGCCGTCAGGATCAGGGAAAACAACTTTTCTGACCTTGCTGGGGCATTTGCAAACTCCCTCAAAAGGACAGATTCTGCTGCATGGGAAGGATACTTCCCAGCTAAAGGAAAAGGAACGGGCTGCTCTACGCTTCAATGATTTTGGCTTTATTTTGCAGGCTTCCAATCTCATTCCTTTTTTGAAAATCGAAGACCAGTTCCAGCTGATTGACCGCTTATCTAAAAAAGAAAGGACGGATCTAGACAGTCTGATTGAGTTGCTGGATCTTAAAGGAACACTCAAGCAGTATCCCAAAGAATTGTCCGGCGGAGAACGGCAGCGAGCTGCTATCGCCCGAGCACTTTACAATAGCCCTGATATTATCTTGGCTGATGAGCCGACAGCTAGTCTGGATACAGAGCGGGCTAAGCGCGTGGTCCATCTGCTTAAAGAAGTGACTCAAAAATTCAACAAGAGCGTAGTCATGATTACCCATGATACCCGTCTGCTGGACGAGGTTGACAAGGTCTATGAAATGCAAGACGGAGTGCTGACTCAAGTCCAATGAAGATGTAGCCAAACAAAAAATAGTTTGGGACAAGGAGAGTGACGCGATTCATGACCAGGCAAATTCTCAGCTAGATTGAATAGAGAAATGAACACGGTTCTATTTTTCAAGAACCGTGTTTCGTTTTCTTCACTTTTTGGTGATTTTCAGGATTTATTTTGGTAGTGCGGGCTTTGTGGAGGAGAACCTCCAACCAGCTACGTTGTTGGATGCGTTCTCTGATCTGTCCGTGCTTTCGACTTTCTAGGTATTCGCCTAGATTTTTTGCTTTGAAAAACTCTGTGATACCCATATTATTTTCCTAGACAGAATTGGCTGAAGAGCTGGGTGATGAGCTCGTCTGGTGCAGCATCTCCAGTGATTTCACCAAGGATTTCCCAAGTGCGAGTCAAATCGACTTGGAGGAGATCCACTGGCATGCCCAATTCCAGTCCCTGATTGACGGCTTGCAGGCTTTCGACAGCCTTTTCGATGAGAGAGATGTGGCGGGCATTGGACAGATAGGTGGCGTCTTGCTCGACAATTCCAGCATTCTCAAAGAAGAGCTGATTGATGCGATCCTCGATTTTATCAATATTTTGGTTGTGGAGGACAGAGATCTTGATAGCATCTGCTGGTAGCTGGTCTAGTTCAATCCTCTCTTCAAGGTCAGTCTTGTTCAGCAGGACGATGCGATTGCTGTCTTGGCTGATTTCTAGCAACTGGCGGTCTTGATCTGTCAGTTGCTCGCTGGCATTGAGAACCAAGAGAACCAAGTCAGCTTCCTGCAAGGCTTTTTTAGAGCGCTCAACGCCAATCTGCTCCACAAGATCATCCGTTTCCCGAATGCCTGCAGTGTCAATGAGCTTGAGCGGTACGCCGTTGATATTGACGTACTCCTCAATCACATCACGAGTTGTCCCCTCAATATCGGTCACAATAGCCTTGTCCTCACGCAGAAGGTTGTTGAGTAGGCTGGATTTTCCGACATTAGGCCGGCCGATGATAGCAGTCGAAATTCCTTCGCGAAGAATCTTACCTCGTCGTGCAGTTTTGAGAAGATGGGTCAGAAGTTGCTCAAATTCTAGCGTTTTTTCACGAATGATTTCCGTCGTTGCTTCCTCAACATCGTCGTACTCAGGATAGTCGATGTTGACCTCGACCTGAGCCAGTGTGTTGAGGATTTCCTGACGGGTGCTGTTGATAAGGTCAGAAAGAGAGCCGTCCAGCTGCTTGACAGCATTGTTCATGGCTTTATCGGTTTTGGCCCGGATGATGTCCATGACGGCCTCAGCCTGAGTCAAATCCACGCGCCCGTTGAGAAAGGCTCGCTTGGTAAATTCGCCAGGCTCTGCCATTCTAGCCCCCTCGCGGATAGCCAGCTGTAGGATTTCATTGGTCACTGCAATCCCACCGTGGGTGTTGATCTCGATGATATCCTCGCGGGTGAAAGTCTTGGGAGAGCGCATAGCGCCGACCATGACCTCATCCAGAATCTCTTGATTTTGAGGGTCAACGATATGGCCGTAGTTGAGTGTGTGGCTGGCCACTTTGCTTAAATCCTTGCCTTTAAAGATTTTTTTGGCAATAGCAAAGCTGTCAGTCCCGCTTAGTCTAACGATACCGATGGCTCCTTCCCCAAGAGGGGTCGAAATCGCAGCGATGGTATCAAATTCTCGTGTTATCATGTATATCCTTTCTGGAAATCTATTTTGCAAGTATCCGACCAAAATTATTCAAGACTTTCTGAGACTTTTACATCATTTTGTCCTTGCTTTGCATTAATTGGTATAGTGGTATTTAAATCCTTGTGCCTTAGTAAAATGCGACTGATGGCTAGAGTTTCTTCCTTGATTTTACCAATACTCATAAAAGAAAAACAGCTATCGGGTAGGAAATTTAGTTTATTCTAAACCTGTTCCTATCTTGCTAGTCAGCAGGAAAGATCCGTCTTCGTTTTTTGAAAAAGTTAGGATGACGGCTTGATATTTGCTTCCTCCTGGTAAGTAGGTGATGGTTTTTATTTCAGAGCCGCTGACAGTGGAAGTGGTTTCGTCAGTTGGTTTGCCGTGGTCGCGAATGACGTCGTCGTATTTTGTTCCGCCTGCACCTTTTTTCAAAATATCGCCCTCTTTGAGTGCATCAAATTCTGCTTTTGTCCATGTAAACTTCGTATTTTCTTCTTTTTCCTTTTCCTTTTCTTCTTCTCTTTCTGACGAATCAATATAGGAACGGTAAGAGCTCGAAAGAGTATCAAACCTTTTTCCCATTTCATTGAACATACGGGAATAGAATGATAGAGTGACAAGTGCGATGATTAAGGAGAAAAAGGAAATGACAGAGCCAATTATAGCCAAGGTTTTCTGTTTCTTTTGGTTAATAATGAGACCGATAATAGCCAGGATAAGAGCAATAGTACCGATAAAAAAAGATAGATAATTGATGATTGGTATCCAGGAGCCAAGTAAAGCGATTGCTCCAAAGACAATGGCTAAAATACCTAAAACTTTATTTTCTTGCTGCATCATAACAACCTCCTCAGATTTTCTATAGCTTACTACTTGAAATATGTATTTCTTTCAATAATTTACCTATCTTCATTGTAGCGTAAAATAGAACTAGGAGCAAGATTTTAAGGAAATTTTCGTGAAATGGAGCACTGTTAAAACGTGAAGAACCGTTTAAAGAACTGAAAACACTTTCAAATTTCAAAGAATTGTGATATACTAAACATAGTTGATTTGAGGAGGTGCTATGGAAACTCTAAAGAAACTAGCAGGCGTCAAGGCTGCTGAATTTGTCGAAGACGGGATGGTGGTCGGTCTGGGAACAGGTTCGACTGCTTACTATTTTGTCGAGGAAATTGGTCGACGTATCAAAGAGGAAGGCTTGCAGATTACTGCAGTCACCACCTCTAGCGTGACTAGCAAGCAAGCAGAAGGCTTGGGAATTCCGCTGAAATCCATTGATGAAGTGGATCAGGTCGATGTGACCGTTGATGGAGCTGATGAAGTAGATCCTCAGTTCAACGGCATCAAAGGCGGAGGCGGAGCCCTGCTGATGGAGAAAGTTGTCGCGACCCCTACCAAGGACTATATCTGGGTGGTTGATGAGAGCAAATTGGTTCAAAAGCTAGGTGCTTTCAAGCTGCCAGTCGAAGTAGTGCAATATGGTGCGGAGCAAGTTTTCCGTCGCTTTGCCGAGGCAGGCTACAAGCCAAGTTTCCGTGAAAAAAATGGCCAACGTTTTATCACGGATATGCAGAATTTCATTATTGATCTAGATTTAGGTGTAATCGAAAATCCAGTCGAATTTGGCCGAGAATTAGATCATATCGTGGGCGTTGTTGAGCATGGGCTTTTCACCCAAATGGTCAACAAGGTTATCGTCGCAGGACAAGGTGGCGTAAAGGTTTTAGAAACAGACAACTAGAAAAGAGGTTTTCATGTCAAAATTTAATCGTATTCACTTAGTCGTTATGGACTCAGTCGGCATTGGGGCAGCACCAGATGCTAACAATTTTGTTAATGCAGGGGTGCCAGATGGAGCTTCCGATACTCTGGGACATATTTCCAAAGCAGTCGGCCTAGATGTGCCAAATATGGCTAAGCTAGGCTTGGGCAATATCGAGCGTGAGCAAGCACTGAAAACTGTACCAGCTGAGGAAAATCCAAGTGGTTACTATACTAAATTAGAAGAAGTTTCTTTAGGTAAAGATACCATGACAGGCCACTGGGAAATCATGGGTCTGAACATTACTGAGCCTTTTGATACTTTCTGGAATGGCTTCCCAGAGGAAATCTTGACTAAAATTGAAGAATTTTCTGGCCGTAAAGTTATTCGTGAGGCTAACAAACCTTATTCTGGCACGGCAGTTATTGACGACTTCGGGCCTCGTCAGATGGAAACTGGAGAATTGATCATCTATACTTCTGCTGACCCAGTATTGCAAATTGCGGCCCACGAAGAAGTGATTCCTTTGGAAGAGCTCTATCGTATCTGTGAATTCGCCCGCTCTATTACCTTGGAACGCCCTGCGCTTCTGGGCCGTATCATCGCTCGCCCTTATGTAGGTGAGCCAGGCAACTTCACTCGTACAGCCAACCGTCACGACTATGCAGTCTCTCCATTTGAACCAACTGTTTTGGACAAGCTCAATGAAGCTGGCATTGATACTTATTCAGTTGGTAAGATTAACGATATCTTCAACGGTGCTGGGATCAACCACGACATGGGGCATAACCAGTCCAATAATCATGGTGTAGACAATCTGGTCAAGGCTATTCAGTCTGAGGACTTCAAGTATGGCTTCTCATTTACCAACTTGGTAGACTTCGATGCTCTTTATGGTCACCGTCGTGATCCGCATGGCTATCGTGATTGTCTGCAAGAGTTTGACGCTCGCTTGCCAGAAATCATTGAAAACATGCGTGAAGACGACTTACTCATGATTACTGCTGACCACGGTAATGACCCGACCTATGCTGGGACAGACCACACTCGTGAGTACATTCCGCTCTTGGTCTTTGGTAAATCCCTCAAGGGGAATGGTCACTTGCCTGTTGGACATTTTGCGGACATTTCAGCAACCATCGCTGACAACTTCGGTGTCGACAAGGCTATGATTGGTGAAAGCTTCTTGGATAAATTGGTCTAAGCATAAGAGAGTGAGGGAAATATTTATGACAACATTATCTGAGAAAATCAAAGCAACGGCAGCCTTTCTGAAAGAAAAAGGCATGACAGAACCTGAATTTGGTCTGATTTTGGGATCTGGTTTGGGAGAATTGGCTGAAGAAATCGAAAATGCCGTTAGTCTTGACTATGCGGATATTCCAAACTGGGGTCGCTCAACTGTCGTTGGCCACGCTGGAAAATTAGTCTATGGAGACTTGGCAGGCCGTAAAGTCTTGGCACTGCAAGGCCGTTTCCATTTCTATGAAGGAAATCCTCTCGAAGTCGTTACTTTCCCAGTGCGCGTGATGAAGGCTCTTGGTGCGACAGGTGTTATTGTTACCAATGCTGCCGGTGGTATCGGTTATGGTCCTGGTACACTGATGGCCATCACTGACCACATCAATATGACTGGTCAAAATCCTTTGATTGGCGAAAACTTGGATGAATTTGGTCCACGTTTCCCTGATATGTCTAAATCTTATACACCAGAATATCGCGCAACTGCTCATCAAGTCGCTGATAAGCTTGGCATTAAGCTGGATGAGGGTGTTTATATCGGTGTAACTGGACCAACCTATGAAACACCAGCAGAAATCCGTGCTTATAAGACACTCGGAGCAGATGCAGTTGGCATGTCTACTGTTCCCGAAGTGATCGTGGCTGCCCATTCAGGCTTGAAAGTTCTCGGAATTTCATGCATTACCAATCATGCTGCTGGTTTCCAAGAAGAGCTTAATCACGAGGAAGTGGTTGAAGTAACAGAGCGTGTCAAAGGTGATTTCAAACGACTACTTAAAGCCATTCTTGCTGAATTGTAAGAAAATAAAATATTAAACGAAGGAAAGGTAGAGCGAAGCGTTCAGATTTGAACACGAGCGGAAAACTCGGAAAATAGATAATCTGACTGAGAAATCAGG
>ERZ773043.1977-NODE-1977-length-11137-cov-34.172983_pt1 | contig 11137 bp, 7 predicted proteins | sample MGYA00580636_ERZ773043 | MGnify/ENA primary metagenome ERZ773043 (study PRJEB29015, sample SAMEA2737992) | human oral metagenome | biome: human oral; feature: human-associated habitat; material: dental | place: China | collected 2065 ... | reverse complement strand
GGACGGCATCATCCTGGCCCTGCTGGCCAGCGAGATCATCGCCGTCACCGGCAAGACGCCCTCGCAGCTGCACGAGGAGCAGGTGGCCCGCTTCGGCGCCTCCGCCTACGCCCGGATCGACGCGCCCGCCACCAAGGAGGAGAAGGCGAAGCTCGCGGCCCTGTCCCCCGAGGACGTCACCGCCACCGAGCTCGCCGGGGAGCCGATCATCGACAGGCTCGTGCGGGCCCCCGGCAACGACGCCCCCATCGGCGGACTCAAAGTGACCACCAAGGACGCCTGGTTCGCCGCCCGCCCCTCGGGCACCGAGGATGTCTACAAGATCTACGCCGAGTCCTTCAAGGGGGCCGAGCACCTGGCGCTCGTCCAGGAGGAGGCCAAGAAGGTCGTCTCCGCCGCACTGGGCGGCTGACTGCTCGCGGTCTCGCGCTCGGGCCTGCGCAACCGGAGCTCCGGCGTCGAGATCGACATTCTCGAACGAGATCGACGGTGTCACCGTCGATCTCGTTCGAGAATGTCAATTTGGAAGGTGTGGACACATCTGGAGGGGGCGAACGCGGGAGCGAACGGGATGTCACCATGGTCGCGGCATTTCCCCGCCCCTCTCTAGGCTTGCATGCGTGAGCCACTCGCCATCCACTGAGCCGGCCGACGCAGCCGGTGCAGCCAACGCGGCCGCCACGGCCGGTGCGACTGACGCCGCCAACGCAGCCTCCGACGGCAGCGCCTCCGACGCCGGGCAGCCGCGCCGGGTCCCGACGGCCGCACCGCAGAAGCCGAAGAAGAAGCGCCGGCGCGGCAAGCGCGGTTGGGTGCCCAACTATCACGGGGCATGGGGAATGCTCGTACTGCCGGCGGTGGTCGGCATCGTCGTAGGCGGCTGGAGCTGGATGGACGCCGTCGTCCTGCCCGCCTGGTGGAGCGCCTACTTCAGCTACTGGGTGCTGACCCAGTGGCTGCGCACCCGCAGTCCCCGCAAGCGCGCTCCACTGCGGACGCCGCTGGCCGTCTACTCGGCGATCACGCTAATCCTGGCGCTGATCTCCCTGGCCCGCGCCCCCTACCTCGTGGGCTGGGGGCTCCTTCTCGTCCCGCTCGCAGCAGTGGCGGTTCACCAGTCGTGGCGCGGCAAGGAGCGCTCTCTGCTCTCCGGGAGCGTCACCACGCTGGCGGCGTCCCTCATGGCTCTTGTCGTCTACGACCTGGGCACCGGAGGCCGCGGGGGCTGGCTCGGGCTGGGACCGGAGGCGAGCGAGTTGCGCGGCCAGAGCCTGAACGGTTCGCTGACGGGGTGGCCGTGGATGTGGCTGCTCACCGGATTCCTCGCCGCCTACTTCGTCGGCGCAGTCCCCTATGTCAAGACAATGATACGCCGACGTGGTGACCCGCGAATGATCATCGGCTCGATCGGCTTTCACGCCGTGGTGACGGCGGCCGCACTCGGCTGCGCGGTCGCCGGGCTCATGTCCTGGGTGCACGCGCTGGTCTGGGTCCTGCTGCTCCTGCGGGCCGTCGCGCTTCCCATGCTCCAGCGCAGGCGCATGGACAGCGGGCAGAAGCTCGTGCCCGTCAAACTCGTCGGACGCCTCGAGGTGGTCGCCTCCCTGCTCGTGCTGCTCGGCCTGCTGCTGGGCTGACTGGGCCACCCGGGACGGACAGGCTCTTCACACCGGTCTCGGCTCAGTCACATAATAGAATTGTGACCCCTGATACACCGAACTCTGCTCCTGTTCCCGTCTTCATACTCGTCTTCATGCCGGCCCCCGCACCGATCGGCGAGCCCGGCTCGTGAGCGCTCCGCACCCCGGCTCCACCGATGCCGCCCTTCCACCCGGCTACCGCGGAATCCTGGCACTGCGCGCGCTGCGACTGGGCGCACTGATCACATGCGCCGCCCTCCTGGGCTTGCTCTGCGCCTGGCGTCAGGAGATCAGCCTGCTCAACCCTCACCGGGCGCTCACAATCCTGGCCTGCGTCGTGATGATCGTCGTCGACTGCGCGGCGGCGAGTAGTGAGCGGACTGAGTACAACACGAACAACACCAGGATTGCTGGGATAACAACGATCATTGCGATGACCGAGCTCATTGTCGTGGGGGCGGCGCTCGCGATGACGGTGCGTCTGGCGCGGGCGTGGTGGGCGGACTACCGGGAGACCACCATCACCTCTCCCGTGTACCTCATCGCCGCAGCCGCCCTCATCGCACTCGCTCTGCTCGTCGTGGCCGACATACGTCTGTATCGCGCCCGCAGGCGAATCGGTGCACGACGACGGACGCCCAACGACCCGGCCCGCTGGCGGCGCCTGCGCGAACCCGCCGAAGCAGACCCGGCCCCCGAGGGAACAAGCGATCCCGACGCTCCGCCGAATCCGGCGACTCCAGCGACTCCGCCGACTCCACTGCATCTGCGTTTCCGGAGCAGGGCCCTGCTCGCCGTCGTCGCCCTCCTGCCGATCCTGGCCCTGTCCGCCGCCGCCCTAGTGCCGACCGCCCTGCTCGACCCGGCCACCCGGACGACGGCCCCTGCCGACTCCGAGCCGCCCGCCCGTCCGACCGGCCCAGGCGGGGACAGCGGGAGCAGCGGGAGCAGTAAGAACGACAAGAACATCGACTGGACCTATAACGTCGGCACGTTCCTGGATGTCGTCGCGGGCACGGCCGGCCCGATCATCCTGACGCCCGAGGGCGTCACCGCGCTCAACGGGGAGGACGGCTCCGTCCGGTGGACCTACCAGCGCGACGCCGACTACGTGAACGGGCGCGGGAACTCCAGGGACAAAACCCTGATCATCAGTCCCGATGCCCGCCACGTCGCCATACGGATGAAGGGCCCGAGTCTGCACCACTCGCACATCGTCGTCTCGGTCATTCTCGACTCCGCCACGGGCGAGGTCACCGCCGAGCACCGGGGCACCGACGACGACTCCTTCCAGATAACCGATTCCCTCGCCGTCGACGGGGACGAGGCCTTCGCACTCGACGGCGGCAGAGTCCTGTGGACAATGCCGGAGGGCACATTCGGGCGGGGGCAGAACGGCTATTCGGGAACCGCCGGGCACACCGCCGTCATCGTGAGTGCGGAGAGGAGCTGCATCACCTCCAATGAGTTCTGCGCAATGACCAGTACGCTCCGCATCGCCCCCGATCACGACCCGACCGCAACCACCGACATCACCCATGTCCTGCGCGATCTCGAGCTGCAGCACAGCGTTGCGGAGGGCATCACGGTCGTGGGCGGCTGGGTGGCGCGCAGCACCGACGAGAAGGCACGAACGGTTCCGGACGGGAGTGCCGAGCCGGCCTGGGACGCGCAGGCGGTGAGCCTCGACGCCGTCGCCCTCGGCTGGGAGTACGCGCCGATCTCTCTGGGGAGCGCGAGCGGCGTCAACGCGGTCGCCTCATACGCCTCCCATACCCTGGTCACCGCCGCTGCGCTCGAAAGCCTTGCGAAGCGCAGCAGTATCGACGATCCCAAGGTGAACTGGGCCGAGACGGTCTTCGATCCGGCAACGGACATGGCAACCCCGGCCGTCGAGTCCTCCGGCCTGGCCGCCGCGAAAGTCAGCCTGCGCACCACGGTCGACAACACACAGGCCATAACCTCGGTAGCCATCGACCCCGCCGACGGCAGCGCCGGGACTTCGGCCCAGATTCCACCGGGAACCCTCTTCGCCCCGCAAAGGCACACTCTCTTTCCCGAGGAGGCGGAACCTCTCAATGCGGAACGCTCGGATATCACCGCCCTGACCGCCCCCGGGGCCACGGTCATTGTCCTCAGATCCAAGTTTCCGGACGTCGACGACCCGAAGGTCAGCGTCATCTACGGCATAGCAGGAGATGACTGATGACGAGCCGCCGTCTTTCACGCCTTCGCGCACTGCTGCGATCCACGGCCTGCGTCCTCGCCGTCGTCGGGTGCGCACTGGGGGCGACCGGCTGCGACCCATCCACCAGCAGCGACGCGCAGAGTGGAGCGCCCAGTATCGAGTCTGGTCCCGCTGACCTGGTCGATTCCTCGGTCTCCGATAGCGAGGGCTGGACGACGGGATTGGCCTTATTCAGCGATACCCCGTGGCTCATCGCCACGGCGTCGGGGCCAGTGGCGATCCTGCGCATAAGGTCCGAGGAGTATTCCGGACCCAACGATAAGACCGTTCTGGCCGCGCTCGACCCGCAGGACGGCTCGCTGCGCTGGTCGCTCACCATCACGCCTGCGATTGAATCATTGGAGAGCTCCCCCTCAAGAAACCAGTCGATTCCTCAACGCGCAGCGATGGACAATATCGAATTAGTCGGGTCTCCCGGCCCTGTCGTCACCAGTCCCAACGGCCAATACATCTCTCTCCAGCTCAATTCGAACGAGTCCTCGACAATCGCCGGCACCCGCGCCGGCATCCTGGTTCTGGATGCCGCTACGGGCGAGACGGTGCGCACCCTCGAGACCACCGGCCTGGTCCTGGGGCAGGCCTTGACCGATTCCGACTTGTTCGTCCAGACCGCGCAGGACTATGTGCCGGCGGGCAGCGGCACCCTCGCCGTCGCGCCGTTGGACGAGCCTGAGGCCGAGCCGAGTACCCTGCGCACCGACCAGTGGCTCGTGGGCGCCGCCGCCGATGCCGTTCTCCTGGCGCCTGATGGCCTCTCCGGCTACTGCCCGCCGTGCACCAGCACCACGATCACCGAGATGTCCGCGAGCGGCGAGACTCTGGCGACTATTCCGTATGTCTACCGAATCCTGAGCGCCGGGCGCGTCGAGCGCTACACCGACCCGGCGGCCGCCAATGATGCCGTCAGCAGCCCCGGGAAAGACTTGGCCTGGGCGGCGAGCAGCCGAGAGATCCTCAATGTCTCCACCGGCACCACCACCGATATCACCGGCTTCGCCACCGCCCCCGACCCTCTCATCCTGACCGATGGCCCCGGCATCCTCCTCAACCGCATTGTCGAGACCGAGCCCGACAAGGACGGCTCGCCGCGCTTCGATCAGCACTCGGCGGCCTGGATCGGCGCCCCCGCCGACGGCGGTGCCGTGCACACCGAACCCGTCACCGACGTCAAGGACCGCTACCGAACCTCCAAGTTCGTCAAACCTGAGGACCACATGGACGTGACTCTCAGCCCGACCCCCATGGAGGCCCCATGACCTCACCGCCTGACCAGCCCAGTCAGTCCGTCAAGGCCCGCAGCGACGAGCGCCCGCGGCCGCTGCTCCACAAGCTGCTGACTGCGGCCTCCATTACCTGCCTGAGCGCGGGAGTGGGTTTGACTCTCGTCCCGATCGTGGCGCACCTCATGTCGGCCCTGGGCGTCCGGCCCATCGCCATGCTGGGCGGCGACCTTCCCGGCCGGGAGCGCGATCTCTTCTGCAGCGGCCTCGCCATCCTGCTGAGCTGCGCGGTCGTCCTGGCCATGCAGCTGTGGATCCGGCGGGACCCCTTGACCAGGTCCTCGGCGGGCTCCGCCGCATTCGGCATCAATCTCCTGGACTTCTCCGCCCTGGTGGGCGCCGTCGTCATCCTGGCGGACTTAGCCCCCGCCCACTATCTGGGAGCCCGCTTCCTCATCGTCGGCGGCTTCCTGTTGGCGCTCGGCATCGTGCTCCTACCGCCGAGGCCGCGGAAATGGCCGCCGCAACCTCCGCAACCCGCCGACGACGGCGGGCCGAGCCCGTTGCAGATCTTCAGCCGCACCCTGCACGATCTGCGCACCCTGCACGGCCTGCGCAGTCTGCGCAGTCTGCGCAGTCCTCGCCTCTGGATCCGCGTCGCGGCGATCACCGGGGTGATCGTTCTTACCATCGTCTCCGCCGAGGTCTACAGCGCACGGGTATCGCCCACGCGAGCATTCAGCGCCTCCGAGTCGCGTCCTTCGGGCAGCGGGCCGGACCTATTCGCCCGTACCAGCGACTCGGGCACGTGGACCGTCCAGTTCAAGCAGTCGTTGTTCATCGACTATGCCGTCACTGCGGCCGGGCCGATCGCCCTGTCGGCCCCGAAGGAGGAGGACACGTCGGACAGCAGGAACAGCGCAGTATCGACATACGAGTCCCGCCGACTCGACACATTGACCGTCACCCTGCTCGATCCGACTGATGGCTCCCCGCAGTGGAGTCTGGAACTCACCAGTCCCACGAGACTATCCACTGGAGACACCTCACGTTCTGGTTCCTCTCACAATCTCTCCGACTATCTACCCACCAGTTTCCCCAACGAGGACAATCCGGCCATTGGCAGGATGGTCACAGATCCCGACGGACAACTACTCGCCATCCGCCTCAAACCCACCTGGAATAAATCCGCCAACGAATGGATCACGCCCATTGCCGTCATCGATCTGACGAGCGGCGGAATAGTGGGGAGCGCAGAGATCCAGGGCGAGATCGTCAGCACCGTCCTGACCTCGGACACCCTGGCAATCCAAACCGCGGACGATTCCCCCCTGGAAACCGGCGGAACCATCCTCACCTACTCCTTGAACAGGGAGAATGGTTATGCGGACTTTCAGAGCACAGCGAAGGTGAGCACCTGGCTGGTGGGCGCCACCCGCGACCGCCTCCTGCTATCCGATCAATCGCCGTACAGCATTCACGACCCTAACAGCCCTAAGGAAGGACGGGCAGCCACCGTCACCCTGGCGACCCCGGCCAGAGTAGACGAGGCATCCAAAATCACCGGTGTTCGCAACATCTTCCCGGGCGGATGGGTGGAGCTCCTCTCCGGCCCCGACCAGCAGACCCGAGAGCTGGTCGATCTCAATACCGACCAGAGAATCGATATCACCGGCATGACGGCCGAGTCTCTGGACACGAATACTGGAAACCAGGTGGAGCTCATCCAGAAGGAGCCCGGAACCAACAACAAGACCACGGTCGGCAATATCAATATCAGCACCCCGGCGACCAGTGCGCCCACTATTGAATCCCCCGGCTCCCCTGATTCAGTTCTTCGGATAACCGACAAAATGAAACTGGACTCCACCTACACCGACTCGCTGATCACCGATGTATCGCGACAGCGCTTTGATCTCTACGCGATCCCGAAAGAGGCGGATTCATGAGCGACTCTCCCGACAGCAGTGCCGAGGGCATCGAGAGCACCGAGGGCACTGAGAGCACCGCGAGCCCCGAGAACACCGAGGACACTGCGAACATTGCGAACATTGCGAACACAGAGAGCACCGCGAGCGCCCCTGATGCCGCCGACTCCGTCGAGCCTGACACCGGCGACGCCGTCGAGCCCGCCGCCGACTCCGCAACGAGCACGCCCGCGCCCATCCCGGTATCCCACACCACCGATCTGATGCGCGGTATCCGACAGGGCGCCGCCCTGAGCGCGACGGCCTTCGCATGCGCGGCCTTCCTGGTGCACCGCTACATGGAGCCCGCCATTCCGCCGCCCGGCAAGGGAGGGATGGTGCTTCTGATCTCGCAATGCCTCATCGGGTTCGTCGCGTGGAGAATCGGCCGCAGCCGCTGGGAGCCCACGTCGCGCCTGATGATCTGCGTCCTGACCGGAACCCTCGGGATCGGGGCAGTGGGCGCACTCATCTCCTGGACGTTCTTCTCCATCCGCGGCTCGCGGACCATCACGGGCGGGCTCGCAGCATGCGCCGTCGCCTCCCTGACCATCGCCCTGACCCTCGACCTCCTCCTGTGCCGCAGGGCAGGCGATGCGATTCCGCGCCCCAAGGGCGCGGAGGCATGGCGGTCCATACCGCTGGGGCGACGCGGCCGCCTCGGCCTGCTGGGAGCAGTGGCGGCCCTCCTGGTTCCGGTGCTGGCCGCCGCGGCTCCGACACTGCTCCCGGATCCGGTCACGCGGACGACGGCGCCCGCACAGTCGGACGATCAGCTGCCCGCCACCCCCGCATCCGTGTCGGGACAGGTCGCCTGGCAGCTCGCCATGGATGAGCCCGTCGTCGATATCGCCGCGGGCAAGGCGGGGCCGGTCCTGATCACCGACAACGGACTCATCGGCCTGAACGGGGATGACGGCTCCACACTGTGGTCCTACCGGCGTGCCCGCGGCGTCGTCGGGAGAATCGGCGCGCCCGAGCCGAAAGCCAGGAGCCGCTCGTCCACGAGCGACGAGGAACCGCCTGTCATACGTTCGGTGACCAGCCCGGACGGCAGTCGCATCGCCATCGCTCTGGCGATCACTCCCACAATGGGCAGCAGCATCAGGGTGCTCACCCTTGTTCTGGATACCGTCACCGGTCGCGTCATCATGGAGCACGCCGGGAACCGCCCCCGGGAATCCGCCAGTCCCAAGACTCCCGATAAGGGCGGGCGCGCCTACGATCCCGATGAGATAACCCCCACCGAGGCCGACGACATCGACGAGGCCATGCCCGCCATTCAGATGACCGACTCGGTGGTCCTCATCGATACCCAGGCCTTCTCCCTAGCAGACGGCTCATTCATGTGGGAGTTGGACCTGAAGCAGGACTCCGACAAGCGCTACCGCTTCTCCGGGACGGCCGGTCACCACACCTTGATCACAAAGAAAGCCTGCGAGAACGGCCATGAGGACGATCCGAGACCGAGCGCATGCGACCTGACTCTCATCAACGACGACGACCCGGACTCCGAGCATCTCCTGATGAACGTGGTCGGCAGCCCGGAGGACGGACTCACCGTGGTGGACGGATGGGTCGTGCGCTACTCCGACCGGGACGCCAACGCATCGCGAGCCGACTCCGGCTCGCGTGAGACCGCCATGGAGGCCTTGGACATCGATTCCCTCAGCGGCGACGTGACGAAGACCGTCCCCGAGGACGCGCGCGTCGTCGAGCTCGAGGAGTTTGGAGGCCCGGACCCCTGGAGCTCGCGCTCCTTCATCGCACTGCGCCAGGCGCCCGGGACGGAGGATCTCGGGCAAGGCCGTGGACTGTCGATCGCAGCACTGTTCGATCCCTCCACAGGCACGCTCACGCCAGTTGCCGAGGGCGCGCAGTACCAGATGAGTACCCATAATCATCGGCCTGCGGGCTGGGCGACGGCGGATACAGCAGTCGCCGTATCGGCTCCTTCCGACTCTCATGACCAGCCCACGGGCTTGGCGCTGACCCGCCCCGACGGATCAGCGGCGGTGACAGTGGAATCGGAGGCCCTGCTGCACGCCGGCGACTCTGAAATGAACCAGCCGCAGGCGATCGCCGCGCCTGGAGCAGTAGTCATGTGGAGCACCTTCTGGGATGCGTGGGACAGCTCCGGCAACGACGCCGGCTCCAAGAAGGCCACCCTCATCTACGGCCTGCGCTGACGGATTCAGCGGGGCATTCAGTAGGCTGCCCACGTGACCCAGCAGCGCCCCTCGGAACCTTCCGACCACCATATCGAGTACGTCTCCGGCGACCCGACCCCGGAGGTCGCCTCGGTCCGGGAGGCCGGGGAGGCCGAGGGAGCAGTCTCCGCCGAAGAGGCCCCCTCGGCCGCCTCCGGTCCAGATGCCGCCCCCGCCGCGGAGCAGAGGCCGCGCACTGGTATTCCCCATCAGCAGTCCCGACCGGGCCCCGACGACGACATCATGCTCGCCACCGGCAAGCCCCGCCGCCCCGCCAGCACGCGCGCGGGCGAGACCTTCGTCCAGTCCGAGCGGCGCAAGCAGGAGAAGATCCGCCGTCAGCCGGGCCGGCGCGCCTGGGTGCCCAACCAGCACGGCGCCTGGTCGATGCTGGTGATGCCGGCGATCGTCGGCTGGGTCGTGGGCGGCTTCAGCTGGGTCAACCTGCTGTTCATCCCGTCCTGGTGGGGCGCCTACCTCACTTATTGGGCTTGGTCGCAGTGGTTGCGCACCCGGTCCGCGCGCAAGCGCGCGCTGCTCCTCATCCCCCTGGTGATGTACACCGGATGGACCGGCATGCTCGGGCTGCTGACCCTGGTCGTGGCCCCGCACCTGCTGCAGTGGGCGGTGCCCATGCTGCCGCTGTTCGCGATCGCGCTGTGGGAGGTGTGGCGCGGACGCGAGCGCTCACTGCCCTCCGGACTGGCGACGGCGGCGGCGGCGAGCCTGATCGCCGCGGTCACCTACAGCCTGGCCGTGCGGGGCGCGGGCGGATTCCTCGGGACCGGTGGCAACGACGCCGGGCTGCCCGGCATGAGCCCCAACGGTCAGCTGGTGGGCTGGCCGTGGATGTGGCTGGTGACGGCCTCGACGGCGGCGTACTTCTGCGGGACGGTGCCGTACATCAAGTCGATGATCCGCGAGCGCTTCAACAACCGGCTCCTGGCCGCGACGGTGGCGGCGCATACGGTCGTGGCGGCCGGAGCCGTGTGGCTGGCGGTCGGCGGGTGGCTGCCGTGGATGCACGCGGCGCTCTGGGTAGTGCTGGCGGTGAGGTCCCTGGTCATGCCGCGCTGGCAGTGGAGGCTGGTCGAGCAGCGGCACCGGCCGCTGCGACCCGGGACGATGGGGCTGGTCGAGGTGGTGCTCGAGCTGGTCTTCCTGGTGTCGATCACGACGGCGTAGCGCTCGGGTGATGGCCCCGAGCGGGAGCGCACGACCGGGGCGAGCCGCGCCGATCATCCGTCAGCGGACTCAGCGGCGTCCTGACGAACCCGGCGGTCGCCCAGATCCTGGCCGAGAGTGACCCTGACAGCCGACTCCAGGGCGATGTCCTCACATAGTCCGGCGCTCGGAAGGACACCCAGACTCACGTTGATCGTCACATCCTGATCCGTCTCGACCACCTGAGCGTAGACGCCCTCGCAGTCGGCGGGTCCGCTGATGAACGTGACCTCGACGGTCGCGGGATCGATCAGGCGCCAGGAATCCCAGGACCTGGCTCGGGGCCAGAGGAGGTCATCGAGGGACGGCGAGGGCGTCAGCAGCTGAGGACCGCTCGTCCCGTCGCCGCTCGCCTCGTCGCCCGGGGAGACCGAGACGCTCGTGGGCTCCGCTCCTCCCGGTGGCGAGGTCGGGATCGAACCGGTTGAGCCGCCGACGTCACCGGCACGACGACGGCAACCGCCCAGCAGCCCGGCGCCAAGAGTCATGACCGTCAGTCGGATACTCGTTCGTCGTCTCATGATGCCTCCGATGCTCCGGGCCCGACGTCGCAGCCGCGGATCGAGTCCCGATCATTGATCCACGCGTTGAAGGTCCGCAGGGTTCGCACCGTCCAGATTCCCACCGA
>ERZ773043.1974-NODE-1974-length-11161-cov-32.355844_pt1 | contig 11161 bp, 5 predicted proteins | sample MGYA00580636_ERZ773043 | MGnify/ENA primary metagenome ERZ773043 (study PRJEB29015, sample SAMEA2737992) | human oral metagenome | biome: human oral; feature: human-associated habitat; material: dental | place: China | collected 2065 ... | reverse complement strand
TGCACTGGGCGGAGCGGCCGCCAAATAGAGTGCGTCAATCAGCGTCATTGGCAAAAGCCAAATCCATAACGCCCACAATGTCAGGCAAACCCGCGATCATCGAGACATTGATTTCCATTCCGAACGACCAGCCAGAAACACCATGAGCAACACCCCACAGAAAAACCCCATTTACCTTGACTACGGCGCCACCACGCCTTGCGACCCGCGCGTGGTAGACGCCATGGTGCCCTGGCTCTACGAACACTTTGGCAACGCCGCCAGCCGCAGCCACGCCTGGGGCTGGGAAGCCGAGGCCGCCATTGAAAAGGCGCGCGGTCATGTGGCCGACCTCATTGGCGCCGATCCGCGCGAAATCATCTGGACTTCCGGCGCCACCGAGTCCACCAACCTTGCCCTCAAAGGCGCGGCGCACTTCTACCAGAGCAAGGGCAAGCACCTCATCACTCTGAAAACCGAGCACAAGGCCACGCTGGACACCATGCGTGAGCTGGAGCGCCAGGGCTTTGAAGTGACCTACATGGACGTCAAGCCCGACGGCCTGCTCGATTTGGAAGCCTTCAAGGCCGCCATCCGGCCCGACACCATCCTGGCCAGCATCCTGTTCGTGAACAACGAAATCGGCGTGATTCAGGACATCGCCGCCATCGGCGCCATCTGCCGCGAGCACGGCGTGCTGCTGCATGTGGATGCCGCGCAGGCCACGGGCCGCGTGGAAATCGACGTGAAAAAGCTTCCCATCGACCTGATGAGCCTGACCGCGCACAAAACCTATGGCCCCAAAGGCATCGGCGCGCTCTATGTGCGCCGCAAGCCCCGCGTGCGGCTGGAAGCGCAAATGCACGGCGGCGGCCATGAGCGCGGCCTGCTGATCCCGGTAGACGCCGGGGCTGCCGACGGCGGGGGAGGCCGCCTCGGGCGGGGCGATGAGTCGCAGCATCTGACCGCCCGTGATCGAGGCGGGCATATGCAGAGCCAGCCAGGGCCAGACCCCCTGATTGGCGGCCTCGTCCTGGACGAAGACGATCTCGGCCCCCTTGTACGGGGCCAGCGCCTCGGCCAGCTCATCGGCGGGCAACGGGTAGAGCTGCTCGAGGCGAACGATCGCCGTCGAGGCCTCGTCCCGCTCGGCCCGCTCGGCGGCCAGCGCGTAGTACACGCGCCCCGAGCACAGCAGCACCCGCTCGACTCCGCGTCCCGAGGCGATCCGCTCGTCCGTCTCCCCGATGACCGGCTGGAAGGTGCCGGACGTGAGGTCCTCCACCGCTGAGACGGCCGCCTTGAGCCGCAGCAGCTGCTTGGGGGTGAATACGATGAGCGGACGGCGCGGACGGGAGTAGGCGTGCTCGCGCAGCAGGTGGGCGTAGCCGGCCGGGGTCGAGGGCATGGCCACCCGCATGTTCCCCTGAGCACACATCTGCAGGTAGCGCTCGATGCGGGCAGAGGAGTGGTCGGGACCCTGACCCTCCTGACCGTGGGGCAGGAGCATGACCAGGCCGGAGCGCTGCCCCCACTTCTGCCCTGCGGAGGCGACGTACTCGTCGATGATGCTCTGAGCGCCATTGGCGAAGTCACCGAACTGCGCCTCCCACACTGTCAGCCCCTCGGGACGCTCGACCGCGTAGCCGTACTCGAAGCCCAGGGCCGCGTACTCGCTGAGCAGTGAGTCGTAGATGCTCAGCGGAGCCTGGTCCGGGGTGAGGAAGTCCAGGGGCGTCCACTCGGCGCCCGAATCGTTGTCGTGCAGGACGGCGTGGCGCTGGGCGAAGGTGGCGCGCCGGGAGTCCTCGCCGACCACGCGCACCGGCACGCCCTCCATCAGCAGGGAGCCGAAGGCGATGAGTTCGCCCAGCCCCCAGTCGATGCCGCCCTCCCGAGTGGCGCGCTGGCGCTTGGCGAGCATGGCCCCCAGTTTGGGGTGCACCGTGAACCCCTCCGGGTAGGCGACCTGCGCATCCCCGATCCGCTCGATAACGCTGCGCGGCACCGCGCTGGTCCAGCCGATCATCATTCCCTGACCGGCCCGCTGGGAGGAGGGGACCTCCAGGGAGGTGCGCGAGAGTCCGACCTGAGTCGGGTCGGTGGCATCGATCGACTCCGCCTGCGCCTCCTGCGCGGTGGGGCGAGCGTGGGCGGCCCGCGTCTCGGTGAAGATGCGCTCGAGCTCGTCGTGGAATTCGTTCTCGATCCTTCTGGCGTCCTCAGTGGTGATCTCCCCGCGCCCCACCAGGTCGGCCGTGTAGACCGTGCGGGTCGACCGCAGGGAGTCGATGAGCCGGTACATGACCGGCTGGGTCATCGAGGGGTCGTCGCCCTCGTTGTGACCGCGGCGCCGGTAGCAGATCAGGTCGATGATGACGTCCTTGTGGAAGGCCGCCCGGTACTCGTAGGCGCGGCGGGCGGCGCGGGCGACCGTCTCGGGATCATCGGCGTTGACGTGGAAGATCGGCACCTGCAGGCCCTTGGCCAGGTCCGTGGCGTAGGTGGTCGAGCGCGCCGATGCGGCGCCGGTGGTGAAGCCGATCTGGTTGTTGACGATCACGTGCACGGTGCCGCCGGTGCGGTAGGCGGGCAGCTGACTCATGTTGAGGGTCTCGTAGACCACTCCCTGCCCGGCGAAGGCGGCATCGCCGTGAACCAGGACCGGCAGCACCGTGTAGCCCTTGTCGCCCAGGCCGATGCGGTCCTGCTTGGCGCGCACGATCCCCTCGACGACGCCGTCGACCGTCTCCAGGTGGGAGGGGTTGGCGGCCAGGGACACGCGGGTGGACACGCCGTCGGTGCCGGTGAAGACGCCGTCGGTGCCCAGGTGGTACTTGACGTCGCCGGTGCCGGCGCCCTCGATGACGCCGGCGCCGTCGAACTCGTCGAAGACCTGCCCGTAGGACTTGCCGGCGATATTGGTCAGCACGTTGAGGCGGCCGCGGTGGGTCATGCCGATGACGACCTCGTCCAGGCCGTCGTGGGCTGCTGAGTCCAGCAGCCGGTCCAGCAGGACGATGAGGGACTCACCGCCCTCCAGGCTGAAGCGCTTCTGCCCCACGTACTTGGTCTGCAGGAAGGTCTCGAAAGCCTCGGCCTGCTCCAGCTTGGTCAGGATCCGACGGCGCTCGTCCGGGGTGATCGCCAGCCACTCGCCCTCGAGGCGCTCCTGCCACCAGGCGCGCTGGGCGGGATCCTGGATGTGCATGTACTCGATGCCGACGGTCCGGCAGTAGGCGCGGCGCAGACGCGCGAGGATCTCGCGCAGAGTCGCCCGTTCGGTGCCGCCCAGACCGCCGGTGGGGAAGGTGCGGTCCAGGTCCCACAGGCTCAGTCCGTAGGTGGACAGGTCCAGATCCGGGTGGCGGCGCAGGCGGTGGGTCAGCGGATCGGTGTCCGCGGCCAGGTGCCCGCGCTGGCGGAAGGCGTGGATGAGTTCGGCCACGCGGGCGGGCTTGCCGGTCTCCAGCTCGGGGTCGTAGGTGGTGTCACGGGCCCAGCGCACCGGTTCGTGCGGAATCCGCAGAGACTCGAAGACCCGGTCCCAGTACCCGTCCAGTCCCAGGAGCTTGTGCTCCACCAGCCGCAGGAATTCGCCGGAGGCCGCGCCCTGGATGACGCGGTGGTCGTAGGTCGAGGTCAGGGTGACGACCTTGCCGACTCCGCTGCGGGCCAGGGTCTGCTCACTGGAACCCGCGAAGGCGGCCGGATAGGACATGGACCCCACCCCGACGATGAGGCCCTGACCGGGCATGAGGCGCGGAACCGAGTGAAGGGTGCCGATCATGCCGGGATTGGTCAGGGTCACGGTGGTGCCCCGGAAGTCGTCCACCTCCAGCTTGCCCTTGCGCGCCTTGGCGACCAGATCCTCGTAGGCCGCGACGAAGCCGGCGGCGTCCATCAGGTCCGACTTCTTGATGGAGGGCACCAGGAGACGGCGCTCGCCGCTGGGGGAGGGGATGTCGATGGCCAGGCCGAAGGCGACATGGGCGGGGGTGTGCGCAGTGGGCCTGCCGGCGTCGTCCGTGGTGTAGGAGACGTTCATGGAGGGCATCTCGGTCAGGGATTCGACCACGGCCCATCCGATGAGGTGGGTGAAGGAGATCTTGCCACCATGGGTGTGACGGAGGTGGCCGTTGATCACCGCGCGATTCTCGATGAGGACCTTGGCGGGGATGGTGCGGGCGGAGGTGGCGGTCGGGATCGACAGCGATTCCTCCATGTTCTTGGCGGTGCGGGCCGCGGCGCCCTTCAAGCGCACGTTGGCGTCCTGGCAGGTGTCGCCCTCCGGCGAATTGACGTGCTGGTGCGCCCTGCGCTGGGCGTAGGGCGATGTGGGCGGGGCGGCGTCGGAGGGAGGGGCGGGAGGCAGGTCGGAGCGGGTGACGTCCTGGACGGCCGTGGGAGCGCGTCGGGGCGAGGAGCCCGATCCCGGTGCCGTCGGCGGGTCTTCGAGAGCTGCGTCCTCAGGGCTCTCAGGACTCTCGGGGTGATGAGGGCTCTCGGAGCCCTCGAACAGCGCCCGCCATTGGGGACTCACCGAGGAGGGATCGGCCTGCCAGGCATCCCGCATCTCCTCCACCATCCACTCGTTGGCTCCGAAGCCTGCGGCGGCGCTGTCCTGTGTCGACACGGTGCGTGTTCTCCTCGTCGCGGGGTCAGCGCCACCCGCCCGCGAGCCCGGCGGCGAAGCGATGACGATGACGCAGACGGGCGGGTGAGGCAGATGGTGCTATGTCGTAGTGCTGTGTCGGGCGTCATCGTACGGGTCGAGCCTGCGGCACGGGAGCGAAACGCGGGGCCGAAGGCGCACGTGTTTCGAGCATGTGACGGAGTACGGAGTGGGGTGCGGGGTGTCGCGCGAGAACTCGAGAGCTGCTGGGTTCCCTGCGTTCCCTGGGGTCCCTGCGTCTCCCGCGCGCTCTGCAGCACTCCTGAGCGCTTCTGCAGGCTCTTCATGCCCCTGCTGTCCGTGCCGTGAGCTGGTGATAACGTGCGGGCCACTATGCGAGCGGCATCCCGGCGGGCGCGCAGATGCGCCTCCCGCCATCATCCGGAACCTGACCATCCTCACCCTGCGCGTCAACGGGTGCCGGCCACCGCCGCGGCCGGCACCCCCCTGGTCTGTCTGAAACCGGCTCTGAAGCCAACGCCAGCCTCGGGCGGTGCCGCGTGACCGACGCGACCGACTGGCTCATGATCGCCCTGGGGATCCTGCTGACCGCGGGCACGGCCCTGTTCGTCTCCGGCGAGTTCTCCCTGGTCGCTCTGGATCCCTCCACCGTCGAGACCCGTGCCGCCGCGGGGGACAGGCGCGCCGCCGCGGTCCGCAAGGCGCTGAGGCGCCTGTCCACCCTCCTGTCCGGCGCTCAGGTCGGCATCACTCTGACCACGATCCTGCTCGGATACACCATGCAGGACGCCCTGGCGAGGCTCCTCGGCGGCCTCATGAGCACCTGGCTGGCCCAGTCCGCGGCCACCGCTGCCGCCGTCGTCATCGCCCTGGTGGTGGTCAACGCCTTCTCCATGGTCGTGGGCGAGCTCATCCCCAAGAACGCCACCCTGGCCGATCCCATGCGCACCGCCGGGCTCGTCGCCCCCTTCCTCGTGGCCTTTACCGTTGTGCTCAGGCCCGTCATCGTCCTGCTCAATGACACCGCCAACCTGGTCCTGCATCGCATGGGCATCGAACCGGTCGAGGAGATCAGCGGCACCCGCAGCGCCGGTGAGCTCGCCGCCCTCGTGCGCCACAGTGCCGAGGAGGGCGCTCTCGATCCCTCCACCGCCACCCTGCTCACCCGGTCGATCGGGCTCGGCGCACTCACCGCGGTCGACGTCATGACGGACCGGGGCCGCCTTCACGTCCTGGATGAGGCGGACACCGCCGACGCCGTCGTGGCCCTGGCCCGCGCCACCGGCCACTCCCGCTTCCCCGTCATCGGGGACGACGCCGACGACGTCCTGGGCATCGTCCACCTGCGCCGCGTCATCGCCGTGCCCTACGAGCGGCGGGCGGGCGTGCCAGTGACCTCCTCCTCCCTCATGACGCCGGCTCCGCGCGTGCCCGAGACCATGCCCCTGGCGAGCCTGCTGGTCGAGCTGCGCAATCAGGGCTCTCAGATGGCCGTCGTCGTCGATGAGTACGGCGGGACCGCGGGCGTTGTCACCCTCGAGGACGCCATTGAGGAGATCGTCGGCGACGTCGCCGACGAGCACGACCGTCGCCGGGCTGGAACGCGTGCCGATGCCTCGGGGGACTGGCTCGTGCCGGGCTGGACGCGCCCCGACGAGCTGGCCGCGCGCACCGATATCCATGTGCCCGACGACGGCCCCTATGAGACCCTCGCCGGTCTGGTCATGACCGAGCTCGGCCGCGTCCCGCGGATCGGCGACACCGTGACGACGTCGGGGGCGAGGCTCACCGTGGAGGCCATGGAGGGGCGGCGCGTCACCCGTCTGCGGGTGTGCCCCGCCGGGGAGGATGACGAGGCCGCGGAGGTCGGAGAGCCCGGGGCGGCCGACGAGTCCGGGAAGGCTGAGGAGGACGTGCGGTCAATGGGACATCCGCGGCGCCGGGGCCCGGCCGGGCGCGATGACGGGGCGGGGGCCGCCCGATGAGCACTCCGGTCGCCCTGATCGTCACCGTAGCGCTGTTGGCGGGCAACGCCTTCTTCGTCGGCTCCGAGTTCGCCATCACCTCTTCTCGTCGGGCTCAGCTCGAGCCTCTCGCGCAGGCAGGCGATGCCCGGGCGGTGACCGCGCTGTGGGCCCTCCAGCACATCTCCCGAATGCTCGCCACCGCGCAGCTCGGCGTCACCGTGTGCTCCACGGGGCTGGGCGTCGTCGCCGAACCCGCCATCGCACATGCGCTGACGCCCCTCCTGGCCAGGATCGGCATCGCCGACGCCGGAGCGCACGCCGTCGCCGTGGTCATCGCCCTGGTCCTGGTCGTCTACGTCCATGTCGTCTTCGCGGAGATGGTGCCCAAGAACATGTCGATCGCCGCCCCTGAGAGGGCGGTGCGTCTGCTCGCCCCGCCGCTGGTGTGGGTCTCGCGCGTCTTCGACCCCGTCATCACCGGGCTCAACGGCTTCGCCAACCGGGTGCTGCATGTGATGGGCCTGGAGGCCAAGGAGGAGGTCTCGGCCGCCTTCAATGCGGCCGAGGTCGCCTCGATCGTCGAGCGCTCCACCGCCGAGGGCGTCCTGGAGGACGACACGGGACTGCTCACCGGCGCCCTGGAGTTCTCCGAGGAGACCGCGGGCAGTGTCATGGTGCCCCTGGACGCCCTGGTCACCCTGGCCGAGAACTGCAGACCCGAGGACGTCGAGCAGGCCGTGGCCGCCACGGGCTTCTCCCGCTTCCCGCTCGTCGCTGTGGATGCGGGAGCCTCGGGCGATGGGGACGGCGGCGATGCCGACGGGGCCGGTGAGAGCGGAGCGCGCTCTGCCCACGACGCCAACCACGCCAACGACGCCAACCACGCCAACGATGCCTCTGCCGCTACCAACAGGATCACCGGCTACCTTCACCTTAAGGACATCCTGTACGCCGACGGTGCCCAGCGCAGCGAACCGATACCCTCCTGGCACGCCCGCACGCTCGTTCCCGTGCGTGCGGATGATGAGGTCGAGGATGTGCTCGCGGCCATGCAGAGAACCGGCGCTCACCTGGGGCGCGTGGAGGACGCCGACGGCGTCACCGTCGGCGTCGTCTTTCTCGAGGACATCCTCGAAGAGCTGGTCGGGGAGGTCAACGACGCCATGCAGCGCAGTTGAAGGCGGCCGACGGCGGCCGACGGCACCTGAAGGCAACTGACGGCGGCGACGATGGCCGCGGTTGAAGCCGGCAGCCTGCCGTTGCGCTGCGCCTGTGACGGCTGTAGAACTGCTGGTGATGCCGATAGCGAAACCCGCACGGGATCCGCGTACCCACGCGGTCGCTCCGTTGGAATCCTGACAGAATGTGGTATGTATGGGAGTGTGCTGAAGTGTGCCCAGGCCCACCGAATCACATGTGCGCCGGGTGTTAGAGTGCCAATGTGGACATGAGCGAGCAGTCGATGATGTCGATGACATCAATGACATCAATGACACGGCGTCAGCGCCGGGAGGCCGAGCGTGCCGCACAAGCACAGCGTGAGGCCGACTCATATCAGTCCCATCAGTCCCACGATTCATACGATTCCCATGCAGTGCCCCGGGCCGGTGTCCGCGAGCAGTCCCGCAGGCGCGCAGCGGCGCGAACGAGTGCGCATGCTGATGCTTCAGGGGCCACGAGGCCCGCGTCGCGGGCGAATGCCGCTCAGGAGCGCAGTGGGCGCAGACCTGAAGCCGGGTCTGCCGGACCGACTGTTCCGCCCGTGCCGGCCACCGGGCGCGCCAGACGCGCGACATCCCGAGCATCCTCGGCATCATCGGATTCCGCGGTATCGCCGACTTCCGCAACGTCTGCGGCCTCCTCGGCGTCCTGGGCATCACCAGCTTCCTCAGCACCCGCGGCGCCCTCAGCACCCGTTGTATCCGCTGAGCCCCCGGCTTCGATGGTCGTGCAGCCGGACTGGACCGGCTCCCCATCGTCTCCGGTCGGCGGGCATCCGGGCCCCGGCGGGCGGTCCTCCGAACACGCGGTTCGAAGCGCGGGCCCGGTCTCGCCATTCTCCGCTCCTGCGGCTTCACCGGCTTCACCGCCGGGCGGTTTCCCAGTTGCGCCCTCCGAGTCCGATGAGGCGCCTCCTGCGCCGTCCGCCGATGTCACCGCATGGGACGACATCATCTCCTCCCCGGAGCCCTCGCGCGGTCGGAGGCCGTTCAGGTCCAGGGCCGGCGCCCGTCCCAGGCGCGGTTCGAAGTCCAGGTCCAAGGACAGCGCGGGGACGAGGCCTCAGGACACCGGCAGCACGGGGAGCGTCACTGGGAATGTCACCGGAAACTTGGGCAATGCTGCGCAGCCTGATCCGGCTCCGGCTGCCCCGGCAGCTCCGCCTCATGTCCCGGCTGCTCCAGCTGCTTCCGCCGTCCCCGCCACCCATGCTGTCTCTGCCGCCTCGCTTCCGTTCGCCACGGCCGCCCCGGAGTCCGAGCCCGATGCGCAGCCCGGCCCGACGGCCGAGGCGCCGTACGGGCGCACCCCGTCCGCGCGCACCGCGTCCGGCTACGAGGCCGACGATCAGATCGTCCTGCCCCGGCGCTCGCGCGATCTCACGCCGACCGTCGAGAACATCCACTCCTCGTGGGAGTGCAACGACGAGCGCATAGTCGCCCCGGCGCCCCGGCGCAGGACCGGCGCGGGCTGGGCCGGGCGCATCAGCGTTCTGACCGTGCTGGGGCTCGTGACCGTCATCGCCCCGATCAGTACTCGTGTGTCGCCCAGCCCCCTGGCGTCCGCAGCACTGAACACGCAGTCCGAGACCCCGGCCCCGGAGGCGAGCGCGCCGGCGTCCTCGGTGGCCGCCGCCGTCCTCGGTTCGGATGCCGATGTCGACTCCCCATCCGACTCCGACCTGTCCAACGTCCCCGACGCCGCAACCCGGACTCGCATTCGCGAGGCCCGCGAGAACGCCGTGGTGACCTGCTCCCCGCAGACGGGGGGCGCCTCGGGGGACACCAGCGCCTTCAACAAGGCGCCGGAGATCTTCTTCCCGATGATCTCGGACACCTACACCGTCTCCTCGCCCTACGGCTACCGCCTGCATCCCACTCTGGGCTACATGAAGCTGCACGCCGGTCAGGACTTCGCCGCTCCCGTTGGTACGCCCATCTACGCGGCGGCTGCGGGGAAGGTCGTATTCGCCGGCATGGACGATGGCGCCGGCACCGTCACCATCGAGCACCAGATCGACGGCCAGACCTGGTACACGAGCTATCTGCACATGTACGAGGACGGCATTTACGTCAAGGTCGGTGACACGGTCACCGCCGGTCAGCTCATCGCCGGCGTTGGAAACACCGGTCGTTCCTCCGGCTCCCACCTGCATTTCGAGGTCCGGACCAAGAACGACACGGCTGATGAGTCCACGGTCGATCCCGAGAAGTGGCTCGAGGATCACCACGCTGCTGAGCTGTCCACAGACTGCACCTGAGCGGGTAGAGCCCGGATGGGCGAGGAGGATCAATGAGACCCAGGCGGCGCTGTGCCGTGATCGCGCACCGCGGGGGAGCCCGCGAGGTCCCTGAGAACACGTGGAGCGCCGTCGAGCATGTGGAGTCGCTGGGGCTGACGTGGATGGAGACCGATCTCCACGCCACCGCGGATGACGTCGTGGTTCTGTCTCACGACGCCGACCTGGGGCGGATCGGCGGCAGGGGGACTCTGTCGGAGCTGACCTGGGATGAGGCCGCCGAGCTCGATGCCGGCGATGGCCGCGGCCTCGTGCGGTTGGACGAGGTTCTGGAGGCCCATCCGGGACTCGCACTCAACGTGGATCTCAAGGAGCCCGCGGTGGTGCAGCCGGCTCTGCAGGTGGTCCGGGCCGCCGACGCCCTCGACCGGGTGCGGTTCGCCTCCTTCTCCGCACGCCGTCTGGCGATGCTGCGCCGCCAGGAGCCGCGGGCGACGACCTCGCTGGGAGGGTTCGACATCGCGGGCCTGATGCTGCTCAGCGAGGCGGCCCTGCCGCTGCCGCACACGCGCTGGGGCTGGACGCGGGGAAGAGTCGACGCCGTGCAGGTGCCCCCGATGCACCGCGGGATGCAGGTGGTGACTCGGCGCTTCGTGGCCCAGGCGCACACCGCCGGCCTCGAGGTGCATGTCTGGACGATCGATGATCCCGAGGAGATGCGCCGTCTGGCGGCGCTCAACGTCGACGCCATCATGACTGACGTGCCCACTCTCGCCCTGGAGATCCTGGGGAGCTGAAAGCCCTGACGGCCCTGAAGACCTCGCATCGGCATCCCCGGTAGGGGAGAGTGGACGCATGCAGGAATCTGACGGCCCTCGGCCCGCTGACGCCATCGGCACTACCGGTCGTGGTGGCGCCGACAGTGTCTCGGCGACTCCGATCGCCGTTCCCACCGGCGAGACCGGACCGCGAGTCGATGCCCCCTGCGGTCCGGTGCGCGGGGTGTGGCGGCGGATCGTCTCGGCTTCCCGAGCCCGGCCGCCTTACGCCCGCTTCGAGCGCTCGGTCGCCTTCTACGGCATCCCCTACGCCGAGGCCCCGATCGGGGCGCGCCGCCTC
>ERZ773043.1970-NODE-1970-length-11170-cov-16.163293_pt1 | contig 11170 bp, 4 predicted proteins | sample MGYA00580636_ERZ773043 | MGnify/ENA primary metagenome ERZ773043 (study PRJEB29015, sample SAMEA2737992) | human oral metagenome | biome: human oral; feature: human-associated habitat; material: dental | place: China | collected 2065 ... | reverse complement strand
GCTTGCCTGTGCAGGTCATTTTTTGTTTGCTTATTTAGGAAATAGGCGGGCACCGACACAAATCATTCTAACGGTCTTGCCCGCATTGCCGGGGCGGCGAAAGAAGTCGTCATAATGACAGGAGACGCTGATCGTCATTCAGGGTGCCAAAGAAGGATCTGCCGCCGTAGTGAGGAAAACGGCAAGATGTCACCCGAGTAATAGATTCTTCGCTTTGTGTCATATTGCTGCTTCCCGTCTTTTCCACAAAGCATTCTTGCTTCTGTTCAAACGGATTCCGTCTGAATTATTCAGCCTCTAAAAAATTCTGCTTTTCTCCATTGGCAAACATTAGCAACTAGCCATTAGCTATTAGCTATTAGCTATTAGCAACTAGCAACTAGGAGCTAGCAGCTAGAAGCTAAGAGCTAGAAGCTGTAAGCTGTGAGCAACTAGCAGCTAGAAGCTATTAAATACTTACTTGAGATGAAAAGTAAGCAGCAAGCCCTCTTGTTTATAAGAAGGCAAGTGAACCATTTTTAAAGGAGCGAAGTGACGCGTAAAAATGAGTGAAACGCCTTGCCCTTGCGGCTAGGGGGACCGCTTGCGGTGGGTGATACTCGCTCGAGGAGATGACACAAAAGGATAGAATGATATCTTGACCGTTGACAGATAACAGCTGACAGCTGACAGCCAGCAGCTAGCCATTAGCAATTAGCCGTTAGCAATTAGTAATTAGTAATTAGCAACTAGCAGCTAGAAGCTAGTAGCTAGTAGCTCTCTTCCGTCACCTTGCAATAAAAAATGAAATCATGTAAAATAAATAAAACCATTTAATAATGTTTTATTTTGCGGAAATAGAACAAGAGAGAGGGAAAGAATATGAATGGGAGAAACAGGGGAGACGTGCGGGTGGTAAAGCCGGAAAACGCCCGCAGCAGCGAAAAAATCGGGGGGGGGGTACGACCCTTCTAAGAACTTTTTCAAAAGAGAATAGCCGCAGAAGCGGCAGCATTTGGACTGCTCATAAGGGCAGTTTTTTCAGTGCCCGAAACACAAATAAAGAATCCCCGCCGGAGACGAGCAACGAGCAACGAGCAACGAGCAGCTAGCCATTAGCAATTAGCAGCTAGCTATTAGCAACGAGCAGCTAGCAACTAGGAGCTAACAGCTAGAAGCTAGCAGACAACAGACAACAGATAACAGATAACAGATGACAGATGACAGTCAGCAGCTGGAAGCTAATGGCTAAAACCTAGAAGCTAGAAGCTAAAAGCCAGCAGCTAACAGCCAACAGCTAGCAGCTAAGAGCTAGAATCTAGAAGCCAGTAGCTAAGAGCTAACAGCTATTAATAAAAAGGAGTAAAGCGATGAACAAAATTTACAAAATCATTTGGAGCAAAGTGAAGAACTGCTACGTCGTCGTATCAGAAATCACGAAGAACAACAGGAAAGGAACCGCCATAAAGGGCAGTAAAGCGGGTGCTGTGCTGGCAGCGCTCCTGCTGATCCACGGCGCATTTACCCTGCCTGCAGAAGCAGCGGGAGAAGTCGTATGGCATAGTACCATAGCCAATGGTAGCACATCTGATGACAATATAGCCCATGGCACAGGAGCGGAGGCTAAAGGCACTAATTCCATCGCGTGGGGATTAAATGCTAAAGCCTCAGCTGATGGAGGTGGAGCCGCCTTAGCATGGGGAAGAGGGTCTCAGGCTAATGGACGCGGTGCTATAGCACTGGGGGGAGATTCTGGTTCCAAAGCAACCGGGATCGATGCTGTGGCGATAGGTAGTACTGCTATGGCTACAGGTAGTCATGCCATGGCATTTGGAGCACTTGCCAGTGCAACTGCGGATGGTGCTCTTGCGATGCAACAACAGGCAGAGGCTGCCGGGCAGTACTCTACAGCAATTGGATTTCGTGCGAAAGCGACTAATCAGTATAGTGTAGCGTTAGGGGGCACGCTATCCTCTAGAGCAGAAGCCAGTGGACAATATTCATTAGCGTTAGGAGGTAGAACAACTGCTAGCGGTGATGGGTCCACCGCTATAGGAGTTGGGGGAGAAGCGACAGGGCGTAGTTCACTTGCTATGGGGACCCATGAGATAAGTTCCTTAAATAAAGCAGTAGCCAGCGGAGATGCGTCTATTTCTATAGGGCATAACAGCATAGCAGCCGGAGATGCGTCCATGGCGCTGGGAATCCAGTCACAGGCGTTAAATAGATTCTCTTTTGCGGCCAATGGCGGGATAGTGGAAGCCAATGCTTCTGGAACACCGGGCGGTATTGCTATGGGGATAGGCGCTAAAGTGACGGGAACGGGGGCTCTCGCACTTGCTACTTGGGATGGATCGGGTAGTTGGGGTCAAGGTGGAACTGACTTTAATTGGAACAGTACTCATACTACATTAGCTAGTGGCGATAGTGCTATAGCTATAGGAAATCAGAGTACCGCCAGCGGAGTACGTTCTATTGTTATGGGATCATACAGCACCGCTAGTGGAGAGAACTCTGTGGTATTAGGGAACAATGGAACAGCCAGTGGACTTAGTTCTTTTGCAATGTTCGGAACGTCCGCGGGGAAACTTTCTTCTGCCATAATGGGCGGCTCCACAGATGTAGCTGCTGATAACGGCCTTGCCATGGGCATAGGTACCCAATCTACAGCCAAAGGAGCTATCGCCATTGGGAGTAACGAAATAGCCACAACCCCTCCCTATGCACCGTTAACCACGACCAAGGCCGGAGGAGAATATGCCGTTGCTTTGGGGAATTCATCCCAGGCCTTAGGGAAAAAATCACTCGCTGCCATTGGTGCCACCACAGAAACCGCGGCAGAAAATGCTTTTGCTGTAGGAAAAGATGCCAAAGCAACCCTGGCCGACTCCGTCGCGCTGGGAAGTGCCTCTGTGGCCAATACTGCCAGCGGAGCAAAAGGCTATGACCCGGCCACCAAAGCGGCCACCACAGAAACAGGAGCCGCCTGGGTATCCACAAAGAACGGGATCGCTGTAGGTGATGCGGCTAATAACATCACCCGCCAGATCACAGGTGTTGCAGCAGGAACCAACGATACCGACGCCGTAAACCTCGCCCAATTAAAGAAAATGACCGGCGGTAGCAGTACCCACTACGTTTCCATCAATGATAATGGAAGTCATGGCGGCAACTATAACAACGATGGAGCGATAGAAAACAATTCTATTGCTATTGGAAATGATGCCAAGGCTCATGGAAGAAAGTTCACCGCTGCCGAATATGCCGCCATGAGCTTTGCTGATCAGATTAGGTATAATAAACATACTGTAGGGGGTGTGGACAGCTACTATTGGATAGACAGTAGCGCTTTGGCTATTGGTGCTAGGGCGCAGGCAATCAGCACAGACGCAACTGCAATCGGAAATGAGAGTATGGCAATTTCATCCATGTCTATAGCACAAGGCAAATGGGCTAAAGCCTATGATACAGGAGCTGTGGCCATCGGGACTGGTGCTATTGCCAAGGGGGATGTCATCGATGCAGCGACATATAGCGCTTTGTCACCGACAGATCAGGCCAAATATAAGAAATATCAAGATGGTGCAACAGAAATTTATGTAAATGATGCTAAGACAAATGGACTAAGTGATTATGCAGGAACAACAGCGGTTGGTGCAAATGCGAGAGCTGAAGGAGCAGCGAGTACAGCATTAGGAGGACATTCTAGTGCACTTGCTGGATCATCTATTGCTATAGGAAATGGCGCTGTAACCAAAGAAGCGGGTTCTGTAGCCCTTGGTAACAATTCTTATGCCAATACAGCAGCAGGAGAAATAGGATACCTGGCTAAATCTACAGATACAGACCCTGTATGGAAATCTACATTGGCTGCTGTATCCATCGGCGAACCGGATGGAGTAAATATTCCAGGCTATAAAGTCACCCGCCAAATCACAGGCCTGGCAGCCGGTACCAAAGACACCGATGCCGTCAACGTAGCCCAGCTGAAAAGAGTAGGATCCCACTACTTCTCCATTAGTGACAGCGGTACACCCGGTAATAACTATAATAACGACGGCGCCCATATGGACGACTCCATGGCCGTAGGCAAGAACACCAAAACCTACCTGAATGCCATGGCCGTCGGACAAGATATTACCGTCCACGGGAAAAAACTCACCGCCACCGAATACGCCGCTTTAAGCAGTTATGAACAGTCAAACTATACCAAGTACACCGAAGGCGGCGTAGACAGCTACTACAATAATAAAGTACGCAACATCGCCTTTGGCCGAGATATTGAAAATGTGAAATCTACATGGGGAAATAATGTCCTCATCGGGAATAAAATCACAGGAATGAGTGGTGGGATCCTGATGGGGGATACCATTAGCGACTCCTATGGAATTGCCATTGGTAACAACCTTAAAGAAGTCAATGGTACCGTTATCGGCAGAAACATGACAAAAGCTAATGGGACTATCGTAGGGGATGCTAACCAGAGCCAAGGCGGCATTATTTTCGGAAACAGCAATGACGTAGCCGGGAACTACATGGGTAGCTCCATTGCCATCGGGGAAAACAACACCGCCAAAGTAGCCCAGGGAATGAAAATAGGAACATGGGCCGAAGGCGGCAGCATCGCCATCGGAAGACAAGTCACCGCCACCGGGCACAGAAGCATCGGCATGGGTATGGTAGATACCTCTGACGGATACCCCCTGCCCAACACCTACACCAAAGCCACGGCAGACGACACCATCGCCTTGGGCACCTATACCGAAGCCACCGCCCAAGAAGCCATTGCCATCGGTAAAAGTGCCATCGCCGGTACAACAGCCACATCCACCGGAAGCATTGCTATCGGTAGCGAAACCAAATCCGACGGAATAAACAGCGTCGCCTTGGGAACCAAAGCCAAAGCCGAAAGCGGAAGCGGTATCGCCATCGGTGACCAGGCCCATGCGGCAAGCACCGGTGGTTCCACCATTGCCATCGGACAAAACTCCCTCTCCAGCAGCGAACAAACCATCGCCTTAGGCGTTAACACCAAAGCCAGCGGCATGTTTGCCATCGCCCAGGGAAGCGGCGCACAGGCCACAGATGAAAACGCCATTGCCATCGGAAACGGAGCCATAGCCAGTGCAGAAAAAACCATCTCTATCGGCTACCAAAACAACGTCAGCGGGGCACGTTCCACCGCCATCGGTGACCCCAATACCATCACGGGAACAGACTCCGAAGCATTAGGCAATAACAACACCATAGGCGGAAACAACGCCCAGGCCGTAGGCAATAGCAATAACATCAGTGCGAACGACAGCGCTGCCGTAGGCAACAACAACACCATCACAGGGACAGACACCTACGTACTGGGAAGCGGAGTCACAGCAGGCGTCGCCAATAGCGTCGTACTCGGCAAAGACAGCACCGTAGAAACACCCGTCAGCACAGCCAACACCACCATCAATGGGAAAACCTATACCTTTGCAGGAGGAACGGCAACAGGAACCGTCTCCGTAGGCAAAGCAGGCGGAGAACGGACCATCACCCACCTGGCCGCAGGAAGAATCAGCGCCACCAGCACAGACGCCATCAATGGATCCCAACTGTGGAGCACCAACGACAACCTGGAACGGGTGAAAAAAGAAGCCGACGGAAACCTGGCATCCCTGGGAGGCGGAGCGGCCTATAACATCAACACCAACACCTACACCGCCCCCACCTACAACGTCACAGACAATAACGGAGCCAATAAAACCGTCCATAACGTAGGAGACGCCATAGACGCCCTGGGACAAGGCTGGACCCTGAAAGACACAGCAACAGGAACCAAGACCGTCAAAGCAGGAAGCACCGTCACCGTTACAGGAGACACCTACATCAAGACCACCGTCAACGCAAGCGGACTCAACGTAGGCATCGACCAGACAAAACTCCAGACCAACATCAACAACGCCATCGACAACAGCACCACCATCAAGAACCTCAAAGCAGGCTTCAACCTCAAATCGGGCACCACGACAGAAAACGTGGCCCTGGGAGGAGCGACCCCGCCGACCGTAGAATTCGCTGTAGCTGATGACACGCTGACCGTAGGCCTTGCGGGAGGAAAAGTCACCTATGGCATCGACAAAACCAAACTGGCAAGCAAGATGACCGGTGACATCATCACCAACATCAACAACAGCACAACACCCATCACCAACGCGGAAACCAAATTCAAGATCGCTGATGGGACCAACCCGGCGCAGACCGTAAAAGCGGACAAGACCGGAAGCCAGACCGTGACATTCGTAGGCGATGGAAACATTATTGAATCCGAAGTAACAGGCGGGAACGTGAAATACAAAGTCAACACGGCCAACCTGAACAACGCCATCAATAACAACACCACCGTCAAAGGCAACACCACCAACATCACCAAACTCACCGCAGACGTGGCAAACAAGGCAGACAAAGACGCAGGAAACATCACAGGCGGAGACATCACCAGCTGGCAGAACAAACTGGGCATCACCACATTGAACGCAGGCTTCAACGTCAAAGCGGGAACCAATACAGGAGCCATCAAAGCAGGAGACACCCTGGAATTTGCCGGGAAGAACTACGTAGAAGCCAGCTACGACACCACCAGTAAAAAAGTAACCGTAGGCCTTGACAACGCGACCAAGACAAAAATCGACAACATCAGCAGCCTCATCGGTGGAAAAGCCAAATGGACCATCATGGACTCCGAAGCCGTACCGGGAAGCAAACAAATCGACGCGGCTACCCCGCTTGTCGTCAAAGGCGAAGACGGGATCACCGCCAAAGTCGATGCCAGTGGCCTCAAACTGGGACTTGATGGAACAACCCTAAACAACACCATCAATAACAGTTCAACCGTCATCAACAACGTAGAAGCCAAATTCAAGATCGCTGACGGAACCAACCCGGCCCAGACCGTAAAAGCGGACAAGACCGGAAGCCAGACCGTGACATTCGTAGGCGATGGAAACATTATTGAATCCGAAGTAACAGGCGGGAACGTGAAATACAAAGTCAACACGGCCAACCTGAACAACGCCATCAATAACAACACCACCGTCAAAGGCAACACCACAAACATCACCAAACTCACCGCAGACGTGGCGAACAAGGCAGACAAAGACGCAGGAAACATCACAGGCGGAGACATCACCAACTGGCAGAACAAACTGGGCATCACCAATTTGACAAACCAGGTCAACGCAGGATGGGAACTGGACGTAGAAGGGAGCAAAGTCAAAGACGTCACCCCGACAAGCAAGAAAGTGAACTTCAAGAAAGGAGCTAACATCAACATCACAGGAGCGGGAGACGACATCACCATAGGAACGACAATGACCCCGACCTTCACCAGCGTAACCACAGGAGGAACCGTCATCAATAACGGAGGCCTCACCGTGGGAGGACATACCTACGTAAGCAGCAGCGGAATCAATGCGAACAACCAGAGAATCCAAAACGTAGCGGACGCGACATCCCCCAGCGACGCCATCAACAAGAGCCAGCTGGATGCGGCCATCCTGTCAAGCGGTGGTACCTTCGGCCTCAAGGCACAAGACGGAAACAGCGTCATCAAAGCCCTGAAAAACACCATAGACATCGTAGGCGGGACCATAGACGCCAGCGCCACCTATAGCGGAAACAACCTCACCACCGCCGTAGACGGAGGAAAAATCCAGGTACGCATGACAGACCGCCCGAAATTCGGAAACGTGAACATCAATGATGGTGGAACAGGAAAGATCACAGGAGTCACAGGAGGAAGCATCGCTGCGGGATCCACCGAAGTCATCACAGGCGACCAGCTCCATACCGTCAACCAGCAAGTCATCAAAAACACCACCAACATCACCAAAAACACCACCAATATTGCCAAGAACACCACCAGCATCACCAACCTGCAAAACAATGTAGCCGGAAAAGCAGACAAAAATGCGGGGAACCTCTCCGCAGGAGACGTCACCAACTGGCAGAGCAAACTGGGCATCACCAACCTGCAAACCAATGTAGCCGGAAAAGCAGACAAAAACGCGGGGAACCTCTCCGCAGGAGACGTCACCAACTGGCAAAACAAACTGGGAATCAGTGCCCTGCAGGCAGGCTTCCGTGTGAAAGCAGGAGGAAACCAGGGAACCGTTAAGGCGGGACAGACCCTTGAATTTGTAGGAACAAACCATGTAGAAACAAGCTATAACAGCGCAACAAGAACCGTGACAGTAGGACTTGATGCGACGGCGAAAGGAAAAATCGACAACCTGGACAACATCATCGCCGGAAAAGCCTCATGGACAATCCAAGACGCTGAAGCCGTACAAGGTAAAAAGACCATAAACGCTATGACCCCGCTCACCGTAAAAGGAGAAAACGGAGTCACAACGAAAGTCGATGCAGGAGGCCTTAAGATAGGACTCAAACCCGTAGTCACGATAGGAAGCAGCCATCCGGTTACCATAGACGGGAACAACGGAACCGTAACAGGACTGACCAATAAGACATGGACAGGAAGCATCGTAAGCGGAAGAGCAGCGACAGAAGACCAGCTGGCGGCAGCCATGTCAAGCATAGGACCTGTAGGAGCGACCGTAGTGAAAGGAAGCGGAAACATCACAGCCGTCAAGACCGTAGGAAAGAACGAATACACCGTTGCGCTGAAAGACGACATCAAAGTGAAGAGCATAGACACCAAGACCGTGAAAGTAGAAGGAAAGACCTACATAAACGGAACAGGAATCCATGCCAACGACCAGAAGATCAGCAACGTCAAAGACGGAGAGATCAAGAAAGGCGGCACCGATGCCGTCACAGGCGGACAGCTGTATGAAACCAACAAAGCGGTAAGCCAGATAGGAACGGCAATAGGAAAAGTAGGAAACGAACTGATGCGTGTAGACCGGAAAGTGAACAAAGTAGGAGCAGGAGCGGCAGCCCTGGCAGCCCTGCACCCGCAGGAATACGATCCGGAAGACAAATGGGGATTTGCGGCAGGATTCGGAAACTATAGAAACGCCCATGCGGTAGCCATAGGAGCCTTCTATCGTCCGAACGAAAACACCCTGGTCAACATAGGGACAACGATGGGAGATGCGGCAAACATGTTCAACGCAGGCGTAAGTGTGAAGCTTGGACAGGGGAGCGGCCTGCCCATCTCAAGGACTGCCATGGCCAGAGAAATCAATACTCTGCATGGACAGGTCTTGGATATAGCGAAAGAACGTGACTCTCTGGTACGGGATAACCAGGAAATGCGTGAAGAGCTAAATCAGCAGAAGAAAGAGATTGATGAGCTTAAAGAAATTGTAAAACAGCTGGCAGCTCGTTAGTATAGTTGATTTAAGTTCTTTAATAGAGTTTTATTGATGAAAGTGATAGTGATAAATTGAAAAATAGCAGTTTGCAAATAGGAATAAATTCTATATGGCAAACTGCTATTTTTCGATCATTACGGATGTGGAAGATAAATGTGCAGATAGGGAAATGTGATTGGGTTTTATGATCATGGAGAGATACAGATTGTATATACATGAAGAAAATGTACGGGCATATAATCAGATGACTTATACCCCCCAAAGTTTTCTTAAGGTTCGCTGAATCTGATAAAAGCGGTGATTTAGCTTTTAGGTGGTGAGATACCTGGCATCAAAAATACAAGAGCAAGAGTTCTTAAGGGAGTGTGCTTTTTGGAGGCAATGTTATTTATTTCCTTTGCTACTATTGGCTACCCTAAATCAGAAGTTGGCAGAGTTGATTTTTCAGAAAAGCAAATTCAAGAAGGCAATCGTATTATTCTTTTCTGATTTTACAAACAGGTTGATTTCTTATTTGATACAGAACTGCCATCTTCTTTGATGAGAAAAATATATATGAGTTGAATTATTCAGGGAAATTTTCATTGAAGGAATATGTAAAAAGGGGGTATATAGTTTACTGAAATCTTGTAAAATAAATGGTTAGTTGATATAATATACAAAGTCAGGTGCTGAACACGCAAATACAGAGAGCATCAATTGGTTGTCGTGTACATTTTTTATTATTTCCATGTGGACTAAGTCTGGAGTGATGTATATAAAAGTGTACGTGGGTAGAAGGGAGATAAAAATGAATAATGTAAAAAAGATAGCAGTAATGACTGCTTTGGCAGGAATTTTTGGTTTGGCGGGTGTCAGTGCAAATGGAGTGGGTTATGTCAATTTGGATATGGCCACAAAAAACCATCCCCAGATACAAGCATACAATAATCAGGTGAATGCCGTGGTAAATAAGTATGCACCACAAATACAAAAGGAGGTGGCAGAAGCACAGAAAATTACCAATCAGGCGCAGCAACAGGCATTTATAAACAGAGAAATTGTTCCATTACAGAATCAACAGCAACAGGAGGTAGCGAGGGTGGTATTGCCTTTGTTCCAATCGGTGGGAAATGCAGCGGAACAGGTGCGTGCGAAAAGAGGTCTTACCGTAGTCGTTTCTGCAACAGATGCTGTACTTGCGATTGATCCTAAGGATAATAATGTCATTGATATTACAGCAGATGTAATTGCCCTTTTAAAGAAATAAGGGTCAAGCCTAAGATAGAGAGGCAAAGTGCCAAAATGATTGGTATGAGCTAAAATGGATATAAGGGTTCCCGTCAAGTTGGATGTGACATTTTCTAAAAAGATGCTATATCCACAGGAAGGGATCCTTTTCTTTTTGAGTAGTGGATAATAATTTATGGGGGTTATAGGACATTTTGTGTTGATACAAAGGGCGATGGAACTAGTGTTTAACTGGGCTCATCGCCCTTTAAAGTTGTTTGAAAGAATTTTGAGGGTGGACAATATGAAGGCCGGATGCCTAAATAGATTTCCAGGAGACCAAAACCAATTGACACTTTCTGAAAACATGAATTACAGTGATTTTCAACAGGGCTGATGACGTTAGCCTAAGGGCTTATCTACCATATGGAGCTATTTACAAACTTTATTTCACATACTCAAAGCGTGCGTTTGATAAATATACTAACGCTGCTGCGGTATTTGTGCTTGATTTGACCGGGAGAGGTTTCTATAGAGGCGTTTATCTATTCTCAGCGGATTAGAGGTTCATGCCTATTTCTGAGTAATAAAAGAGCTGCGAATCGGGAGTGTCCCTTTCACAGCTCTTTTTTGTTTTATTCAATTTTCAGTAAAGTATTATCTGT
>ERZ773043.1968-NODE-1968-length-11177-cov-4.967991_pt1 | contig 11177 bp, 14 predicted proteins | sample MGYA00580636_ERZ773043 | MGnify/ENA primary metagenome ERZ773043 (study PRJEB29015, sample SAMEA2737992) | human oral metagenome | biome: human oral; feature: human-associated habitat; material: dental | place: China | collected 2065 ... | reverse complement strand
CTGGCAAGCTCAGTCACTACATCAACCTCCACTATTCCTATCTAGTCTATATCTCAATGCTCCTTTCTCTTCTCTTGGCTCTGGTCCAATTCTATATCTGGATCAAGAAAATCAATTCTCCCAGCCATTTGGAAAGCCGTCGAGCTAGACGAATCAGCATCCTGTTACTGTCACTACCTCTATTGATTGGAGTTGCCTTTCCAACAGTAAGTTTGGACTCGAGAACTGTATCTGCCAAAGGTTATCATTTCCCACTTGCTGAGGGAATCGACACAGCCATTCAGGCAAGTGAAGGAACATCCAGTCAATATCTCAAACCCGATACTAGTACCTATTTTTCCAAGTCTTCTTATGAAAAGGAAATGAGGACTACAGCTGACAAATACCTCGCCCAGCCAACCATTCAGGTTACAGATGAAAACTATATGGAAGTCATGGAAGTTCTCTATGACTATCCACAAGAGTTTGAAGGAAAGCAAATCGAGTTTACAGGCTTTGTCTATAACGATCCTAGTCATCCAGATAGGCAGTTCCTCTTTCGCTTTGGAATCATCCACTGTATCGCAGACTCTGGTGTATACGGACTCTTGACCAAGGGAAACTCACGCCAGTATCCTGACAATACCTGGATTACCGCCAGAGGAACCCTGACCCTCCATTACCATAAAGAACTCAAACAAAAACTCCCAACACTAGAAGTTGAGAGTTTCACAAAAGTAGACAAACCAGAAAATCCTTACGTTTATCGTGTGTTTCAATAAAAATGACTTTTTGGTAACCCACTACAGTTGACAAAGAGCCATTAAAAAGCCTGTCACACAAGCTCAAATGCTTGATATGACAGGCTTTTTCTAAATTCATTATTTAACAGCGTCTTCCATTCCTTTCCTCCTTTTTATTTATGGTATAATAACTAATAAAAAATATTATCTGGGGTTAAAGATGTCCCGATATACAGATTACAAATACGCTTCTGGTGTATTGAAAGAAGTCGAAAACAAACCAGAAAAATATCTCATTATTCATTATTCGTGCGAAAGTTTCTATAATCTAGGGGGAAAAAGTCCCAGAATTGCATCGATATCCGTTCGTCAATTCAATAATGCTCAAACGAATAACTTTTCTATTCATCAATACTCTGAAATGTTGGACATCCCTATTACAGATGAGAATTACAGAATTATCGAAAAAGAATTGTTAAATGATTTCTTTGCATTTGTCGATAAAAACTCCGACAAAATGTGGATTCACTGGAATATGAGAGATAGCGTCTTCGGTTTTAATGCTTTAGAACAACGATTCAAGGTTCTTGGTGGTTCACCAGTTGCTATTGATAACGACAAGAAAATAGATCTTGGTCATTTATTTAAATTACTATACGGTGGTAACTATATTGAAAACCCACATATCGAAAAATTGCTACATTTGAATAATTTTAATCCAAAGCGATTCCTCACTGGCAAAGAAGAAGCTGAAGCTTTCGCCAATGGAGAATACGCAAAACTCAGCATGTCTACCTCAAGTAAAGTGAATCTGTTCTCCACATTTGTTACACATGCTATCAATAAAACTTTGAAAACAAATGTATCTGTATGGGCAATCAGGGGAGTATCTGTCAAGGGACTTTATTCCACTTTTCAAGAAACAGCCTATGGACAAATGATTCTATGGATTATAAACCTTATCCTAGGTGGAATAATCGGTGCAGTAATTGCAAAATACATCTCATAACAGACCGTCTAGAAAGTAGTCCAAGCTTTTTCTGAGCTTGTTCTACTTCTTTTTTTGCGTATTCTATAGAAATTAGAGTTGGGTTATCAAACCAATCTTTTTCTAAATAATACTTTTGCCCACACTCAGACATATAATCAATCAATGACTGAAAATGCTTTATGCGTTCATGAAGATGTTTTATATTTTCTTTCATCCGTCATATTTGCTCCTTTCTCTAAACATAATTTGAGTATAATTTCGTTTAGCTCATTAAACATTCGTTTTAAAAAAATCTTTTACATGTTTGTTGAAAACTTTTGCTAGTTTTTGAAGTGTTCGAAGTTTGACAATTGAAAAATGACCTGTTTCTATCAAATGTATTGTTATTCGTGAAACATTCTACTTTTCTGCAAGTTCTTCTTGAGACATTTTTTCTGTCTCACGCCACTTTTTTAAACGTTCTCCTTGCACGTTCTTACCTCCTTATCTTAATTCATCTATGCTGATTTTCAACGCATCAGCAATTTTCCTAACTGTGTCAAAATATAAATCTTTCACTTCTCCATCTCTTAAACGATAGATTCCATCAGGTCCAATACCTGCTTTTAAACAAAGTTTATAAACCGTCCAATTTCTTTCTGAAAGTTTTCGGATATTTTTTCCAAAAGCATAGCCGTTTTCTCCTTATCTAGATTTATTTTTATATCTTTTGCGCTTACATATGCTATTGTACTATATATTGTGTTCATTGTAGATTTTCACTCCTTGCTTGCACAATATATTGACAAACGTTGTTTTTTATCATATAATATATTTTGACTAGGACCTCTCACCGTTTTAGTCAAAATTTCAACAGAAAGGAGAGAATTATGCAGAGAAAATATGTTGCATCTACTAATGTTCGTAGTGTTGGTTGGCAGGCAGGAATCTTAGAAGTTGAATTTAATAACGGTAGTATTTATCACTACCATAATGTTAGTGAATCAGAATACAGCTCTGTCTTGATTGGATCTGTCGGTTCTAATATTCATAGATTGTCTAAATACCATCCTTACACACGAGTAAGCTAATCCAGTAGAGTTTCATCAAGTGGGCGAAACTCTTTTGTTTGCTCTAGATAAACTCCATCCGCTGAAATGATGATTTTTGAATGAAAATCATTTTGTTTAAGCTTTTTAGAATAAACCAACAAGTCTTTTAAAATATCCTTTTGCTGCTTATTGCCTTTATGATTTGCTGTTTCTTTTTCGTTCATAGCATTCCTTTCTAAATTTGGTATAATAAAGATAATAAAATGATTGGAGAAAATTTATGAATAATTTTAGTTTTATAGAAACACTTGCGATAGCTGCCATACCTGCCTTTGTTTCTGCTATGTGGTCTTACATCGCTGCTAAAGAAAACAGCAAGCATGAAATTGATAAAATTAACATCGCACACTCACAAGAGCTTGAAAATATCGAAAATCAATTTAAACAAGATATGGAAAAAATGCAAAAGCAACACTCACAAGAGCTTGATTCGCTGAAACAAACTCACGAATTAAGATTACTTGAACTTGAAAAAGTATCTCAACTAGACACTCAAACTGACCAAGGTTTAAAGATAAATGACCTAATTTTTAAAGCTATTTCAGGAGAAATATCTGCAGATGTAGCAATAAAAAATATAAGCACTCTTAGTCAATTCGCAAACAAGCAACAACCTTCCAATCTTCAAAAACAATTTGTGAAAAAGTTATCCAAGAAAAATCACAAATGATACTCTTTCTTGATACGCTCTATCTCAGAATCAAACCACGCTTTGTGGTTTTTAATTTTCTTTTCCAGATGAAGTACACCCAGATAGCCCCAGCGAGTAGCAAACAGACCACATTCCAAAATTTCTTCTTGTCTTTCATGACAAAACCTCCGAGATATGCTATACTATTAGTGAGTCTTGGGGCTTTTGCCCCGCTCACCCCACTTCTATTTCAAGAAGTGTTTGATTAACTCAACACTGGCTGTAATCACTGTTGAGATAACCAGAGCCTTAGGACTGTTATTAAACCATGGCTCTTTTTTTGTTGCCTTTTCAGGCTTCTTGCGTCTTCGCATATCTCTTTTTCCTTTCGTTTTATTTGCTTATCTCTAAGCTTGATTATATTGTGTTACGATTTAAATCATACTCAAATAGTTTTTCGAATTTTTTCGGAATTCTTTATTTACAAAATCGAAAATAAACGGTAGTATGTAGTAAAGAAGATAGGAGGTGAAAATATGGCGAGAGGACGAGGGAAATTAACTCCTCAAGATAAAGAGGATATGAAAGTCTTTTCTGCAAATCTTAACTCAATTTTATCTGATAGAAATTGTAAACAAGCTGAGCTATCTCGAGCGACAGGGATACCGCCTAGCACATTGACAGGATATGTAAAAGGAACTTCTTTGCCGATCCCGGGTAATGTTCAAAAAATTGCAGATTTTTTTGGAGTCCCAAAATCTACTCTAGATCCGAGATTTGTTACTGCTAATCCTGTGGTTTACTCGATGGTGGGAGAATCATGTAATATATCTATCTCTCCCACTTCCTCAATCCAAACCATCTACAACCAACTAAAACCACTAAGACAAGACAAGGTCTTGACGTACGCTGAAAAGCAACTGAACGAGCAGAGAAACGAAGAAGAAACGAAGATAAACGAAGTTTCAGAGCTCATCCAGCTATATAGTTACGACTACTACGACCACCCAGCTTCTGCAGGTACAGGGCAGTATTTGAACGATGTACGAGTTGAACAGATTGAGTTGCCAGTAGATGTTGATGCCGACTTTGTTATTCCCATCAAAGGGGACTCAATGGAACCTGACTACCACGATGGCGACCTGGTATTCATTCAGACCAGCGTGGATCTGAACGACGGAGTTATAGGTGTATTCAACTATAACGGCGATGCTTATATCAAGCAGCTTTTCATTGATAAAGAACAGGCATACCTACATAGCTTAAACCTAGCGTACAAGGATATGCCAATCACACCAGAGACAGACTTCCGAATTATCGGTGAAGTCGTGGATTTGTATAGAGAGAAGTAAAAACAGCTATTTTCATTTTGGAAATAGTTGCTTGACAAAAATAACAAAAGACTCTATAATGTATTTATACGAATTGGTCCGGATGCCCGATGCATCCTACCGAAAGAGTCTCAATAAATTATTGGGGCTCTTTCGTGCTTTATAGGAGAAGAAATGAAACCTTTTTCCGATTTTAATAAACAAATTAAAATATTAGAAAATAGAAACTTAACTATTTTAGATAGAAAAGCAGCTAACTTTGCTCTCAGAAACTACGGTTATTACGAAATAGTAAATGGATACAAGATTTTTTTACTTGATTCATCCAAAACAGTTGAAACATTTTTAGAAAAAGAAACATTTGAACACCTTGTTTCACTTTATAATCTTGACAAACAAATCAGAAATTTGGTAATGCAAGCGACTTTGGAAGTAGAGTTGTCTCTAAGAACAGCTCTAGCTTATACTCTAGCAGAAGATTTTGGTATTTTAGAGTCAGATTATCTGGATAGAAAAAAATACAATAGAGGGAAATTTCAACATAAACACAAAAAATATCAAAGAGATTTTCTTCTGGATATGCTTAAAGACATCGCAGCCAATAGACCTGTAGAGCCTTTAAACTCTTATCGAATCAAACATAAGCACATACCTCCGTGGATACTTTTTAAAGAAACGACACTAGGAAATATCACCAATTTTATTAAAATCCTAAAAGGTCCACAAAAAGACAAGATTATTTCTCTTTGTACAGGTCTTTCTAGCTCTCAACTAACACCAGCAGATAAAACTTTATTTATAGAAATACTCGATTTAATATTAGCATTCAGAAATCGTGCTGCTCATGGAGGACGTATGTTTAATTATAAAGCAAGTGCGAGTCTAAGTTACCACAAAAAGTTTCATAACCAAATAAAGATAACACCGGCTGATTACCGAAATGGTAAAGGGCAAAGAGATTTATATACTTTCTTCCATTCTTTAGCCTTATTTGATAACAAAGCAGGCTTTGACTTATTAGAACTATGTCTCTATTCTATAAAGGAGCATGATGCATCATACCCCTCAGATTGGCTAGTTTTAGCCAGCGAAATGGGATATCCAAAAGATGTTCTAAAAACAGATTTACAAAGGCATCGTAATTTCCACAAAAATTACCGTTGGAGATACCTGTGGCATGCTATAAAAAATATATTTAAAAAATAGAAAACAAAAAATCCCCACGCTCTCAAACTTTGGCGAGTCTGAACGTGAGGCAATCAGGATAGTAAACGGCATTAAAAAGCCCTCTTTACTATACCCATTTTATCAAATTATAGGAGAAAATACAATGTGGGTAGAACAACATAAAAGTGGAAAAGCAAATTTTGTTGAAAGGTATAAAAATCCTTACACCGAAAAATGGGCCAGAGTATCCATTCTCATGGAAAAAGACACTCCTCGTATCCGAAAAGAAGCTCCGAAACAACTTGAAATAAAAATAGCAAATATTCTAAGCGATCTGGAAAGCTCAGAAATGCTTTTTACAGAGCTTTTCGACCAGTGGTGGCCATTCTACCAACAAGAGATTAAACGTTCTTCTATTGCTTCCTTAAGCGGGAATATCAAAGAGATAAAAGATGACTTCGGAGTAGGTATCAAAGTATCTAAAATTGATCCCAAGTATGTTCAATCTTACCTGGACAAACTTGATTGCTCCAGAAATAAAAAAGAGCGGAACAAGTCCATGCTCAATCTTGCTTTTGATTATGCAATAGACCTCGGCATTATCAAGGACAATCCAGCTAGGAGAGCTAAGCTTCCAAGGGTTAAAAAATCTTTGGAAGATTGGAAAAAAGTAGAACAAAAATATCTTGAAGAAGATGAAATCAAACTGCTGCTGAAAGAGTTGTATCGTAGGCCAAGTACTTATCGAATCGGGCTGCTCTCGGAATTTATGAGCTTGAATGGTTGTCGTATCGGTGAAGCTGTTGGAATCGAACCACATAACGTTGATTATGAATCTAACGCCCTGCAGCTTCATGGAACATACGACCACACGAATGGATATCAAAAAGGTGAAAAGACATCACCAAAAACTCTAGCCTCCTATCGTGAAACGGTCATGACTACTCGTGAGAAAGAAATATTGGAAGAGATGGAATTCATGAATGAACTAGAGAAGAATACCAATCCTCGTTATAAAGACATGGGTTTCATCTTCACAACAAAAAATGGAGTGCCATTGCAAACAAACTCTTTTAACCTGGCTCTAAAAAAAGCCAATGAAAGACTTGAAACACCAATCCAGAAAAACCTTACCAGTCACATATTCCGTCACACTTTGGTAAGTCGACTTGCTGAAAACAATGTCCCACTCAAGGCTATTATGGATCGCGTTGGCCACTCGGACTCAAAAACAACGACACAAATCTATACTCACATCACAAAACAAATGAAATCAACGGTGGCAGATGTCATGGAAAAGTATTAGTCTTTGCCCCAAAAATGCCCCAAAGCAAACAAAAAAGCCTGTCTCACAAGCTCAAATGCTTGATATGACAGGCTTTTTGAAAATTCATTATTTAACAGCGTCTTTAAGAGCTTTACCAGCTTTGAATGCTGGAACTTTAGAAGCTGCGATTTTGATTTCTTTACCAGTTTGTGGGTTGCGACCTTTACGTGCAGCACGCTCACGAACTTCAAAGTTACCAAAACCGATCAATTGAACTTTTTCACCAGCTGCAAGGTATTCAGTTACTGCTGCAAATACAGCATCAACTGCTGCTGCTGAATCTTTCTTAGTCAATTCTGTAGCTTCTGCTACTTTAGCGATCAAATCTTGTTTGTTTGCCATGTTAATGATTCCTCCAATTTTATTTCTAATTAACAAATATAATCATATCCTAAAATCCCTTTTAGGTCAAGTTAAAAACGCTATTTCTTCCCATTTTATTTATTTTTTTAGGAGTGGTAACGTACTAAAACAGCCCAAGCATTCTCACCCGTGTGAGTTTGAATAATAGAGCCCGTTTCCAAAACTGAAATTGGTTTTTCAACATAAGCTTGTAAGCTTTCTTTCATCTCTTTTGCCCAATCAGCACTACCAGAATATGAAATTCCAATCTCTGCTACAGAACGTTCAGAGAGCGATGTTATCAACTCATCTAACCATTTTTTAAAGGTTTTAGCTCCACGACCTTTAACGATTGGCTGCAATTCATGGTCCTTCATCTGCATGACAACACGTATATTGAGAAGTGAGCTCAACAATCCAGTTACACGACCAATTCGTCCACCTTTTACTAAATTTTCCAAAGTTGAAACGCCAATATAGAGTTCTGTGTGGCTTTTAACCTCTTCTATGCGAGTTAAAATTTCCTCCAACTCTTTGCTTTCTTGTGCTAACTTCGCAGCCTCAACAACTTGGAATTTCAAGGCTTGGTCAGTGAAGGAACTATCAATAACCGTCACATCGGCAGTAGATAAGCTAGCACCTTGACGTGCCGCTTCTACAGTACCAGAAAGGGCATGAGACATATGAATAGCAAGAATCTGGCTACCATCCTTGCATAGTTCTTCAAAAACTTCAGCAAAGACACCTACAGGGGGCTGGCTTGTTTTTGGAAGATTCTTACTTGCTTGCATCAACTGAAGAAATTTACCTTCTTCTTTCAAATCCGCATCAGAATAAACAACATTATCAATCATTACAGATAACGGAACAACAGTGATATCTAATTGTTTTACTAGTTCAGGTTCAATAGTAACAGATGAATCAGTTACAATCTTAATTTTTGTCATAATGTCAATCTTTCTATTTTAGGATTCAGATTGGTTTTTCACTTTTAATTATATCAAAAAAAGATTAAAAATCCTAATGGAGTCATTCAAATTTTCCTTAAAAATTTGATATAATCTACTTATAAGAAAAGAGGTTTCTATGATTAAAAAAATTTATCCCATTTTAACCATTTTACTAGGTGCTGCTATTTATGCTTTTGGGCTGACTTATTTTGTAGTTCCCCATCATCTCTTTGAAGGAGGGGCGACAGGTATTACCCTCATCACCTTTTATCTTTTTAAAATCCCTGTTTCTCTCATGAACCTGCTGATTAATATTCCCCTTTTCATCCTAGCTTGGAAAATATTTGGAGCAAAATCTCTCTATTCTAGTTTGCTTGGAACCTTAGCTTTGTCCGCCTGGTTGGCTTTTTTTGAGCGTATTCCCCTTCATATTGATCTTCAAGGTGATTTACTAATTACAGCCCTTATAGCGGGAATTCTATTGGGAATTGGCCTCGGAATTATCTTTAATGCTGGTGGTACAACAGGAGGAACTGATATTCTAGCTCGTATTCTCAACAAATACACTCATATATCAATGGGGAAACTACTCTTTATCTTAGATTTTTGTATTCTCATGCTTATTCTCCTAATCTTCAAGGATCTGAGATTGGTTTCCTACACGCTCTTATTTGATTTTATCGTTTCTCGTGTTATTGATTTGATTGGAGAAGGTGGCTATGCTGGTAAAGGTTTTATGATTATCACAAAACGTCCTGACCAACTCGCTAAGGCGATTAATGATGACCTAGGTAGAGGCGTTACTTTCATCTCAGGTCAAGGTTATTATAGTCAAGAAGATTTGAAGATTATCTACTGTATTGTCGGAAGAAATGAAATTGTGAAAATGAAGGAAATGATTCATCGAATTGATCCTCAAGCCTTTATAACTATTACAGAAGCCCATGAAATCCTAGGAGAAGGTTTCACATATATAAAAGAGTAAGCAAAAAGCTGGGAAGTTCCAGCTTTTTCTTTATTCAGAAAGTGTAGAATGACGATAGCCATAAGTAAAGTAAATCACAAGTCCAACTACAAGAGCAATGCCAAACGCAATCCATGTTTCTATACTATATTGAAGCATAAAGGAAAGACAGATTAGAATCGAGAGAATCGGTAACAAGGGAACTAGGGGAGTTTTGAATTCTCCTTCTTTAGGCATTCCCTTATTCTTTCTAAGTTTTATAATTCCATAAGCCAATAAAATAAGATAAGCCAGCGTACAAATATTTAGAAAGGCTGCAATACTAGCCAGTGGAAACACTCCTGCTGCAATTGCAGAAGCAACTCCAGTTAAGATGGTCGCATTTTTAGGAACACGACTTGTTTTGCTTAATTGCTTAAAACTTCGAGGTAAAAGACCATCACGTGCTAAACTGTAAATCATACGCGATAAGGCATAGGTCATAGAAATACACACTGTTATTAAAGTCAAAATAGCCACTAATGATACATAATTAGCTGCCCAACCAATTCCAATACTTCGCAATGAAAATGCTACAGCATCATCCACATTGAGTTGGCTGTAGTGAACAATCCCTGTCAATACTAATGTAACCAGAGCATAGAGAATCGTTACGATTGTCAAAGACAAAACAATACCTCGTGGGACATTCTTTTGTGGATTTTGAATTTCATCAACAGCCATCGAAATAGATTCAAATCCTAGGAAACCAAAGAACATCAAAGATGCTCCTGCCATTATTCCAGTACTTCCACCATAAATTTGACCAAAACCAAAAGGAGCAAAGTTGGACCAATTTTCTGGTTTAATATACCAGATACCAACTAGAATAAACAAAGCGAGAGCAGAGAATTTCAAGACGACTAGAAGCGAATTAAAACGCAATGCTGCCTTGGAATTTAATAAAACTAAACCGGTTACCAGTGTCAGTACCAAAATAGGTAAAAGGTCTATATAGGTACCCTGCTCAGGGTTAAAGGTCCCATTTAAGGCTTGAGGCATTGAAATACTATAGTTACTAAGTAAACCTTTAAAATAAGCGGCCCAGCCAGAAGCTACACCAGAAACTGCTGTCATGAATTCCATGATGGTTAGCCAGCCAGCAATCCAAGCTGGTAATTCACCCAAAATTGCATACAAATAACTATAAGCACCACCAGTTGCAGGAATACGAGAAGCAAACTCTGCGAAAAAGAGGGCAGATAAAGAAACACACAGGGCAGAAATCACTATGGATACAACCAGTGACGGACCAGCAAGCGTTGCTGCTGCGGTTCCTGTAATGGTAAAAATCCCAGTCCCTACCATGGCACCTATCCCTAATAAAATCAAATCCCACACTTTTAAATGACGGTGCATTTCAGTACGTCCCAAGCTAACATCTTTTGTTCTAAAAATATTCATACTTCATCTCCATTAAATATGATTGTTTTATTTTATCATATAAAAGGGATTTTGTGAATATTTATAAGATAATTTTTCAAAAAAATCCGAACAGAATAAATCCTGCTCAGATTCTACATATTCTTACCCAACTGATCCTTCCATTTCATAGCTAATCAAGCGGTTCAGCTCAACTGCGTATTCCATTGGAAGTTCTTTTGTGAAGGGCTCCACAAATC
>ERZ773043.1963-NODE-1963-length-11189-cov-13.864379_pt1 | contig 11189 bp, 5 predicted proteins | sample MGYA00580636_ERZ773043 | MGnify/ENA primary metagenome ERZ773043 (study PRJEB29015, sample SAMEA2737992) | human oral metagenome | biome: human oral; feature: human-associated habitat; material: dental | place: China | collected 2065 ... | reverse complement strand
CTCGAGGTTCTCGGTGTGGGGGTGGCCGTCGTCGGCGGCGCTGAGCCAGAACTGCTGGGGGCTGCCGTTGTCGTCGGCGGTCTCATGGCTGATGAGCAGGCCGGGTCCGGTGGGGACACCGACCGATTCGGCCCTTCCTCCCGTGAGGTCGTGCGTGCTTCCCGAGTTCAGGTCGACGATCTGGGTGGGCAGGGCGTCCCAGGCGGCTCGCGTCTGGTCATCGTCCTTCCCTGCGGTGCCGGTGGCGAGTGTGGCCGCGGCGGCAGGATCGCTGAAGCGTTGAAGCCATCCGCCGGGATAGACCCGATTGACACCGGTGATGGTTCTGCGCACTGTGCCGTCCGTACCCATCTGGGTCACCGTGAACGGGCGGAACCGGGTGCTCCAGTCGTTGCCGGTGGTGGGGGAGTACGGGGACAGGAGGAGTGAGTCCCGGGAGGCGCCGATGAGCCAGTGGTCACTGGAAATGGTCGATGGCTTGTCCGCAAGGTTGCTCAGCGGGTAGACGGAGATGACTCCCTGACCCTCGGCTCCCGGGTAGTAGTTCCGGGCGGTCTGGATGGCCAGGCTGTCGTTAGTGAGGACCCGCCCCAGGATCAGTCCGGAGACCTCCACCGAGCCTTCGAGCGTGCCCGTCTCGGCACTGAGGACGACGACGTAGGTGCGCTGGGCCGAGAAGTCGTCGTCCTGAGCCGTCCGGTGCGGTTGGAGAATGAGCGAGATGTGCTGCCCGTCGGGACTGACGACGCCCACGCCGGAGGACTCCTGCTTGAGAAGGTCGTAGGTCTGCGTCTGGGTGGTCGAGTCGCGGTCACCGTCGCCCAGGTCACCGGTTCTAAAAATGGGGTGATTGAGGCGCGTCGCCCACTGAAGGGTCTTGGTCTTCGGCTCGTCGTCGGTGCTCCCAGGTTTGTCGCTGGTGACGACTCCTGAGGACAGAGAACCATCATCGGATTCGCGTAGTGAGTTTTCCGCGCTGACCGTCCCGTAGCGAGTGGGCAGGTCGCGGACAAAGACGGAAGAGAAGTGCTTCCGCTCGGACTCCACCTGATCTGCACTGAGCGAGGTGACGGAGACTCCCGCCGACGGCGTGGTCGCCGCGGTCTTCGGGGCTGAGGAGCCGCAGCCGGACAGTGTTAGTGAGATCAGGAGCGCTGCCACTAGGGCGCGGGCGGCGCGGTTCGCCGCCGAACCGGTGAGGTGACGGCGCATCGAGGGCATGGGGGCGGGCATAGGGTTGGGCTTCGTCGCGTGTGTCGTGTGGCGCATCATCGGGCTTCTCCTCCCACGGCGTAGATGCGAGAGGTGCCGGAATACCGCGTGCCTGTCCGAACCATGATGATGGTGACGCCGGGAGTACTGATGGCGCTCACTAGATTCTCTTCCGGCCTCACGTCGGCCAGTGTCAGATCCTTGAGCTGAGGGTTGTAGAGCTTGTCTCCCGGCGGAGCGAATGTTGTCCCCGGTGCCAGAGGGATTGATACGCCCGACGACCCGTCCGCAGGCTTGACGGTGATCCGTCCCTCGACGGCTTCACCCACTGCGGCCTGGGTGATGCCGACGGAGGCGGCGGCCAGCCCCGGCGTCTTAGCCGCTGCCGTCACCTCACGTGTCCGAGGGTTGAAGACGGAGCCGACAGTTCCAGAGGCCTCCCACAGGAGAAGGTCCGAGTCGACGTCATTCTCTGGTTTCTCCGCTGGGAGGGGCGGGAGGGTCACGAGGGTCTGCGATTTCTTGGAGGTGACCGAGTTGACCTTGGAGGTCATGCCGAGGTCGTAGGCCCGAGTGTCTGCTCCGGGGATACCGGCCAGGCCGTCGAGGCTGACGGCTTGGACCTCCCTATCCTGTAGGCCCTTCTCGGACCATGCAGGCTTGACCTGTTTCCCGGCGGGCTTGTCAATGACCACCCAGCCGTCGATGACAACGGGGCTGTCGTCAACGTCGGACCCGCCGGTGGTCGGTGAGGATGACTGCGGGGTGAGGTCAGGAAGCTCATGCGTGGTGGAGGGATCCTTCTGCGATACGACGACGTCGTGGTCCCCCGAGGGGAGACTGAGGACGAAGGCCGAGTGACCCGCTGCGCCGGAGTAGGCGGCCTGGGCGGGCTGAGAGCCTGAGGCGCCGTCAACGGTGAGCTTTCGAAGGTCCCACATGGTCGACCGGTCCTTCAGCGAGTAGGCGGTGGTGCCGTAGAGGACTGCCGAGTCGGTCATCTGGAGGGCACTGTCGCCGCGCCAGTCGAAGACCGTGGCTCCGGTGATCGTGTCGAGCACGACGGTGGCCTTTGGTGTCGAGGAGTCGAGCTCTCCGTCAGTGTTGGTCAAGGATGTGTAGACGACCGGATCATCGAATCTCAACGCCATGTAGCGGCCATCGGGACTGCGGATGACTTTTCCCGCTGTTGAGCCCTTGCGCTGGTAGCTCCAGCGGTTCGAGCCGTCACGGGGGTCGAGCCCGGTGACTCCGTCGGACGTGAGAACGATGGGGCCGGCGGCTCCTGCGATCACGTCCTGTCCGCTCGCCAGGTTCTTGGTCCACGTCTCCTGCGAGGCGAAGCCGGTGGGGTATGCCGGCAGCTGGGCGGCGTTCATCGACGGGCCAGTGGCCTGGGTGATGGTGGGCCGGGCGGACGCCGTCGGGTGGCCGCGGTAGGGGACGGCGAAGGAGGCGACGAGTGCTACGACGGGAACGAGGGCGAGCAGGGCGCGAGGGCCCAGGGCCCGGAGGGAGGATCGCCACGGTCTCCGCAGCTGAGCGCGCAGGTTGTGTATCCGCGCTGAGATCGGGTTGGGTTCGTACAGCGATTTGTCGGCATAGGGCTCGAACAGAGCACGTGAGGCCCGCAGAAGAATGTCTGTGGACAGCAGTAGGGCGAAGGCGGCGATCCCCATGATGTAGGCCAGGGCCTCGCCGAGGTTGACCGCGTAGGTGGAGAACACGAACCTCCAGAGACTGACGATCGGGAGGACGGCGTACACGGCAGCGGCCGGGACCAGGACGGCGGGTAGGAGCATGAGCGCTGAGCGGGCCGCGGTCAGGACCCTGTTGCGCGTGCTGCGGCTGTCATGGCGAGGCTCGGGCCAGAGGGCGACCCCGCACGCCCACAGGAACACGGTCAGCGCCAGACCCTTCCAGGACAGCAGAGGGAGCTTGAGCAGCACCTTGGCGATCCCGCTGCCGCAGATGACGCAGAGGGCGGCCGCGGCCACCATGCCGAGGAAGCAGCCGAAACGCAGTGACGTCAGGGCAGCGATGATGCGCTGATGGCGACGTCTGCGCCGGTTGAGGGCCGCATCGGCCTGGTCGGCGCTGTGGCCGGAAGCGGAGGGGGAGTCGTCGATGGGGTGGTCGACGTCGGCGGCGGGTGGCATGGCGTGGGGTCTTTCGTTGTGGGCCGGCTTGGGCGTTACTTGGTGGAGAACTGCTCGAGGTTCTCGGTGTGGGGGTGGCCGTCGTCGGCGGCGCTGAGCCAGAACTGCGGGGTGAAGGTGATCGTGCCGTTCTCATCAGAACTTTTCTGACCGATGACGAGTCCCGGCCCCGTGGGGACACGGTGCGTCCACACGCGGTCGGCGTCATCGTCGTAGACCGCTCCGGAGTTGGTGTCCACCACCTCGCGGTGAAACCGCTTCTCGTCGGGCAGGTACGTGTTTCGACGCACCCACCCGCCCAGGATGATGCCGGAGGAATCTGTGAAGGTGGCGAGGTGCTTGCCGTGAAGATCGACCTGCGTCACCGTTGAGGTGGAAATGCTCCTGGCGTCAGGAGGCTGCGAGGACAGAAGTAGAGAGCTCTTCCCGGAGCCTGCGAGCCATAGGCTGGTGGGGAAGGATGTGGGGGAGGTGGACGGCTCTGTCAGCGAGAAGACGCTGATGCGCCCCTTGCCTTTCCCCGCGGGATAGTAGGCGTCAGCGGTCTCGACGGCGAGTGAGTCACTGGTGAGGGCCTGACCCAGGACCAGCCCGTAGACTTCCACTGTACGTACGGGCCTACCGGAGGCTGTGTCGAGCACAATGACCGTCGTGCGTTGAGCGGCCAGGTTGAACGGCGTCTCCAGAAGTCGTCCGGGATGATCCTTTTCCGTTTCCGGGGGACGCAGGACCAAGGAGATGTATTGTCCGTTCGGGCTGACGGTCGCGTATCCAGAAGTGCGCGCCTGGAGGATGTTTCCCGCCTGCTGTTGCGCCGAGTACATGTCGCTTTCATAGTCGGTGAAGTCGGCGGCCTGCGGGGATACTGATACTGCCCATTGGGGATCGCCGTCGGGTGCGTCGAACCGGGCGACGAGTGTCGAGTCGTCGCCTTCTGTGTTGAATTGTATGGTGATGCAGACGACTGCGCCCTTCACAGGAAGATATGACGGTCCGTTGTACTTGCCCTCCTCAAGGCAGCTCTGTTTCTCCTCTGTGGAGAGCATCGCCGATGAGAGGGATGGTGCGGTTGTCGGAGCAGGTGCGGTGGGCTGTGTGTGACAGGCGGCAAGTGTGGAGATCGTCAGTAGAGCGAGTGCGGCACAGGCGGTCCTGCTCTTCCGTATGGTTCGCAGAGCTGTGTGTGAGTGATTCTGTGATTCCATGTCTACCTACCCTGGAATGCCATAGAGTCGGAAGGCCTGTGATCTGAAAGTGAGTTCTGGTGAATCGTCGAGGATGGCGATGGTGGCTCCGGGGGTGCTGAGTGCGGAGATAGTCGGAGGGTAGGTGTATTCGCCTGCTAAGGGTTCTAGGCTGGAGTTGTAGGATAATGGTGGTTGGTAAATGGATCCTGGTTCGAGGTCGCATACGGGGATGATGCTGCCATCGCCCGTCCTGATCGTGATCTGACCATCGCCCGTGGTTGCCTCCGGGAGATGACGTGATGCTGTTGCAGGCTTTCCATCCTCCGGGTCGGTGGTGGTGACCCCTACGGCTGCGACGTAGTGGGGTGCCTGCCCAAAGGATGTCACCGTCATAGTGGCTGGGTCGAAGATCGTGCTGACGGCGTTGAATCCTTTCTGGGTGAAGAGGTCTTCGTAGTCCTCATCGCTGTCAATCCTTCCAACCGGCGAGCTGTCGGGGAGCACGGACAGCGTTCCGGTGGGGAGTGATGCTGCGGCGTTGATTCCCAGGGTCGATCCCAAGTCGAAGGTGCGGGTGTCCGCGTTGGGTGCCTCAGCGAGGGCATCAATGCTGACTGCGTGCGCGCGACGTGCGGTCGGTGGATCGTCCTTGACGTTTCTCTCGGCGTGGTCGTCGTAGATGCCGATCCACCCCTGCGCGGTGATGATCCGGCGCGGCTTGCGCTCGTGGAGTGCGCCAGCGACTTTCTTCGGATGAGACGGATCGGATTGCGAGATCACAGTAATTTCATCGCTTTTGTCGATACTTTGAAGAATGAAGCTGGAGTGGCCAGCTGTTCCTATGTGTGTTCTGTCAGAACTACCGCTGCTTTTGACGCGCAGTTTCCTGAGATCCCACATCTGTGATCCATCGCTCAAGGAGTAGGCGACCGCCCCGTCCAGGAGTGCTGAATCGCTCAGCTGAAGTGTATCGTCATGGTCGTTAACGTCTTGGGGGTGCTCCAGCACCGCCTTCCCGGTGACGGCATCGATGACGATCGTTGTCCTCGGGGACTCACCTTCCAGGGGCTTCGGTTGTGACGTCAGTGACGTGTAGACGACAGGATCGTCAGCGATCGCTGCCACGTAGCGGCCATTCGGGCTGGTGATGAGACCCTGATACCCTGACGCGACAGTATCTTTGGAATCCGACCAGATCTGGAACTGCGAGCCGGCCCGGCGATACTGCCAACGAGTCGAGCCGTCGCTTGGGTTAATACCAGTGATGGAGTCATTCGTGAGAAGAATCGGACCAGCGGCCCCGCTGACAATGTCGACGAGGTCGTCGACGTCCTTCACCCAGGCCTTCTGAGACCCGAAGGATGTGGGGTAGGTGGGTAGCTGGGAGGCCTTAAGTTCGGAGCTTGTCGTTTGCGTGATGGTGGGGGTGGAGGCGTGCGTGCTCTTCAACGTGAGGTAGGGGATGGCGAATCCGGAGACCAGAGCAATGGTTGGCAGGAGCGCGAGAGCCGTGGTGAGAGGGCTGAGAAAAGATGGGGTTTTCGGGCGAGGGCGGTGCCTGTGGGAAGTGGCGTCCGTAGTGTGGGTAGGCTTGGAATCCGAATCTTCAACGGTAGCCTCGTCATCCAAGGGAGCCTCGTCGGAGACGAAGGAAGAGCGGAAGGCATTGAGGCATATGTGAGCCATGGCGATCAGCCCGAATGCGGTGATGCCCATCATGAAGGCCAGCAGCTCCCCGAGGCGGACGCCGTAGGTGGCCGCGGTTTCCTGCCACAGATCGAGGACCGGAAAACAGGTGTAGACGATCCATGCCGCAACGCCCGCCACTGGAAGAAACTTGAGAACGGTGAAGGCGCGTGTGAGAAAGTCGTGCGTGTTGTCGGTGGTGCGGTAGTCGGAGGGATCCATCCAGCAGACCATGGCCACTAGCCAGAGCGGAACAATGAGCCAGAACCGGTTCCATGAGCGGCCGAGCGCTATGTGTCCCACGCCCTTGATGCCGCTGTTCCAGATGAAGTACAGGGCGACCGCTGCAAGCAAGGCGAAAACGCCGCCGGTGAGCAGAGTGCGCAGAGCGGTGACGGTGCGCTGAAAGCGTTGCATGCGATGCTCGGGTGCTGCGTCGAGCTGGTGTTCGGTGGCCTCGTCTGCGGCTTCGAGGTCGGCGGCGGGTGGCATGGCGTGAGGGTCTTTCGTTGTGGGCCGGTTGGGCGCTACTTGGTGGAGAACTGCTCGAGGTTCTCGGTGTGGGGGTGTCCGTCGTCGGCGGCGCTGAGCCAGAACTGCGGGGTGGAGGTGGTCTTGCTGTTCTGGCCCTCACCGGTGGTGGTCTCCCGGGAGACGAGGAGCCCTGCAGCGGTGGGTAACGCGACCTCCTCTACCTTGAGTCCCGCGACGTCGGTGGTGACGCCGGAGTCAAGGTGGACCAGCTCGGTGGGGGTGGACTGATCCGTGCTGTCGGTGCCGTCCTTGACCCGTCCGACCCAGCCGCCCCGATAGACGTCGGTCACGCCGGTGACTGTTCCGACGACGTCGCCGCTCTCGCTCAGGCGGGTCAGCGGTTGAGCGCCGAAATGCCCTTGGCTCATGTTGGACGGCGCCAGCAGCAGGGAGTCCTGGGTGGCTCCGACAAGCCACTTGTCCGTGGGGATCGTGGCCGCCTTGGCCGTCGGCTTGGCCAGGGAGTACGTGGTGATGGTGCCGTGTCCGTTGCCGCTGGGGTAGTAGGCCTGGGAGGTCTCCACGGCCAGGGTGTGATTGGTGAGCACCTGGCCCAGGATCAGCCCCTTGACCTCCTCGGTGCGAACGGTCCTTCCGGTCTCGGTCTCGATGACGACGACGTAGGCGCGCTGGTCTGCGACGGTGAAGTCCCGATTCTCCTCCTGTGCCTCGTAGGGATCGAGCATGTCAGCGGGGCGTAGAAGGAGAGACGCGTGACGTCCGTCAGGACTGACGACTGCGTATCCGGATGTCGACTCGAGAAGCTGACCTTCGGCGGCCATCTGAGGTGTCGTTGTCTTCCCTGAGAGCATGTCAGCAACAGAAGGAGTGATTGTAGTGGACCACACAATACCTCCCTCCGTATTGTGTTTTACTAATGTTGTCTGACCGTTGTGGGTGTCATACATGCTGAGTAGGCCGCTATTGGTCGGAAGTGGGGCGACGCCGGAGTGGCTGAAGTATTCTCCCAGTTCGACATTCTTGGCTTCACCGGTACTGAGTGAAGAAGCTGAGGGGGTCGATGCCGTGGAGGGGGTGCTGGTGATGGGGAAGCATGCTGCTAGTGATGTCACCCCAAGGGAAAGTGACATCAGAGCGCCGGTGATGCGCAGAAGGTGGCTCGAGTGTTGGCTACGCGGGCAGAGGCTGTTGTCGGCGACTCTCATTGCTTGGTGGCCTCCGTAATCCCGTAGAGGCGATAGGATCGGTTCTCAAAACTGGGGCGCGCGGTGGGGTTGAGGATGATGATGTTCGCTCCTGGTGCGTGAAGCGCAAAGATGTCTGTGAAGTGGCTGAGGGCGACAGCCATCTCCTTCATGTCAGGGTTGTATGTTGGATAGCCTGGGGGGTAGAAGACGCTGCCTGGCGAGATAGGGAAGGAGGTTTCGGTGTCGTTGCCCATGGAGGAGATTTTTATCTTGGCGCCGGCGGACGCTCCTGTGCTGGTAGATGAGATTCCGACTGCTCGAATGAGGCCTGATGTCTGACTGGCCGACAGCGTTGTCTGTGTTGAGGGGTCGAAAATCGTTGAGATAGTGGTGGAGTCATCCCAGTCAGGAAAATCGTCATGGTTGCCAATGCCGCGTGCCGACGGGGGCAGCGTTGCCGGAAGCATGACGATTTTCCCGGTGGTCAGTGATGCTGGGGCGTTGAGGCCGGCGCTTCGGCCGACATGATGAGTGGGTGCGCTGGTGCTGCCTGACTTCGCAAGCGAGTCGAGGTCGGCGACATGCATCTGCCACCCCAGGTCGTCGGAGCCGTTAGCGGTTGTGGGGGTACCGTCACTGAAGATGGCCGTCCACCCATCGATCACCAATGGTAGTGCCGCATTTGACATGAGTGGGACTGGGGGAGTGGTGTGCACCCGACTGGGGTCGTCCTGGGAGATAAGGGACAGGCTCCCGTACTGCAGGATGCCTGCGCCATCCACGCGGTCTTCAGAGTGTCCCACAATGAATGTTGAGTGTCCGGCAGTCCCGAAATACCTTTCTCGTCCTCCCTCTTCGATGCTGACGCCAAGCTTCTTCAGATCCCATTTCTCGGTCTTGCTGCTGAAGGTGTAGATCTTAGTTCCATCCAGGATGCAAGAATCGGTGATCTGCAGGGATCCGCCATCGGAGATGTGCTCATTGGATATCTGGCCGGTGATGGTGTCCAGGACGATTGTCATCGTTTTCTGGTCGGTGAATGGAAGATGCTTCACCGTACCGGGGCCGGAGATGCGAAAGGCGATGTGCTGGTGGTCGGGGCTGACTACGAGCGTGCGAGGGTAGTTCTTCCCTGCCTGCTCGCCTATCGGGTCGAGGAATGTTTCATATGTGGCGCCCTTTCTTGCGTAGCTCCATAAGGTGCTTCCATCAAGGGGGTTAATTCCTGTGACGCCGTCGGATGTATGGAGGACGGGGCCGGCGGCCCCTGCCACGATGTCGAGGATGTTGTCGATGTCCTTGACCCAGGCCGGCTCGCTGGCCAAGGAGGTGGGGTAGGCGGGAAGATTCTTGGTGACTGATGGCGGAGCCAGCTTCTGAACGGCCTTCTTGCGTCGGCTCAGCGGGACGGCTGCCGCCCCGGCAAGGAGGATGGAGGGTGCGAGCACCAGAGCGGCACGTGCGAGCGTGCGACGTCGTGGGCCCTCGGGGTGCTGAACCGGCCTTCTGGGCTGCCGGAGGCGTGTCCACCATTTGCGCTGGTAGAGCTCCGGAGGCAGCACGGCGGCCCGAAGCGTGCGAATAAGAATGTCGGTGATGCTCAGGAGTGCCAGTCCCGCCGTTCCCGCGGCGATGGCAATGAGGTCCACGGTGTTGATCCCGGTGCGGGAGAGTACGGATGACCACGTCGACAGACACTCCCACATCATCCAAACGGCGAACACTGCGATCCCACTCATCGCCAGGACGGCGATCGCGGTGCGTATCACGGCGATGGGGGAGCCGTGGACGGGGTCTCGGAACCTTGAGGGCCGAGGGCGGATGATGCCAGTCACTATCCAGAAGGCGCCGATCGCGGCAGGGGGCATGCCCCACAGAGGGGCAGTGCGAACGCCGCTCGGCCAGGCGAAGAAGAGCACAACAGCTCCGATGACGCTGAGCAGTGCCCCGATTCTCAGCGCCGGCAGGACGGGCAGAAGGCGTTGCGCGATATCCGCGACCCCTCGCTCGGCCTCCTGTGCCTCGGTGTCAGCGGCCTGACCGGTGCGCGTGTTGCCGTGATCGGTCGGCGCAGTGTCGTCATGGCCGGCGTCGGCGGGAGAAGGCACGGAAGGCATGGCCTCCATTGTGGTGGGCCGTCTCGGATTGTGCGGCAGAGTACGTGGGGCAGTTCTTCCCATGCCGCTCGAATGGTCTGGCTTCACGGCACCCGCAGATGCGCCGACGCCGTCCCTGCCGTGCGGTCGTACCTTATGTCGCGCGGTCGAGGGTTATAGGGTGCGAACGCGCGACCTACCCTACGAACGCGGCCGGTGGGGTGGTGCGCCAGGCGTGTGGTGCCAAGGGCGGTGCGCCAGCCGGGAGGGGCCCCTGCCCTCATCTTGAGCCGACCCGACTCAAGGCTTACTCACGCCTACCGCGAACAGGGGCATGGCCCGGGCGTCGGCCTGGTTAGCCTTGTCAGCACGTGCTCTCAGCGCCATCTCTCCGCGGCGCTGCGACATCCCTCGCCACCACCGGACGAGCGGTCCCGCACTGAGCGCGTGCCGAGGAGGAATTACTGATGTTTGAACGCTTTACCGATCGCGCTCGACGCGTCGTCGTGCTCGCGCAGGACGAGGCGCGGGCCCTGAACCACAACTACATCGGCACCGAGCACCTCCTTCTCGGCCTCATTCACGAGGGCGAGGGAGTTGCCGCCAAGGCGCTGGAGTCCATGGACATCTCCCTGGACGCCGTGCGCGGCCAGGTCATTGAGATCATCGGCGAGGGGCAGTCGGCCCCCACCGGCCATATTCCCTTCACGCCGCGCGGCAAGAAGGTCTTCGAGCTCTCCATGCGCGAGGCCCTCCAGCTCGGCCACAACTACATCGGCACCGAGCACCTGCTGCTCGGCCTGCTGCGCGAGGGCGAGGGCGTGGCCGCCCAGGTCCTGACCAACCTCGGCGGTGACCTGTCCAGCGTGCGCCAGACCGTCATGCAGATGCTCTCGGGCTACGAGGGCAAGGAGACCGTCAACGCCGGCGGCCCCTCCAAGGAGGGCACACCGTCCGGCAGCGCCATCCTGGACCAGTTCGGCCGTAACCTCACCGCCGCCGCCCGCGAGGGCAAGCTGGACCCGGTCATCGGGCGCAAGAAGGAGATGGAGAGGGTCATGCAGATCCTCTCCCGGCGCACCAAGAACAACCCCGTCCTCATCGGGGAGCCGGGCGTGGGCAAGACCGCCGTCGTCGAGGGCCTGAGCCAGGCCATCGTCCACGGCG
>ERZ773043.1961-NODE-1961-length-11191-cov-15.519307_pt1 | contig 11191 bp, 24 predicted proteins | sample MGYA00580636_ERZ773043 | MGnify/ENA primary metagenome ERZ773043 (study PRJEB29015, sample SAMEA2737992) | human oral metagenome | biome: human oral; feature: human-associated habitat; material: dental | place: China | collected 2065 ... | reverse complement strand
AAAAATAGAAGCAAGTGTTCTAGCCATACTCTTGAATACTTGTTTAACGGCTCTCACAAGATCTTCAAGTTCTTCAGGACTTAGCTCAGCTGCTTCTTGAGCTAACCTTTCTTGCTCACGTTGTAAAGCCTGTTTAGCTTTCTTCTTCTTGATTCTTTTGTTCATTTTTGAAAATTACCCACCATCCACCAACTAAAATAGCCAATAATAGAACCATCAAGATCGCTATGATAATCATAGCTCCTAAAATTTTGATAATTTCAAACAATATCATTTCCCACCTCTACATGGATTTTTCATCACATTTTCCTTAAAATCTTCAATCTCAGATTTGACCTTGTCCAGAAGATTTCGCTCAACCATCAAGTCGTGTTCATCCGCACCTTCACGCTGAACATAATACTGCAAAGCATGTTTCACAATCTGCATGTGTTTATATTTTAGATACATCCTCTTGATCTCCATCTCCTCGTGTTTGCTCTCTTAGCCATAGCAGAGCAAGCCATCTCATCCCAGACATAATCTGCATTTTCTAGCATGAGGTCCACGCATTTGTCCTTCAGGTCTTCGATGGTAGCTTGGTCTTCTTCCTTTTCTCGATAACAAGCTACCAACTCCTTTTTTAGTTCCGTTATTTCCTCTGCATAGCGGTCTTCGGGGTCAATCGTACGATTATCAAAGGTAATCGTATCAACTGGATTGTAAATCATCTCCTGCAACACCATCTCAACATTATCAATGATGAGATGCTCCTCACTTGAGTACGCATGGGGAGTGCGAACTAAATCGTTGACACATATTGGATAAGGTATCGCATAGCCCAATTCCTGCGCCATTCCAAAGGTATTTTTTGCCATTTTTTGATTAGCAACTAAAATCCTGTTGCCAGTCGCATGACTTTCTAAAATAGCCATTGTCGTTTTTCCAAGGCAACGACCGAAGCCTATCAGTTTAGTCATTTAAAACCTCCATATCAAAACCACTATTAATAAAACTATAAGCCAAGTCTTGATTGATGCCATTGCCTAATCTTTGATAAATCAAATTGATATCTTCATCTGAAAAAAGTGTTCCTAGGTAATGATTTAGAGCTCTTTTAGTAGACTCTCTATACATATCATTTCTTTTTTTATTACGAAATGGTTGACCTTTTGCAATTGTTCTGGTACACCACATCAGCAATTTTGCAATAATATCCCGTCTTGAGCCAACTCCTTCAAGGCTAAAATAAGTGTTTGTTTTTGGGATCAGAATCACTTCTAAATTTTGATTGATATATGATCTAGGAAATAACCCTAGAAGTTTTTTTAATTCATTCAATATTTCTTCATTCATCTTTTTCTCCCTAAAACGGTAAATCATCATCTGAGATGTCCATCGAATTGTTATTACCAAAATCTGGTGGCATCTGCTCGTCCATGCTGCTCTGATTAGCAGATTTGTTACGACTTTCTAAAAGCTGAAAACTATCCGCTACGACTTCTGTGACATAGACACGCTGGCCTTGCTGATTGTCGTAGTTACGAGTCTGAATGCGACCAGTAATTCCGATTAGAGCGCCTTTTTTGGCCCAATTAGCAAGGTTTTCTGCCTGCTGACGCCAGATGACACAATTGATAAAGTCCGCTTCACGTTCACCACTTTGATTTTTAAAGTTGCGATTAACAGCCAGAGTAAAGGTTGCGACCGCTAGGTTTTGTGGTGTATAGTGAAGTTCGGCATCGCGGGTCATACGACCCACAAGTACAACGTTGTTAATCAAAATCCTTCCCCCTCAATTATTAATTTCCCTAAATTTCCTAGATGAAAATCAAAATATCTACCTTCTTCAGAATAAATGGAAACACATCCGCGTTCATCAACTTCCGAAAGCAATTCGTATGGTTCGACGTCTGTTAAAATGACTTCTATCATCAGATCATCATCGAACTCGTTTAATTTCTCTTTGAATTCTTTTACCGTCATTAAATTCCCTCCAAAACTCTAAACTTGCTTATCAACTCGGTACAAAAAGATTTCCATTCGGATTCTTTAAAGGTCATAAATTTATCTGCGGTTAATTCTTCAAGTTTTTTATAAAAGAGCATTTCAATTTGCGTCGCCTCAAAATTAGATAAGAGGACATTTGGATAAAATAGTTCTACTCTGATTTTCTTGCTATAGCCCGAAATATCCAATGATAATTTCGAACCATAATGTAAATAGTCGCTGGCTACTTGTATTTTTATTTTGATTTCCTCAATTTTTATTGGACGAGCGATAATCAGTGGTTCCACAGGTTCTTGTCTTCGCTTTTTGGCTCCTGCATAAGGATATTTACAAGGTTTCATTCTTCCACCTCCTCAATCAGCCAATCCAGATTCTTACGAGCTTTCTTCAGGTCTTCAAGCCCGTTCTTCTTCTGATAGCGCAGCTGATATTTCAAAGCATTCCCAAGATAAAATCCCTTGAGCTGTTCCGATGTCATAAAATTTCTGAGGACATTGATTGATTCCATTCCATACTTTCCTTGATAATGGCTTGGATTGTGTACATTGTCATGGACAATTTTGATACCTGTAAACTGACCCTCTTCAGTTGGTATATTCGATTGTTCAGTAGTAAAATCACATTTTGTCATTATTTTCCCCGTCCTTTCAAAAATTCTGGTATTGGATCGCCTATGTTGATTTGGTCATATTGCTCTTTTGTGACCAAAAAGCGCCCATAAGCTCCAACCGTCACAGTGTGTCTCCCATCAATCACCTCTTTATTAGTGATTTTCCCAAGGACATCCATAGAACCGCCTGCGTTGTCCACTCTATGAATCGTAATCAATTTTCTAGCTTCAAGCTGTTCGACTCGCTCATTAAGCTTGTTGATTCTGATGATTGCTGCCATCAAAATCGCTAGCAAAACGACAATGCTAAAAATATAAATGTGTTCTCTCATTTCAAATCCTCCTCTTTCACGAACACGCCATCAATCATTTTGCCCTTACGGTCCTTGATTTCATCATAGGCAAGCGCTAGACAATCATTAGCTGTGGTTAGATTGTGGATCGCGATAGCGTGGATGGATGAATGCAGAGAAACAAGCTCAGACCGCACCAGCGGTGTCTGCGTCTCATTGTGCATGATGTGCTTATGGATTTTTTGAGCCATGCTCCCAAGACTCGAAGCCAAAAGAAGAAGCTCCATATCTTGCGGACTAGCTTCGATTTGAGCCCCATTTTTGAGTTGCTGCTCAATACCAATCAGCACAACCTGCATATCTCCCAAAGCGTCTTTGGTCAAGTCTGGCTTATCTTTAGCAATCCCAGCATAGAGCTCCCCAGCTTCTTCCATCAGCTTTTGAAACTGCTTGACTGGATTTGCTTCATGTAGATTTCTTTCTACAAACCATTGCTCTACTTTTTCTTCAAGTGTTATACTATTCATCTTTTTTCTCCTTTAAAATAATTTTACTTGCCTCTCATACCTTTCAAGTCGTTGTTTAGCTTTATTAAAAATATCTGTATCTAATTCGCAGCCAACGTATTCAAACCCAAGTTCTTTACAGGCAATCAGGCTGCTCGCTGAACCGACATGAGTATCCAGAATTTTATCCCCTTTTTTTGCATAACTTTGCAGCAACCAGATATAGAGATTGACTGGTTTTTGTGTCGGATGTATTCTAATTTCGTTTAATGCTTTATTTCCTTGTTGCAGGTGACCTTCAGAGATTGATTTTCCCTGCATCATACCGTTCCACATGTAGCGAAATAGCCGTGTGCTATCATGCAAACTGCAGTATGCTATCTCACAATCTGAAAAACTTGACTGCCCATTTACTTTGTCCCAAACAATACGGCCAGAACCAAAAGAATAGTCAAAGTAGTTTACACCCCAAATAATTTGATTTTTAGATACTCTAAAAAGTTCGTCAAAATAATCATGATTTGGAATTTTCCACTCTGAGGTTTCCTCGTACAATCTGCTTATACCTATTGGACTGACTTTTCGTCCGTAATACTTTCTTTTTTCTGGTCCTGAAAAGTATGGAGGATCTACAATTGCAAGGTCAAAATAATCATCTGGATATTGACACATCACTTCAAAACAATCTGCATTGATAAATTTATCCATCAATACCTCCTATCCTTCATCCCACTAGGATACACAAAGCACCTTCCAGTCGCATCCTCAAAGATACGACTTGACAGAGCACCATTACCAAAATCATCCGCATATAAGGCCTTGATTTCTTCGCTGGTCAAGTTCGTGTTGATAATCGTGTTACTCCGATTATCCAAAATCTCATAGAGCACCCGATGCGCCCACTCGTTGCTACGAGCATCAGCCTTGCGACTCTCTTTCCCCAGATCGTCAAGAATTAGAAAGTCAACATCCGTCAGCAGCTTTATCATCTTAGACTCAGAGTACCCGTTGTCAACCTTGAAACTCTCTTTGATCAAGCTAAAAAGCCTCACCACCGACACGAAAAGCACGCTTTTCGGCTCATCATAAGACTTAAACTGCTCATTGAGATAAGCAGCCAAGCCGTAAGTCAAATGGCTCTTTCCGACACCAGACGGCCCAGTGATGATCGCATTGCCTGTCTCACCTTTCGCATAGCTACGTTCCAACCGCTTCACGAAATTCACCGCTTCCTGGTCAATATCGCTCATAACCTCATAATTTCGCAAAGTCTTATCTCTTAGCTTGTCTGAGATGATGCTGTCTCTCTCAAAGACAGCATAAGTATCAGCCAGCTTGCTTTGCACCTCGGATGTTTCGTTTAGCTTTTTTTCAAAAAGGCTGATAGCGGCCTTGGTGCATTCAGGGCACTGCTTGATTTCTTCCAGTCGTCCTTTTATTGGCATCTTAGTTAACCAGAGCTGGCAACCATGAACTTCGCAAGTCTCATCTAAGACCTGCCTAGCTTCAAAATTTTTAAAATAATTCATCAAAAACCTAACCTTTCGTCGATTATTTCTTTCTTGGTTCGTGGTGCTTGATTCAGATAACCTTCAAACTTTGAACCAAAGAGCGTTTCAGGTCTGAGATACTTTTCATACTTAGTGCCTGACCAATCCTTGACCGTGGTATCAATCACATGTTTGAAATCATCTAACCTGAATCCTTCTGACCACCTAGCCTTGATAAGAGTTTTGTTTTTCTGAATGTTAGGTCTGTAATTTCTATTGGCTTTCTCATTCAAGTAAGATATGATTTCCTTGTATGGAATATCTTCTTCCTCGTTGTCTAAAGCAGTAGGATAGGTAGTTAAGCTATCCTTATCTAAGCTACCCTTACTTAACCTAACCTGTGTCTCCGTTTCGGATACATTTTGTATACAATTTCCAATAGGTTTAAGACTGGCTGTTTTTGACTTGTCATACTCTAGCTGAGCCTTTTCTGACTGGTATAAGGTTGATTGAAAGCGGTCAGACTGAATATAGTTGTGAATCCCCCAATGACGGATGACCACCACACCGCTATCAAATGGAATCAAAAAACCTTTTGCAATAAGTAATTTCATATCATCATCACTAGCGCCAATGGTTCTCTGAATCGTCTTGGCCTTATCTATAAAGCCTTCATCATCAGCTCCCATATTCAGATGAAAATAGAGAGCCTGAGACGATAGTGGCATTTCAAGAAAAAGGTCAGTTTCAGTGATTTTTCTACTAAACATTCTGCGTTGTGCCATCTATTCCTCCACGCTTGAAAATTTTGTGTACTCTTTGTGAAAATACAACTTCACTGTCCCAAGACTACCGTGCCTATTTTTTTTGATAAGTAGCTCAGCCAGATTGCTTTCTGGCTGGTCATCGGTCTTATCTTGATAGTATGCGTCACGATACAGAAAAGCAACAATATCAGCGTCCTGCTCAATGCTCCCAGAATCCCTCAAATCAGACATGATGGGTCTTTTATCCTGACGTTGCTCAACGCTACGACTAAGCTGAGACAGAGCAATCACTGGCACTTTCAACTCTTTAGCAATGATCTTCAACTGCCTCGAAATCTCAGACACTTCCTGTTGCCGATTGTCTGTTTTCCGTCCTGTGATAAGCTGCAAGTAATCAATCACAATCAGACCTAGACCACTCGTTTCCTGAGCTAGTCTTCTAGCCCTCGCTCGAATGTCTGAAATCCTGATACCAGCCGAATCATCGATGAAAATCGGTGCTTCAGCTAGTCTGCTCTGAGCATAGACCAGTCGTTCCCATTCGTCCGTGGACAAAGATCCCGTCCTGATATGATGATTTGGTATCGCTCCTTCTGCCGACAACATCCGCTCAACCAGACTTTCAGCACCCATTTCCAGAGAAAAGATAGCCACAGGCTGATTGGCCTTTGTAGCCACATTTTGAGCAATATTGAGAGCAAAAGCCGTCTTACCCATAGCAGGCCGTGCTGCTAGAATGATGAGATTATCCTCATGCAGACCAGTCGTCAGCTTGTCAAAATCAGTAAAGCCTGATTCTATACCAGTAATTTCACTAGTATTGTTTGACCGTTCTTCGATTTTGCTGTGATTTTCCAAGAGGACATCATGAATCGGACGAAAACTTCCCTTATTGCTCGACTGGCTCACTTCCATGAGCGATTTCTCAGCCTTAGCGATAATCTCATCAATGTCCATATCCTCATCGTAAGCATTACCAATAGAATCAGACAAATTCCCAATAATTGCCCGTAACTGTGCTTTCTTAGCCACAATTTTTGCATAATGCTCCGCATTTGAGCTAGTTGGTACAGCATTGATAATCTCAGCTAAGTAGCTGACATTACCCACCAAATCCAGCTGACTGCTGGCTTCTAGCGCTGATTTGACAGTGACTATATCGATAGCCTCGCCACGATCAGAAAGGCTCATCATAGCCTTAAATAGTATCTTGTGAGCTGGCTTGTAGAAATCCTCTGGCTTTAGATGCTCAGTCACCTCAATCATTTTGTCTGGGTTGATAAAGATTGACCCAAGCACTGACTGCTCAGCCTGGATATCATGTGGCAATATTTTTAAATCGTCCATCATCTTCCTCGATCAACAAATGTTTCTTTTCTCGTCGTAGGGTCAATATCTACACGTCTACCAGTTTTTGGATCAACGAACCCCTTTTGATAACTGCGCTGAGGACTAATCTCACTAGTCGTTGATTTCCTTTTGAGTGCCTTTTTAAGTCTGATGTTCATGAGTAAAGATTCAATCAAAGTGACTGAGAAAAGTGTGCCTACTGCGATAATTTGTAAATTGTTCATGTTTTTCTCCTTTTTTGTGCTATAATATAGTCAAATAATTTTGCTAAGACCTTGTCCAGAAGCCTTTTAGTAAAGTTATTATATTTGATTTGAGAGCCATTCTTTGATGGCTCTTTTTGACCATCTCTTACCAGGTAGTTCCTTTGGAAATCCCTGCATGTAACGATAATTATTTGAAAAAGTGTCATAGTTGATGCCTAGAAAAGAACAGGTGGTTCCTACATCCATCAATTCAGGATAGTGGTCACTATCTTTTTCTATTTCAACCAACCTTGTGATCGTGTCCTTGATAATGGATTTGATCCAGTCCGTTAATGAAAGTAGAACATTGTCCATCTTCTTCCCCTTCTACACTTCGTCAAATGAGTTCAATTTCATGATTTTCATCTTGGTATTGGTGCTTGGTTCCCACGTCATCCAATAGGCCAAGGCTGCATCTGCAAATTTTTTCGGTAGCAAGTCATAGCGACTAATATTGAAGTGGTCTTTAAAGTCAATCTCAGCTTGTCTAAATACTGACTGCGCAAAAATCTTATCCGCATAAGCTGGGCTATCAATACCACCTAAGCAAGCTACAACCCGAGCCTTACGCTTCTTCAGTAGCGACCGAGCATAGCTTGGATGAATCGGTTGCTCACTCTTGAGGTAGTCAATATCTTCCAGCATAGTCGCTTGTTGCTCACGCAATTTCTTTTGACCAGTAAAGAGAGCAATAAAGGCATCCTCGTCCAAATCCTCACGGATAAATCCGCCCTGCTTGCGAATAGCTGGCAAGACCTCTGATGTCACCCAACGTTTGAACTCTTTCGCTTGAGGTAATTTGCTGGATAAGATAAGAGAGTAGAGACCAGATTCATTGATGATGATAGGGTTTTGATTTCTACCCATGGCGTCACGAATCGTTACCCCATCAGTCTTATCGTCATCATCTACATGGTCAAAAATTGCTTTTCTTGAATTTGCATATCCCAAGATATCTGCAACATCCTTCCCAACGAACCACGGCTCGTTATCAATTGTCAAAGTACGGACTTCCTGCCCGTGAAAATTAAAAATTTCGTTCATAATATTCCTTTCTAAATTTGGTATAATAAAGTAAAAAACAAGAGGTAAATGAAAATGTATGTATCTATAAAACCAACTGGAGATTTCATAACCAATTTCACGCTTAGTGATTCCTGTAAAATCTGTAAAAATATTACTTGTCCAACAGTCGTGAACGAAACAACTCGGAGTATAGATAACAATCACTATCGATTTTGCGCAACTCGCTATTGTCAACAATGTAATCATTATTTTGTTGATGAAGTCGAAGTTACAACAGCTGTTGATGGTTACGCAAATATTGATTATAAATACGATATATTAGATGTAAAGCCAGAACTACCTAGCGACATCCCAATATCAAAAGAATTAGCAAAACTCTCTCCTATAGGAAAAGAGATATATACTCAAGCACTTAAAGCTGAGCAAGAAAAACTTGATCATATAGCTGGTATTGGTTTTCGCAAATCCTTAGAATTTTTCGTAAAGGACTTTGTTATCTCTTTTGAATTGGAAGATAAAGATAAAGTTGCTAAAATGCCACTGAAACAAGTTATTGATAACTATATTGACAATCAAAATCTGAAAACATTTGCAACTGCAACTGTTTATATAGGTAACGATGAAACCCACTATACTAAAAAACATAGTGATAAGGATCTTCAAGATTTGAAAAAATTCCTTCATGGATTCTTGCACTATATGGAAATGCAACTTAATCTTTTGGATGCTTATGAGCTTCTTGATAGGTGAGCATAACATTCTCGATTTCATCCAACTTCTCTGCAATATATGTTACAGTCCTCAATACTTCATTGAGGGCTGTTCTTTCTAGTTCATTCATAGTCCTCTCCTCTAGCACCTAATTATGATTAGGTGTTTTTTGTTGCATAGCACGTTTTCTGATAGTTTTCCCCAAACAATCAGCTAGTTGAGTCATGTTTGGAATCTTGCTTTCCTTAATGCAAGAAACAGCACCCAAAGCCTCATAATAGGTTTCTGTGTGTGCCAAAATATCGTCGACCATATTTTCAAAATGTTTCTCAATGATTTCTTTGATGACATCATTATCTTGTCTTGTATTGTTCATTTCTTACTCCTCAAATTTTTCCCAAGGCTCGTTAATTCGTAACTTTTTATTGATGCGAAGTTTCAAGTCGTCGCTCCCTTTTCCATCTTTAAGCAATTGTGTGATGGTTGATGGACTAACACCTACAACGATAGCCAAATCCGTCTGTGACCACCCACGTTTTTCAATTCGCTCTTTTACAAGCTCAATCCATTTAAGATGTTGTTGGCTCATATATTTCTCCTTTCTGCTATAATAGTTTTAAAAAATAATTATGAGGTGGAACAATGAAGCTGAACCCTGACTGCATTCGTGACCTATTGCTTGATATCGAAGCAAAATCTACATTTGATAATGTTGTGATTTACAGCGAAGAAAAGGACGAACCTTTGTTTAATAAATATGGAGTGGATACGATTTTTTACCATATTCGTCAAGCGGATTACGCAGGATTTTTTATTGGAGAAGTAACTTATACTTTTGATTTATCCGCAATTATTATCGACTTGTCTCCAGAGGCACATGAGTTCCTAGCTAACATTAGACAAGATACAAATTGGAATAAGACTAAGAGCATAGCTTCAAAAGTAGGTTCATTTTCATTGAATGTTTTAAAAGACATCTCTATAGAAGTTATTTCAAAAGTTATTTCAGACCAACTCAACAAGTAAAGTGACTTTTAGTTCAGAAAATTTTGGCGTTGTTTCTAGACTTTTCAATTCATAACTTTTTACCCCTTTTAATTCCTTGGAATCCAATATCAATTTATTGTCACGTAAGGACAATCTACTTAATCGTGGCCTTTCTGTGCTTCTTTTAGTAACATACGGCCAATGTTTTGGTCTTGGCATCTGCTATTCCTCCTCTCTATCAAATATATAAGTTAAAGAGTTAGTAAATTATTTTATAAAACGCTTGACAACTTTTACACTAAGGTGTAAAATGAAAGCATAATTAAAAACCTTGATAAAACATTATATCTATCAATTTCTCTTGCTCGCCAAAGCTATTTATTTTTAGATAAGTTTTAACTTAGTTTTTTACTAACTCTTTAACTTTACAAAAACTATTTTACACTTAAGTATTATTTTTGTCAATAGAAAATAACACTTTTTTATAAAATATTTTTTGTCATGTCTTAGAAAAGGTGATATGACAATGTTTTCCACACTTGAAAAAATTAAGGAACTTGCTCTAAAACGAGGGATAAGCCTTCAAAAAGTCGCCGAGGATTTGGGCTATAGTATAAATTACCTTTATACTTTAAAAGAAAAAATACCTAATATATACTCTTCTAGAACGGATTTAGAAAAGATTTCCAGATGGTGGGTCAATGAAACGCATGATATTTTTGCCTGGCGTGAAGGGTGGGATATATATGGAAAAATATTGAATGGAGATAATTCAGACAAGTTTTGGTTGAAATTCGTTAACTGGCATAGTGATGAAAACTTGGCTTATTTTGTCATTGATCCAGTAATCATACATAGGGATACTGCAGATTGCATTAAAAACCGTTCAGCAATTTATATTTGGGACAAAATCCTGCATTTTGCACTATGCAAAGATATGAGCTTTTCGTATGCCTTGCCAATTTTAAAAGACTTTTTATCAAGTTTTGGCGGGGGTAAGAATGATAAATATTATCCTGATTTTTCAGTGAAATTTAATTTTTAATTTATAAGAGCCCGTTCAAAATCTTGAGGAATCGCATTTTTTGTATGCTTGCGTAGGGAAATGAAAACCGGGAAAACAGCTAATATGCCCCATCTCTCGCTACGCGAGCAATGCTTGTCCCTGTGGGAGAGGGGTTGGGGTGAGGGCAGCAAACGATTGAAAAATCGAAATT
>ERZ773043.1950-NODE-1950-length-11233-cov-4.576400_pt1 | contig 11233 bp, 9 predicted proteins | sample MGYA00580636_ERZ773043 | MGnify/ENA primary metagenome ERZ773043 (study PRJEB29015, sample SAMEA2737992) | human oral metagenome | biome: human oral; feature: human-associated habitat; material: dental | place: China | collected 2065 ... | reverse complement strand
GCTCCCGGAGGCTTCGGCCGGGAAGAATGCCGACAGGACTTCCAGCAGGAAGGCGCCGGCAGTAAGGCCGGTGGCCGCGCTGCATTCCCACAGGGCGCGGCGGCAGGACGTCTGCCGTTGCGCGTGGTACAGCAGAAGGGCCGTAGCGACCAGAAGGACGGTGGCAAACAGCAGGCTAGGCGTAGTGGCCAACAGGACGGTCAGGGGAGAGGACGAGGCAGGCATGCCGATACTCTATCGGAGAGAGGGCGGCATGGATGCAGGATGCCGTCCGTCTGCCGGATGATCGGTGGCTGATCATTGGCAAACGGCGTTTCTGGCGCATTCAGCGGTCCGGGTGACCGCAATTTCGTCGTTTCTGTGCAACAGTCGGGTGCCTTTTTGTCGTTTCTAAGCACTGTTTATTTGTTACAAATAGTGCTTATTTGTAACTTAGAATGAAATACCGTCAGCCTGCTAATGCTGTCTGTTCCAGGGTGATTTCTTTACATTGATCCGACGAGCAGACAACGGAGGAAGACGGGTCCCCATCGTCGGCATCGACGATGGGAGTCCTGCATGAGGGCAACGAATGGCGGGGGATGGATGTTCCGGCGTGGAGGAACGCCGGAACTGGCCTCGCTCTGGGGGAGGACCCGGACGCTCGTGGGGCGCCCGGAGAAGAGTGTGAGGTGCCCTGCTGAAAGTGGTAGGACAGTGGCGGCCGCAGGCGGTCAGGCCGGGTTCTCGATGAACCATGGCAGCGCGATGCGCAGGCCATCTTCCAGCAGGTGGCTGGGCTGGTAGCCCAGGCGCTCTTGGCTGTGGCTGATGTCGGCCAGCGAGTGGCGCACGTCACCCGGCCGGAAGTCGGCGAACACCGGGGCAGGCATCTGCAGGTCAGGCTTCACCTCTTGGATGAGCTTGCGCAGCAGCTCGGCCAGTTCCAGCAGCGTGGTGCGACGCGAGGCCGCCACGTTGAAGACATCGGCCGTGCCGGGTTCGTCATCGGCCAGCGTGAGGGCGGCGCGGATATTGGCCTGCACCACGTTGTCGATGTAGCAGAAGTCGCGGCTGGTCTGGCCGTCGCCGTTGATCTGCACCGCTTCCTGGCGCAGCAGCGTGGCGATCCAGCTCGCCTCGCTCGTCCCCCGCCACTCGGGGGGCGTGAGGACGATGACTTGGTCCCTGCGCATCGGCTAGTGGCCGCCCGAGCAGCTATGAGGGGCGACATCGCTGGGGCGCACCAGCCCGACCACGGGTACGCCGCCCTGGCCGACGGTACGTGCTGCCAGCGCCTGGCGGAAGCTGCGGTTGACGCGCATCGAGCAGAAGTGCTCGCCGCACATCGAGCAGAAGTGCCGCTCCTTGTGCGAGTCGTCGGGCAGCGTCTGGTCGTGGTACTCACGGGCGCGCTCGGGGTCGAGGGCGAGGTGGAACTGATCCCGCCAGCGGAACTCGTAGCGCGCCTTGCTCATCGCGTGGTCACGGATGTAGGCCGTGGGGTGTCCCTTTGCGAGGTCGGCGGCGTGGGCGGCGAGCTTGTAGGTCACCACGCCCTGCCGCACGTCCTCGCGCTCGGGCAGGCCTAGGTGCTCCTTCTGCGTCACGTAGCAGAGCATAGCCGTGCCGAGGTGCCCGATCATAGCCGCCCCGATGGCGCCCGTGATGTGGTCATAGCCCGCGCCGATGTCCGAGACTAGCGGCCCGAGGGTGTAGAAGGGAGCCTCATCGCAGTCGAGGAGCTCGCGCGTCATATTCTCAGGGATGAGGTGCATGGGGATGTGCCCTGGGCCCTCGATCATGACCTGGACGTAGTGGCGGGCGGCGATGCGGTTCAGTTCGCCTAGGGTCTTGAGCTCGGCCATCTGCGCCGCGTCGTTGGCGTCCTGTATGCTGCCAGGGCGCAGACCATCGCCGAGGGAGAGGGCCACGTCGTAGCGGGCGGCGATCTGACAGATCTCCTCGAAGTGCTCGTAGAGGAAGCTCTCGCGGTCGTGGGCGATGCACCAGCCGGCCATGATCGCCCCGCCGCGGCTGACGATGCCCGTCAGGCGGCCGAGGGTCAGCGGGATGTGCTCCTTCCTGAGGCCTGCGTGGATGGTGAAGTAGTCCACGCCCTGCTCGGCCTGCTCGATGAGCGTGTCGCGGTAGATCTCCCAGCTCAGCTCCTCGACACGCCCGTGTACCTTCTCCAGTGCCTGATAGAGAGGGACGGTGCCGATGGGCACGGGGCTATTGCGCAGGATCCACTCGCGTGTCTCGTGGATATGGCGGCCTGTGGAGAGGTCCATGACGGTGTCGGCGCCCCAGCGGGTCGCCCAGACAGCCTTCTCTACCTCCTCGGCGATGCTGCTGGTGATGGCGGAGTTGCCGATGTTGGCATTGACCTTACAGAGGAAGTTGCGGCCGATGATCATGGGCTCGCTCTCGGGGTGGTTGATGTTCGCTGGGATGATGGCGCGGCCGCAGGCCAGCTCCTCGCGGACGAATTCCGCCGTCACCAGCTCGGGCAGCACGGCGCCCTTGGGGTCGCCGCCGCGGCTGTAGCGCTCGCGCAGCTCCTCGATCTGCTGGTTCTCCCGCAGTGCCACGTACTCCATCTCCTCGGTGATGATGCCGCGCACGGCGTAGTAGCGCTGCGTCACGCAGTCGCCCTGGGCGCGACGGGGGTGGGGGACGATGTGCTGGTAGCGCAGGCCGTCGAGGGCGCGCAGGGCCAGGCGCTGGCGGGCATAGTTGCTGCCGAGGCCCTCGCTCTGGAGGGTGTCGCCGCGTCCCTCGATCCAGGGCTCGCGCAGGCGCGGTAGGCCACGCTCCAGGTCTACCTGGTAGGCGGCGTCGGTGTAGGGGCCGCCCGTGTCGTAGACGATGACGGGGGCGTTGGGGCTACGGCTGCCGTCCTCCTCTATGGTGTCCGAGAGAGGGATGCGGCGCATGCCCACCCGCACGTGGGGCATACGGGGGCTGGTGACGTAGATCTTCTCCGACCCTGTGAGGGGGCCGTGGGTGACGACATCTTTGATCTTCATAGGCTTAGGGGGAAGTGTATGGTGAGGATTAAGGACTAAGGGGTGCCTCGGGGCTATCCGCCGAAGGTGGGCTGGATGATGAGGAGCGCGTCGCCCGCCTGGAGCTGCGTGCTGTCGAGGTCGCTGCGGGGGATGACCCGCTCGTTGAGGGCGAGGGCGGCGTGTGTCGGGAGGGTGAGGCCGAGGCTGTCGAGGGCCTCACGGAGGCTCAGGGGGGCAGGGAGCTGGTGGGGCTCGCCGTTGACGGTGATGTGCATCGCGTGTACTGCTAGAGTGATGATCGGAGCAGCTCTAGGGATGCAGTAGCCAGACCGCGGGCAGCGCTCGGAGCGGCACGTGGGGGCGGCAGCGGGCTGGGATACACCGCGGCACCTGAGGGTCAGATGAAGATCATGGAGTATAAGCGGCAAGTCCTTGCCTTCACTCTATGCCTACGCCAGTATTACCTGGATCAGGTCCTCGGGTATAATCTCAGCACAGCGGTAGACGACGGAGGTCTACGGCCAGCACCCCTTTGAGTTGCTTGGGGCAAAGGTAGGCTTTTTTCTTTTCCCTCGGCTCCGCCACCTTGAGGATAGGGCCAAGGCAGGGCGGAAGAGGTGATCGGGGAGCTCCGAGGCCTGTCGGGGCGCGCTGAGGGCTATCCATCAGCGCCGTGAGGGACGGCAGTCAGAGGCGTGAGGGATATCAGTCAGCCTCTTGGGGGCTATCGGTCAGGGAGGGGAGGCCTTGGTCACAGAGCAACGCGAGGAGCAGGCAGGGCGGCTGCGCGGGCTGCAAGCGGCGGCTGTGAGGGGTGGTAAAAAGACGTCGTTTGCTCGCTCTAGACGCGCTTCGGGCGGTGCTTTGTGGTAGAATGACGTGCTTTGAGCTGCCTTTTGTGTGGGTACTGCGTGCTTTTGTCCTAGGATAAGCCTTTGACAGCCTAAAACTTGGGGTGCGCTGGGAGGGAAAAATAAGTACCTTTGCTCTACGATAAACATTCATCAAGCTATACCAGTCACTACTATGGCTACATCAGTCCAGGACTTTCGCATAGAAAGTGATCTGATCGGCGAACGCCAGATCAGCAACGACAAGCTCTATGGCGTGCAGACGCTCCGTGGAGTGGAGAACTTCAACATCAGCGCCTTCCACCTCTCTGACTACCCGCTCTTCATCCACGGCCTCGCGTGGACGAAGGAGGCCGCGGCGATTGCCAACCACCGCCTTGGGCTGCTCAGCGACCAGCAGAAGGACGCCATCGTCACCGCCTGTCACGAGCTCCTCGAGGGCAAGCACCACGATCAGTTCCCCGTGGACATGATCCAGGGCGGGGCGGGCACGACAACCAATATGAACGCCAACGAGGTCATCTGCAACCGCGCCCTCGAGCTGATGGGGCACGCCAAGGGCGAGTTCAAGTACCTCTCGCCCAATGACCATGTCAACGGCTCGCAGTCGACCAATGACGCTTACCCCACGGCCATCCACCTCGGCCTCTATGCCTCGCACCTCAAGCTGCGCCCGCACTTCATCCAGCTCATCGAGGCGCTGGAGGCCAAGTCCCGCCAGTTCGCCCACGTGGTGAAGATGGGCCGTACGCAGCTGCAGGACGCTGTGCCCATGACCCTGGGGCAGACCTTCGGCGGCTTCGCCTCCATCCTGCGCCACGAGATCGCCAACCTCGACTACGCCGCCCAGCAGTTCCTCGCGATCAACATGGGGGCTACGGCCATCGGCACGGGGATCTCCTCTGAGCCCGAGTACGCCGACTACTGCACGGCCGCTATGGCCGAGATCACGGGCTGGCCTATCACGCGTACGGACGACTTCGTCGGTGCCACCAGCGACACCAGCGAGATGATCGGCTACAGCTCCGCCCTACGCCGCATCGCCGTCAAGGTCAACAAGATCTGTAATGACCTGCGCCTGCTCTCCAGCGGCCCCCGCTGTGGGCTCGGCGAGATCAACCTGCCCGCCATGCAGCCCGGCTCGTCCATCATGCCCGGCAAGGTCAATCCCGTCATCCCCGAGGTCATGAGCCAGGTCTGCTACAAGGTCATGGGGAACGACCTCTGCGTCACCATGGCAGGCGACGCCTCCCAGATGGAGCTCAACGCTATGGAGCCCGTGATGGCGCAGTGCTGCTTCGAGTCCATCGACCTCCTGATCCAGGGCTTCGATACGCTGCGCACCCTCTGCATCGAGGGCATCACGGCCAATGAGGAGACCTGCCGCAGCTATGTGCGCAACAGCATCGGTATCGTCACCGCCCTCAACCCCATCATCGGCTACAAGAACTCCACCAAGATTGCCAAGGAGGCCCTCGAGACGGGGCGTAGCGTCTACGACCTGGTCATCGAGCACGGCATCCTCACGCAGGAGGATCTCGACAAGGTGCTGGCGCCGGAGAACATGATCCAGCCCGTGCGCCTCGACATCAAGCCGCTCAAGTAGCTCGATCGGCCTCAGGCCACCCCAAGCAAAAAGGACAGCGCCTCATCCACCCGTGTGGATGAGGCGCTGTCCTTTTTGCTTGGGCGGGCTCGGGGTACTGCCTTGTGGGCTTAGCTCCCGATCCTCAGCGAGTGCTCGCTAGAGGAGGCCCTGATCGTTGAGGTAGCGCTCGGACTCCATAGCTGCCTTGCAGCCCGAGGCCGCAGCGGTGATCGCCTGGCGGTAGAGCGGGTCGGCGACGTCCCCAGCAGCGAAGACGCCAGGCACCTTGGTACGTGGGGTAGCGCCCTCAGTGATGATGTAGCCCGTCTCGTCGAGGTCGAGGTAGTCGGCGAAGAGCTCGGAGTTGGGGTGGTGACCGATCCCCAGGAAGAAGCCGTCGATAGCGATATCCACGTGCTCCTCATCGGGCTGGCCGAGGCGCTTGACGAGGTGGGCCCCCTCGACGCCATTGTCCCCGAAGAGCCCCACCGTATTGTGCTCGTAGAGGATGGTGATACGCTCGTGCTGCTCGACGCGCTGGCGCATGATGTCCGAGGCACGGAGGTAGTTCTTGCGCACGATCATGTAGACCTTAGACGCGAGGCCTGCCAGATAGAGCGCCTCCTCGCAGGCGGTGTCGCCACCACCGACGACGGCGACCTGCTTGCCGCGGTAGAAGAAGCCGTCACAGGTAGAGCAGGTCGAGACCCCCATACCCGCGTACTTCTTCTCGTCCTCGAGGCCGAGGTACTTAGCGGAGGCTCCCGTGGAGATGATGATCGTGTCGGCCTCGACCTCTACGCCGTCGCTGAAGGTGACGACATAGGGGCGCTGGGAGAAGTCTACCTTGGTGGCCTGACCCGAGCGTATCTCTGCGCCGAAGCGCTCGGCCTGCTTGCGCAGGTCCTGCATCAGTACGGGGCCCATGACGCCCTCGGGGTAGCCAGGGAAGTTCTCCACCTCTGTGGTCTGTGTTAGCTGGCCGCCAGGCTGTAGGCCCTCATAGAGGAGGGGTGAGCGGTTGGCGCGTCCTGCATAGATGGCGGCGGTGTAGCCTGCTGGGCCTGAACCGATGATCAGGCTGCGACGATGTTCTCTATTCATATATAGTATTCTTTATGATTCGGAAGGGGTGGGAAGGGGCGTAAGGCGCCTAGCGCAGGTCGCGTAGCTTGCGCTGCAGCTCCTGGCGGGCGAAGAAGATACGGCTCTTGACCGTGCCCAGAGGTATGCCGAGGGTCTCGGCGATCTCGCTGTACTTATAGCCTGAGACGTACATGGAGAAGGGTTCCTTGAGCGTCGGCTGTAGGGCCGAGATGGCCTCTGTGATCTCCTTGATGTCCATAGAGCCCTCGGGGGTGTTCTCCCCGCCGTCGCTCATCAGGGGCACGTTGTAGGCGTCCACATTATAGTCGATGAGCTCCTGTGTACGTACGAGCTTGTGGTAGTTATTGATGAAGATGTTGCGCATGATCTTCAGCACCCAGCCCTTGAAGTTGACGTTGTCGACGAACTTATCATAGTTGTTCAGCACGCGCAGCGTCGTGTCCTGGGTCAGGTCCTCAGCATCGGCCTCGTCCTTGGTGAGGCTACGTGCGAAGTTCTTCATATAGTCCTGCATCCCGATGAGGTCCTTTTGTATCTGGAGTACGTCCATAGTGCTACCTTTCTTTTAGCTGTCCTGGCCGCGCCGCAGGAGCCTGCGGGGGCTTATTTCTTTTTTACAAAGATACGACTTCTCCGCTGCCCTACCGCCTGCCTACTAAATGGGATTATTGAGCCCGTCTATACCTAGGAGAGGCTACCACTGGATAGGGGCAAGACCCTGCTGCTGGAGGTAGGCATTGGCGCGGGAGAAGTGGCGGCAGCCGAAGAAGCCGCGGTGCGCCGACAGCGGCGAGGGGTGCGGCGCCTCCAGAATGCAGTGGCGCGTGGCATCGATCATAGTAGCCTTGCGCCTGGCGGGGCTACCCCAGAGGAGGAAGACGACATGGTCGCAGCGCTGGCTCACCAGCTGGATGACGGCGTCGGTGAAAGTCTCCCAGCCCAGTCCCTGATGGGAGGCAGCCTCGCCCGAGCGGACGGTGAGCGTGGTATTGAGCAGCAGTACGCCCTGCTCCACCCAGGGTAGGAGCTCCCCGCCCTTGATGATGGAGGGGCGGCCGAGGTCGTCGGCGATCTCCCGCTTGATATTCACCAGGCTGGGCGGCACGGCGATGCCAGGGGGCACGGAGAAGGCGAGGCCCTCGGCTTGGCCCGGGCCGTGGTAGGGGTCTTGGCCTAGGATGACGACACGTACCCGATCGAGGGGGCAGAGGTCCAGGGCTCGGAAGATCTGCCCTGCGGGTGGGTAGATGGCGCGGCCGCTCTGGTACTCGCTGCGTATCCTGTCGGTGAGGATGCCGAAGTAGAGCTTGTCGAACTCGGCGGCGAGGGCCTCGCGCCAGCTGGCTTCGATACGGACGTTCATAGGATGTGGCTAAGGCGCTGGAGGAGCTCCAGTAGGTGGATAAGTGAGGGCGCCGAGGGCGCTATGCAGCTGTAGTGTAGGGCGTGGCCTGCGGTGGAGAGCATGTGGATATCGTTGGCACCGTCCCCTAGGGCGAGCGTGGCGGCGAGCTCTTGGCCTGCCCACGCCTGGAGGTAGCGTGCCTTGGCCTCGGCATCGACGATGGCCTCCTCGACGAGTCCCGCCAGCCGCCCGTCCTCCATACGTAGGGCACTGGCGCAGCCCAGCGGGATGCCGAGGCGCTCGCCGAGGGCGGCCGCTAGAGGCTCGTAGGCGCCCGTGATGAGGCACAGCTCGAGCCCCCGCCGCTGAAGCTGCGCGATGAGCTCGGCGGCATCGGGGGCGAAGCTCAGCTGAGCGAGCGGTCGCAGCAGCTCCGCCTCACTGAGGCCCAGGAGCAGCTGGCTGCGCGCTACGAAGCTCTCTCGGAAGGGACGCGCGCCGCACATCGCGGCCTCGGTGAGCTGCTGCATCTCTTCGGCGCGTCCGATCTGTCCCGCCAGCAGTACCATCAGTTCGTCTCGGATGAGCGTGCCGTCGAGGTCGAAGGCCACACGCCGGATCGGCCGCCTAGCCTCTGAGCTGGGGTAGTAGAAGGGTAGCGAGCGCCCACGGGCCCAGGGCAGGAGACGCTCCAGCAGGCGGCGGCGCTCGGCCTGCTCCTGCGTGCTCTCGGCAGCTACGCCCTCGAGCCGTAGCCTGTGGAGCTCGGGAGCGGCGTGCAGCGGCTGGAGCTCCGCCTGCCCAAGTGGGCGACAGAGCTCCTCGAACTGATGCTGCTCCTCGGCGCTGAGGCTACGGAGGAAGGTGATCTGATGGCTATGGGACATCCTCTGACTATGCTGGGCCGTAAACGAAGGATGGGCACACGGCGCTGCCGTATGCCCATTTGCCTTGGGGTGGAAGACGGGACTCGAACCCGCGACACCTGGAACCACAATCCAGTGCTCTAACCAACTGAGCTACAACCACCATCTGATTGCCCTAAAGCGCTGCAAAGATAAGAAGACTTTCGGACACTACCAAATAGCCTGCTGCCCTGCCCTTCGCGCCGTCCTCCGCCCCGCTTCGCGCCTAGGCTAAGTGCCCTAGTGCGTGCCGCCTAGCGCCCTCCGCTCGCTCCCCGTGTGGGGCGCCGAGCGCTGCGATACAGAGCCCCGAGCGGCGTCCGCGCTAAGGGGGAGGCCGTGCGAGGGATATCCCTCACGGCGCTGAGGGACGTCCGTGGTGCTCGTGAGGGATGTCGGTGAGGAGGCTGAGGGATATCCCTCACGGCACTGAGCTGGGACGGTCGCCGCGCTTCGCCTCCTTAGTCGGTACGTCGGGAGGCCTAGGGATAGCCGCCACGAGCGGCCGAGCGTAGGGCGCTACGCTGGGCGGCTCGTGCTCGGGGCGTGGTGGGGGCTAAGGTCTACGGCGGCGCTTCCTCCAGAGGCGCTTGAGGTAGTCGCCCGTCATCCATAGGCCCGTCACGGAGGTGATCGTCCCGATGAGGAGGAAGCCCCACATCACGAGCGTCCACAGCCAAGGCTGCGCGACGAGCTTTGCGAACTGTAGGCGGTGCAGCTTGGAGAACATCCAGGCGTCGATCCGCTCATTGTCGGCGATGAGCCTGCCGCGGCCGCGCTGGGGCGAGACGTAGTAGCTGTGGTGCTCCTTGGTGTCGATGGCGATACGCCAGACGGGCAGCGGCAGCTTACGCGTGCGATCTATATAATAGCTGTCGTACTCCTGGAGGAAGTCGCGCCGGTACTGATGCCCCGCGCCGAAGACCTTCTGCAGTTCGCCCGTGATCTCGGCCTCGGTGAGCTCCAGGCGGCGCGGCTGCGCGCTGCGGGCGTCGTAGTAGTGTACCTCTTCGCCTCCCTCAGCCTGCAGCAGGGGGATGTCGCCCCAGGAGTAGAAGCTGAGGCGGCGCAGCTCGGGCTCAGCCTGCCGCAGCGCCTCCAGATTGGTGCGGTAGGCCTCCAGGCGAAGTGGTGCCCCCTCCAGCCGCTCCACGGGGTAGGCCTCGGTCTCGGTGTGCGGGTAGTGCACCACCGACAGCAGCCCCGTCAGTACCCAGGCGATGGTGAGCAGTCCGCCTACCGTGCCGAAGGCGTGATGCCACTGGTAGCGCTTCTTGGCAAAGGGCGAATAGAGCTTGCTCCCCCTTCTCCGTCCCCGCATACGGTAGTAGGAGATGCCGATGTAGAAGCCCGTCACCGCCATCATCGTCCCGATAGCACCGAGGACAATGATGACCCAGCGCCACAGCTCCTGCTGGCTGCGGATCCAGGTGAAGTAGATCCAGTGCGGGATCGCCCCCGCCCAAGCCCAGGCACGCTCCACGCGTGTGGACTCCTGCAGCACGCGCCCCGTGAGGCTCGAGACATAGACCTCGTGCCCCGCGCCCCCCGTGAGTAGGAGGCGGTAGAAGGGGAGCTCCGCCTTCAGGCGACCGAAGGGTACCCACTGGTCCAGCTCCTGGATGGTGTCGATGCGCTCGATGCGCTGCCCCCAGCGGCTGGCGATGTCCTCGAGGTAGGCGCGGTCGAGGACGAGGCTGCGGAGGCTGTCGCCGTCGAAGGCCAGCTCCACGCGCTCGCCTTCCTCGGGCTGCAGTACCAGTCGTGCACGGCTGTCGGCATAGCTGCCCCCCTGCAGGCTTAGGCTGGAGAGCTGCAGCGTGTCCAGCCCGCGCGCCCTAAGGACGGCCGCAAGGCTGTCCGTGCTGGGCAGTGCCTCCCTGAGGCGTGCGCTATGCGCCAGCGCTTCGTCCTGAGTGTACTTCGGGTAAGGCTTGTAGATGAGCACGATCCCTGAGAGGAACCACGCGACAAAGAAGACGCTCATCACCGCCCCCAGCAGGCGGTGCGTCTTGACCATGAATGTACGGATCTGCATACTATATATAAGGTGTGGTTAATGATAAGGGGGAGGAAGGGTATTCTAGGGCTACTTCTTCTCTGGGGGATAGGAGATGAAGGGATTAAGTTTAATGGGCATGGCAGGCTTGCTAAAAGGAAAGCTTAACTCTTCTTCGGGCTTCGATTTATCGAGCTTGAGTGCCACCTGGACGACCCATTCTAGATTGGACTTTATCTTCAACCCTTGAGCTTTTCTGTACTCTTCTACTTGAACTCGTTTCTCCTCTTCTTTTAGAGCAAGCTCTACAAAGTGCAGGAAGCTATTCTCTTCTCGAACTTGGGAATATCTGCGCAAGTCCTCGGCGAGTACGGTTAAGTTTTCCCAGGGGATGTCCTGTAAGTAATAAAAAATTCGTCCCTCTGCTAGGGAGTGACTCAGGATA
>ERZ773043.1945-NODE-1945-length-11270-cov-5.980829_pt1 | contig 11270 bp, 7 predicted proteins | sample MGYA00580636_ERZ773043 | MGnify/ENA primary metagenome ERZ773043 (study PRJEB29015, sample SAMEA2737992) | human oral metagenome | biome: human oral; feature: human-associated habitat; material: dental | place: China | collected 2065 ... | reverse complement strand
GGGGCTGGAGCGCCACCGGCTCCGCAAGCACCCTGCGGGGCCGGCCGGCACCGCCCCTATTTAACCACTTTTCGGCGTCCTGACGCCAAGCGCCACCGACGCCCCCTCGGGCGCCTTCAGCTACCAACTTCCGACGATGTCAAGCCAAAAGATCGATGTTCCCGCCTGTGACTGTCGACACATCCTGCTTCCGCTGTCGGTCTGTTAGGGCTTTGGGGCCCCTCGGTTGGAGGGCGCAAGGCGACCGTTGGGAGGCGGCCTTGATGCTCCTCACTGGTGTGTGAGGTGCCTTCTGTTGTCAAGATTAAGGGTCATCAGGGTCACGGTGTTGCGTCTTAATGCACCTTCTGGTGCTGGGTGCTTTCTGACTCCTGTTCTCGGTGACGGCGAGGAGCGAATCTGCCTGTCTTAATGCACCTTCTGGTGCTGGGTGCTTTCTGACCTGAGAGCGTCCTGGACGCGACGGAGCACGGGGACAGGTCTTAATGCACCTTCTGGTGCTGGGTGCTTTCTGACCAACAACATGAGTGGGGAGATGGTTGCTGAGGTGCAGTCTTAATGCACCTTCTGGTGCTGGGTGCTTTCTGACGGAGAACAATCATGAAGCTCACTAGTAACCAGTCCTGTCTTAATGCACCTTCTGGTGCTGGGTGCTTTCTGACCCCTGCCTCTGGGAACGGCGTCGTTGCGCCACTTCCGGGGGCTGGAGCGCCACCGGCTCCGCAAGCACCTCGCGGGACCGGCCGGCACCTCCCCTATTTAACCACCTTTCGGCGTCCTGACGCCAAGCGCCACCGACATCCCTCAAGCACCTTCAGCCACCAGCTTTCAACGATGTCGAGCCAAAAGATCGACGTTCCCGCCTGTGGTTGTGGACGCAACCTGTTTCTGTTGTCGGAGATGTGGGACTTCAGTCTTCCTCGGCTGGGGTGCACAAAGCGGCCAGCAGAAAGTGTCTTGATGCACCTTCTGGTGCCTGGTGCCTTCTGGCGTGGTGGCCGGTATATCTACTACAAGCCGCCAAGAGAGTCTTAATTCACCTTATGGTGTCGGGTGCTTTCTGACGGACAAAATGATTGACACCATCGAGAGTGTCAAGTCTTAATGCACCTTCTGGTGCTGGGTGCTTTCTGACCACCAGAACCCTCCTTTACATCTCCTATGTACTCTTGTCTTAATGCACCTTCTGGTGCTGGGTGCTTTCTGACCCCTGCCTCTGGGAGCGGCGTCGTTGCGCCACTTCCGGGGGCTGGAGCGCCACCGGCTCCGCAAGCACCCTGCGGGGCCGGCCGGCACCGCCCCTATTTAACCACTTTTCGGCGTCCTGACGCCAAGCGCCACCGACGCCCCCTTGGGCACCTCCGGCCACCAGCTTCCAACGACGTCAAGCCAAAAGGTCGACGTTCCCGCCCGTGACTGCGGACACAACCTGCTGTGGTGGATGCGGATTCGGGCCCTGGACTCGGTGTCAAGGGCGTTTCCGCCGCTGAGCCGCCCGGCCGTCCAGCAGGTAGGTCAGGAAGGCGTCGAGTTGCCTGTTGGTGTCGGTCATCATGGTCCATTGCTCGGAGACGATGAACCCGGCCGCCTCCGAGTCACGGTCCACCTCATCTGCTGCACACGGCTGACCTGGACCTTGATGTTTTACTGGTCTTTCCAGTGATGAAGAAAGGACTGTGCTCGTGCCTTGGCTTCGCCGTGCCGATCGTCGAGGAGTTCGAGAAGGTTCATGACGTCGTAAGGGTTGACGATTGCGGCATCCAGCAATGCGCCGACGAATTCTCTGTCCTTGTCGCGGTTGGCGCACAATTTTGCGACGCACAGATCTTCTGGTGACAGGCAATAGCCTGTGTTACTTAGTGTGCTTCCGGCAAGAGAAGTTGCAGGTCCTGAAACAGCTATGAGGCGGTCTCTCCATCCGGAAGAGAGGATCGCGGTGGAATCGTCGACGCCGTCGATTGCGAAGCCGTGAAGTTGCTCGAAGGGAGAAAGCTCGCCAGCGACTCCCTCAATGAGATCCGCCAGTTCTTTGACGGTTTCAGGGTTGTCGTCGATGGGAAGAATGTCGATCTCGCGAGATAGTGTGGCGCGTTTGGGCAGTTCGTCCTCGGAGAAGGAGGCGAGGATGGACTGTGAGCCGAGGATGGTCACCTCGCTTCTGTTGATGATTGTGCAGGCTGTACGAATGGCGTGGTAGAGCTGCTCACGCCGCATAGTGCTTCCTCTCCCAGTAGATGACGGCCTGGCGTTGGGGTGCGCTGAGAAATCCCGCCATGGGAGAGACGTCTCGGAGCAGACAGGCGTCCTCGTCTTCGGCGCACATGCGTTCACGCATCGTTTCGATGTCGCCTGATTCGATCCATGACTTCCAGCGTTCGAGAGTCGACCGGTGCAGCGTCCCTTGAACCGAGTGCTCATTGCGTGCGATTCCGGTGACAACCTGTGGGTGCCAGGATGATGTCTCCGACCAGTTGGTGGAGGCATCGACCAGTCGGTGGAGCATGAGGCTGCGGCGTCGTGAGCGGCTGGAGGCCGCAGCGCTGTCCGGAGTGATGCTGGTGATGCCGGGGTCGAGGTTGGGGAGGGGTGTTGTGTTGTCGGGGATGTGTGGGGCCACGATCCCGAGATCCTCCAAGCCCAGGGCGCCGAGGTAGCGGGCGCGCGTGCGCAACGTAATGTCGCCTCGCGCTTCTCGTGTCTCGGTCTGAGATACGGAGGCGACAGAAACCCCTAGGCGTTGTGCGAGCTCACTCTGCGCAACGCCCAGGCTGCGCCGGGCCTCCTGAATCGTAGTCACGTACTTAAGTTATAAGTTAAAGGCTGGCGTTGGCAACCGTTCTTTCGGTGGCGTCATCGTCCTGCCTCTGCGTCGCCGCTGAAGCAGGGTTGGTGTGGGACATGGATGTTGGTCCGCCGACGCGTTGACTGCGTCCCGTGAGCGGGCGACGAGCAGGCGGCTGGGCTCCTTGGCACGGCCCGCCTGGCTTTGCGTCTGCTGGCCGGTCCCTGCGGTAGAGGCGTTTCGGTTGCGTGATGCTTGCTGGAATCCTGCGAGTTCACCTGGCACGAATCCACCTGGGGTGGAGGCCTTGGTTGTCGTCGAGGAGGGCGGCGCCCGTGGTGGCGGGGTGGTTCGGGTCGGCTCGGAGGGCCTGTTCAAGGGGCTGGCGGTCGGACTGACCGTTTTCCGGCGCTGTTGGCAGCCACCGCACGGCAATTCCGGTGAACAGGCCTTCCGGTGCCGGGTGCCTTCTGACGCGGAAACGCCGAGACATTCAAATTGGTCGGCATGGTGTCTTAATGCACCTTCTGGTGCTGGGTGCTTTCTGACACAGTGTCACGATTACCTCCCAGGAGCGTTCCTGGGATGTCTTAATGCACCTTCTGGTGCTGGGTGCTTTCTGACGAGGCGACGACGTGGAGCCAGTAGCGAGCCCGAAACAGTCTTAATGCACCTTCTGGTGCTGGGTGCTTTCTGACTCGCTCGGGGGTAATGTCCCTGGGCGCAGTCTATGCGTCTTAATGCACCTTCTGGTGCTGGGTGCTTTCTGACTGCGATTTGAAGGAACGGACGGTTGTGATTTCGGTATGTCTTAATGCACCTTCTGGTGCTGGGTGCTTTCTGACTGCGCATTATGCGTAAATGGGACGAAGACATGGGGGCGTCTTAATGCACCTTCTGGTGCTGGGTGCTTTCTGACGCGGGACTACCGCTGCCCAGCATGCCATAAGGATTGTCTTAATGCACCTTCTGGTGCTGGGTGCTTTCTGACCTGTACGTGGACGGAGAGTTTGTCGGCGATGTCGGTGTCTTAATGCACCTTCTGGTGCTGGGTGCTTTCTGACAAGAAATCGCCTCATTGGTCGGCTTCTCCTTTGGTGGGTCTTAATGCACCTTCTGGTGCTGGGTGCTTTCTGACCCCACAATCCCCCAAGGAGACCCCAAAATGACCTGTCTTAATGCACCTTCTGGTGCTGGGTGCTTTCTGACCCCTGTCTCTGGGAGGGGCGTCGTTGCGCCACTTCCGGGGGATGGAGCGCCACCGGCTCCGTAAGCACCCTGCGGGGCCGGCCGGCACCGCCCCTATTTAACCACTTTTCGGCGTCCTGACGCCAAGCGCCACCGACGGCCCTTCGGGCGCCTTCAGTTACCAACTTCCGACGACGTCAAGCCAAAAGATCGACGTTCCGGCCTGTGACTGCAGGCACAACCCGCTGTGGTGGAGGTGGAACCGGGCCCTGGACTCGGTGTCAGGAATGTTTCCCCCGCCGAGCCGCCCGGCTGCCCAGCTTGTCGACGAGCAACCAGATCCCACCGCCGATGAGGACCGACCCGATAAGACCGAAGCCAAGAATCCATCCCCATCCTGCGTCCCAGCCGCCGATGTGCTGGTGCCGGACCGCAATGCCCTTAGCGGCCTCCCAATTGGACCAGATCTCCAGGAACACGCTCAGGGGCAGGCCGATGAAGGTCAGAACCGCCAGGGCGATCTCCATGATCCGCGTGGAGCGGGCGCGCTCCTCCTCGGCTTTCTGGTCGTCGCGACCGATGCGCATCAGCACGTTCTCCCGGAGCCTGTGCGCCTGATCCCTGGCCTCCTCAACCAGCAGGGGAATCCGGTAGGTGTCCAGCAGGTAGGTCAGGAAGCCGTCGAGCTGCCTGTCGGCGTCGGTCATCATGGTCCACTGCTCGGAGACGACGAACCCGACCGCCTCCGAGTCGAGCTCGATCACACGATCCACCTCATCCGCGGCACGCGGCTGCACATCGGCCAGACGAGCCATGAGAGAGGAGGCCCGGTAGCGCTGAAGCAGCATGAGCAGAATCGCCTCGATAAAACGTCCCTCAATCTGGGCTAGAGGGAAGAACCCTCCCTGCTGAACCTGACAAAAGGAGCACCCATGGGATCCTGCGTAGGCCGTCCAAGTCTGTGAGAGCCGGTGGAGCTGCTGAGCGCGCTGCTCAAAGAGCCCATCCTGGAAGGTCTCGTCGGTGCGCCGAGGAAGGTGCCCCCACCGCCACGAACTGATGATGATGCGTTCCCTCGTCATGCCCGATTCGGGATCGGTGACGGACTGCCTGAGCCCCCGGTATTGCTCACCCGCAGTCCTTTCCTGCTCGGTACGCACGTCAGAGTCGTCCAGCTCGAAGCCCTCTCCTTGCTCCGAGGCGACGACGTCGTACGGCACGTAGGTGATGGTGTAGGGGTCGATATCTTCGTGACCGTTCACATCAGTGACGCCGAAGCCATGACCGACGTCGTCCGGGCCATGTCCGGACAGGAGAGAGAGGACTCGACTCACCTCATAGACGAGTTCCTTTCTCCCCCTTGGCTCCTGCGTGAGGTTACGGACCCAGGAGAACGCCTGAGGACTCGACGGGTCGCGCGGAACCAGGTGCATGGCGATAAGCACCTTCGTTGCCGTCTTCGGGGCGGGACGATTGCCGGAGGAGCCTGAGGGGATACTCACGGTCTCGATTCCGAGAACATCCCACGCAAAGGCCGCGAGAGGGGCGGCGCCGTGGCTGGTCCGGTTCTTCTCGCTGATGAATACGGGTGAGAGGTCCTCGTAGACATAGTGGCTGCGATGCTCAGCGGAGAGCATCCGTTTCCTCACCGGCTCACGCAGCCGGCGAGATGCCCCGTCGAAAACGGCCCGGCCCACTCCTCCGGTGATCGGTACTGGGCCTGGGGTGAAGAGGTGCCGCCACTGCTCCCACTGTCCGGGCAACTCCCACGGCACGACGACGATGACACGTAATGCGTTGTCATCCTCGGCATTGATCTCCATGAGTTCCGTCGGCGTGCGCTTATCGATCTGACTCATTGGGCTGCTTCCGACTCGATGAAAAGTGGTGAGAAGAGCCTCCTCGATGAGAGGCAAGGCGACGTGCCGCGATGACACGCCCCTGCGCATCGCGGACGAGGTCGTCGGGCCAGACGAGATCAGCCCGCTCGGCGAAGTGTTCGGCAAGTGTACGGCTCGTTATGTACATCGTGCCCGGTCGAGAGTCGGGGAGAGGAGGATCGATGCCGTGAAGCGCCGTGCCCACAACGAGGGGCACAGCATGAGTTGCCGTCGGTGAATCCTCGGGGCGTGATGGATCGACGATGTGAAGCGTCTCCAGCCGGCCCTCGGACAGGACGAGACGCGGAACCACCCCGGATGCGGGGATGCGCAGCTGCTTCCCCGCACCAAGGTCGAGGATGACGTCATGCGGCGTGAGATTGACGAGGCGCTGCGGTGAGTCGCAGGCGCGCTGTGGGCCAGTGCCGATCACGGCTTCTCCCCGTAGCCGGTCTTCCCCAACGCCTCCACCTGGTCTCGCAGTGAATGGAACCGATGGCCCCAGTCCCCGGCCCTTGCTCCGTGCTTACTCCCCACTGCGGCAATCGCCCGCTGCAGAAGAACTGGGTAGGTGTACCGGTTTCCGTCCGAAAAGTTTTGAAGAGAGAGCTCCGTCGCAACGTCAAGTGTGTTCCTGCCATGATTGATGGGAATCTTGTTGCGTACCCGAATAAGTAGGCGAAGAAGGCTTTCCGAGGGCTCGAGTTCGAGTTGCTTCAACTTCTTCTTGTAATCGTTTCCCTGATCGAAATCTGGAGATGCGCAGGCGAGTGCAACAGGGGCCTTGAAGTTAGGGCTCCGATACTTTTCGTCTGGCGTCCTCAGCAGCTCGCCAACGATGGTGGTGAGCCGTGCTTGTGCGTCCGAAGGAACTATTTTCACTAAGTCCGCAACTGCGTTCATGGCGCTCAAGACGGTGCTGGATGCGTCGTCGAGATCATTTGTGTTCACGGCCTCGATGAGTCGGTCCGCTAATGTGTTGGCCTCGTTGGAAAGTACCTCCATCGCTGGGTCGCCCAAGGAGAGGAGCCGGCTGGCGGATAGTAGGTCGAAACGGTCGAGGCAGTATGTGGTTGCTTCCAGGAGTGCTTGGCGAACGTCGCGGTCGAGGCCTAGCTGGTGAAACTGAACAGATTCTTTCGACTCGCCTGTCTCGGCGTCCTTGCTGTTGACCGTCGACAAGAGGAATACGGGAACTCCGTGCTTCGCTCCGAAAGTCTGAGCCGCATGGAGCAAACTGATGGCGGCCGCCTTCTCTCCCAGGACTGTCACGACAACGGCGCGAGGCCGGGCTGTGCGTTCCTCAAGCCAGTGCTCCGCGGCTCTGCTCACCTCCTTCATCGTTGAAGATATGGTCTCCGAAGAGACTCCGGGCCGAGTGATCGACTCTCCGTAGTTGTGGACTTTGAGGGAGTCTTCGTTCAGGTTCCAGGGTGAGTTTGAGGTTGGGTGCCCTCCGTGCTTTACCTCCTCCTCCACTCGTTCCCCTTCGCTGAGGCTCGAGCTGGAGCATGCAATGAAGGGACTCAGCGTGAGGGGCCCGTGAACGGCACATGCTTGCCGTACGGAATCACTTGGTTCCGACGTGAGAAGGGAGACGATGATAGGCCTTCGTCTTTTTCTGTCAGGTGCGTCTGCTCCGGAGGTGAGGGGGACGTTGCGGGCTGCTTTTCCCTGGGCGGTCAGCAGGCATACGTCACCGGACGGCACTGACAACCATTCCGGAGGCTCCCCGACTGCTTGCATTATCCGCTCCTGGAGATTGTTGGATGTGAGGTTCCTCAATGGTGACTCAAGGTTGTGCGTCGCATACTTTCCTAAGTCGTTCAGATCGCCTTGAGCTGCCAGCCAGGATTCCGGCTCCTCAAGGGGGCGATCGTTTTCCTTTCGTTTGAGTTTTCCGATAATCTTTCCCAGTTCGCCTTTAAGGTTGGAGTCCTTGAGTTTCTGGGAGTCGTCGCGATACTGGTGTTTGTCTCGAAGATGTTTATAATTTGCAACCACCCAGGATCGTAGCGTCATCGCGGCGGCAAGGTCGCCGCGGGCGACATCTGCTTGAAGAACCTGCGCGAAGTCCTCGGCCGATGGTTCCGAATCCAGCTCGCCCATGACCCGACGAACCGCGTCGGCGGCCTTCTTCACCTCCGTGTCGATGCGATCGGATTGTTCATAGATGTCATCCAGAACCGTCGGCAGCCCGAGCCCCATGAGCCAGCCCCGCAGCGGATCGGCGTCGACCGACATCGGGATCAGGGGGAGACTCTGACCGTCCGATCCTTCCTCGGCGCGGTCGACGAGCATGAGTGACCACTCATCCTGATGGGTGGCTGCGGCAACTCCGGCTGCCTCGGCAAGAACTGTGGTGGCCCCTCCCGCCATGGCTAGCAGGACGTGCCCGTCATGCGCGCCGATACTCCGCTCCAGCAGCTCGATGCTCTCGCGGCTCACCGCCAGACTTGGCAGGATGCAGGCGTCGCGGATGATGATCTCGCTTGTCCCGGCGAGATCGGCCGCTTCAGAGGATGCCATTCTCAGCGCGTCGACGAGTGCGCGTGCGAGCCTGTCGGTCGGTGTGTCTTCGCCTTCCACCCCGATGATGAGTACCTCGGTGGTTTCATCGGTGCTCGTAGCTGCCGAGATCTGAGAAACTGCTGTGAGTTCTTTTCGCAAGGCGCTTCCCGAGTGGGGAGAATGTGCAGTGTCCGTGTATTTGTGACTCGGAGTCTGAGTGAAAGAGAGGTCGAAGAGACATCGTGTGGTCTCATGAGGCGTCATGCAGTTTTTGAGTTCTTCTGCTCTCAATGGGCCGATCTTGTCCGGGTCTTCAAATGGTGATGGTGCGCCGAGGTCGGCATGGCCTGCGATATGAACAAGCAGCATAACGCTGTTTTCCTCTCTGAATGTCAGCGATTCGGCTCTGGGGTATAAGAGGATGTGGGTAAGCTGTTCTCGATCTGGTTCAGGGGAGGTTGGTCGGGGCTCCGTAAGAGTGTCACATTTGATGCGATCGTGCAGAACTTCTGCAAAGTTGACGATTCACCTATTGTCATCGCTCGTGTTCAAAAGAGTGGAACGTTAAACCTGCATAACGATCTTTGTCAAGAGCGTCTTTTTCTCTGGTCAAACACTCGCCACGCCAACCGGCTGTCTGGTAAGACTGTTCCGGGTCGCACAGCCGCGCCACCGTCCGAACGGAGTTGACGATGCACCTTGTCATGCTTGAAACCAACGGGAACCAGCGCTTCATCTTCTCCTCACCGCGGTTGCGGGACAGCGTCGGTGCCTCCTCCCTGCTGACCAAGCTCGAACAATGGACTGCGCATGAGCTCGTCGCTACTGGTGCGGCGGCAGCCTGGCGCACGGCGCGTGGACTGCCCGACGACCGGGAACCGCACGAGTCCCAGTGGGTCTCCAAGTCCTCCGGCAAGGTCATCTTCCTCGTGGACACAGCCCAACAGGCCAAGGACGTCATCGGCGCCGTGACGCGCAAGGCTCTCGCCGAGGCGCCGGGCATGGACGTCTCCGGCGTCTTCATCTCCCTGCCCACTCCTTCCGATCCGCAGGCCGGTCCCGTCGACGTCACCGAGAGCGCGCTCAAGGAGGTCCACGCGGAAGCTGCCCGGTACGCCCTCCAACGCTCGCCTGCCGAGGCGCGCTTTTCCCAGCTTCCCTTCCTCAGCCGGGCCAAGGACTCCTTCCTGCCCGCCTCCCCGCCGCTGGCCACCTGGGACGAGGCCAAGGACGATCGCCAGGACGCGCTGTCGCTGACCTCGCGCGTCCGGCGCTACCGGGCGTACCAGGCACGGCTCGATCTTCTGAAGACGGGGGTCAATCGCAGCCCGGACCTCTCAGACAAGCAGGCGCTCCTCATTCGCGACCCGACGATGCTGGCCAAGAAGCTCCATCAGGTTTTCGTTGAGGGCATCGAGCCGGTGGGCGATGAGGGCAGGCCGTCACCCGAGGAGAGTATTGCGCGAGGGGCGAAGGAGTTTGGTCCGCTCGAGCGCGCTATCCAGACCAACCCGGATGCCAGCACCACCGCCAGCCCGGACACCGACTCCGGCGACTACACTTTCCTGTCCAAGGTCGCCGTCATCCATATCGACGGCAACGGCGTCGGCGGCATCATGAAGGATCTCAACGACTCGAAGGACCGTGTCGCGCCGGCCGAGCTCCAGGAAGAGATCGGCTGCGACCGCGACGACCCCGACGCCCTGCGTCGCTTCCTCCTGGCGGTCAACGAGCGCCTGCAAAACGCGGTTGAGCACGCCTTCGCCGCCGCGTGGACGCGAATCGACGAGCTGTCCCACCGTGACGACGACCAGGCCGGGCGGGAACACGCCGCCATCCCCGTCGTCCCGGTGATCCTCGGTGGCGACGACGTCACCGTCATCACCAGCGGCGACTACGCCCTCCCCTTCGCCGCCGCCTACCTCCGCTACTACGAGGAGGCCACCGGCAACGACCCGATCCTGCGCTACCTCACCCCGCCCGAGGGCCAGGACACCGGTCCCATGACCGCCGCTGCCGGTGTCGCCATCGTCAAACGCAACTTCCCCTTCCACATCGCCTACGAGCTGGCCGAGAAACTGGTCGAGCGCGCCAAGAAAGTCGGTAAGACGACGCAGCCGCCGTGCTCAACACTCGACTACCACGTCCTGTTCGACACCACGGTCCTCGACCCCGACGAGGCCCTGCGCGGCTACGAAAGCTTCACCACCCGCCCCTTCCGACTGCTCAACGACGAGACGCCGTCGACCCCGTGCACCTGCAACGACGGCTCCAGAACCGCCGACTCCGGCGGCGATGAGGACAGCACATCTGCCGACTCGTCGACGAACGACTCTCGACACGAGTCCTGGGAGGTGACCCGGAGACGCGTCGCCCGGTTCAAAGGGATGTCCCTCGGCAGCACCGACGAGAGCCGGAGCAAGACTGACCTCGAACCATTCCCGCGCACCCGGGCGGCGCGCATCCGTGGCCTGCTCTCCTCCGGACGCACTCAGACGGCCGACGACGAGTGGAAGGTGGCCCGCGAGGAGGTCGGCGACTGGATCGACACTGAGCTCGGCGGCGTGGGCGCCGTGTTCGACCTCCTGGAGCTCTCCGACCTCCTCCCGCCCTCCTTCTTCGAGCTTTCCCTCCCTGACCTGGGGAAGAACATCAACGCAGCATCGGAGGCCACCGAATGAGCCCCTCATCCCCGACCTCCTTCCCCCTGTCGGTCACCTTCCACTCCGACTGGGGCGTCACCACCGGAACCGGCGTCGCCGGCGGCGTGGACTCCGTCGTCGAGAAGGACGAGCGCGGCCTGCCGATCGTGCGCGCGACCGTGCTCGCCGGCGTCGTGCGGGAGCAGTCGCTCCTCGCGGCCCAGGCACTCGACGATGGCTCTGGCCGCTCCTGGCGCGCCTTCGCCT
>ERZ773043.1944-NODE-1944-length-11271-cov-8.285752_pt1 | contig 11271 bp, 10 predicted proteins | sample MGYA00580636_ERZ773043 | MGnify/ENA primary metagenome ERZ773043 (study PRJEB29015, sample SAMEA2737992) | human oral metagenome | biome: human oral; feature: human-associated habitat; material: dental | place: China | collected 2065 ... | reverse complement strand
CGAAACAGAATACCCCCCCAAACATCCCGCAAGGGATGAATGATCATACCCGGCGTCCATCCATTCGGGCCCGTGGGGCCCGTTTGGTGGGGCGTATGCAATACGCCCCTACACGGGTACCCGCACCAACAAACCAACGGGCCGCAAGGCCCAAACAAACCAACATCAAACGGGCCCCCGGGCCCATCATATTAACATCATAAACCCCAAAAACAAGATGAAAACAAAAGCATTCACCCTCATCCTCGCCCTGGCCATGCTGGGGCTGATGGCAGTCATTAACCCCGCCGCAGCGCAGGACATCCGCCTCAGCGGCTCCGTGGCCTACGTCGTCAAGTCCGACGGCAACGTCTACAACGGCTCGAACAGCCAGATCGGCCAGTTCCGCGGCAACACGCTCCACAATCGCGGCGGCGCGAGCGTCGGCGAGATCCGCGGCAACAGCATCTACCGCGGCGGCTCCAACGTCGGCGAAGTGCGCAGCGGCACCGTCTACAACCGCAGCGGCCAGAGCATCGGCGAGATCAAGAACGGCACGATCTACAACGCCTCACATTCCAGCATCGGCAGCTATAGCAATGTCGACCCGACCCGGGTGGCCGCGCTCGTCTTCTTTAAGCTGCTCAACTAAGTAACACCGTAACCCCAGAGAGCAGGCGGACGCGGGGAGGGCAGCAACCCGTTCCTCCCCCCCGCCCTCTCTCTACAACACCACACAAACTCATGAACTCGAAACGCAACCTCTTAGGAATCCTCTTGGCCCTCGCTGCAGGGCTCTTCTGCCTCGCTCCCGCCGCTCAGGCGCAAGAGAGCGAATCCGACCTGTCGGCCATCCGCGAAATGTGGGAAGGCCAACCCCTCACCGTCAAGATCTCAGGCAACCGTGCGGCTGGCCTGGCCGACTTTGCCCGCACCTTCGCCCGCGCCTATCCCTCAGACCTCACCGACGCCCTCGTGGCCCGGCTGAACGACCCGAACAACACGCGCAAGGACCCGAACACCTTCGTCTTCGACCCTCCGCACGGCTACCTCAAGTATCGCTACGCGATGGACGGCGGCGCGTGGCTCGAGCTCTGCTACTGGACCCTCCCGAAGGGCCATCGGATGGTGGCCGTGAGCATGGTCGACCTCTACAACAGCGACAAGGAAGGTCTGCTGGCCTTCTACGACTACGACCCCACGACGCACCGGATGAGCCCCATCACGCCGATGCCCGTACGCCGCGGACTCGAGCGTGGCATCGACGGACGCATCGTGGAGCTGCCCCGCGTAGGCTACGACATCCGTCTCTACGAACCGTCTGACCGTCGGGCCAAGCCCGAAGTGCTGAAGTGGGTCAAAGGCACCCAATTCTTCGAGTCAGACCAATAGCCAACCTTGCCCCCTCGGAGCGTCCTCACCGTGCGACGCCCTGAAGGGGCAACTCTTTTCCCTTATGATTGTTTTATTCACATCACACTTATCAGAAACATCACACACAATGAAAACTACGCACCGCATCATCGCATGCTTGATCGCACTGATCTGTTTCTGCGCACAGCGCGCCGCGGCCGACTCGCCGCTCACCTCGACCGATTTCCATCAGGCTTATGCCGACGAACCTATCGTGGCGCAGGTGGAAAAGGGACGTACGCCCTCCGACGAGACGTGGGCCTACTTGGCCGCACCCGACAATCCCGTAGCCGTCAAGATGGCCATCATCAACAAGATCGGATGGGCTTTCGAGGGCAAGAACAGCTACCAACTCTTCCTCAGCTACCTCAAGCGCCAAGGCATCTGCAAGCGGGAGAAAGATCTCTACCAGAAGCGCCCGGGCGACCTGCTGCTCTCGGCCGCTTACCTCAAGGCGATGGATAACTATTTCAACGTCGAAGAGGCAGCCCGCATGGCGCGTCGGGCACGGCAAATGCACCCGGACAGCTACACGGTGAACATCATCTGCGCCCTCATCGAGGCACAAATAGCCTTCGACAGCGACTGGGGCGAGGTCTACCGGCTGACCGACGCCGTACGCCGAAACACCACGCTCAAGGACGACATGAACGACGAGGCCAAACGCATCATCTTCGAGTATATGGATCTCTACGGCTCGGATACCTAACGCGGCTGGCAATTATCCGCAACTATGCGGACCTTTACGACCAGTAATCACCCCTCATTTACACACACAATGAAAACGACCAAGCATCTTTTTTACGCAGGGCTCATGGCCCTCCTCCTTGGGCTGATGATCCTCGGCGCAGCGCCCATCGAGGCACAGACGGGTAAGCACGACCTGACGCGCCGCACGTGGAGCGACGGCTTCACGGCTTACACCGTGCGACGGGGCACGGGCGGCCTGCTCCTCTTCGAGGGCGGATCCCTCTATGAGGGTGGGTATGCCTTCGCCCTCAAGCCCGAGGGCGGCGACTTCTACCGCCTGCAACCGGCTCCGGGCCGGAGCGACATCCCTATCCTGGGCGAGCCGGGCAACATTGTCCGCCTCAGGCCCTACGGCCCGGAGATGTATCTCGTGGTCTACGACGAGAAGAACCTCCCGTTCAGCGTGCTGGCGCCCATCCGTGACCTCCGCCAACGGATCGAGGACGACCTTTCGAACTACTACTTAGCTGGCGAATACCGCACCGCGAACGGTCGCACGATCACCTTCTACCCTGCCTCCATCACCTCTAAGCGGCGCGTGCAGGGACTCACCGACGAGGGTGACGAGGCCGTACCCTACACCTTCGGCGAGGAGTACAACACGCCCATGAAAGTTGTCATCCTGCCTGACGGCTCGGCCTATCGGGTGGAGAAGACCGACCTGGGGCTCACCATCCACCGTGTCACCCAAGACGAGGAGGGTCTCTGGACGGGCGACGGCGAGGAGATCATCCGCAATGCGCGGCGCACACGTTTCCTCTCGGAGCTGGACGATCTGCCGGGCGACTTCCCCTGCACCGCCATGCGGGCCCTGACGATAGGGCAGCTGAGCCGCCTTGCCGACGTGGATCTCCGAATCATGCGCAACGAGATCTATGCCCGCCGCGGACTGCGCTTCGCCGGCGGCGGAGAGATGCAGCGACATTTCGAGTCGAAAGACTGGTATCACCCCGAGGCCGACGACGTCTCCGACCGCCTCACCGAGCTCGATGCGCTCAACATCTCCATGATCCGACGTGCGGAGGAGATGATGACTAACGAGACCTGCCAGCATTGAGATGGATAAGAAACAAGGATGAATGATCCATGATTCTCCCCGGAGATACACCGGGGAGCATGGTGCCGCCCATTGAGAATAGATCACTGACCACTACTTATTAACCACCCATCCCCCAAAAACGCCGATGAACGCAATACATTTCCTACTCAGCCCCTTGGCCGTGCTACTGGTCGTCCTCGCCCGATGCGACGACGGGAACGAGGTGCCCGGCCGTCACCGCACGCCCGAGCCTACGGCCGTCCGCATCGACCCCACGGCCCACATCTGGAGCGACGGCTACTACGCCTTCGTGGTCAGCCGGACGAACGGCGGAGCGCTCCGCTTCCGCGGCATCTCCTGTCGTAAACGCGAGGCCGACGTCAGCTTCCAGCTCGTCCCCGACGGTCGGGACGGCGCCTACCGTATCGAGGGACGCGGACGCGCCTTCAAGAACGCCCGCTCGGGCGACCCCATCCGCTTGGAGGGCTTCGACGGCACGGCCTACCTCGTCGCCCGTGACGAACGGGGACGCGCCTGCGCCGCCCTCGAGATCATCGCCCCACGGCCCGCAAGCGCAGGCGACGGCTATCGGCCCTACGACGAACTGATCCGCACCGTGGAGCGACACATGGCTTACTACTACCTCTCGGGCGAATACCGTACCGATGAGGGTCGCACGATCCGCTTCTCGCCCGACCGTCAGACCGTCAGCGGACTCACCGCCGGCGGCGGCGAAGTGGCGTACACCTTTGCCCGCGAAGGAGGCGACCCGGTGAACGTCATCCTGCTGCCCGACGGATCGGCTTACCATGTCTTCAAAGGCAGCGTTTCGAGAGGGCTGAATAAGTGCGACGCCCTCATCATCCGCCGTGCTACGCGCCGGGGCGACCGCTGGGTGGACGGCGACACCGTGGCCTGTCTCTGCACCATCCGCCGCTACTTCGAGACCGAGAGCGTGCCCGGCACATACCCCTTCCCCAGCACGCGCATCCTGACCTACGGCATCATGCAGCAATTCAGCTTCGAGGAAGCCAAGCTCCTCAACTTCGAGCTGACCGCCCGCTACGGCGCTCGCTTCTCTTACCCGGTGAGGGAGATAGAGAACCAGCGCTGGTATCAGCGCATGAAGAAGCGCGACGTGACGCAAAACGATCTCTCCCCGTTGGAACGCATCAACAGCGACCTCCTCCGCTGGGATCAGGAGCATGGCTCAAAGCGCCCCTACCCCTGGGAGTCGTCCGAGGGCAACGGCGGATGGAGGGAGTCGGACATCCAAGAACTTCGATAATCCCCAATCGGCCATTGACCCATTTAGGTTGATAATTGACCATCGATAATTCTCACAGATATGAAAACAAAAAACTCTCCCCTCATTCTCACGCTACTCCTCGCCCTCCTCGCCTTCTCCGCTGCCCACGCACAGAGCGACGGCAATAAGCAATGGGGTACCCACGTCTTACGCGTACACATCCAGCCCGGCAAGCGGCCCACGATCGCCGACTTCGCCCGCGCCTTCCTCCAGCAATATCCCACCCCGCTCAACACCGCCGCCTTGGCCAAGCTCGACGGCAAGGCACCACAGCCGAAGAGCTGCACATTGGAATACCTCCTCGATGCCCCCAGCGGCTACCTGAAATACAGCTTCCATGAGAATACCTGCAACCGGACCGACTACCCGACGATGGAGATGTGCTACTGGCGCACCGAGGCGGGCCACTGCTTAGTGGCCGTCAATGGCAACACCTACATGGGCAACCTCCTCCTCGTCTTTTACGACTACGACCCCGCCACCGGACTCATGACGCCTCGCAGCGCGCTTCCCTTCAAAGACTTCTACGACGACGTCCGAGAGTTCATCGTCCAACTCCCCCGCAAGGGCAAAGACATCCACCTGGAAGGCTGGTCAGACCGAAGCGCCCCCGCCCCCCTCACCCTCCGCTGGGACGGACTGGGCGGATTCACCCTGGTCGGCGCCGCCGAACGCTATCGGCAGCCCGGGGCCGGTCTTTATCAAAACGGCCAGTTCCCGGCCACATTCAAGACTCGCTTCGGAGACTCCGACGAATACCCGACCCCTTTCAATGTGCACTTCGGGAAATCCGACGAAGCCATTCCGCTCTATAACGGGCCCAGCGGCTCCGCCACCCATCCCATCACACCCGGCGACTTCTGTTACGACATCACCGTGGAAAAGGTGCAGACGGGAAGGGCGTACATCCATTACGCTCAAATGTCTGAGGATCCCACTGTCGAACCATCATACGATCACGCCTGGGTAGACTGTTCCTCGCTCTACGTCTTATTACGCTCCAGACACGAAAGCGTCGCCATGACCCTCTTCGCCGAGCCCACCCGCACCTCGCGCCCCCTCCAAACCATCAAAAACGAATACGTCGACGACTCCCAAATCCGTCCATTCCCTTGGCAGCTCTTGGATGCCCGCCAAGGATGGCTGAAAGTGCGCCACCTCCGCACACACGTCACCGGATGGGTCGAATCACGCTTTGCCTCTTCCGACTTCGTGCAATAAATCTCTCCCTAACGACTCCTCAACAGATATGAAAACGAATCTCTTTTGGACGCGCTCACTAGCCCTACTCCTCGCCCTACTCGCCTTCTCCTCCGCCGCACCCGCGCAAGACGACGACTCTCCCGATTACTTCCGCCGCCCCTTACGCGTGCAAACCGCGGCCGGCAAGCAGCCCACGATCGCCGACTTCGCACGCGCCTTTGCCAGCGCCGACCAAGAGAAGGATCCGCTCTTCAGCGCCACCCTTGCCCGGATCGACGGTCGCCAACCCAAGCTCCCCCAAGGCGACCGGTTCACCTGCCTCATCGACCGTCCACACGGCTACCTCCGCGCCTGCTACACCTTCGGCGAAGGCGGCATAGATCCGAACCAAATCCTGGAAGTATGCTACTGGCGCACCGACACCGACCACCGCCTCGTCGCCGTCTGCAGCTACAGCGACATCGGCACCTACATCCTCATCTTCTACGACTACAATCCCGCCACCGGACTCATGACGCCCCTCGCCCAGCCGCCCTTCGAAGATTTCCACGAGCTCCTCGGGGAACTCATCGTCCAACTCCCCAGCGAAGGCAAAGACATCCACACGAAAAGCTGGTGGGCAGGCGGCCCCGCCTCCCTCACCCTCCGCTGGAATGGCCGTGATGGATTTACCCTTGTCGACGCCGCTGAGCGCTACCGACAGCCCGCGCCCAACCAACCCACCACCTGCGACTTCCTCGCACTCTTCAAACCGGAGGTAACTACCGGCGGCGAACCCGTCGACCTCTACGACGCCCCCGACGGCAAAGTCATCCGTCATCTTACCGACAAAGAACTCGATTACGACTTGCGGGTCAAGCGCGCAGAAAATGGCTGGGCTTACGTCGACTACGGTAATAACTTGCTGGGAGCAGGCTCATCCGAGGGTAGCGCTTGGGTACGCTGCACCTCCCTCTACGTCCTCCCCGCCGGCCCCGTCTACACCAACTACATCTACGCCGAGCCCACCCGCGCCTCACACCGCGTCGCCACCTTCAACGAAGCCAAGGACAATAGCTCCGATATCTGGTGGAAAGTCCTCGAAATCCGCAAAGGCTGGGTCAAAATCCGCACCACCCATTTAGGCATCACCGGCTGGATCGAGGCCCGTATCCTCTGCGGCTCCATGGGCGTAGACTGCTGACTCGGCCGCATACCCTTCTTTTCGCGGATACCCGGATAATCATCGACAATTCACAATGGATCATTATGAAACCCCTCTTCCTCCTCCTGTTAGGACTCACTCTCCTCGTCCCCGCCACCCACGCGCAAGACGACGACGTCCAATACGACGAATACACTGACTACGGCGACGAATACGCCGACGAGATGGAGATCATGCGCTCCTTAAGCGTCGAAGGCTGGGCTCACGAACCGGCGCTCCTCGTGCACGCTTCCACAAGCAAAGGGCCGACGATCGCCGACTTCGCCCGCGCCTTCCTGAAGCAGAAGTGATACAGCAGCTCCTTCAGCCGCGCCATCCTCGCCCGGCTCGACGGTCTCCATCCGGAGCCCGACGACGGCATGTTCCGCTATCTCATCGACGTGCCCCACGGCTACCTCTCCGTCGATACCCCCTTCAGCTGCGGTGCGGACTGCACCATCTCGTTAGAGATGTGCTATTGGCACACCGCCAACGGCCATCGGCTCGTGGGCCTCACTTGGGGCGATCGGGGCATCGGCTGTCTCCTCTTCTACGATTACAACCCCCAGACCCGCCTCATGACGCCCCTCCCCGAGCCCCCCATCAAGGACTTCTACGACAACCCCGCCATGCTGAACGCCCACCTGCCCCGCCAAGGCAAAGACATCCACATAAAGCCCATCTGGGATAACCCCTCCGACACCCTTACCCTCCGCTGGAACGGAAGCGATGCCTTCATCTTCGACGGCGCCGCCGAGCGATATCGGAAGCCCGCGAGAAGCAACGAGGTGGCTCTCTTTGCCCGAGCATATTTCTATCAGACGCCCAACATGCCCGACCTCTCGGCCATGAAGGACGCCCCGCTCTACGACGCCCCGAACGGCATCATCACCCGTCGCCTGACCCCCGCGGAGCAGCAGGAGTACTTCATCATGCTCACCTGCGTCCGCGGCGACTGGGCCGAGATCGCCTACATACAGCCGGGCGATCGATACCCGGTAGATCTGACCCGTAGCCTCCGGCAAGGCCGCGACTACGCCACCGGCTTCCGCCGCGCCTGGGTGCCCCGCACGGCCCTCTTCGTCGACATCGCCGACAAAGACGGGCCCTTCGACCTGATGCTCCACCTCTACGCCGAGCCCACACTCGCCTCGCGCCGCCTCTATGCGGTGGAGGACATGCGAAACAGCGTCGATGTGGCGCTCGCATTTCACCTCCTGGAAGCCCGTGAGGGCTGGGTCAAGGTGCAAATGGCCACCACCAACTACATCGGCTGGATAGAATCGCGCTACCTCTTGGCCGATTAGGACAGCGATTGCGGATACTGATCCCGCTTCATCATAGATAATTGAAACCGATATGAAAACGAATCTCTTTGGGGCGAATGCGCTTCGCCCCTGTATTGCCTTATTGATCGGGCTACTCACTGTCGCCCCTGCTTGTACGCGGAAGTCGGCCAACGCGCAGGAAACGGCCAGCGCCTCGCCGAAAGTCTCCCAATCCGTCGACCGGCCGGAAGACCTCGTCCGCGCCGAGATCGTAGACGGACGCGTGCGCCTCATCGCCAAAACAGATGCACTCGGTTGGCCCGAGCGCACCCAGTTCGTCGAAGGCCTCACGGGCCGCTGCGTCGGACTCTTCGTCGGCGACATCGGCCAAGACACCAACCCCTTCCTCTGCATGCTCATGGACGACGGCGGCGTGGAGCTCCTCTCCTACTACAGCCTCGGCCACGAGGCCTACGGGCGTACGCTCTGCTTCACCTCCTCCGGCCGCTTGCCCGGTCTGAAGGACATCACGCGCTTCCGCGAAGGCCCCGTCATGAACGAGTATGGCTTCGCCGATTACGGCACCATCTTCGCCATCGATCGTGAAGGCCGCGAGCACGAGATCGAGCCCTGCATCCGACCCTTCTCCGCGCTTTACAGCTACTCCTCCGGCGGCACCGGCGTCGTCCTGGAACAACAACTCGTCATCTATCCCGATTGGACCTTCCTGTTCACCCTCGGCATCGCCGAAAGCGAACTCGTCCACACCTACACCGGCCGCCTCCGCCCGATCAAAATGGATTACGAAAACGACGTCTACGAGTACAGCTACACCATGCTCACCCGCTTCGACTACCCGCCCGTAGGCGACGAGGAAGCGTACGAAAACGCCCGTCCTCAGCCCGCCACCGAGCACGGATCCTTCCGCCTCACCTACGAAGACGAAAGCCGCAGCTACGAACTCGTCGTCCTCAGCGGTCCCCTTCCTTTCGCCACCGAGAAGGGCTCCCCGGCACGTTACAGACGCGTCCGCAACAGCGATATTCCCGCCCCCAATCTCGTAACCGACTAACCCCCTCACACCTCACAGATATGAAAACCTCCCTCTTTACGCTCCTACTCGGGCTACTCGCCCTCACCGCCACCGGCTGTAACCGCAGCAACGCCCAAGGCACTGCAGCGACGGACGTCTCGGAACTCCCTTGGGGAGAAACCGACATCGTGGCCGTCGCCTTCGTGGGCTACGGCGCCTCGTTTGAAGACTTCAAGCAGACGCCTGCCTTCGCCGATCTGAAGCAGCGCTACGGCCTGCCCGACGACATCAGCTGCATCAGCCGCAAGGACGAAGAAGGCGAAGAGAGCGCCACCGACAATGAGCTCTACCTCGTCATCCCCCGCGATCCAAACGCCTCCGTAGCCGTCAACGACGTGCCCGTCGAACGCCTCATCGACCCCGACGCCGACGTCTACGGCCCGATCCTCTACAAGAGCGAGTCGGGCACGCCCTTCTTCGTCCGCTGTCAGAGCAGTGGCGGCATGATGAACCTTGAAATTATCATCGTGGACAACAACGGCCGACAGATCGTCTACCGCCCGCAGCTCTCCACCGACGACGGATCGCTCGTCACGCCCGGAGTCGTCAACAAGGGCGAAGGCTCCGTGCTCGACATCACGCAGCCGCTGCCCACGAGCCGCCTGCCGCAGTCCGTCGAGTGCCCCGAAGATCCCATCACGGCCCGCATCGCTCAGGGGCGCGTCTTCCTCGACGTGCAGAAGCCCTTCGGCGCCGTTGAGAATCGCACCTATGTGCTGGAGGGCATCACGGGTCGCTGCGTCGGACTCTTCGCGGGCGAGATCGGCCGTGACAAGTTGTTCTTCCTCTGCCTGCTCATGGACGACGGCGGCGTGGAAGCCTTCTGTCCGGCCAGCATCAGCGGCTTCAATCCGAACAGCGGCGCGGACTTCATCTCCAGCGGCCGCCTGCCCGACCTGAAGGACATCACCGGCTTCCGCCAAGAGGGCGACGCGATCCAAGCCATCGACAAGTCGGGCGGCAAACACGCGCTCCGCCCCAACCTCCTGCCCAAGCCTTACCGCTCACTCTTCCACGATGTCGACGGCGAGGAGTATGAACTGCGCATTTACCCCGATTGGAGGTTGATGTTCATCGACGGATCGCGCGAGGGCGGCACAATCGCGTGCTACGCTGGGCAAGTCTTCCAGACGAAGGCCGACGCCAAGTCCGGACAGTACGAGTTCCGCTACCTCATGCGCTCGCACACCGCCTTTGGAAGTGGCGACGACAATCCAGACATTGTCGAAAAGACCACTCCCTCGACCGCAAGCGGCACCTTCCGCCTCACCACCCACGACGGCGGCCAGACCTACGATCTCGTCCTCCTCAGCGGCCCCGCCCTCTTCCGTTTCAAGCCCGGCAGCCCTGCCCGCTTCAGCATCGTCAGCAGCTACGAAGGCCAACCGAGCTGGAGCGAGGAATAAGCGGACAGAGAACAGCCCCGCCATTCCCGATTGAGCCCCGTTTCCGCCTGGAAACAGCCCCGTAATTCCGGATTACAGCGTGTTGCTCGGAAGAAACTTGGGCAGAAAGCACACCAATGCCGCAGACCCCCGCGAAGCGGCCGCCGAATTTTTCGCCGGAAGAGGGGCAGTGGCGGAAATTCAATCCACAGTACGGCGTTGCCGTCCCGAACGATGAACATTACGTTTGGGTACGCGTGTTTATTCCTCTGAATACGGCGGCGGATGACAGTCTTTTTTTCTCGACGAACGATCAGTCCGTGCAGGTGTTTCTCGACGGACTTCCCATCTATCGCTATGGCGCACTCAAGCACCGTGACTATACATACGGGCGCAAGTGGCACCTCGTCAACCTGCCTGCCTGGGCGTCGGGGCGGCATCTTGTCATGCAGGTGTATGCTGACAACCGGTGGGTTCTTGGACAGTTTGACCGTGTACGGCTGGATAAATCCTCCCATTTGATCGAACACGTATTTCTCCATGATTTCCCCTATGTCAGCGGTGTGACGGCGCTCGTCATCTTCATCATTCTGCTCGGCGTCTACTTTTTCACCGAGAAGAAACTGCGCGCCACCTATGTGCGTCTGAT
>ERZ773043.1940-NODE-1940-length-11294-cov-6.036569_pt1 | contig 11294 bp, 10 predicted proteins | sample MGYA00580636_ERZ773043 | MGnify/ENA primary metagenome ERZ773043 (study PRJEB29015, sample SAMEA2737992) | human oral metagenome | biome: human oral; feature: human-associated habitat; material: dental | place: China | collected 2065 ... | reverse complement strand
CCTCAGTATTTTTAATTTTAGTATAAAATAATATCACTTTAGATACATAAAAAAGTCCCCTTACCAACGTAAGAGAACTATGAAAAATATATTACAAATATGATATTATTCTTTGTAGAATAATCCTAATTATATCCATTCACATTTCCTCCGCTAGCATTATCTAGATCAGGTCAAAGGGTCTAACTGTGTTATCTCAGCCTACAGGCTCCCCCAGTGATTTTATTCTATTTACTTTTTAAATCGTAGCACAGAAAAAAATAAATGTCAACAAATTGAGAAACCGCCTTCTCTACAGCTTGTTAGGTATTTTTAACAACAGTAAAAGTTTACATTAAATTACATTTCCCTTACTTTAAAAAATAATATCCCACAACAAGTGATAATGATTATTGTTTACAAATTAAATTATTTGTCGTATAATAGTTATTAATGATAATCACTTTCAAATAAAGGAGACATATTAACTATGAAAAAAAATAACTTGTTAAAAGTTCTTTCAGCTGCAGCAATAGTTTCTACACTATCAACAGCTGGATTAATTAACACGCAACACGAACACACAGCGTACGCTGCTAATGAAGTGGCCTCTAAACCTATTGACGTCCCTTCTACATTGCAACATTATTATGAAAATCGTCCATCTATGGGGAATGGTGCTTTACACAAAGTAACAGTTCAAAAGGTTGGAGATCAATACAAATATACTGTTATTTGGAAAGATCTTACTTTTGCAGGTAAAAATGATGGTGTTTCTAAATTCTGGGTAGAAGGAAAACAAGTAGAATTAACTCCTACATCTATAAATGGACTTGTAAATCCAAGAATCTCTGAATTTACGCTATCTGAATTAAAACCAAAAATAGAAGTTGAAGTTTTTGTTCAAGTAATGGAAGACCTTTCACCTGGTGGCGGACGACAAAAAGCCTACTTACAGTTAGATGTTACTAAAGCTAAAGAAGAGCTTAATAAATCTACTAAACCAGCAGAAGGAACAAATCCTGCTGTTACTCCTGGTGAAAAACCTACTAAACCAACAACACCTCCTGCGCAAGGTCTTGTTGATCATGTAGCTGATAGTAGTATTGTTCCAAAAGAATTTCCAGCAACTGCTAAAGGAAGCTTTAAACGAGCTGGTTCAGATACAGAAGATTCAGCATACAATGCTGCCTTAGATTCTGACGTTAAAATAGAAAAAGTTGGTGATAAATATAAATATACTTTTAAAATACATCCTGGAACATTTTCTATGGGTGGAAATGCTATGAACTTTGAATTAGAAGAAATTCTTTATAAAGATAAAGTTCTAGATACTAAAGTATTAGATGCAGAGAAAAAAATTAAAGAAGTAACTCTAACAACTAGTGAATTATTTGATAAAATTCAATTAAAAGGAGCTACTACATATCCAGGAATGGGTAAAATGACTCACCCAATGACTTTCGCCTTAAATTTCAATAAAAAGAATGATTTATCTGATTACAATATATCTACAGATAAAAATATTTACCAAGATGTACCATATACTAAGGAATTGAAAAAACAACTTCCTATAACAGTCCAAGGGCACTTTAGAAATGCTATTGATAATAAAGAAGAATCTCTTTACAATGCTGCTTTAGACCATGATGTTAAAGTAGAAAAAGTCGGAGAAAAATATCATTATACTATAAGAGTTAAACCTGGAGTGGCATCAGTTGGTGGAGAACTATATGCTTTTGAATTATCTTATCTTCAATACAAAGATGTTACTTTACCTGAGAAAAAACTTACACCTTCTGGAAAAATTAGAGAAATCACTATAGTAGCTGATAAACTATTACAAAAAATTCAACTTACTGGTGCTAATGTTTACCCAGGACAAAAAAATCCTACAAAACATGACACTACATTAGAGTTGTACTATGAAACTGCTAGAGATTTTGTAGAAAAACCTGTTGTTGAAGAAAAACCTACAGTGCCTACTAAACCTGCTAAACCTACAACTCCAACTAAACCAGAAGAAAACAAAAAACCAGAAGCACCTGTAGTTCCTGATCATGAAGTAGTATATGACAAAATACCTAATACCTTCCCTACTACAGTTAAAGGTGAACTTAAATATCAAAAAGATAATTCTCAATTATCTACATATGCTAATCTATTTGAAAAAGATGTTACTGTAGAAAAAGTTGGTGATAAATATAAATATACATTTAAAGTAAAAGAAGAAAAAGGGAACACATTTATTACAAAAAGAACTAACTTCCAATTTTCTAAAATTGTTCACAACGGTACTGAAGCTACAATAACAAATCTAGAAAAAACGCAAAAAGAAGTATCGTTCACAACTGATAAATTACTAGACAAAATTCAATTAAAAGCTACAGTTGTTTCTAAACAAAACAAAGACGGCAACGAAGTTGATGTAACATTAGACCTTAATTTCCCAGACTCTCCTGCTGAATTCCTAAAAGGTGGAAAAGTGGCTATCTCTAAAGATGGATCTTATGCTATATTCTTTGATAATGACAACTCTACTCCTGTTAAAGTAATTATTCCTGTGACAGGATTAGATAAATCTGTAAAAGAGTTAGCGGTAGAACCAAAAGAAGTACCTGGAATTGATAAAAAAGATAATAGTATTTTTGATATTCACTTCCTTACTAAAAATGGAGAGGTTAAACAAATAAAACAAGCTGCAAAAGTTTCAATTCCTGTAGACAGAGAAGTTGTAGAAGCTTATCATATTAATGAAGATGGTAGCAACAAAGAACCGCTTAAATTCGAAAATAAAGATATCGATGGTAAAAAATATGTTGAAGTTGAAGCAAAACACTTTAGTTTAATTGGAATTAAATTTGCTACAATTAACAACAATGGAAATAACGGAAATAACGGAAATAACGGAAATAACGGAAATAACGGAAACGGGGATAATAATGGACCTGTTACAGAGAATACTGCTACTATATTTAAAGGTGTAACTGCTAAACTTATGCATGCTCACCAACCTGGTAAACTTTCTATGGGTAACGCAGCTCTTGATCGTGTACAAGTTTACGAACAAAATGGGGTTTATCACTATGTTGTTTACTTTAAAGATATAAAATTCCTTGGTCAAACAGATGGTATTACTAAGTTTTGGGTTAATGGGACTGAATATCCATTGTATAAAACAGGTGGAGCTGACAACGAAGTTCGAGCTCACTTTACTAGTAACCAAAAATTAACTCAAATTCCTGTGGCTGTATTTGTTCAAACTATGGAAAACATTATGCCTGGTGGTGGTAAACAAAACGCTATCTTAACTTTTGACTGGTCTAATGTTACAGAAGAAAAAGGAGAGGTTCCTACTATACCTGGAGGAACACTTCTAACTGGTGGTAATAATAGTTTAAATCCAAATGGTAAACGTCTAGCAAGAACTGGATTAGAGACAACAAGCTCTATCTTTGCTGGTATTATCACACTAGCCGGTGCTGTATTCCTTGGAAGAAAAAGACAAAAATAAAATAACAATTTGAGGTTGATAATAACCCGCTCTTTATCAGCGTTCATCCATATTATCAACAATAAAGCGGGACGATAAGTTTTTCGTCTCGCTTTTTTAAATATTTTATAGATACTACCTAATGTTTCTATAAAACTAAATAAATGAAAGAGAGATTTTTAATATGAAAAGAATATTTAAACTTGTTGCGATAATTTTTGCAACTCTTGCTTTTATATTTTCTTCTGCTAAAATTAACGATATCGAAATTGCAAAAGCCGACGGAAAAAAAGTTTATAGCGTTCCTATCGAATTATGGCACTCTGAAAATAGTGGTAGACTTTCTATGGGGAACAATGCCTTAGCTACTACTGCCTCTGTTACTGAATATGAAAATGGAACATCTAATATTACTGTTCAATTTGTTCCGATGGATTTCAATAATTTACATGGGCATTTACTGTCTCTTAGCGTTTACTCTGCACCAATATTTTCTGGTTCATTAAGCGCCGCATCAGTTACAAGTACTTATAATGATACAAATCTTAATGGTGGAACTAGTACTTATCCTGGTACTCTCAACTTTAATTACTCTGCGATAAAACCTGATAAAATTGGTGTTAGAGTCGCAGTTGATGCTATGAATCAAATTATGGGAGGCGATGCTTCTCAAGATGCTATCTTGAAGTTTAACTGGAGTGCTGCAACCCTTGTTTCTGGATCTGAAGATAATAAAAAAAGTGATAGCAAAAAAGAAGAAGAAAAGAAAAGCTCTGACAACAATGATAAAGACAAAGTACCTGATGGATTTGTCGCTAAAAAATTAGAAGATTACTTTAAGGATACAAATAAAACTAAAAAAGTTGGAACTTATAACCTAGATATTACTGGTTCTTATTTAAACCCATTAACAGGAATTACTGCTGATGGTGGAACAAAAAATGCTTCTATTGGTGAAGGTATGGTTCAAGGTGTTATCTCACCTATCAATGCTGGTGGAAATCTTGATGAGGCTATTAGTAATCAAAAAGCTGGCGGTGAAAAACGTTGGGCAAAAGCACAGCTCCAACGCACAAAAGATGGTAAATTATACGCTACAGTGCGTATTCATCTTATGAATTGGATTGAACGCAGTAAAGAACAAGGTCCTTTTATTAAAGTATTACAAAGTGATGGGGAATTTAAACAAGTTGTCGCTACTGAAACTAAAGTTAATATTGAGCAATATAAAGACAGCTATGTAGATTATCGCTTTGAAGTTCCTAATGAAAACTTCCTTGCTATGGCGCAAATGTACGTTAAACCTATGAATCGTCCGGTACGATTTTTTATAGAAGTTAATGCTGATACAATCAAAGAAGGAAATATTGATATGGAAGTTATTAAAGAAAAAAACTATACTCCATACTATATTGGTGGAACTATTGGTGTGCTTATTTTAATTGGTGGAGCTTACGTTTTAAAAAGAAATAAAAAAAATTCTAATAATATTGAGGAATAACTTATGAAAAAAAAATTAAATCTAATATTTATTCTTCTCACTAGTTTAGTTGTTCTTCTTAGTGCTTGTTCTAATAATAATCCTGGTAATACCACTGGAACAGATGCTTCACAAGCGGATAAAGCATTTAACGAAACAATCGATTTAACTGGAGTTAACAAAGATAAAAAGTCAGAAGAAGAAAATGGAAAACGTATTGTTATGGATTCTGTAGCACTTAGTAGTATTGCCGATAAATTAGATATTAAATTAGCTGGTGTTCCTACAAGTAAACTAGGAAAAATGCCCGCACGTTATAACAATATTATACAAATTGGCCTACCTATGAACCCTAATATGGAAGTAATAAAATCTATAAAACCAAGTATGGTCTATGCTCCTGATAATCTATCAGATTGGCTTAAAGAAGGTTTTGATAAAAACAATATTCCTTATAAATTTGTTGATTTACGTAGTGTAGATGGTCTATACAAAGTAACCGAAGAATTAGCAAATGAATTTAATAAAACAGAAATTTATAACAAACTCAAACAAGAACGTCAGCTTTTTGATAGTCAATTTTCAAAAAAAATAGATGGCAAAAAGAAACCTAAAGTTTTAATCTTAATGGGCTTACCTGGTAGTTACTTAGCAGCAGGAGAAAAGTCTTATGTGGGAAATCTTGTAAAACTTGCTGGTGGAGAAAACATTATAAAGTCTAAAGAAGAATTTAGTCAACTAAATCTAGAAACTGCACTTTCTGAACAACCTGATTTTATTTTACGTACTGCTCATGCTATGCCTGACGAAGTTATGGATATGTTTAGAAAAGAGTTTTCTTCTAATAAAAGTTGGCAACACTTCAATGCTGTAAAAAATAATAAAGTAATCGATCTGGATAATAAAATTTTTGGAATGACTGCTGGTTTTGATTATAGTGATGGATTAAACTTCTTATATGATACTTTTTATAAATAATTAAAATTAAGGAAAAACATTGACTATGATACTAACGTTGATATATCAGTGCTTTTCCTTAAATTATAAAATTGTTTTACCTTAATAAAACTTTAACTATATTTAGAAAGGAAAAAACTATGTTAAAAGATAAAAAAATTATTTCTTTTGTCATTATCAGTTTATTACTTATGTTTACTATTTTTATTTCTGCAAATAGCGGTAGTATTAAGGCAAATATTTCTGAGCTTATTGTTGGAATTTTTACTAAAGAATACGCCAATGTCAATGCTATTATCGATGTGCGTTTCCCTAGAATCATCATCACTATTCTTGTGGGCGCTGCTCTTGGAATAAGTGGTCTGCTTTTACAAACTGTTTTAAAAAATCCATTAGTTGACCCTAGTCTTATTGGTGTTTCTAGTGGGGCTGCACTATTTATGTATCTTGGTATTGGTTTATTTCCAAATTTAATTATCTTTAAATCTATTTTTTCTATTATCGGGGGAATGCTAGGTTTTGCTATAATTTATTTTCTAGCTGGTAAGACAAAAAATAATATAAAGATAATTTTAATTGGTATAGCCATTAGTTACTTTTTTACTGGTATTCTAAACTCCCTACAATATTTAAATCAAAGTAATTCTTCCACCTCACTTTCTTTTAAAACTTCATCGCTAGGAACGAAGAATTGGGAAGATGTTAAATTACTAGCAATCTGGCTACCTATATTGTTTATAGCAAGCTTTCTTTTATCTAAATTATGCAATATATTTACGCTAGATGACAATATTATTTCATCACTTGGAATAAACATTAATAAAGTTCGATTACTTATTTCATTTGTTGCCATAGCTCTAGCTTCAATTGCAACAACAGTTGCTGGTGTATTAGTTTTTCTTGCTTTAATAACACCTCATATTGCCAAAATAATTATTGGTAGAAATCACATATTTACCATCCCTTTTACTGGATTATTAGGTGCTTTTATTCTTTTACTATTTGACACGTTAGGGCGTGTCGCATTTAATCCAATAGAAATACCTGCCGAGCTTATTATGATGATTGTTGGTGGTCCTGCTTTTATTATTCTTGTGAAAAGAGGTGTAAATTAGATGTCAAATATTATTGAAATAAAGAATTTATCTTTTAACTATACTCCTAATAAAACTATCTTTAGCAATTTGAACTTAAATATAAAAAAAGGTGAAATCACAACCCTTCTAGGAAAAAATGGTTGTGGAAAAAGTACTTTAATCAAACTATTATCAAAAAATATCACTAATTACGCTGGGAATATTTTTTTAGAAAATAAAGAATTGAAAAGCTATTCCTTAAAAGAGTTAGCAAAAAAATTATCAATAGTTTATCAAAATAACGCTACTCCACAAGAGATTACAGTCTTTGATATGGTTAGTTTTGCGCGATTACCTTATCAAAATATATTTTTCTACAAAAAAACAAAGGAAGATATAGAAAAAATAAATTTTGCCTTAAAAGAAACAGATCTAATAGAATATAAGAATACTATAGTATCAGAACTTTCTGGCGGTCAATTACAACGTGTTTATATAGCAATGTGTCTAGCCCAAGATACTGAAATAATTATCTTAGATGAACCAACAACATTTCTTGATATAAAATATCAAAAATCTATTATGAAACTTGTGAAACGACTTAATCAAGAGCTACATCTTACGATCATTATGGTTCTTCATGACATCAACCAAGCCATAACATATAGTGATAACATAGTAGCACTACTTGATGGAAAAATAATAAAAAATGATAAAGCTCACACATTGCTTGATGAAGAATTACTTAATAAAATATACGATACAGAAATTAGTATCGAAAATAATAAGGTAATAAGTTGGTAAAAAAGTTACTAGAATTCACTTTCTAGTAACTTTTTCTACTAAATATCCTATCATTTCTCTCATAACTAGTAACTTTATTACATACTTGTAATTGCCCTTATTAATTCTCAACAATATTTAACCTTATCTTTTAATAAATGTTATAAACAGTATCCTTGACAAATTTTCTACTTCATGGTTTAATATACCCCATAAGGGTATATTAGGAGGTAAATACATGTTTTTTTTATTCACAAAAGTAGATAGCATTTCTACTATCGAATTAGAAGAAAAACTTAAAACACAAATTCAATTAATAGATGTAAGAACACCCGGAGAATTTCGCAGAGGTCATATAAAAAATGCTAAAAATGTTCCACTTAATGAAATAGGACAATTTTCTCCAATAGCAGATGAAAAAATATACGTTATTTGTCAATCTGGAGCAAGAAGTAAACTTGCAGCAAAAAAACTTAAAAAAAGGGGATTTGATGTTGTTAATGTCCAAGGCGGAATGCATGCTTGGAGAGGAAAAATAGTTTAAACTTATGTATTAGGATTTAAGCTAATTAATCAACTACAACTTATTGTTTATTTTAAACTATATTGTACACAAAAATTTATTATATATAAAAAATTATGAATATTAAAAGGAATCAATCATGGAAACCAATATTTCAATGCAAAATTTTTATGCTAAATACAAAAAAGAGGAGCTGTTTATTCTCGATGTAAGAGAAATTCATGAATTCAATGCTGGCCATATACCTTCAGCTCAAAATCTCCCTTTAAGTATTTTAGGTTTAGATTTTCCGAAACTTGATAAAAAGCAAAAATACTATATTATTTGTCAAGCAGGTGGACGCTCAGCTAGGGCATATAATTTCTTACAGGCTCAAGGTTATACTGTAATAAATGTCGAAGGTGGAATGAACAGTTGGACAGGAGAAACTAAATAATAAAAAAAAAAAGAAAAACATTAAATAACTGGCTTTTCTATATTAAATTCTCACACACTAAAGATTAATACTTTCTCTAAAACAAAAAGTTTTGTTCCTTAAATTTCTAGGAACAAAACTTTTTATATTATCTATTTTTTATTAAATACTTTACAGCTTTTTCTAATTTTTCTTTTTGATCATCAGGGTTTTGTAGAGGCTTATTAATGCATTCTATAAGATTTTCTGTAATTAATAACTCAATAACTCGATCAACACTAGAACGAACTGCACTTAGTTGAATCATTATGTCCATACAGTCTCGCTCTTCTTCTATCATTTTTTGAATTCCTCTAAGCTGTCCTTCAGAACGTTTTAAACGTGTTATGTACTTCGACTTTGACATATGTTTTTCCTCAGTATATTTTTTTTCATTATACATTGAATAGTTTATTTTGTCAAAATTTTCAAAGTAAATGTGCTACCTTTCCCATACTCACTTTCTACTACAATATCTCCATTTAGCTGCGTAGCTAGTTGTTTTGCTATGGCTAATCCTAATCCATAACCTCCTGTTTTCAGGTTTCTTGATGCTTCAACACGATACAATCTTTTAAAAATATTATCAAGCTCTTCTTTTTTTATACCACAACCTTCATCTATAATAGAGATAGAAAGAATTCCATCACTAATTTCAGCAATTATTTCTATTTTTGTCCCACTTGGTGAATATTTAAATGCATTGCCCAGTAAATTTACTATAATTCTTTGCATTTTATTATAATTACTTACTATTTTTGCATTTTCTGGTATAACTTTAATAAAAATATCTCTTTGTTCTTTTTCTGCTCTTAACTTAAATTCAGACATACAATCAATCAATAGTTTATCTAAAAATATTGTTTCTTTTTTATCGGCAGAATTAGTTTCCTTCACACTTAGCGTCAAGTAATTTAATTCTTCAACTAATTTGTTTAATCTTGTTGTTTGACGACAAATTGTTTCTAAATAATACTTATATTCATCTTTTTTTATTATACCATCTAACATTCCTTCAGCTGTTGATTGAATAGAAGTTATAGGAGTTTTTATATCATGAGAGAGTTGAGCAATCATAAGAGATTTTTCTTTTTCACTTTGTTCTAGTGATTCAAAACTTTCTTTTAAGTGCTCTGCCATATCATCAAATGCTATAGACAAATCTCTAAATTCGACTGGACGTATCACTTCATCACTGATATCAAATCTCTTCTCACTTATATTTACTGTTTTTTTCTTTAGCACATTTAATGATTTAAACACACCTTTTAATAATGCTAAACTTATAGTCGCGCCAATCAATCCCGCAATCACAGTAATTGCAACAATAAAATAGGTATCTTTCTTTTCAATTAACATTTGATTTGAAGCCCAAAATACAGCAGCTATAGTTATTAAAAATGACAAAATATATCCAACAATAATATAATCTCTTAATTTCATTCTATATTTCCTTTCCATTTTTAAACTTGTTTTTCCATTTTATATCCTAGTCCCCACACTGTCTTTATATTTGGTGTTCTCTCTGTAGAGTATGTCACTAATATTCTCCTTAAAGAATGAACATGCACATTCAATGTATTCGCATCTTCAACATATTCATCCTGCCATATTTTTTCATACAATTCTGTTTTAGAAAAAACACGTTCTGGGTTATTAGCTAATAACCATAATAATTCAAAAGATTTCACCGTTAGGTCTAGTTGTTTCCCATTAACACTTGCTATTCTACTGTTATAATTTATCTCTAAATCTCCAAGCGTCGAAATACTATCTGTGCTATTTTTTTCAATTCTACGCAATATGTTCCTAACCCTTAATACTAACTCTCTAGGACTGAACGGCTTAACTATATAGTCATCGGCTCCCAAGCTCAAAGCATAAATCTTATCTGGCTCAGTTGTTTTGGCAGTTATAAATAAAAAGGGTTGATCTGCATCTAAATATTGTACTTCACTAATCAAATCATAGCCATCCATATTTGGCATCATTATATCGGTAATAATTAGAGAATACTTATTTCTTTTATATTTTTCTAATGCTTCTTTTCCATCATTAGCAATATCTATATCATAACCACCTTGCTCTAAATATCTTTTGTTTATCTCCGTTATTTCTATTTCGTCATCTACTAATAAAATTTTTTTCGTCATATCTTTACTCCTCCTAACAAAATAGCACTATACATTAAAAGTATAGCACTATTTTGTTAAATTCTGCAAGGTACTATCTCTCATTATTTTCAAAATATCGATTTAATTGAGATTTTCCCGCATAATTCTAGATATTCAAAAAATTATATAAAAGAGACTACTATCAAATCACACTAATTTTAATCGTCTAATACATAACTATTTAGAGTTATTCAACTTAGTCGATTTCATTTTTTCTTCTAATTCCTAAATAACCTAGTAAGCTAGAGATTATTAGAGCTACTATTCCAGTAGTTGAAGAATTTGTTGATTTTGTTGCACTCAATGTTCCTTCTGGAGCTGCACTTGTTTTTGGTAGCATACCTTTTTTCATCATTCCATTACTCATATGAGTAT
>ERZ773043.1935-NODE-1935-length-11313-cov-3.768431_pt1 | contig 11313 bp, 3 predicted proteins | sample MGYA00580636_ERZ773043 | MGnify/ENA primary metagenome ERZ773043 (study PRJEB29015, sample SAMEA2737992) | human oral metagenome | biome: human oral; feature: human-associated habitat; material: dental | place: China | collected 2065 ... | reverse complement strand
GATGAGCAGGATATCAGTTGGGATGTGATAGCCGTGCTTATGCAATCTTCGGCTAGGCTTACTATAGTACAGGCACAGGATCTTCTGGGGCTTGGAACTAAGGCAAGGATGAACACCCCTTCTACTATAGGGGGAAACTGGATCTGGCGTGCAAAAGAGGATATGAGTGAGGCGATTTCCAAGAGGTTAAAAGAGTATACGCTTATGTATGAGAGGGCGTAGGTAAAGGTTTTTAATGATAAATTTGTAAAATTGTATAATGCAGCCCTTTCCGACTAATAAGCGCAGATGCCTTTTATATTTTTAGATACAGACAATTATTTTTACACAATCGAGTAGGGGCACTTTAGCCCCATACTTGATTGCGGGGCGGTGTTCGCCGCAAGGTGATGATTTCCTTTCACCGCCCCTGCGATAAAAAAACGCCCTATAGGAATAAATCCCATAGGGCGTCTTTATTAAGATATCTTTACTTTTCTTCCCTCACTCCTTTACTGTCGACCTTGTATCCGTCTATTTCCGTATTTAGTGCAAGCGTGCCGTCAGGATAGAAATAATACCATTTTCCGTCTATATTTACCCATTTGCCGGATTCAAGCAGACCTTCCTTGTTCAGATAGTAGAGCCTTTCTTCTCCATCTGCTTTTAAGTTCAACCAACCCTTATGTGCCTTAGTTCCGTCATAGTATCGCCAAAGGTTTCCGTCTTTTACCCAGCCTGTTTTAAGCACTCCGCTTTCATCAAAGAAATATACCGTGCCGTTAAGTATCTGTTTTTCTGTAAGAGCTTTGCCGTCTTTGTAGTAGCGGTATTTTCCGGCATCGTCCAATACAAAGCCTTGTGCCGTTTCGGGCGTAATAGTCAGCTTAATATATCGGCTTAACATTGCAGAAACCTCCGCACGGGTAACCTCTCCTTTCGGGTTGAATTTGTTTTTGTCTATGTCCGTCATAATCCCCGCCTGCTGCATAGCTTTAACCGCCGCCATATACTCGCTTCCTATGTTTTCTGTATCTTCATAAATGCTCGCTTTTCGAGTTACAGGTATTTCGTAGCCCGTAACTTTTGCATATCTTTCAAAAATCACCGCCATTTCTTCTCTTGTTATGCTTTTATCCGGTGCAAACTTACCGTCTCCAACTCCGTCAATAATGCCCTTACTGTATGCCCATTCAATATATGGTCTGTATGAACTGTCATTTTTCACATCGTTAAAACTGTTTGTCTTATAGTCCTCTATATTTACTCCTGCAAGTTTGCCAAGTGCCGTTGCCAGCATTCCTCTTGTCATTTTCTCATCCGGATAAAATTTATTTTCAGTGCTTGCGTCAAGAAGTCCTCTGCCTATCACATAGTCGATGAAGTCTTTTGCCCAGTGTTTTTTGATGTCGTCAAATTTTTCTAAAGGTGCCGTGTAGCCTACACCATATACGGAAAAGTGATTTGTAGTAAATATCACCGAGCTGCTGCCTGCATCATATACGGAAGGTTCTATTCGAGAAGCTTTTTCTTTTTCGTCCGCATACACCGCATAAAATCCGCCTATTGCTTCATTTTTTTCAGGCTTATAGAAAAGAAATACTGTTGCAATGCCGTTTCCCAAATCAGTTATTTTCTTTCCGTTCCCAAAACTTAAACTTATGTCATAGACAGGTCTGTTTTCTATAAGCTTTTTGACTTCTTCGGAAAGCTTTTTGACAGGAGTGATATGTACTGAAACATCTCCATTGCCTTGCTTTTTGATTTCAAGAATGGCATTTTTATCAAATACTACTTTTACAAAAGAGCCGTTTACAGCAAGGCTTTTTACTTCTCCGCTTACAATTTTTCCTAAAGTGTTTCCGGAAAGCGTCATGTTTACTTTATCTGTACCTTTCGGCACAGCTATATTTAATTCAAGTGCCGTTCCGTTTGCTTCCTTACCGTTTTTCTTCGCTTCTTCTTTTGCTTTTTTAATGGCATTTTCTACCGTTTGTTCGGAAATCTCAGCTGTTGCCGTCTTGTCATCTCCTTTTTTTGCTTTAACGGCGATTTCCGCTGTTGTCGGTAAATCAGGTGATTTGCCGGTTTTTATGCCTACACCGCCGTCGTCTTTAGAAGTGCTACCTGCACCCGATCCGCCTGATGACGAACCGCCACTGCTGTTTGCACTGTAATTAGCTGTCACTGTAATATTTTTTGCAGGCATTACAAAGCTTGTTTCTTTTACAAAAGCATTTTCAAAAACGACGCCGTCATCGCTTGTCCAGCCTGTAAAGGTGGCGTCCGGCTTGTCATCGGCTTTTACGGTAACCCTATCGCCGGTGCGGTAAGTGCCGCCGCCTGTGCCGTCTATAACAGTCACGGTATGGGCAATATCGGCGGTATCAACAATCGTCAGTTTACCTTTTTGATAGGTGACTTCGTAGTTATTTCCGGCATCAACTCCACCGGATTTTTTCAGTCTTCCTTCGCTCACGACAATATCATAGTCGCCGATAGTATGGGTATCGGCGGCACTTGTTGTAAACACCGGATCGCTAAAGGTGTCACCGTTTACAAGACCGTCTGCCGTAAAGGTAAAGGTCGGCATGCTCTCGTCTTTGATAACGGTTTTGTCCTCCGCTTTTATGGTGAGATCTTTCTTGGCTACGATCACACTGATACTTGCGCTTGCCTTATTGTGGTTAACATCTTCCGCCTTTTTAGCTGTTATAGTAACAGTTCCTGCCCCTACGATTTTTGCCGTATTCCCGGTGATGGAAAGTACCTCGTTATTGTCAACGCTGTAACTTAGCTGTCCGTTGCCGCTGCCGCCTGTCGCCTTCAGTGTAAAATCCGTATCTCCGTATTTTTTACCTGTCACACTGTTAATGCCAAGTGCCCTCTGATCAGCTTTTTTGATTTCAAAGCCGGCTTTGGCAGTGGCACCTTGATAATTTGTACTTTCCGCTATGCTTGCCTTAACCCGGTATGTTCCTGCATTTTTCGGCACGCCACCCTCGCTGTTTAAAAGGCTGTTGACAGCTTTTGTTTTAGCCGTACAAGCTTCATCGGTAAAGTATTCGTAAGTTACCGCTCCGCTTCCCATATTTCCCGTAACAATCGGTATATTAGGGCTTGTGCCGTAAGTCCAGCCATCAATCGCCACCGTCGGCGTAATCTTAGCTTTGGCAATAGTGACTGCTACACTGCCCTTGGCGACGGTATAATCATAGTTGGCATTTGCTCCGACTGCTTTGTAATACACGGTATAAGTACCTGCGTCCTTTGCCGTCGGTATGGTTTCACTATAAGTTCCTGTTTCGCTTAGGCTGTAGGTCAGTTTTCCCAAAGAAGCGTCCACCGAGCCGACATTGATAAGTTCCTGCAACTCACCTGTATAGGAAAGATCTACTTTTGCTGTCGGTGGGGTAAAGGGCAGCTTTGCTTTTTTGATTTTAAAGCCGGCTTTGGCAGTCGCCCCGTTATAATTTGTACTTTCCGCTATGGTTGCTTTCACATAATAGATACCTGCGTTTTTCGGCACAGCGCCCGTACTTTCTGCACCGCTGTTTTCCGTTGTGGTCTTTATCGTGCAAGCTTCATCGGTGAAATAATCATAACTTACTGCTCCACCACCTGCATTGCCTATGACGGTCGGTGTATTTGGGCTTTCGCCATAATGCCGGTCGGCAAGTACCACCGTCGGCGTGATAGATACTTTGGCAATAGAGACCGCTATATTGCCCTTGGCGTTAGTGTAATCATAGTTGGAATTGGTTCCTGCCACTTTATAATACACAGTATAGGTACCTGCATCCTTTGCCCTCGGTATGGTTTCGCTATAAGTACCCGTCTCGCTTAGGCTGTAGGTCAGTTTTCCTATAGCAGAGTCCACCAAGCCGGCATTGATAAGCTCTTGCATTTCACCTGTATAGGCAAGACCTGCTTTTGCTGTCGGTGGGGTAAAGGTCACCCCTTCTTTGGCAATAGAGACCGCTACACTGCCCTTGGTGTTAGTGTAATCATAGTTGGCGTTGGTACCGACGACTTTGTAGTACACACGATAAGTATCGGCGTCCTTTGCCCTCGGTATGGTTTCGCTATAGGTGCCTGTTTCGCTTAGGCTGTATGTCAGTTTCCCTATGCCGGCATCCACTGTGCCGGCGTTAATAAGTGCTTGCGCCTCGCCTGTATAGGTAAGACCTGTTTTTGCTGTCGGCGGGGTAAATGTCACATTCGCCTTGCTGATTGTAAAGCCGGCTTTTGCGATAACCGCCTTATAGCGTGGGGTTTCGGCAAAGGTTGCCTGAATATAGTATCTCCCTGCATTTTTCGGTACACTGCCTATGCTTTCTGCACCGCTGTTATCGCTTGTGGTCTTAGTTGTGCAAGCTTCATTGGTAAAGTAGGTGTAGCTGACGTTAGCCGTACCGTTGGTCGTGCTGGTCGGCACAGGGGCTTTTGCACTTTCCCCATAAGTCCAGCCTTCAATCGCTACGCTTCCGCTGCCCTCTTGTTTTTCCGCCAAATTAAACACTGCACTGGCAGTTCCAAAATAGTTTGCGCTATTGGTTGTAACCGAGCCTACATATACGCCTTTATCCGTTTCTACTTTGGTAACGGTTGTATTCTCCGGCAGCCAGAGATAGAGCTTACCCTCATCATCGGTGTGCATCTGATTGATACCGTAAGTGCCTGCGCCTGTCAGTGCCGTGACGTATGCCTGCGCAGCAAGGGTCGCCCCCTCACCGAGTGTGATAATGGTCTGATAGACATTGTCAGAACCGTTGGTTGGGTGAGTATACATGCTGAAGTAGACATGAGCACTTGGTCTATTTGCAGAGTGAATACTACCGCCTGTAATGATTACCTTTGCATTTCTTCCTGTCAGTCCGCCATAGTAGCTATATGGTGTATCATCTCCACACATGCCCTCTACGGTGCCTCCTGTATAATAGACGGTAGAACCATTTTGATCATATCCATATCCAATCGCCATATTATTATGGCTCGCTTTGGCATAGATGGTTCCACCCTCAATATACAACTCTCTGCAACTATTTGACCCTATCCCGTTACTTTTAGCCCCTGTTGCAATCGCTATCAGTTTTCCCTTTCCTGAGATGGTCAGTTTACCGCGTGTTTGTTTATGTACAGCCGGCGTATCTTCCTGATTTGAGGTAAATTGATTCGTTCCTTCTAAAATCAGCCGACAAACGCCGATATCATCAGGGAAGGTCAGTCCTGATATGCCCTGTTGGGGGGCTGAAACGGTCAGGTTCTTAATTGTCAGATTGATGCTTGCGCCTGCCGCTATCTTGATACAGTCGGAAGTAGAAGGTACACCGGACTTCATTGAGATGGTTGCTCTACCGCCCCCTGACAGCGTAAGCGTACGGCTGGTTGTATCAAAACTGTAGTTGCAGTTGGCATCGCTGATGATAAAATCGCCGGCTTCCGTTCCGCTAGCTGCTTTCTCCTCACATTTGAAATCAACGCACACATCATAGTCAGGCATGGTAAATTGATAGCTGTTGTCAGAGAGCTTGGTAAAGTCGGAGCTGATGTCCTGGGGAGTGGTGGCAGGGTCTGTCGCCTTGCGCAGTGCCATCCCTGTTACTTTCCAGCCGGCTTCTGTAGCATAAGCCACCTTTACCGTATCGCCGACAGTCAAGTTACCTGTCGGGTTGAAACTGACGCTTGCGATATGCGTCTGTTCTCCTGCCCTTACTGTGCGGATTTTGGGGGCATTCAGATAGACTGTAACATTTTCTGCCGGCATCGTAAAACTGTATAATTTATCCTTTATCTTGGTAAATTCCGCCCCTACCTGTAGCGGTGCAGGGGGAAGGGTCGTCCCTGTATACAAGCACATCCCCTTAAACAAATATCCGCTCTCTGCTCCGTCAAAGGACAGATAGACCGTATCCCCTGCGGATAAGCCTGTGGTCTGACTAAGCTTCACCCCTTGAACATGCTCCGCCTTCATACTTGCTGTCAGTGTGCCTGTCGTCCCTATCTTAAAGACTGCCTGAGCGTCATTATCATTGTTTACCGCTTTTACCACACCTGTATAGTCCTGTCCATTACAGCGGACTCCTGTTACTATCGTATTGACAGGCAGCCATAGATACAGCTCTCCATTTGGCAAGGTCTTGGCATCCTTTAGGCTGATAGTTGAGCCGTCAAACAGAGTATAACTTGTAATCTCCTGTCCTTCCCCTGCTCCAGACAGAGTTATCTTTACTCTATAGACATCGGCACTGTCATTTTTTGGTCTTGTCCTATCAAAATCCGTATCGACATTACCGCCATTTATTTTAACTGTTACATCTGTACCATGCTGTGTATCTCCTATGCCGTCTGCATAATAAGGATAACGAGTCTGATGTCTTGTCACAATTGTGCCACCGTTTACAGTAACAACTCCCTTTGCGTCTATGTAGGGTGTAAAATTATAACTCAGTCCAATAGGGGCACTTTGCACACAGGTCGCCTCTATTTTGCCACCGTTGATGGTGATATTGCCACAATTGTTATAGCCGCCGATACAGGGTCCTGATACATAAGTACGGCTTTCCAAAGCACCATAATTCTCTAGTTTTAATATTCCGCCATCTATCGTAATATCTCCCGAATGGTGCGCCTTCCAGCCACCGATAACGGCATTTTCATAAGAAGATTCTGCTGTCAGCGTACCGGTGCTTGCTTCGCTAACGGTAAGCTTCGCCCCTTCCGGCACCCAGATGGCAGGCACTGTAAACTTTGCTCCTTGACCGGCAGTTATGTGTATCAGCCTTGGGGTCAGGGTATTTTCTCCCTCAAGGGTAAGCTTGCATTCAGCATCTTTCATCACTGTCATTGGCGAAATCCAATTCATGGGGATTATCTTTGTGTTTTTTAAGGTGAGATTTGCCTGTACCCCCTCAGCTATAACAATGGCTCCGCCTTGTCCGTACGGTGTGCCGTCCGCTTCTTTAAACTGGGTGGCATCGCCCTCAATCACCAGCGCTTTTGAGCTTAGAATATGGAGCATATACTTTCTCAAAATAGGGTATTGGACAACCTTACTGCCATTCATAGAATAGCCATAATTTCTCCATTCGTAGTCTACGCCTTCCGTTCCGCCGGTTACGGTTAGAGGGTGCTGGCTATCTGTGACGACAATCTCGTAGCTGATACCGTCTGCTTCTACCGTCAGTTTTTCTGTAACGCTAAATGCCTTTAGGGCGGAAACTATCCATTCCCCGTCTGCATTTTTTGAAACGGAAAACAGCTTTGGAGCACTTGATTCTACCTTAGTGATACTTTCATTCCCGGATTTTAGGGATATTCCCACAGTTTTTAAAATCTCTGTCAGTTTTGTGCTTGAATCCCCATTTAAAACATACTGTTTTTCTCCATAGGTAAACTCTACGGTATAGTAGGAAAATCCGTCAGTTTTCGCTGTAACAAGGGTATCTCCTTTTGTAGTTTCCGTACTTACATCTACATCCAGTTTTGTAACCTGTAATGAGTCCTCATTTCGTAATGTGTCCGTATCTTCTAAACTTGTGTGATAGACAAAAACTTCTATATTTCCATTATTAAGTGCTTCCTGCTCTGTATCAAGGGGCAAAAAGCTGACATACACTCCTCCTTTGTCATTGTTCGGCTGTAATTCATTTCCCTCGCCGTCAAGCACCTTGATGTCAAAGGTATAGGATTTCATCATCCGGTCATTGTCGCTATGCTCCTGCTCTATGGCTTCGTTAATCTTTTCTTCCTCTTTCCCCGTAACCTTCCTTGCGCTTACCCTATCCGCACCTGTAAATACTCCCTCGTCCGCTTTTACGCTAATCTGCATTCCGTCAATATTGACAGATTGCTCAAAAGTGCTTTGTTCTTCCGGGTTTTCCTGTGCGGGAGTTTCTTCTTTACTTTCTTCAGTAACGGCTTCTTTACTTTCTTCAGTAACGGTTTCCTTACTTTCTTCAGTAACGGTTTCCTTACTTTCTTCAGTAACGGTTTCTTTACTTTCCTCAGTAACAGACTCTTTACTTTCTTCAGTAACAGTTTCTTTATCCTGTTCCTCTAAAATGTCAGAGTCTTTTATTTCCGCACTTTCTTTCGATTGTTCTTGTTCTGAATTTTCATAAAAAACAACCTCTTTTGTCGTTCCTTCAACAATCCCCTGTGCAAACACGGGAGATATCGGCTGTACTACCAGCAGCACTGCTAAAATTTTAGAAAAAAGTCTTTTTATACTATTTTTCACAATCATCACCCTTTCTCTTCTTTTTTCGGTCTGTTTATTTTTCTGTTTTTTCTATAATAGAATAGATTTTGTGTATCAAGCAAATTTTATAAAATATTTTTCTTTTTGAACACTACGAGAAATGACGTTTTGATTAGCATAATTCGTACTTGACAAATGGATAAAAATGTGAATGTGTGTTATAATTGTCATGCTGATTTATATAAAGGGGGTGCAAAATGCCTGCTGCACTGAAAATAGCAATCTGTGAAGATGAGGCGGATCAAAAAAACATACTATTACAACTTCTGGACGAAAGCGACATAAAAAATACATCTGTTGTTTTTGCAAACGGGGAGGACCTGCTTGCGGATTTTAAGCCGGGAAAGTATGATCTTATTCTTATGGATATCTATATGGACAGTGAGCTTACAGGCATAGATACGATAAGGCTTATTCGCAAAAAAGACAAAGAGATTCCTGTAGCTTTCATAACTACAAGCAAGGATCATGCACTGGAAAGCTATCGCCTGTCCGCTATGAAGTATATTGAAAAACCGTATTCAAAGGAAAGTATAGAAGATATTTTGCATTTGGCACTACTAAAGAAAAATGATGTACCTGCTCTTTTGCTGAAAAGAAACGGTATTGTCGAAAGAGTGCCTTTTACAAATATCCTTTACATGGAACAGCAGATGCACAAGGTCTATCTTTGCCTGAAAAATGAGGAACCTTTTTCAATTTACGGAAAACTGTCCGAACTTAGTAAACAACTTCCCGAAGACGGATTTTTTCTGCCACACAAAAGTTTTGTGGTAAATCTTTCTTATGTGATGTATATGGATATGGAGCTACGCTCTTTTGTGATGGAAAATAAGACAATTATTCCTATTCGCAGGGAATTTTTGACGAAAGCGAAAAAGGCTCTGGAGGATTTTCTGTTTGATCGTACGAGGAGGCTTTTGAAATGAAAAGAAGTTTGAAAATTTTTATTGCCTTACAAATTACTTTAGCTTTGATATCTTTTACTATCATTGTTTCGTCTTTCGGCTACAGCATGCATCAGGAAAAATTATCGAAAGCTCTGTATATCAAAGATGTTAAGGTAAGTGTAGGCACACAGGCGCCGGAGTCCGTCACACTCCCTTATGACTTAAGGAACTTAAAGCCACGGACTCCTGTTACCGTTACAGCCCGTGTCACTGTGAATAACAATGATATGTTCTGTGTCAAAACCGCCTACGCACCTATAAAGGTTTATACTGACGGAGTATTAATTTATGAGCTCGGCAAAAGGGAAACCTATCCGAACTTTATGCTGGATCCCGCTACGGAAATTTTTTTGATTAAACCGTCTGTTTATGATAGGGAAGTCGAGTTTAAAATGGAGTTTTTATCTCCTGCCACTCGCAGCTCTATGACGGTGTACCCGCCTATGATGGCTCCGTTCAAGTCTATATTCAATGAATATGTAGCAACTTACAAAGTACCTTTTATTTTTTCGATTGTTCAGCTTGCAGCGGGAGTGTTCCTTGCTATCGTAGCACTGATGATGCTTTTTTTTGAAAAGAGAGTCAGTGAGATATTTTTTTGGCTCGGTATGTTTTCGCTTGTTTCGGGTTTGTGGGGATTCGGAGAGTGTAATTTGACGGCACTGATAATTAAAAATCCGACTTTGCTGTATCTGTTTGCTTTTATAGGACTTTTTACCTTTTGCATTCCGCTTATGCAGCTTGCTGATGTATCGATCGGTTTCAAAAATCCGAAGCCTTTATCTTTTCTTTCTTCCTTTTTAACCGCTTCGGTAATTGTCGCCTTGACTTTGCAGTTTTTCGGAATATAACCTCTGTCAAGCAGTATGTATGCTTTCCACTTTATGACGACCTGCTCTTTGTGTATTCTTTCACTTCTGACCGTATATGAAGCCGTTAAGAGGGATAACTTACAGGCAAAGCGTTTTGTCATACCGATAGTAATTTTAACTTTTGCATCGCTGATTGAGGTGGCAAATTATTATTTTAAGTTTACTTATCAGTTCTCGTCTATTTTTCAAGACGGAGTAATTATCTTTATTTTGATGATGAGCTTTATAACAGGTTTTTATATTAAAGATTTTGAAAACTTGCGTAAACAAAATGAAAGGCTCGCTTTTGAGATAGGGCTTATGGAAATACAAATTGATGAACAAAGAAAGTATAATGAGCTGATTGCCAGAAACGAGGATGTGCTGAAAAAACAAAGGCACGATTTACATCATCACCTGATTGCGATAAGAGAACTGGCTGAAAATGGAAACGAAAAGCTCAGTGACTATCTTGATACTTTAAGCAAAAATATACCTACCGCCCATATCAGCTATTGCGAAAACAAAGCGGTAAGTGCCATACTTTCTCACTATGCAGAAATATGCAGGGGAGAACAAATAGAATTTCATGCAAAACTTATTGTGCCGGAAATGAGAAAGACTCCTCTAAATAGCGACCTTGCAATCATTTTCGGAAATCTGCTTGAAAATGCAATCGAAGCCTGCATGAAAATAGATAAAGAGAAAAGATTTATAAGAATCGGCAGTGATATAAGCTATGATATGCTTATTATCACCATGGACAACTCTTATGACGGAAACTTTCTCTCTGTGGACGGCAGATTTCGCTCTACAAAAAGAGAGGGATTCGGCATCGGTCTTTCTTCCGTTCAGTCCGTTGCAAGAAAATACTGCGGGGATGCAAAGTTTGAAGACAAAGACGGATATTTTCAGTCATCGGTGTATATGAGGATAGGTAGCGTGCAGACTGATTTTAAATCCGCCATGTAAATTTTTGCTTGGATATTTCTTGATACAATGTGTGTAATAATAACAGATGCTTAAAGCTGTTTTCATACTGTACTCATGAAACCTACCTAACTAAGAAAGCTCTATGCCGCTTGGTCTATGTAGCGTTTAGCGCTTTTCACAAAGCAAGTTACAAACTAAGTTAGTTTTGCAGTCTGTGTAAGTTTGTTAAAGTTTTGTAAAAAGTGCCGCCGGGTCAGACCGGGCGGCAAGAGCTTTCTCCCATTTATCCATACACCTTCTTCACATTCTCAAACCTTGCACTCATATTCCTAAGCAT
>ERZ773043.1932-NODE-1932-length-11320-cov-6.936529_pt1 | contig 11320 bp, 15 predicted proteins | sample MGYA00580636_ERZ773043 | MGnify/ENA primary metagenome ERZ773043 (study PRJEB29015, sample SAMEA2737992) | human oral metagenome | biome: human oral; feature: human-associated habitat; material: dental | place: China | collected 2065 ... | reverse complement strand
CGCCCCCTCCTGGGTCACGTGCCGACCTGCGTGTTGGTGACCGGCAGCTGGGCCGACCCCGTTTTGATGGTTGTGCTTGTACCCCGATGATGTGCTTGCGAAACCTGCAGGCGATGGAGCGGGCGAAACTCCTCAGGAGGGGTGTGGTGGGTGTAGTGCGCGTGGGGGGTCGGTAGAATGCGTCTTTCGGTGACGTCACGGCCGCAGACTGCGCCTTTCCGTGAGGTCAGGCCTCGCGCCGGGGTCTGTGGGCCCCGGCGCAAACCGCCCCGCAGTCTGCCGGGCGGTATCTCGGGTGCGTTTGCCCAGTTGGGCCATTTTTCACAGTGCCCCGCAGCCTGGCGGGCGGTTTCCCCGCGCCTCCCCTGCGACTGCGACGTGACGCAAAGGTGCAGTCTGCGCGACCCGGGGGTCGCAGGGCGGCGGGCCCGGCCGGGGGCTGCGGTGCCGCGCCCCCTCATGCTCGGGGGGCCTTCCAAAGTGTACGTTTCCGTCATGTCGATCCATAAAACCCCAGTTGAGCTTCTATCAAGGTGACGAAAACGTGCACTTTATAGGACCCCGGCGCAAGAGCCACGCGCTCGAGCCATCTCAAGAAGGCCCATCATCACGAGCCCTGCCGCTTGCCTGCAGTTTCATCCTACCCTCTGTCAGGCCGCCGTCGGCATGGCGGCGCACCGCACCTAGGGCGCCATGGCGGCGCACGTCCATGAGGCCGTCGCGCACGAGCCTGCCGAGCGCCTCGAGCCTGCCCTCGCCTCTCTTCCGTGTGCCTGAGCCTTCGCTTCTCCTCGGACGTCCCCGGGGACGCGCCCGTCGTCGCACGCTCCGACCTCGACGAACACCCCCATGAGCGCGGAGACGTCGCTGCCACAGGAGAACTCGATATTTGGCTGCCGTACGCCGAATCTTGGCTGAGTTGCCCATCCCGGCAGGCCTAGGCCTTGATCCTCCAGTAGCCCCGCGTGCCACCGACACGCTCTAGAATGCCAGCCCCCTTCAGCTTACCCTGGACGCGTTGGATCTGCCTGCGGGTCATACCGAGCTCCTTCCCAAGGGCGACCGCACTCGCCCGTGGGTTGGCCCTTAGCGCATCCAGAACCCGTGCCCCTGCGTCTGAAAACGGCCCTCCTGCGCCCCCGGTGCCACCGCCAGCATTGGCACCGCTATCGGCACCATTGGCACCATTGGCACCGACCACAGCGCCCGCATTGGCACCGTCGGCACCGATGACACTCTGGCCGCTCGGAGGCTTGACCGCCGTGACGAGGGGCGCACCCTCACCGCCCATGCCGGGAAGGTGGAACCCCACCAGGCCACTTGTCTCGAGCTGGAGCGTGAGACGCACGCGATCCGGCTCGTAGAGCTCCTCGAGCAGCGGCTCGGGCTTGCCCGCGCTTCGAGCCCCCTCGCGCAGCACGTCGAAACCGCTACCAGCGCGCTCACCGATATTTATGAGGCTGAACATGAACAGCATGGTCTCGTTGCGCGGGTCAGAGACTCCGCCTGCCTCCACCTCGTCGAGGGCGATGCGGAGCGTACCGGGGTTCGAGGCGATGACACGGTCGGGCTTTCGCACGAGCACCACCCCCGTACGTCCGCTGTAGTCAGCGTGGACGAGCGCGTTCGTGAGGGCCTCGCGCACGGCACGATGCTGCGGTGTGTCATCGATACGACGCATGTCCGGCCCCAGGCGAAACGGCACCGGAAGACCTTCCGTGAGCATCCTGCTCGCCCTGCCCCAGAAGTCGAGGACGTTGCCCGACCAGTCGCCGCTACCTGACACGAGGCGATTGTTCCATCGATTGTTGTCGGCAAGCTCCTGGCGGCAGTCCAGCAGATAACGGGGAAACTCACTCACGATACGCCACGCCTCGCCAAACATGAGCAGGCCGGCGCGCGTGGGATGGAGCGCATGGTCGTCGCCTGAACGTGCGATGGCACCGATCCTCGTGAGGAACGCCTCGTCTGACAGGCCCGTCCACGGGTGCCCGGGACGTGTCGAGCGAAACAGGTTGCGATATCCCCGCATCGTCTCGCTATGCAGGTCATCGAGGGAAAACGCGTCAAGCACCGTCCTGTCAACCGATTCCGGCGCGCTGTCGCGCACCATGGAGCGATAGGTCTCCTCCGCCACGTGGTAGTCGCCCTCGCCGCTGCGACGATAGGTACCCGTCCTGGGGTTGTTGCCCACGTACACCGGGCGCATGCGGCGATCGGCGCGGGGCACGTGGACGAGGACGACCTCGCGCCCCTCCCAGTCCTCGACGGTCACGTCTGAGTCCACGAGAATGTTGGCACTCGCACGTTGGGAATTATTCAGCCCATCCCAGAGATCCTTTAGCAGCGATCCGACATCACCGATGCCCGATGGGACAGGTAGGCCATCGGTACCTTCGACGGCCCCAAGGACCACGATGCCGCCATCGGTGTTGGCAAATGAGGAGTAGGTCTCCCAGAAGCTATGGGGCAGGCCGCCTTCCGCCCTCTTGAACTCGAGGCGATTGCCCTCGCGATGACCCTTTAGGCTATCGACGCTGAGCATGGGCACCTCCCGCCACCAGCACGTCGCGTCTAAATCGACTCCCTCTGCCAGGCAGCCGTCGGCATACCATGCCCCGCATCCCAGCCACAATGCCACAACATGACGTACCGAGAAGGGCGCATGACAGATGCCATGTGGCGAAAATGGCCCCTTGACCGCCTGGCTCATCTACAGAGACGCCAAGCTCCTCCAAACCATCCCCTCATAAGAGGAGCGCCAAAGGACACCCCGGCAGCCTTGAAGCGACGTCGCGCAACATTTCCTTTATACCACAATTCGACTCGACGATATAATAGCCAGCCCCAGGTTCCTCACGGCTCTGAAGGGCGCGAGAGGACTATACGCGAGCAAGAGGCACCTCTTCGCCGCGCTGTGCGAAGCACCCCCGCGTACCTGTCACGTCGCGTGCTACGCGAGCATGCGCTCGACCTCCTCGGGATCAAGCCCCAGCGACGCCGCTGCGGCGCGCGCGTCCACAAGACCGTCGCGCACGAGCCTACCGAGCGCCTCGGCCCTCCCCTCGGCTTTGCCCTTGATCCTTCCCTCGGCCCTGCCCATCTCGATCCCCTCGCGCCTTCCCTCGGCGCGGATCTCCTCGACCACCCTGCTCATCGTTCCTCGCCCCTCCTTTGTGTGCCTGAGCCTGCGCTTCTCCCCGGACGTGGCCGGGAAGCGCGTCTCGTCGTACGCCTCTGCCTCCTCGAACGCCCCCATGAGCGCGGCGACGTCGCTGCCGTCCCTCGCCAGGGCACTCACGTAGACCTCGCGAAGGCCGCTCCCGGCGATCCCGCCGGTCTCTCTCACGACCCTGCCCAACATGATACGGCGAGCGGGCGGCTCCGAAGGGGCCGAACTCGCCGATGAGCACTACGCAGACGTCCGGGACGTCCCTGAAGCGCCCTCCCGGCAACGTCCTGTCGACCGTCACCAGGGAGGCGCAGTGGCGCGCCCGCCCCTGGTGGTCCCCGTGCCCCGAGCGCCGCGTCTCCACGCCCGCGAGCCCACCGCCTGGGAGCTCGCAGGGGGCGTCGAGCACCGACGAGCGCCACGCAGGCTCGTGGCGGCGACCTGCGGAGTGCTACCATCTCGAGACAGCAGAAAGATATGGTGGGATACAATTGCGTGTTCTCCAAGGCTCGTTCTTGGAGAGTAGGTATACGCAATATTGATTCACACCAACACCCTCCTTTTTTGGGCTCTTCGGGGTTTTTGGTGGAGGCCTCGGGTATGCCGCAGGCGGCGACTGGGAACCGGCCGCGTCGGCTCCCGATGCTAACGGCCTCGGCGACGCACATGTGGACGTCTCCCAGATCGCCGAGAACCTGCGCATCTCGCGACCGTCGGCCTACAGGCTCATCGAGGGGGAGCAAATTCCCGCCATCAGGATCGGGAGGCTTCAAGCATGTTCGGAAGGACGGGCTAGACGAGAAGCTGCACCCCATGAACAGCGGCGCCTAGTGAAGGCGCGCCATGAGCTTGCGGCGCTCGGCTCAGGGCAGGCGCCCGATGGAAGACCAATCGAGTCTGATGCCGTTTCTACATTGATGGCGTGGTACCGCTTCGAATTCGCTCGCGGGCGCTCCAGGGCGTGGATCGGCTGACGCCGTCCCCGATCGCCCGGTCGCCGAGCTCCAGGACTGCATCGACGACCTCGTCGAAGGACGTTCCAGACGTGTAGGGTGCAGACTTCGTATACGAATCCCAGACCGATACCATCTGATCAGATGCGCGAACCGACTCGAGCACGCTATAGTATTCCGGCATGAGCGAGCTCGATCCTCGCTTTGCCACCGTAACGTTCAGCACTGCCTTGACTTCAACGAAGTCTATGTCGTCGCCGTGTACCTTCATAAGCGCGTAAATGTCGTAGAAGTCCCTTCCACGCGTGTTCGCGGTACCCCTGCGCACCACAGTCTCGAACTTCTCGGCGAGCACGGTGGCCAGCGGGTACGACATCACGTTGACGGAACTTCCCTCGAACATCAGGGATACGGGTACTCCATCTGCGACGGCACGATTGAATCGCCCGTGGTGATGTCGACCTTCACGGGTGCGTCCATCCTGCCGTAACGAACCCTGATGTGGACGCGCCAGTTCGCGTACTCGTCATCTTCCCTTATCGGCTCGACACGTTCGAAGGCATATTCCATCCCGTCGCTGACGGCCGTCGAGCAGACCTCCGTCACTGCCCGCTCGACGCTCTCCCTGTCCATCGACATGCCGACGACGGTCGCGTCCATGTCCATGGTGGTGCGCTGCGCAAGACCGATCATGGACGATATAGGAGTCCTCCCTTGAGCACGAACCTGTCGGAGTAGGGGCTTGCGGCGAGTCTGAGCAGCAGGTGCTCGAAGAGGTACATCTGCAGGACCTCCTGGGCGCGCAGACCGTTCTTCTTGGCGACGGCGCGCACCTTGCCGCGCAGGCTCGCATCGTTACTGATCCCGGCCATCCTCACATCACCTCCAGGTAGACCTGCAGCTCCTCCCTGACCCCGAGCGCCTCGCACATCTCAGCGAGCTTGGGAAGATCCTTGTCCGCTCGCTTGAAATATCCCGTCACCGAGTCGCGGACGAGCTGGGCGTCGGCCCCATCCCTCTTCCTCTGGCGGATGAGGTCGGCGATCGAGCGCTCGGCGTCGTAGCACCGGACCGTGTTGCCCACAGGCGTCTTCACGGTAGTCTCGCCGAGGGGGTAGAGCTCGGAGCTGACCCAGTGCATCCCGATTCCCGGGTAGGCGTTCTTCAGCCCCTTCGGGTTGTATCCCCTGGGGACCGTTACGTGCTGCTCGGAGGGCAGCCTGTCGGAAAGGCCCAGCAGGTACAAAGCGCTCGCGTGCGAGAACACGCACTTGCACCAGCGGTAGCTGATTATCGCGAAATCATCCTCGAAAACATCCGGAGCGCAGTACACCCCGCGCGTGAGCCTGTCTATCGAGCCCGTCTCGAGGGCGTACGCTATCGCGCCGGCAGAGAAGCCTGCCGACTTCAGCTCGGACGACGTCGCGATGCCACCGAGGCCGTTGATCTGCTCAGATATGTCTACACCTGCCATTCGCAACCTCCAGTCAGACGTATAGACAACATATTAATCGATAAGATGCATGAACGTCTGAACGCCATGTAAAGATGAGATATCCGATTCCGCAACCTTCACATATCCCCACGCCACCATTCGAACGCCGCATAGTCCTCGAACCCGTCCCTCACTCCCTTGACGGGGGCGTCGAGGTTGAGGAAATCGGTTGCGAGGGCGCGCCCGTCCTTCTCGAGGTAGCGCTGCACGCCCCGGGCGCTCGTATGGCCCGAGATGCATTTGACGTAAGGCATGGCTAGATGGAGACGATCGCGTGGCTGGAGATCTCCCTCACGTCGTTCCGGAGCTCGATCACCGCGACGCTCAGGTCGTCGAGGTTGCCGGAGGCTTTGCCAAGCAGCACAACAACTTTCGAAGCGCATACTGGAAATGGCGTGCTAAGCAGCACATAGAAAGGAACCATTGATGAACAAGGGCATTGGGGGCATTATCGCCGACTATGGCAAAGACGACTCGTTTACCCGTATTGCGCCCACTGAGCGAATGCTCGAAAAAAACACAGGTACCCAAGGGGCGACCAGGCTCCCCAGCTGTGATACACCCCGGAAGGTCCGGGCTCCCGCAAGCCATCGCGACTCGGCCTTAAGACATCACCAAAGAAGGCCACCTTCCCGGCCTCCGCACAACCGAAACCCCGATGTGCTCATAGAGACCATCCTCGAAGAGCGCCTCGAGCTGAGCCCCAGCACGCGCCCCTTCGCGAGGAGCGCATAGGCAAGCCGCGCCCCATCACCTCATGCCGTGCTCGTGACAGATCTTTGAGAGGGCCTCGAGCTCCATGAGTGAGTAGAGGGTGCCACACTCGGTGGGCTACGACAGGTAAGCCATCCCCAGCTGGACCATATGATCCCTGTTGGCGTCACGCTCCCATGCGAGCGCGCATATGTCAAGCTGCTCCGCAGTGACCTTACCAAGACATGCGGCCAGCTCGATGACCTGGTGCCCGCCGCGCTCGATGACCCCCTCCTCGTGCATGCTCACATGCCTACTCGTCGGTGCGACGAGCCCCTGCCAGGGCATGAGGGCGGAGCCGATGACGGTGGCGTTGGGCTGTGCGAGGCCAAGGACGAACACTCCACTTGACGGTATGTCACTCGTGAGCCCTCCCTCTCCCGTCACCATCCTCTCCTAAGTCGCTCGGCCCGAGCGGCCCCTCGCGAGGAGGAGATCCCTGCTCCCACAGCACGGCCTTTTTGCCCTCACCGACGACCACGACCTGGCGGAGCGGGCGGCCGGCGTCGATGCTGACCCTCCCGAGGGGGTTCACGGAGTACATCTGGCCCCTAGGAATGCTAACCCTCTTCGGAGGGTTTGTGAACGACTCCAGCAGCGGACCCCCATCGAAATAGCTCATGTAGAGCCTCAGGTAGAGGCAGTCGCCTTCCACCCTCCACGAGTAGTCGCTCACATAGCCGATCGTCATGGTCCACTCCGGGTTGAAGGAGACCACCCCATCCGACACGCGGACGTCACGGAAGTAGACGAATCCTGTTGGACTGGTCTCGCAGTGGAAGAGCGAGTTTGTGAACCACAGCGTGAAGGTGACGCCGAGCAGGCCGACGAGCGCCCTGCGCACCCTATGGCCGCTCCGAACGCATGGGCTTTCTGACCTCATGTCCCCCCTCCCTGCCGCATATGGCATGCCGAGAGCCTCAGACTCGGCCATAGCCCCTTTGTGGGCAAGCCATCGTCAAACATGCTATTCCACACATCGGCGGCAAATGCCGAGCGGCTATGCGGAACGTCAGCGCCTGTCCCGCCACAAGCTTGCAGGCGATGGCATCTGCCCCTGCCTGCCCGGTGGCGGCCTGCACCACCACCCCTGGCGGGCAGCTCGGGGTGGCCATCGCTAATAACGAGCATAAAGCCAGAGATGCCCTTGCGACACGTCGCATCGTCCCCAGCATCTCTCTGCCCATGATCAATCCTTCTCACAGCTCAAAGGGCTCTTGATGTCCATGAGCATACGACAGATACAACATCATAACTACATTCCATACGTCACGCACAACTCGTTCGGACACCCGCTTCCCAGTGTCAATCAGGCGGCCAAGATGAAGGCTTCGTGAGTTCGTGTGGGTAGGTGGTCGCGTCACTGCCCTGGCGGCGTGGGCCTCAGATCCAAGAGCCCTGGCATCACAAGAGCCATAGGGCCGTCGATGTCGTGGGACCCATGACCCCACCCGGTCGCGCGAGCGGTCGTGGGGACGCAGGAGTGTACACAGATCGACGAAAACGGCCTCTCGGAGCCGTTTTGGGGCATTCGTGTACACTGTTGCGCCGTTGTGGACAGGTGAGGGAACGCAGGAGTGTACACAAATCGGCGAAAACGGCCTCTCGGAGCCATTTTGGGGCACTTGTGTACACTGTTGCGACGCTAGTTGCGATGCGAACCGCGTCGGGTGGCACGAGCGCCCCAACCACCATGACGTGCCGGCGGCACTCCCTCGGTGGCCACCTCCCCCTGGTCGGAAAAACAGGCTCTGCACGAGCGGAGCCACCGCTAGGTTGGCGTCTTCGCCGAGGCAGCAAACTCACACAAATCCCCGAAGAGCTCCAGAAAGCAATGGGACCCTCTCTTTGCGGGCAACAACGCGTCATCTCGATTACTTGGACGCCAGGAAATCAAAGGTATCATCGATGCTCACTACCAGACGGCAAGCCATCCCTGGTCTCAAGGCGTACAGGCAGCCACCTGCCCATGAGACTATCGTCAGCGGGAAGGGAGCGTAGGACATGAACCTTGGAGCCGAATCAGAGCAAGTGGAGTTCAAGAGGTCCACGGGCGAGCATCGTGAAGCCATGGAGTCCATCGCATCGATCCTCAACAAGCACGGCAGCGGCGTGCTCTACTTTGGCGTACGAAACGACGGGGAGGTCACGGGCCAAGATGTCTCGGACAAGACGCTGCGTTCCATCAGCCAAGAGATTGGATCCAAGATCGAGCCAAGGATCACGCCACAGATACGCACAGAATGTGAGGACAGCGGCAAGACGTACATCCGCATCGACTTCGAGGGGGACGAAACGCCGTACGCCTGCGAGGGGCGCTACCGCATCCGCCGTGCCGACGAGGATGTGCTCATGACACCTGCGCAAGTCAAGCGCATGTTTGCTGCGGCCATAGACAGGGAGGTACCATGGGATACGCGCCTCTCGGATTGTCCTGTGTCCGATGTCAGCGCAGCGCTTCTCCATGCGTACATCGATGCGGGCATCAAGAAGAATCGCATTCCCACGACATATGCCAGGTCTTCTGATGCTGCCAACGTGCTTGAGCGCCTCGGACTCGCGCGCGATGGGCGCCTCACGAATGCCGCGACCGTGCTATTCTGCCGCTCACCCTCCCACAAGCGTCTGACCATGGGGGTGCTCGCCGGTAACGATCGCGTCAACATCCTTGATCTTCAGCAGGAAGATGCCCCTGTGCTTGAGCTTATCGACAAGGCGGAGTACTACGTCAACTCCAATATCCGTCGCCGCATCGTGATTGACGGCAGCCCGACACGCGAGGAGATCCCTGAGATTCCACGTGAGGCCATCCGCGAGGCGGTCATCAATGCCTTCTGTCACAAAGAGCATCAAGGTGACAGCCGCGTGATGATCGATATCTTTACGGACACGGTACAGATCACGAATCCCGGCCTCTTCCCTGCAGGCACCACACCAGACGACTACCTCATGGGAGTGGCAAGGGCACCACAGAGCAGAAACCCACGCATTGCCGACGCCCTCTTCCGCGGCGGTTACATCGAGGCATTCGGTAGTGGTCTGCGCCGCATCAAGCAGGCCTGCGACGAGGCTGGCGTGAGCTTCGAGTACTTCCAAGAGGGCAACGCCACGCGTGTGGCGTTCCACCGTCCAGGTTCGCACGTAGAGCTCGTCTCATATGGAAACTCGAACGAAGCAGACGCGAAAATCGGACGCGAAAATCGGACGAAGGCAACCAATCGAACAAAGCGCCACATAGTTCAACATATCGCATCAGCCGCAGAGCCGCTCGGCAGGGCAGCGATCATGGAGGCAACCGGGCTGGGCGCGTCACGGACAAGCGAGCTGCTCGGCGATCTGGTAAGCGATGGCATCTTGGCTGCACAGGGCTCCAACCGCTGGCGCACGTACACGATCGCGAACGAGAGGGCTGCAAGGAGGTATCTGGAGGAGAGCGACTGACCTGCCTCGCGCCTCCCAATGGCCTGATGCGCATGGTGGAAAGACGCCTGCCGACAAGGGCGGCTTGTCCCAGCCCCGCCGACGGCCGATGTCCAAGCGCCTCACGCCACTCACGCCACGCCTTGGGGATGCAGCCCGAGATGAGCGTGACCATGCGCTCGACGGACTTCGCACACTCGCCTTCCACCCATCGCGCAGTGATCGCCGTGATGCTCGTAAGGTAGAGCTACAGCAGATAGCACCTGTCGGAGGGGCTGTCGATGCCCCGCCTGCCAAAGTCGTCGCCCACGCCCCCCTCTGTCGGTCCCCCTGACCTCACGGCAGGGGCAACCGCCCCCAGCCCTTCGGGAGACGTCCGGCGCACCGTGCCCCGCAAGGCACACCTCCCACCGGGTGCGCTCCTTTGCAGGATGCATCGTATATTGTGCAGCTGGCATGCCGCCATGCCGTCTACGGTATAGTTCTCTGCTAGCACGTGGCTCACTTCTTGTCAACAGACGACCTCAGGAGGAACTCCATGGCAGACAACAGGGGCGACTGGCAATTCTGGTGCGACGGCATGCACATAGTCCAAGGCATCAGGCAACGGGCGACAAACGGCTTCATAGGCATCGATGGCTCAGGCGAGCTCGTCCTCTTTGACAACAAGGGCAACGAGTTCGATCGTGCACCCATAGGCGAGGTGGAAGCGAAGCTCAAGACGTGGAGCGGTGACTCCATCAAGGTAAACGGCACGAAATATCGCCTTGAGTTCTCACCCCTCAAGGCCGCGCTGGGACGCTCGTTTGGTGCCCTCGGCGCCATCGCGGCAAACGCCATGAGGGAGTCCAGCGAGGACTCGCGCACCCCAGCCCAGAGGCGCGACGAGTTCGCCGAGCTCGTGCATAAGCTGCAGGGCAGGTGAGCGGGCGTTCTCATGGGGACCTCCCCACACCTTCACAACGTGACCCCACCTGCGCTCCGCATGTGCCCGCACCTCCCCACGACCACCGCGTCGACCTTTGCCCGCCTCACGGGCACCCGTACCCTTCGCACGAGAGCAGCTGACAGGTCCTCGCAGAGTTGGTGCAGATGTTGGCACTCGGCGCCTTTGGCAGGCGACGGAACGAGAAGGGATGCGGTGCATGAAAGGCCTGTATAGCGTCCAGCAACTAACTTGCCTTGTCTGCCTCATCCGGGAAGAGGGTGTCCACGGCGAGCTCCTCGGTCGTCGGATCTATGTCCGACAGGTCCCGCCCCCGCCCGCAGACGACCGGCTCGGTGCTCGCCTCCTTGAAGTAGCGCAGGATCCTCTCCTCGGGCTCGTCCTTACTGGACACCCGGATTCCACGCAGCATCTGACAGGCCGTCTTCGAGAAGAGGCCCTCAACTAGTATAATATCCACGAAGTAATCGGACTGCAGGTGCGGCATGCTACCGCCGACGGCAGGCGAGGACGGGAGGCACGGCTTGGCGGGGTCGAAGACGGCGGTGGCACTGGGCACGGAGGACAGGGAGATGCCCGGG
>ERZ773043.1930-NODE-1930-length-11352-cov-9.776755_pt1 | contig 11352 bp, 10 predicted proteins | sample MGYA00580636_ERZ773043 | MGnify/ENA primary metagenome ERZ773043 (study PRJEB29015, sample SAMEA2737992) | human oral metagenome | biome: human oral; feature: human-associated habitat; material: dental | place: China | collected 2065 ... | reverse complement strand
GAGGGCCGCTGGCCGACGGGCGGATCGGGGGCCGCGCCGTCGACCAGCTGGGGCAACGTCTCCCGACCGGAGCAGCGCCCTGCCCTGTTCACGAGGCGCGGGCCGGGTTAGTGCTGGGCGTAAAGGCTCTGGGCACGATGGTGATAGTCCATCGGCAGCCTGCAGCGCCGCAGGGACCGCGATCGCTGCCATACTATAGTTGAACCATGGAAGGCAGCCTGGTCGTCCCCGCAGGGCAGAAATCACTGGAACCACCCGTTCGGACGGCGACTGCGGACGCTACGAGCGCTGAGGCCGCAAGCGCGCTGCCCAGAATCGTTAGTCTTTTCTCAGGTGCTGGCGGGCTGGATCTTGGGTTCCAACAAGCGGGCTTCCCACTGAGTTTCGCGGTGGATCTCTCGCCTGCGGCTATCGAGACCCACCGCCGCAACTTCCAAAACACTGTCGCGGTGGAGGCAGACCTTACAGAACTCGGTTCCGATGGCGTTCTCGAGCACTTGGCCCCCATCCTGGAACCGGGCGAATCGATCGGTGTGATCGGCGGGCCGCCCTGCCAGGGATTTTCGCGAGCAAACACCCGGTCTGCGGCGAATGACCCCCGCAATAGGCTCCCTCTGTTGTATTTGCAGATTGTTGAGGCGCTCCAAACGAAATACAGAGTCGAGTTCGTGCTGTTTGAGAACGTGCTCGGCATCCGCGACGCTAAGCACCTGACCACATTCAACGGCATCCTTGATAAGTTCAACAACATCGGACTGGTCGCAACCGCCGAAGTCTACTCAGCACTCGACTACGGAGTCGCCCAGAGACGTTATCGCGTCATCGTCTCCGGATTTAGGGACCGCGAAGTTTCCCGAGCTTTCAAACCCAAGAAAGTCGAAACAGGCAATCTCACGGTTCGTTCGGTTATCGAGGGCCTTCCAGATCCCGTGTTTTTCACACACGGACTCCAGAGGACGGCCATTCCCCACCACGAGAACCATTGGACGATGCGCCCTATGTCCAAACGATTCCTCCAACCGGAAGAATCAGACCAAACGGGGCGCAGCTTCCGGCGACTGAAGTGGGATCAACCCAGCCCCACGGTCGCCTACGGCCACCGTGAAATCCACGTGCATCCCTCTGGACGGCGGCGCCTCAGCATTTACGAGGCGATGCTTCTCCAGGGCTTCCCGGACGAGTTCGTTCTGGAAGGAAACCTGTCCGCACAAGTCGAACAGGTCTCCAACGCGGTCCCGCCTCCCCTAGCCCGCTCTCTAGCCACAGCTATCAAGGAGGCACTGCAGGAACTAGGAGAACGTTGAGAAGTATCCCAACGTAGGATCCGTGAAGGTTCCGATGACCAGTCCGCGATCCAGGAAGCGGTTGAACTCCTCGCAGCTGGTCTCCGGCAGTAACGCGCAGCCGTGGCAGGCGGCCAGGTTGCAGGAGTCCGGTCCTTGCCCCTGCTCGCCCGCTTCCATGCAGACGGGGTCGGTGGAGCACCAGCGGGCACCGGAGACGGCGGAGACGAACACCGCTCGTAGATTGTCGGGCCGTGCCATGCGCACGAGGCCACCCATGGTGCCCTCGGAGTCGCCAGCCGCGGTGTAGATGAGGAGTCCCGCCATCTCCCGCTCGGCATTAGTCGAAACGTAGAGGCGTTCACGGAGCGACGCGGAACTGTACCCGCAGGTGAAAACAAGCTCATTGATAAGCAGGTGCCCCAGTGTGTGCAGCAGCACGAAACGGGGGGTGAGCGCACGGCCCTGGCCACCACGCCGAGCGGTGAACTTCCCGTACTGGTCAGTGATCCTCTGGGCCCGCGCTTGAACCTCGCGCCGGCTCTCCCAAGCAGCCAGCTGCGCCGGATCGAGCTCGAGGTAAATCCCCTCGCCCTTCACGACGTAGGCGGGCAGCCAGTCTTGGCTGGACGGCAGCGGTTCCCGCCGCAGGAGGGCCTTGCCCGCACTGAGTTTCAGAACATCGTCGTAGACCCGGGTGAAACCCCTCAGTGCTCTGGTCTCACGGAGCACATCGACCGAGCGCACCCGTTCCAAGTGGGAGCTGAGATCGGTGTGGAGACCGGGATCGGTTGCGGTCAAGTAGTCATCGATCGGGGTCTCTCGAATGAGTTGAAATTCCGGATAGCGCCATTCGTCGTTTCCGGTGAGGAATTCGGCATCGGATTCCTCATCTGATTCGTTCCCTTCGTCCCCACTGCCAACGAGGTCGCGATAACCCGCGATGAGTTCTTCGTCTGGAATTGGACCGAAGAGTTCCGGAGGCACATTCTCGCGAAGCTGGCTACGCAGAATCCCAGCCTCAAGGTCTACGCCGAATATGTTGTGCAGGGTGCGCATCGTGGCACTGACCGCCGGGTGGCGCATCAGGTCGTGCATTTCGGCACTGACAGAACCTTCCTTCCAGGGAAGATAGATAGACGACTCGACCTTTGGAAAGTAGATATTGCCGGCACCGCGTAGAGCACCGCGCATTGGCAGACCGCAGGCTCCTTCGTCTTCGGCAAGCCAGGGGCGGGCACCAGAGCAGAGGTAGGGGTCGTCGGGTGACGACAGATTGTCACTGAAGAACGTATGCTGCTCCTTATTCTTGTCATGTGCTTCAGTGATACGACCGAGGCTCCGCTTCTTGCCACACCGATCGCACACGACTTGCTGGCCTTCGAGGCCATCGCCGCCAATAGACCTAAGGCGCAATGGCCCCTTGCAGGAAGGGTTGGCGGTTCGGTGCACCCACGCATCGAAAGGAAAGTCGTCAAGGTGGCCTGCGGCGCAGATGGTGACGAACGGGACCTGGGACATACGCGGTTTGGAGTTGCCGTGCTCCTTGTTCTCACACCGCACGGCTTCCCGCATAGTGAGCGTCGATCGTTCAAGGCGCTTGCAGTACATACAGAAGTGCCAGCGCGGGAAGCGCAGCGCTGGGACGGTCAGCTTGACATTTCGCTGGTCGTCCCCATGCCCCTGATACCGGTAGTCGGGCGGCAATCTCAACTCGTTGACCCGCAAGCGCGCTTCAAGCCGCCAATCATGCTCCTGGTATTCCTCCATAGCGGGGTCGTCACGGCCTTCAGGCTCATACCAGTGGTCTAACCCGGCAGTGATGACCGACGTCCCGTCGACGAGAACACTCATCGCACCTACCCCAAACGGGGTAACGAGTTGGGCACGCCTCATTGCTCCGGTGTTCATAGCTCCTCCTCCACTTCAGCATCGGCATGGGCATAGGCAAGCGAGATCTCCAGGCGGCACTCGGCATCGACGTTCCGCATGCTCGTTGGCACATCCCAGATCGCGGCTTTGCTGTCGAGGTCGGGCAGCGTCCCCGCGAAGCGCATCAACCCCTGCTTGGGGTCGCCCCAAGGAGCGGGGTTCGCTTCCCAAATCGTGCGCTCCCAGCCATCCCACTGCCGGGCACGTTTGTAAGCCATCCGTTCCATCGCCGGCATTTCGTCAGGATCAGCGATGCGCGCTCGTTCACGGAGCAGTGCGAACGCCTTGTGGTACTCGACTGAGGGGAACGGGTACGGTAACAGGTCTTCTGGCGCGGTCTGCCGGATGTAAGCCACGATGGCCGCATGCAGCGCGCGTCGGAGCACAGGGGTGGCGAATGGCGTCACCGAAGTGGGCTCAACCTGGGCGTAGAGCTGTTGGTGGTAGGTCAGAAACCTCTCGTAGTGGCTCCGATCACGGGGCTTCGCCGCACCGTAGATCGTGATCACCAAACCCGGGCTGATGTCAACGCGACGCCCAACGCGGCCGGACACCTGGATGTACTGCGCCGTGGATTTAGGCTGTCCGACGATGGTCATCAGACCGAGGCGGTCGATGTCGATGCCGACTTCAATGATGTTCGAGGCGAGGCAGATGTCGATGGCGTCTTGGTGGTCCTTCCCAGGGCTGTAGCGGGTTTGAAGTTGTTCGATCGCCTTCGGGATCTCATCAGAGCGACGGCGCGAGGTGAGTTCCATCGGGCGGCTCGGCCACCGGGGGATGACGCCATCGCGCCGCTTCAGCCGGGTTAGGTAGTCGGGCACGTCGGACTGCAAAAGCGACACGGTGTTACCGAGTTCTCGCAGTGAATTGAAGAAATTCAGATTCGTCCAATAACCATCGCGGTTCGCTTCGGGCACTTTGGCGGCTGCCTGCAAGGTTGCTGCCGCGACACGGGTCTGCACTGTCTGCGTGGAGCCGAAGGAGGCGCTCATGACTCCGATGTACCGTCGACCGGGCCCACGCGATCCGTCCTCCAACAGCACGGGTTGAGCGAAGAAGGACTGCCCCTCCTCCAGTCCGTGCGGTGGGAACAGCGCGACATCAGTACGGCCGAATAACCCTTTGATCTGGTCCTCGTACCGCCGAATGGTGGCAGTGGACGCGATGATCTTCGGCGGGACCGCTTCCCCGTTCCGGCGGTCGGTGCACAGCTCGTCGATGACGGCCTCATACAGGCCGGCCATCGAGCCGAGTGGCCCGGAGATGAGGTGCAGTTCGTCTTGGATGATCAGATTGGGCGGTGAGGAAACACGCTCACCCTGATCGTTGAAACCGAATAGGCTCCGGGCCTCAGGGCGCCAAGCCATCATGGCGAACTTATCGACGGTGCCGATCACGATCGAGGGACGCACCTCGTAGATATCCTCATCCACCACGTGCACTGGCAGGCCTGAACGCCGAGAGTAGCGGCACTCACGATCGACGCAACGCAGCACGACCCGTTTGCCGCCGTCAGCCATGGCGTAGCCGACGACGTCTTGCCCTCTTCCACGATGTTTGCCCCTGGGTTTGGGCCCCATCTCAGCCCCGCACCAGGGACAACGCAGTAACAGGAAGCGGTTCTCTTGTTGAACGTTGCTTTGGAGTCTCTCGAGCCCCTTGACGGCCTGCTTCCATGTGTTCGGAGTTGATGAGCCACCAAGCCAGATCCCTATGCTGAAAGGCTCGCTTCCCAGCGCATTAGAATGACGGTCGCGGATATCTTCCAGCACGCAGACGAGCGAGGCGGCCCGTAGGAACTGCTGGGCGGTGAGGAGTCTCAGCGTGTAGCGCATCAGGGTATCAGTACCCGTGTCGCCGGGATCGCGCAGGCGGCGGGCGAGTAGGCTGATCGCGCAAGCCCCGAGGTACGCCTCGGTCTTACCGCCACCAGTTGGGAAGAAGATGAGGTCCACCAGGGAGCGGTTTGGGTGGGAGGGGGTGACCAATTCGGGCAGACTGGCGAGGATGAACGCGATCTGGAATGGCCGCCACATTCCCTTGCCCTGCTGAATGCGCGGCTCCGGATGGGTGCCTTTGAGGCGAGGCCCGCCGCCCTTGCGAGGTTCGGCTTCGCGCAGTGGGAAGGCGGAGCGGACCTGTTGGTACAGCATGGCCTTGTTGGCCCATCGGAACGCCCGCCCGGCCGTCTGATCCGAGCAGACCAGGTCCCATCCCGTCTCCATTCGTTCGAGAGCGGTTTCCGCTGCCCTCATATGTCGATTAGCAGCTTGGCGGAAGCGCTCAGGCAGATCACTGATTTCCGCTTTGCGCGCGGCGATCCACTCCGAGTACAGGCGCAGCACGGTCGCGACCTGTTCACGCCCTTGAGGAGTCCCGTCGGCAAGTTCTTCCATGCTGACCGTGACCGCTTGGCGCCGTCCTTCGTGATCGAGGAGATAGTTTCCCTTGTCGTCGGTCAAGTAGATGTTCGGGGTCAAACTGACGACCTCGTAAGCCGGCAAGGCGACGGCACGCACCTGGCATACTGCTTCCCCTGGGCCCTCGTCCCATTCGGCGGCGCAGCCGTGCCCGATGGCGTAGGTGCGTTTGTTGCGGTAGAGCAGGTCGATCGACTGCTCCTCTTCGTCGCGTCCGGAACGCGCGACCTCCGGGTAGGGTTCGATAGTCAGACCGTCCACGGCGGTGACGGTGAACCCCATCTGGAACAGGGCACTGTCCGCCCCCTTACGCGTTGTTTGATTCACTGCCACTACCGTCACCAGTCGAAGTTCTGAGTCTTCGACTCCGGGTACTGGGCGAGTGAACACCTGAGTCGTCGGCGAGATCACTGGCTGCGCGCCTTCGGGTGCAGTATTGACGGTCGTCAACTGGTTGGTCTGCGAGAGGAGGACGTCTCCGGGGACCGATCCGTTGAGCGTGAAGGGGCGGCGGCACCACCAGTCAACTGGCCCCGATCGCCCCGGGACGTGGACCGCGATCTTCTCGTAGTGGGCACCGGTAACCCTGATGGCGAGGGAACCACTGGTTGGAGTGCGGCATTGAAAGGAAACCGCCATCGCGGACGGTTTGAAGCTGTTGGCGTCGGTCAGGTCGAAATCGTCTGCGTCAGCCGCGTCATGTCGCAGCGCCCCCTGGATCTCGATGGGCGGCCCATCAGGGGAATCCTCATGATGGGCGAGACCAGGAACTCCCGTGAGATCGATGTCCTTGATCCCTGCCCCTCGCCCACTGGCCACAACACCGCTATGAAGCACACCGATGCCATAACGGGAAAGCGGCGATCCCGTGTTCAGGATCTCCTGCATTGTCGCACTGTCGTAGAACTGTCCGCGGCTCTCCTCAACTGTCTTGAATCGGATAGAGCCGCTCGAGCAGTCAACTGGTTTCCCTGCTGGATGATCCGAATCAATGGGGCCGAATAGTTCGCGCCGGAGTTCGGCTTCTACAATGTCTCGGGCTTCGAGTCCACTCATGTTCTACCTCCTACTGTGCGGCAGCCCGTGCTACCGGATTCGGTGAATGTAAGAAACTGCTCGCGGAACGGACGAATCCGTAGCGAGTCAACGAAACGAAGGCGCTTGACGTTACGGTCTCGACAAGGCCGGTAACCCCGCGCTACGGCGCCTCGAGCCCCATCTACGGCGGCGTGGACTATAACTTCGCCCAGCGGATCGCTGGTCGACCAGTTGGAAGGAGTCATTCGAGCCACCGACCTCCCGAGTCGACGAACGGCACTCGCGCATCATGTCGGGAGATGATTTGCTTGAAAGGCGAAACAGCCAAGACCTTGGTCGCGAGAATGCCCCGGAACCCTTCAGTGCGGGCATCTAAGACGATGTGCCCGACACGCTCCAGCTCAGCGAGGTCGGCAGATGACACTATTTCCTCGAGTTGCTTCCGATATTGTGCAATCTTATGGTAGAGCTTACTACGGAGTTCAGAAGCGTGGTCCAAGGTCGGATGGACCGCGATGTCCAGCCATCTGAGAAGTATTTCGAAATCTTGTTTACGCTTCGGTCGGACCAAGATTGGATCGATCCACGCCCGCACCTGGTCGACAGCCTGAACACCCGCATTGCGCAGATCCCTTTCGACACAATGGTGGCCATGGTGTCGTAGCCGCAGGGCTAAGAGACGCTTCCATTGCTCTTGCGTGGCCGTAATTTCTGCTTCCTTCGGCCCCAGGCCATCGAGCGCCGCTCGGTACAACGCGCTCCGCTCAGTGGCGCCCTGCCGGAGGAGGAGGTAGGTCCCCACCCGGACTGCTGGCACTTTTGTGTACGTGACACGTTCACCGCAGGGCTGGCTTGGGTCGAGGGAGCGAATGTGACTGCCGTCGTCGAGCCACATCGCATAGCCACCACTCAGGTACAGCTTACGCGCCGTCACTTCGTCATTCTTCGGTTCACGACCACCACTTGGACGCTCACCCCAGATGGGTTGTGGCAGATATTCAGTCTCGCCAGCACTTTCGTTCGAGGACTCGCCTTCGACACCTTCACCACCGAACACACGCGCCTCCACTAGGATAGCCCCTTCTGCGTATGCGGCAATCCTCGAACGCGGAATGTCGCGATTCCTGAACCACTCCGGTATTAAGAAACTCACATCGTCCGTTATGGGAGCCGTCACCAGCGATGCGGGGAAGAAGACCGGGGGGCCGATAACGTACATCCACTCACGCCCGGGTCGTGCGCGCACCGCCTCGCTAGCAGTGACGACAAGGAGACCGTCAATGTCAAGCCACGATATCAGTCCGTCTGCCGCTATTCTACTCGCGGCAACGATAATGCAATTGCCGACGCCAACCTCGTTGAACAGAGTCATAAGTTCAGAGCCGATCCCTGAGTCAGTTCGAGCGATTCCGCTCGCGCAATCGACTAGTTCGTCGAGCAAATCTTGGTTCCGAATCGCCCCCTTCAGCCTCCGGGCTTGCTCGGAGATCGCTTCAACGAGTTCGTGAAGGCCTGGGTTGAGGCTGACCGGTTGAGCTTGAGTGATCCGCCGCCACCGCAACGCCTTCGCTGGGCAGACAATGTCGTCGAGGAAGGAACCGTCCTCGCTCTTCGCCAGTGCGATGAGTCGGCGGACGGCCGCGTCGAAACGCGCACCGGCGGGATCTTCAACGGCATTAATCTCAATGCCGCCTTTCTGATACCGAGCAATCCTATCGGCGGCCTCATAGAAGCGATTCAGTGCGTCAATGCGGTTCATAGCGCCACCGTGAATCCCAATGCTTCGACTCCCCCTGGCGGTGTCCATCCCAGATCCTTCGAGAGCGACAAGGGCTCGCCACGGGTGTTCCTCAGTTGGAGTACGACTTCTTCGGTCGCTTCGTCCGCCCGGGAGCGGTCCAGGACGCAGATCACAACCGGAGCTTCAATGTCCGGCAGCCACTTGATCGCTCCGTTGCCGTCCAGGATGACAGCCTTCAGGGCCGCTAGGAGCGGAAGACGGTCGGGGAGACTCATCGCGGACAGGATGCGCGTGCACCAGGTTGCCGCCTTCGGTGTCCTGGGCAGCAGCACCGACCCGATAGAGCTGCGCTCCAGATCTTCGTCATCCTCTTTTGTCAAACATGCGCTGGAGTCTTCCTTCAACCACTCCGCGGTGCCGACGATCGCCAGGTCAGCCGCAGGACGCGCTAACCACGCATCCCATACTGAGTCCAGACCAGCCATACGCGCCATACTTCCCGGCTCTGGACGGTCCTGACTGCATGTACCGCGGTTCGGCTCCCAGTCCTCGATTTCACTCAGCGCTTGGACCTTATCAACAGTCCATTCCCTTCCAGCAAACCTCGCCCTGGGCGGCTCCACACTTTCGTCAAGGGAAAGAAAGGCCCCAGCTAACACCTTGCGCTTGTTGACGGCTCGCACCCATTTGCCTCGTTCAAGCTTCCGCAGAGTATCCAAAGGGGTGGGCAGTTCTGGCTTCTCACTTGCGAGCACCCAGCCACAGCCAATCAGAACGGCCGCAAAATCCCGTCTCGGAACGGAAACCGCGATGACCAGCTGACGACCACCGTTCTTCCTGTGGTGCCGCGCCGCCCGGCACCCCAACGCAACCATCGGCCCGATCCAATCTGCGGGCCCGCCAGGTTCGTCATCGCTCTGCGAGAGTACGAGACGGAACTTTGCACTTGCAGAAGACATAACTGCGGGCACTTTCACTCAATCCCAGCTCTGCCCGTCAGCACCGAACCGGCACAGAGCATGGGCATCCGCCAAGCGTCGGCAACTCGCCGTAGCATGCCAGTTGATGTCCGCTCGCAGGGCAACCGCCATTTCTCACTCCTCAGTGCCTCACACACGGCCACGACCGCGATGTCGTCTATAGGTGTTGAGTATATCACTCACCCATCTTCCAGGCCACGAGCGCCGTACCCAAGCTCCAGCTCCCATTGGGCAGACGAACTAGTGACCGAGGCCATGCTGATGTCCCGCCCCCAAAGACTTTCCAATACAGAAAGTCCCGTATATGCTTTCCGTTATGGAAACACACTTCGAGGGCGGCCGGGACGAGGCCGCAGGAATGCTCACCGCACTGTCCGCGGACCGTCACAGGCTCGCCCAACAGGTCGCCGTGCCATGGGCGCTGATGGCGGCGTTCGGCGCACTGGGCGCCTGGTGGGTCGGCTCGGCCGCTTCCGCCGCGCCCGGAGCGCACTACGAACCGCCGACGTCGGGCTGGATGGCGCTCCTCGGCGCACTGGTCGTCGTCCACCTGGTGCAGCGCGAGACGGGGATCCGCTTCCGGTCGCTCGGTGCGCGCGCGAATTGGATGGTCGCAGCGATCGTGGTGGCGTGCCTCGCGCTGTTCAGCGTCTCGCTGAGCCTCGTGTCGCTCCAGCTCCCGTGGGCCGTCGTCGCGACCAGCCTCGTAGCGTTCGCCATCACGACCTGCCTGTCCGGCCTCGCCCTGCGCAGCGCCGTGGAGAGAGCGGGTCGTGACTGAGGCGCGCTTCGACGAGCTCGTCCACGCGCCGCTGCGCCTGCGCATCTGCGGACTGCTGCGCCACGTCGCCGGTCTCAGCTTCGCGCGCCTGCGCGATTCCCTCGGGGTCTCGGACGCCACCTTGTCCAAGCACGTCAAAGCACTCGCTGGCGCCGGCTACCTCGAATCGCGCAAGAGCGCGTCCCCGACGCGCGACGACTCACGGCGCGTCATGTGGCTCTCGCTGACCGAGGAAGGGCGGAGGGCCTTCGACGGCCACGTGCGCGCCCTCGAGGAGATCGTCGGTGCCGCACCGTGACCCAGCCCCCTGCCGGGGCGGGGCCGACGGACAAGCCGTTATCCGCACGCCGTCACGAACACGCCGCAAGGGCCGGCGCCCCCAGCACGGATGGTCAACGCGGGCGCTTGTCCGCGGTCCGTGAGCGCGAGAACCTGGTCCCGAGCCACAGGCACCCGCCGCACAGGACGAGCCCGACCGCTGCGGGGAGGAGGACCTTGGCCCCGGCCTCGCCCGCGAAGACCACGCTCCACAGGGACTTCGCAACGGCGATCAACGCCAGCACCGCCACGCCGAGCCAGACGTTCCTGCGCCACAGGGCTGCGGCCAACGCGGCCAGCGAAAGGGGGACGAGCAGCGTGAGGAGGACTTTCCCCGGCGTCCAGTCCCCCTGCAGGTACTGCTGCTCGAACTGCAGGAACTGCTGCACTTGTGGGCTCGCCTCCGTTGGCGGGGCGAACCACCCCATACTCGTGAGGAGCAACAAGACCGTCGCCATCACCCCCGCCCAGCTGCGTTTGTAGGAGAACCAGCAGAAGGGCACCAGGAACAGCGGTCGGATGTACCAGCTGAGTTGATTATGGTGCCGCTGCCACAACCAGTCCCAGAACTCCGGCACGGTGAACGCCGCGACGATGAACACGATGATCAACGCGGCGAACACAACGGCGAGGGCCTTATCGCACTTCCTCAGCACTGCAAGCATCCCCACAGGTTAGCACCCCCACCGGGTGGCGGCGCGCCCTACGATCCGGCCCCCTGCCCCGGACATGCGGAAACTCCCCCGGCGCGCCGGGGGAGTCCTATCGGTATTCACTTCGAAGCGGGGCCCGAAAGGCCCTGGTGGTGGAGCTAGGGGGATTCGAACCCCCGACCTTCTCATTGCGAACGAGACGC
>ERZ773043.1929-NODE-1929-length-11352-cov-10.737010_pt1 | contig 11352 bp, 9 predicted proteins | sample MGYA00580636_ERZ773043 | MGnify/ENA primary metagenome ERZ773043 (study PRJEB29015, sample SAMEA2737992) | human oral metagenome | biome: human oral; feature: human-associated habitat; material: dental | place: China | collected 2065 ... | reverse complement strand
TGAACGCCGTGCCGGGACTGGATTTTCAGTAAAACAATATTGGGCTGATGTGTGATGCATCGGCTCTTTTTATTTGTCCATAAGTCCTCATGACAAAGGGCAAGGTCTTTTCGTTGCATATATGAATCCCGTTCGTTATAATAAAAATGTCAACGGTCGAAAGGAGGCGGACAGATGGAGCTGACGGCACGTATGCGGGCGATTCTGTCCGCTCTCCTCGCAGCAGACGGATATGTACCCGCCGAGCGCATCGCCTCCGAAGTCGGGGTCAGTGCACGTACCATTACGCGTGAGATGCATGGGCTCGAAATGGCACTGATGCCGTACGGCATCGCACTTCTCAGACGCACGGGCGCGGGCTTTATGCTTGCGGGCACGGCAAAGGCTCTTGCCGACCTGCGCAAACGCATGACAGAGGATACGGACACACAGAGGGAACTTTCACCTGAACAGCGTCGCTCTGTTCTTGTGAGCCGGCTCCTTATGGCGGACGAGCCGCTCAAACTCTTCACACTTGCGCGGCTTCTGAATGTGACGGACAGCACCGTCAGTCACGACCTCGATCGACTTCAGCCATTTCTGGCGGAGCAGGGAATCACGCTCGTGCGCCGTCCCGGTCTCGGAGTTTATGTCGAGGGGGCAGAGCGGGACATCCGCAGTGCACTTGTCCGCATCATCCATGACCGCATGGATGAAGTGGAGCTGCTCGCGCTCGTCGCCGACGACGGTGCGGAGGGGGCGGCATTCGCGGCGGACCGGGCTCTGCTCGGTCTCGTTGACGGGGCACGGGTACGGACGATTGACGATATCGTTGCCGAGGAGACGCAGGGGCGGGATATCCCCGATGCCGCGCGTGTCGGACTTGTCGTTCATCTCGCACTTGCCGTGCAGCGCATGCAGCAGGGCGATGCGATTGCGATGAATGCAGAGGCACTCGGGCGGCTGTGTCAAACGGAGGAGTTCCACGCGGCACAGACGATTGCAGATCGTTTGGAAGGGGCATTTTCTCTTACGGTACCCGAGACGGAGGTCGGTTATATCACGATGCATCTTCTCGGTGCTCGCTCCGTTCCACTGCCGCTTGGCGCGGGACGTGTGGATAACTTTCGCCTTGTTCAGATTGCGCAGTCCATCATACGTCGTGCGGCGGAGAAGAGCGGTGCGCCGCTCCTGCGGAATCGCAGCCTGCTCACGGGGCTGGTTCAGCATCTTGCGCCGGCTCTGCATCGGCTGAAGCTCCACATGGACATCCGGAACCCGCTGCTCGCACAGATGGAGGAGGAACATCCGGAGCTGATGGAACTTGCGCGTTACGCTGCAGTTATGATGGAGGAGGAGGCAGGGGTACCGCTTCCCACCGACGAAATCGCCTACATCGCGATGCATCTTGGCGCGGCGCTGACGGAGGCGGGCGGGGATCGTCCTGTCGTGCGCGTGCTCGTCGCCTGTCCGACGGGGCTCGGAACGAGCCGTCTGCTCGCGAGCCGCATCCGACGCTCGTACGAGCACATCCGTGTGGTCGGGGAGCTTTCCTCCCTCGCACTCACCGAGCGGGAGATTCAGCGGCGGGAGGCGGATTTTGTGGTATCGACCGTACCCCTGCCGCGGCTCTCCGTTCCCGTCGTCGTTGCGAGCGTGTTCCTGACTGCGGCCGACCGTGCGCAGATCGACGCTGTGCTCGCTGCCTGTACGCCGCATCATGTTTCGGTACAAATGGAAAAGCCGCTCTTCACGGCGGCGATGGCAGAGCTTCACCGACTGAGCGGCGCGGTTCACGCCGTGCTCGTAGGCCTAGTCCTGCGGGAGTGGGATGGAGCGCAGTCGGTGGAGGATTTGGCGTACAGTGCCGCACAGCTTCTCCTCTCGGAGAAGTCGGCTGTGGAAGAGCTTGCAGCTGCAATCCTGCGGCGAGAGCAGATCGCTCCGACCTTTGTCGCACCGCACGTCATTCTCCTTCATGCGCGGATCACGCATACGGGAGAGCCGCATTTTGGTGTTCTGCGCCTTGCGGAGCCGCTTTCCTGCGGGGAGGAGACGATCCGCATGGCACTTGTTATGTGTGCGCCCAAGGAGGGCGATGCGGGCGCAAACGTCCTCGGACGGATTGCCTCGCAGATCGCGGAGCGTCCAGCATTCATGGACATTCTCGCGCAGGGAAGTACGGAGGAGATCCGCCGTGAGTTGGAATATGTTTTGGAAGAGTACGTTCGCGAATGCCTCGAACAGCTCTTGTAGATAAATTATGTTTTTGAAGGGGGATTATGATGAGTAAACAAGGTGGAGGTGCACAGGAGGCCATGCAGAAGTTTGGCCGCTTCCTGTCCGGAATGGTGATGCCGAACATCGGCGCATTTATCGCATGGGGCTTTTTGACGGCGCTCTTTATCCCGACGGGGTGGATGCCGAACGAGTACCTCGCGCAGGTCGGTGGTCCGATGAGCAAGTGGCTGATTCCTCTGCTCATCGGCTACAGCGGCGGCGCGGCAATCTACGGGCATCGCGGCGGTGTCATGGCAGCAATTGCCACATCGGGCATCATCGCGGGTTCGGACATTCCGATGTTCCTCGGCGCGATGATTATGGGGCCTCTGGGCGGCTGCGTCATCAAGAAATTTGATGATGCCATCCGCGACAGCATTCCGGGCGGCTTTGAGATGCTGGTCAACAACTTCTCGCTCGGCATTCTCGGCGGCATCCTTGCGATGATTGCCTACGCCGTCGTCGGCCCCGTGGTCGGCGGTGCGAACGACATCCTGCGCAGCGGCGTGGAGGGAATCGTTGCGATGGGGCTTCTGCCGCTCGCATCCATCATCATCGAGCCGGCAAAGGTGCTCTTCCTCAACAACGCGCTCAACCACGGCGTGCTCAGTCCGCTCGGCATCCAGCAGGCGCAGGAATACGGCAAGTCCATGTTCTTCCTGCTTGAAGCAAACCCGGGCCCCGGTTTCGGCATTCTGCTTGCCTACTGGCTCTTTGGCAAGGGCATGGCAAAGTCGTCCTCGCCCGGCGCAATGATCATTCACGTCCTCGGCGGTATCCACGAAATCTACTTCCCGTACATCCTGATGAAGCCTGTTCTCATCGTTGCGGCGATTGCGGGCGGTATGTCCGGCGTGTTTACGCTCGGACTCCTCGGCGGCGGTCTGATTGCACCGTCCTCCCCGGGCTCGATCTTCGCGATCATCGCCATGACGCCGAATGGCTCGGCACTCTTTGCAAACCTCTCGGCGTTCGCCGTTGCAACGGCGGTTTCCTGCGCGGTTGCCTCTGTCTTTATCAAGATGTCGAAGGATGTCGAGGAGGATTCTCTTGAGTCGGCACGCGAGAGCATGGCGGACATGAAGAACCGCGGCAAGGATCTCCCCGCAGAGAAGAAGGTTGCGGGCAAGGATCTGAAGGTCATTGTCTACGCCTGCGACGCGGGCATGGGCTCGTCCGCGCTCGGCGCGGCGGCACTCCGCAAAAAGCTCAAGAAGGACGGATATACGGACATCTCCGTCACGAACTGCGCTATCGGCGCAATCCCGAGCGAGGCACAGCTTGTCATCTCACATGAAAAGCTCGCGGAGCGTGCGCTTGCGGACTCGCCGCAGGCAGAGCACATCTGGGTGCGCGACTTTACGCAGAACAATGTCTATGAGATTGTCGCCGAGCGTTTGAAGGAAGCTCATGTTGCGGCAGGTACACCGGCATCCGACGCAGAGGCAGAGGCGACCGATACGGTCAGCGCGGGTGTCCTACTGAAAGAAAACGTCAAGGTCGGACTTCCCACCGTCAGCCGCGAGGACGCAATCACGGCGGCGGGCAAGATGCTCGTGGCAAGCGGCTACGTCGATGAGGGCTATGTGCAGGGGATGCTCAACCGTGAAAAAGATCTCTCGACCTACATTGGCAAGGGCATCGCAATCCCGCACGGCGAGAATGCGGTCAAGGACACGATCAAGAAGACGGGCATCGTCGTCTGTCAGTATCCCGAGGGTGTGAAGTTCGGCGATGAAACGGCACATCTCGTCATCGGCATCGCGGGTGTCGGCAACGACCACCTTGCCATCCTCGCGAACATTGCGACGATGGTCGGCGACTACACGGATGAGCAGCTCGCAGAGCTCTTCAAGACGAAGAGTGCCGAGGAGCTTTACGAAGTCTTTACAAAGGCAGATTGAGAAAATATACAGACGTGCATGCTCCACGCAAACACTTAGTTGCGTAAGCGTTCGTGCGCTTGTACGCTCAAATACCGTCGGACTTCTTAAACGCGCTGCGCTTGAACGAAAGAAATCCGACGGGGCGTACCGCACACTTTTCCCGCTTACTCCACTAGGGTTTGCTTAGGAGCATCGCAGTCTCCATTTTCCCGTGACATTTATCATAAATCTGGAAAGCTGAAAGGAGATTTCGATGAAACAGGCAATCCATTTCGGCGGCGGCAACATCGGCCGCGGCTTTATCGGGGAACTGCTCGTGCGTTCGGGTTATGAGGTCACATTTGTCGATGTTGCCGAGGCACTGGTCGACGAGATCAACGCACGCCGCTCCTATGACATCGAGGTGGTCGGGAGCGTTCCGAAGACCATTCATGTCGAGCACGTCAAGGCGATCAACAGCAATGCGAACCTCGAGGAACTGCTGGATGCGTTCGTCACGGCGGATATCGTGACCACCGCCATCGGTCCGAACATCCTGAAGTTCATTGCGCCGAACATCGCAAAGGGACTTGCGCGCCGCGTCGAGAAGAATGAGGCACCGCTCAACATCATCGCGTGCGAGAACATGGTGGGCGGCTCGACCGTCCTCAAGAACTTTGTCTACGAACATCTGGATGATACAGTCAAGGACAAGGTCACGCACTGCATCGGTTTCCCCGACGCTGCCGTCGATCGCATCGTGCCGATTCAGCATAACGAGGATCCCTTGCTCGTGAAGGTCGAGCCGTTCTGCGAATGGGATGTTGACCGCACGGGCGTGGTCGGCGCAGAGCCGCAGATTGAGGGGCTGACATGGGTGGACAACCTCGAAGCCTACATCGAGCGCAAGCTCTTCTCCGTCAACACGGGGCACGCCTCGATTGCCTACATGGCATATCTGAAAGGAATTGAGGACATCGCATCGGCGATGCAGGACGAGGAGATCGTTTCCTTCGTCCGTCGCGTCTGGGCGGAGACGAGCGAACTGCTCATCGAGAAGTACGGCTTTGACCGTGAGAAGCACGCGGCATACATCCGCACGGCAGAGGAACGGTTCAAGAATCCGCACCTCTCCGACGCTGTGACACGCGTCGCACGCGGGCCGAAACGCAAGCTTGGCGCAAAGGATCGCCTCGTCTCTCCGGCGGCGCAGCTCATGGAGCGTGGCAGAAAGCCTGAGGCGCTGGCAACCGTCATCGCCGCCGCCCTCCATTTCGACTATGCGGACGATCCCGAGGCGGTCGAGGTACAGAACTACATCAAGGAGAACGGCATTGAGAAGGCAATTACGCACTTCACCGAGATCTCCGCAGGGACAGAGCTCTTCAAGCTCATTCTTGAGAAGAATGCAGCGCTGAAGAAGTAAACTGCATTAGTGGCACAAAAAGAATCGCGGTACAACTTTGTGCCGCGATTCTTTTTGCTTGACCATAGGGAAGTGTATGGCGTATGATGATGGCAATAGGAGGGAAACATATGAACTGCCGCAAACTTGGAAATCTTACCGTTTCGTCGATCGGGCTTGGCTGCATGGGGATGAGCCAGAGCTATGGCGCACCCGCCGATAAAAAAGAGATGCGCGAGCTGATTGCCGCCGCTGTGGATATGGGGATTACGTTCTTTGACACGGCGGAGGTATACGGCACGCCCGACGATCCGCATGATAATGAGAAACTTGTCGGAGCGGCGCTTGCGCCCTATCGGGATAAAATTGTTCTTGCGACAAAGTTCGGCATTCATTTCGATATGAGCCTGCTGAAAGAGGGCAAAAGCCCCATCGTCCCAGACGCGCGTCCCGAAGTGATCCGTGCGTCTGTGGATGCGTCACTGCAGCGGCTTGGCACGGACTATATCGATCTCTACTATCAGCACCGCGTTGACCCGCAGATTCCGGTCGAGGAGGTCGCAGGTGTAATGGGCGATCTTATAAAGGAAGGAAAGATTCGCCACTGGGGCATCTCCGAGGCGATGGAGGAGGACATCCGCCGTGCACATGCTGTCTGTCCACTCACGGCAGTGCAGAACCGTTACTCGATGATGGCGCGTGCGTATGAGACGCTCTTTCCTGTGCTTGAGGAACGGAACATCGGCTTTGTTGCATTCTCGCCGTTTGCAAACGGCGTGCTTACGGGCGCATACAACAAATCCTCGATATTCGAGGCGGGGGATATGCGTGCGCGTATGCCGCAGTTTACTGCGGCGGCAATGGAGGAGAACGGTCAGCTCCTCGCGCTCCTCCGTGGCCTCGCGGAGGCGAAGGGCGCGACGTGCGGACAGATCGCACTCGCATGGATGCTCTGCAAGAAACCGTACATTGTGCCGATTCCGGGGACACGTAAGCGCGAACGCCTTGCAGAGAATGCGGGGGCGGCTGAGGTGAGGCTCACGGCGGAAGAGATTGCCGCCATTGATGCGAACCTCGCTGTGCTGCCGATGTCGGAGGTCTTTGGAGCAGTGCGCCCAAAAGAGAGATAAACACCACTTTTTATTCAATAGAGTTACGAGTATCTGATAAGTTTTATATATCAAAAATGTGTAAGGAAGAGCGATCAAAAATCCATGTGGACAAATGATCGCTCTTTTTGTATGGCAGCAATCAAAAGAAATGAAGTGTATTCATCTTTGTAATAGTCTACAGCTATAGAAAAGGTTAATATAAAATATGTATTTCATTTTTCTTTCATACCCGTGGTAAAATAAACAAAAGTTATGAAAGGAATAGCTCATGGTTGAAATTCGCTTGAACGATGTCAGTCAAAGATTTGAAGGGCGTGAAGTCCTGCATCAACTGACACATTCCTTTCATGGCGGCAGTGTGACAGCCATTGCTGGGGCGAATGGCAGCGGAAAATCGACGCTTCTGCGTCTTGCGGCACGGCTTATGCTTCCAACATCCGGGACGATTGATACGCTTCTGGATGGTACACCTGTCAATGGAGCGGATTACCGTAGACTGCTTGCAATGGCGACGCCGGAGATGGAACTGTATACGCGCCTGACGGTGCGTGAGAATCTCACATTCTTACTAGCTGCACGCGGTATTGGGTGTGAGGATGGGGCTTTGCAGGAGCTTCTCATGCGTGTCGGACTGCCCGCAGAGGTTCTGCCCCGTATGACAGGGCAGCTCTCGACAGGGATGCGTCAGCGCGTACGGCTCGCCGTCGTCCTCGGTACGGATGCCGAGGTATGGCTGCTCGATGAACCGGGGCTTGCTCTCGATGAACAGGGGCGCGCTCTGCTCCTCAATGAGGCTCGTGCAGCGGCAAAGAGGGGGCGGCTCATCCTGTGGGCGACGAATGAACCCGAGGAAAGGAAGGCGGCGGATGCGTGCTTCGATCTTACGAGCGGCTCTGAATGTCGCCCGTAAAGAACTCCTCGACGGCATTCGCCTCCGCGCCGGCTATGTGACGATGGGGATGTTCGCGCTGACGGTGATCGCCTTTCTGAGTATGTCGCTCGCGTGGGGGACGATGGATGTCCGCCTTGCGTCGGCACTCCTCTGGATTGTGATTTTCTTTGCGGCGACGCTGCAGGGAGAGCGGCTCTTTGCGGAGGAGGCTGCGGCGGGCACGCTGCTCTTTTTGTGGATCTACGTTCCGGCACAGGCGGTTCTCTTCGGCAAGATGGCGGCACATTTCATTACGCTTGTCGTGCTTGCCGCACTCGTTTTTCCTCTTGTTGTCATTTTGATGGATGCGCCGCTTGTCCTTAATCTCACTTTTCTTGCCACATTGGTGTTAGGATTGTGGGGCATGGCGGCAGCAGATACGCTGCTTGCGGCGGTCGCCGCAAATGCGAGCGTGCGCGGGGGGCTTGTTCCCGTCCTGCTGCTTCCGTCCATGCTGCCGATTCTTCTGCCCGCGATTTCGCTCTCGGCAGGCGGGGGAGAGCCGGCGCTTCTTGGCGGGATGCTGATCTATGATATGGCGCTCACGGTGGGCGCATCGATGCTGTTTGATTCTCTCTGGATTGAGAGTTAGAGATGGGGGTCTCATGCTTGCCGGGGTGATTGCCGCTCTGACAGTGGCTGTGCTCTACGCCGTGTTCTTCGTCGTCCCCCCTGCTGAGGGGCTGGGTGACTACGTCCGCATTGCATTCTTCCACATCCCATGTGCATGGGTCTCGGTCATTGCGTTCTTCTGCGCAGCCTACTGGGGCGCACGCTATTTGAAAACACGCAATCTTCGCTATGATACAAAAAGTGCGCGGTCTGCTGTGCTCGGATTGGTTTTCACGCTTCTCGCTACGGGGAGTGGGGCGATCTTCTCGAAGCTTACATGGGGCGCGTATTGGAACTGGGATCCGCGGCAGACGACAATTTTTGTTCTGCTCCTCATCTACGGGGCATACGCCACACTTCGTATGACGATGCAGGACGAGCGTGCACGAGCCTCCTCGTCGGCGGTCTACGCACTCTTTTCCTTTATCGCGGTTCCGTTCCTTGTCTTTATCCTGCCGCGCATGTTCTTCTCGCTGCATCCGTCACCCGTTCTCAACGGCGCCGGGCGGCTCGATATGGATGCGGTAATGCTTGGAACGCTTGCGCTGTCGCTGCTTGATGTGACACTTATGTATGTTTGGCTGATGAAACGGGGGGATCGTCATGCGTAAATACTTCTTTGTTGTACTGATTCTTGGATTTATCGGATATGCGGGGTATTTCTTTGCGGACTCCGTGACCCCCTATGTCGGCATTGCAGAGGCACGTACCTCCGAGCGGAATGTGCAGGTCAAGGGGCTGCCGGATGACACTGTCGAGCCGCACATGGAGAACAATATGTTCGTGTTCTCCATCTCCGATGAGGAGACGGGCGAGACGATGCTCGTCCGATACAAGGGGGTAAAGCCCGATAACTTCGATGAAGCGTACCACGTTGTCGCGATTGGAAAATATACGGGCGATGCATTCGCAGCGGACAAGCTGCTCATCAAATGCCCGTCGAAATATGAGGCGGAAAAAGGAAAGGTTCGTGTATGATCGGAACGTTATTCTTGGGTGCGGTTCTGTTCTTTGCCCTTGCTGCAGTGTTCTGTGAGACGCAGGGAAAAACGACCGAAGGACGGATCTGTGCGGCTCTGGCGGGCCTTGCCTCGCTCAGTGCAGCGGCGTTCCTCTTCGTCATTATCCTGAACGATGATTTCAGCTACACCTACGTTATCAGTTACTCCTCCATCAGTTTGCCGCTGCTCTATAAGCTCTCCGCATTCTGGGCGGGGCAGCAGGGCTCGTTTCTCCTCTGGCTCGTGATTCACGCCGTTGTCGGTGTTCTGATTGCCCGTGAGGGACGGATGACAGCGACGGGGCGCACGATCTACCACGCACTCACCGCGATGCTCGTTCTCCTCGTCCTCTTTAAGAGCCCATTTGCTCCTGCAGAGACTGTTGCCATGGACGGGCACGGAATGAATCCGCTGCTGCAGGATCCGTGGATGGCGGTGCATCCGCCGATCATCTTTGTGGGCTACGCGCTGCTCGCCGTCCCGTTTGTCTACTCTCTTGAGAGCATGATAAAGGCACCGATGGACGAGGGATTCCTCGCTCCGATGCGCCGCTGGACACTCATCGCGTGGGCATTCCTCGGTGCGGGCATCTTCATCGGCGGTTACTGGGCGTATAAGGTGCTCGGGTGGGGCGGCTACTGGGGCTGGGATCCCGTGGAGAACTCCTCGCTTGTCCCGTGGCTGCTCGCCTGTGTTCTGCTTCATCTGATCTCTGTTGCGCGTGGGCGGCGCGGGGCATTCTACCTCGTTCATCTCGCGGCGACCTTCTCCTACGCATTTGTCCTTTACGGGACATTTCTCACGCGCAGCGGCATTCTTGGCGATTTCTCCGTGCACTCCTTTGCGGGCTCGGACATCGGTCTCTACATTGCCCTTGCCAATGCGGCTGTTCTGCTCTTCGGGCTTGGCGTTCTGATCGTTCGGATTGAACGTCTGCCGAAGGGGGCGGTCTACGAGCAGCACCGCAGCCGAGACTTCCTCGTGCTGCTCGGGATGCTTCTCATCGTATTCATCGTCGCTATCGTATTCTTCGGAATGTCCATGCCGCTCATCTCCGGGCTGCTCGGAGAGAGTGCGGCGGTCGATACGAGTTACTATGTGCGTACCTCGCTGCCGATTGCGGTGCCGCTGGCGCTTCTCATGGCACTCGGCGTACTTCTGCCCTACGGCGGCGGACGCGTCGCACGGCCTGTGTGGATCTTCGTGATCTCCGTCGGCGGCGGCGTTCTCGCGGGGCTGGTCGGAGTCACGGATATTCCGTCGGTTCTGCTCTCCACCTTTGCCCTCCTTGCCGCACTTGCTGCCATTGAGGCATTTCGCCGTCAACGCATTGGTCTGGGCGGGATGGTTGCCCACGTTGGCACGGGACTTGCGCTGCTCGCCTTTATTCTCTCGGGGTCGGGCAGTCAGACAACGACGGTCACACTCATCCCTGACGAGCCGCAGGAGGTCTATGGACACACGATCATCTATCGTGGACAGTCCTTTGCCGAGAGTGGCAGTGAGAAGTCCTACCGCTATGAGGTGGACGGAAGTCTGTGCGAGGCAGTGACAAAGCTGCGTGCAAACGGTGAGGATGCGGCACGTGAGCCTGCGATTGCAAGAAGCCTCGCGGGCGATCTCTATATCGCACCGTCGCCGACCTCGGCGGAGCGTGACGAGCTGATCCTTCATCGCGGCAAGACCGTTATGGGGATCAACGACTATGCTTACCGCTACGAATCCATCGCATTTGAGCCGCAGGGCGGCGGCAAGACCCTCGTCACGGCGCAGATTGCGCTGACGGACGGCGAGGAAGTCGATGATGCCGCACCCACGATCCTTGCGACGGAGACGGGGGGGACATCCCAGCCGATCGAAGTGATGAACGGCAAGTTCCGCATTCGTCTCACGGGTGTCTCGGCGGATGAACGCGACATACGGATCGAGATCCTGCCCTCTGTGGCAGAGGAGGCGGCACTTCCCGTTCCCGCCTCGGTCAGTACGAAGCCCGGCATCTCCATCCTTTGGCTCGCCTGTGTTCTTGTGACTGTCGGTGGTCTCCTGGCAGCCACGCAGGTGGTAAGTCCCGTCAAAGGAGGTGGATCGGAAAAGCGGTCTGAGTGAGAAATCATAGAAGGGAGGAAGGACACATGAATTTGAAGCAGTATGCAAAGGAGCATACGCT
>ERZ773043.1928-NODE-1928-length-11354-cov-24.564740_pt1 | contig 11354 bp, 9 predicted proteins | sample MGYA00580636_ERZ773043 | MGnify/ENA primary metagenome ERZ773043 (study PRJEB29015, sample SAMEA2737992) | human oral metagenome | biome: human oral; feature: human-associated habitat; material: dental | place: China | collected 2065 ... | reverse complement strand
GGTGGCCTGGCGGTTGAGGCACAAGGTGGATCCCGCTCTGGCGCCGGCGGCGCTGATTGCGGCGGGTGAGGGACAGGTTGAGGCCGCCCGGCGGGCGGTGAAGGTCGTTGAGCCGCCACGGACACGGGAGCAGGAGCTGGCTGAGCGGGCCTGGGAGCAGGTCAGGCGAGAGCATCCCGATGTGGGGCGAGCCAGGCAGATGAGCCTGGCCAGCGAGCTGGTTGAGCAGTGGAGGCGCGAAGAGGTTCGGGAGGTTGCGTCGTGAGTGAGGAGACTCGGGTGTCGTGGCCGGTGTGGGTGGAGTCCTTGGAGGGGCTTAAGCCGGCGGATACGGCTGTGGTGATGGAGCTGGCACGGTTGGCTGACTGGCGTGGTGAGGTGATTGCGTCGGTGGCTTGGTTGGCGGCTCATGCGCACGTCTCGGAGCGGTCGGTGAAGCGGGCTCTGGCCAGGATGGAGGATCGGGGTGTGCTGGTTCGTCGGCTTCGTCGTCGGGGGCAGCGTCAGGGGGCGAACCTGATTCGTCTGCTGCCTGTGGAGACGGGGGCTGACGAGGATGTGGATGAGGACGTGCGGGTGTACCGGTTCGCGGTCCCGGATATTGATCCGGATGGGCCGTGGGTGGCTACTGGTGACAACCCGGGGCTGCGTGAGGCGGTTCTGGGGGCGATCTGCGAGGAGTGGGTGGGTGAGTCGATGGCTGTGGTGGCTCGGAGTCTGGATAAGGCGGTGGAGCGTCAGTTCGCGGGGTCGGTGCATCAGGGGATGCGGTTTGGTGGGTTGAGTCGGCGTGAGTCGAAGGCGGACACGATGGGTTGGGGCTGGGAGGTGATGCGTTTGAATGCCAGGGCGATCGCGATCGCGGACTCGCCGTGGGCGATGTGGACGCGGATCACAAGGACAGCGACGCTGGAGGGGCGTGACTACCTGCTGCCTGAGGGGGTGTCGGTGGAGGTGGTGGAGCCGGGGCTGGTGCCGGAGGGTAGTGGTCTTCCGGGTGAGCTGGTGGTGTCATCGGTGGGCTTGGATGACTTCCAGGTGGTGATGTCCGGGCTGGTGAACGCTTTGGTGGATGCGGGGATGGCGGAGCCGTTGGCGTGGGCTGGGACGCGGAGGGTCACGGAGCTGGCTTTGGCGTGGGGTGAGTCGAGGCGGCAGACGGCTGCGGCTAATGACTCTCGTCTGGCGGATCTGGGGGCGTCGAAGGCTTGTGCTCGGGCGTGGATGACGTTGCTGATCGGGTCGCGTCGGGGTACGAAGGCTCCGATTGTGGCGCTTGGGTCTGAGGAGCTGGCTGAGCGGGCTCGGGAGGTGGTGGAGGCGTTCCAACCAACCACCTAGATGTGATTGTGGCCACAGATATTTTCAGGGTGACACTGTGTCACCCTGAAACTTTTTCTTTTGGTGGCGGGCTTTGTTTAGGTGAGCTGGTCGTAGAGCTGGTTGATGGCCTGGGTGGGGTCGATGTTGATGTCGTCGGGGTACCAGGGTGTGGAGGCGCTGGTCTCGAGGGTGTACCAGAAGCGGATGCCGGTGGTGGGTTCGGGGTCGGGTGGGACGACTCTGTTGAGGTCTTTGGCGACGGTGAGGTAGCGGTCGCGGGCCTGGGCGTATGTGGTGGGGGTCTTGTCGGCGTAGATGGGGCTTACCCAGATGTCGTCGACGCCGTCGTTGGGGTCGTCGGTCTCGAGGGTGACAGCCCAGGTGCCTTGGGTCTTGATGTTGGTGAGGGTGGGGGTGGTGGTGATGGCTGGGCGGCCTAGGACGCGGGGGTCGGCGTGGTCTCCGCTGATGGTTGGGGTGGGGTGGTCGGCGAGCTCGGTGCGGGCCTTGGCGAGGATGGCGTCGAGGTCGGTGTCGTGGTCGACGGGGGTCCAGGTGGCTTGGGCGAGGAGGGAGAGCTGGTAGAAGAAGCTGGCTTCTTGCTCGGGGATGACGACGGCCATGTCGGCGAGGCGGGTCCAGTAGTCGGAGGCGTTGTCGGGGACGGGTTGGATGAGGCGCTGGTAGAGGGTGACCGCGGCGAAGTGCCGGGCCTCGTGGAGGGGGCAGTAGTAGGGCTTGCTGTCTGGGCTGTTTCCTCGTGTGACTGCCCAGTGGTGCTGGACCCCCGCTACCGCCATGGCTTGTTTCCCCCTGTTCCTACTGTGTTCTGTGTGGTGAGCACCACGGTACCGGAGGGTGGTGGTGTCACCTTTTGTTGGAGACGGGTGTCGTGCGCCCACGTCATACGAGTTGGGTATGAGTGCGAATCCGTGGCTGAGTCAGCAGCAGGAGCCGGTTGAGGAGGGTCCTGCGCCTGTGGTGGAGGTTGCTCCTCGTGCGTGGGCGCTGGGGGTTGTGTCTCCTGATGTGCCTGAGCCTGTGGGTGCGGTGGGGACGTTGGCTGTGCGTGGTGCCCGGCGGTGGCTTGTGGGCGCTCATGGTGGCGCAGGCGTCTCGACCCTGGCGAGGTTGCTGGAGTGGGGGGACGCGGAGAAGTCCTGGCCGGTGCCTGCGGTGCCCGGGGAGGTGCTGGAGGTGTGGGTGGTGGCCCGTACTCATGGTGCTGGGATCACGGCCGCGCAGGACGCTGCTGTGGCGTGGGCCAGCGGCCGTGTGCCTGGCGTGGAGCTGGGCGGGATCGTCTGGGTTCCTGACGCACCGAAGAAGCTCTCGCGCGTCTTGCGCGAGCAGAAGGCCCACGTCAGTGGGGCCTTCCCTACCAGCGTGACTCTTCCTTGGGTGGAGGGGTGGCGTGAGGAGCCGGCGGCGCAGCTGCAGGCGGCTCCTGGAAACGTGCGGCGGGCACTGAAGCCGCTCGTCGCCAAGCGAAAGGATGACAAGTGACTAGCTCGATCATGGAAGCAGGCATCGTCAGCGCGATGAGGGTGATGCCGCTGATCGATCCGGCGCCGGTGGCGCCTCCGGGAGTTGAGGGCCCAGTGAACACCTTCTTCGGTTACCTGAAGTGGGGGCTGGGGATCATCTGCTTCCTGGTGCTGATGCTTCAGGCGATCTGGTTGATCCTGTCCTCCACAGGACGCACCAACCAGGGTGCTGAGGAGTTCGTTGACAGGTTCGGCCGCATCATCCTGGGTATCGGCCTGGGTGCAGGTGCCTCATCACTGACGATGCAGTTCTGCGGGGTGTGATGACGATGAGCAGGAAGGAATCTGAGCAGGGCACGGAGACTGCGGAGCGGCAGTCTTTCGGCGAGCTGATGCAGTCCAAGACGTTCGTTGCCGCGCTGGTGTTCGTGCTGGGGCTGGCTGTCGGTCTTGCCTGGATCATCGGAGACCGTGTGATTAACGGCCGGCCGTCGGCTGATGCGAGCCCGGCGGCAACCACCTCACCGACGCCCGGTGGTGCGACGCCCACTGGTGCTGGTTCGGCCGGCGTGGGCGGTGACGCGCCGTCGGCGTGCTCTATGCAGGCCGGCAACCAGACCCTGCCATCGGGTGCTTTGGAGTTCCGGACTCTTCAGGTGGGGAGCTCGTGGGGCGTGCCTGAGGTGGCGGGCGCGGGCCCGGGGATCACGACTGGTATCACGCGCTGCTTCGCGCACTCACCGACGGGTGCGCTGGTGTCCTCGGTGAATTTCATGCGCTGGTTCTCGTCCCAGGAGCGCCTGCCGGAGGTTACCCGGGTACTGGTGGTTGATGACGGCAACCGTCAGCGTCTGCTTAATCAGATCGATGCTGGGTGGGACGGGTCGACGACACAGCCGCAGACGATCCGGGGATACCGGCTCGAGGTGCACAGCCCTAATGAGGTGCTGGTAACGCTGGTGACGTCGCTGAATCCGAGCGATGACAGGTTCGTGTCGTGGCGGCTGGTGATGGTCTGGAGCGGTGGGGACTGGAAGGTGCAGTCCCCGAGCTCAGACTCCTGGGGCCAGGAGCCGCTGGAGTCGCTGTCCGGGTTCTCGACCTGGACTGTCAAGTAGCAGGCGCGCAGCGAGAGGCTAGGAAAGGAGGTGGGTGGTCTTGTCTGACTGCTGGTTCTTCCAGGTGCAGTGCCAGGCGACGGAGGCGGCGAACAAGGTCGCTGAGAACGTGGTTATCACGTGGGGGCGTGCGCTCCTGGAGTCTTTGGAAAAGATCATGATCAAGGTCGGCACGTTCTGGATCGATAAGAACACCGGTTACGTCGGTGGTGAGGGCTCAGTGGCCTCGGACGTGCGGTACCTGACGGCATGGCTGTCGGGGATGGTGTTCTTCGGGTCGCTGATCATGGCCGCGATGATGCTGATGATGAACTCCCGGGGTGATGACATCCGGAAGATCATGATGGGGATCATCAAGATGGTGGTCGTCTCAGGTGCGGCGTTCAAGGTCATTGACCTGATGATCGAGGCCAGTGACGCGTTCTCCAAGTGGGTGATTGAGACCGCGATCGGGGCCGCTGACGGTAAGTTCGTGACAAAGCTGCTCGACGTCGCCTCGATCGAGCCCAGTGGGATCGGGTGGGCCCTGATCGTGCTGGGTTGTCTGGTGGGGATTCTGGCCAACCTGATCCAGTTCGCGATGATGGAGTGCAGGGAGGCGATCTTACCTCTGGTGGCGGGGATCATCCCGTTGGCGGCTGCCGCGGCTCTGACGGACTGGGGTCAGCAGTGGCTACGGAAGACCACCTCGTGGGTGATCTCATTCATCATGATGAAGCCGGCCGCGGCGATCATCTACGCGGTCGCGATCAAGATGGTCTCCGGAGCCAGCCTGGATCCCGCCCAGCGGCAGGCGAATCAGATCAATCAGGTGATTGGTACGACAGGCAGGCTCTTTCCTGGCTCTGGTTCTGTTGGAGAGGACCTGGGGACGTTTATCCGGGGCCTGATCATGATGGTGCTGGCTGCTGCGGCGCTGCCAGCGCTGATCCGTCTGATCACTCCTGCGGCTGAGGCCATGGGTGTGGGTGGTGGTGCTCTGGCAGCGACCGCTGGTGCCGTGTCGGTGGCGACCGGCGCGATCAGGGTGGCTCGTTCCACCGGCGGCTCTGGTTCGGCAGGACCGCCTGGGGGTAGCGGAGCCGCTGGCGCGCCTGGGGCCCCAGGATCAAGCGGAGCCATGGGGCCGTCTGGCAGCGGAGGTGCGACCGGCGCGGTAGGGGCCGGTGGTGCTACGGGTGCGGCCGGCGCAAGCGGTGCTGGTGCCTCTGGTGCTGCTGCGGGTGCCGGGGCGGCGGCTGGGCCTGCGGCCGTGGTCATGGTCGGGGCGGAGGCCGCCCACAAGGGTGTCCAGGTTGCCCGGTCGACTGGTAATGCAGCCGCCGCCAGTGGCGGTCCGTCGGGAGGTGGTGCCTGATGAGCGTTCAGGCGCAGCAGGCTCAGCAGGAGCCCAAGGTTCCCCTTTACACGGGGTGGAGGCCCAATACCTCGGTTGGGCTGTTCGGCCTGACCACGATCCAGTCGCTGGTCATGCTCGCGGCGATCGGGGTCGTGGTCGTCGTCGAGCTGACGGCCGGGGTGCTTAAGGCGGCGGTGCTGGGGGCGCTACTGGCACTGACCGTGGTCATCGTGTCGAGGCGTGACAAGCACGGACTGTGCATCTTGGACAGGATCGAGGAGAGAGCGAGGTTTCAGGTGGAGAAGAGACGCCGCAGGAACGTGTTTAGGGGCGGTGCCCTGAGCGTCGCGAAGAGATCGAGTGGCAAGCTGGAGCCTCCTGGCTACCTGGGCAGGCTCAGACTGGTGGATGCTCAGGACGCATGGCGCCGGCCGTTCACGATGATACGTCACCCTGGTGGTCAGCTCACGGTGGTAATGGCTCTGGCCCCGAGTGGTGCAGGCCTGGTGGATCAGGAGGAGATCAACAAGAAGGTCGCTCTGTGGGGCGAGCACATCAAGGACGTTGCCAAGGAGACCGGAGTCGTGGCCACGACGCTGACGGTGGAGTCCTCCCCGGACCCGGGTTCCCGGCTGCGGCGCGAGGTTCTGTCACGTCGGTCGCCCAGCTCCCCGGACCTGGCTCAGCGCGTCATGGACCAGGTGGTCGACGGCGCCGCTGGTATGGGGATCAAGGTGAGTACCTGGCTGACGATGACCTTCGACCCGAGAGCCATGGCCGGCGGTCGTGGGTCGAAGAACGAGAAGCGGGCGATCAGGGACCTGGAGACGCGCCTGCCTGGGCTGTACAACCAGATCACGGAGACCACCTCCAGCGCGGTCCACCTGATGACCGGTAGCGAGGTCATCCGGATGGTCAGGGAGGCCTACGATCCTGCCTCCGCCGTGGTCTTCGAGCAGGCGGCCGACAGGGGCGAGGTGGTCGACCTGGGTTGGGGCGACGCCGGGCCGGTGAGCCACAACGCGCAGAAGGAGTACTTCGTGCACGACAGTGGCCTGTCGTGCGTGTGGGTGGTCTCGCGCCCACCGCAGGGCTACGTGCAGTCCAACGTTCTCGAGCGCGTGCTCACGCCCAGCCGGGACGTGGAGCGCAAGCGCTTCACGGCGATCTACACGCCTTTGGACGTGGCCAAGGCCCCTGACGTGGTCGAGAGGGACGTCGACAAGACGCAGAACGCCGTCAAGCTCGAGGGGCAGCGCCCCAAGCAGCGCACCCAGAACCGTGCCAGCCAGGCGCTGAAGACCGCCCAGCAGGAGGCGCGTGGGGCCGCAGTGGTGGACTTCTCGTTCATCATCACGGCGACAGTGTCCGCAGGTCCGGACGAGTTCGAGCGCCTAGCGGTGGCAAAGGCGGCAATGGAGTCCTCGTCGGCCTCCTCCCACCTGCTGGAGCGGGAGGCATTCGGGGCGATGGACTCGGCGTTCGTCATGGGGCTTCCTCTGGGGATGCTGCCTGACCAGCAGAAGCTGAACGTGAGGCTGTGACGATGGCGCGAAGCAGGCAACGAAACGGATCCCTCCAGACTGGCGTGTCCAGGTCCCAGCGGGTGGCGAAGGCTTGGCGCTACGTGGGTCCCGGCAGCGGCGTGGGCGGTGGACGGCCCAGTGTCAGGCCGTGGCGAGGCACGTCGGACGAGATCTGCGGGATGTGGCCGCTGATCCAGGCCGGCGCACCTCCGGAGATCGGCGCACCGATGGGACCGCTGCTCAAGCAGGCCGGCTTCCTGTGCGCGGACAACATCTCCTGGTTCCGCAGAGGGTTGATCAGTGCACCGTCGGCCATGGTTCTGGCTCTCAACGGGGTGGGGAAGTCATCCCTGGTGCGTCGCATCATCCTGGGGACCGCCGACGAGGGGGTGCACTCGATGATCCTGGGTGATATCAAGCCCGACTACGTCAAGCTGATCACTCGTCTGGGCGGGCAGGTGATCACCATCGGTCACGGCAAGGGAGGCATCAACCCTCTCGACGCCGGGGACGTCGAGGGCGCCGCCAGACTCCTGGGCAGCTTCCCCGCCGAGCGTGCGGCACTGCTGAAGAGCGCGCACCAGCGCAAAAAGCAGATGGTACTGACGCTGATGCATATTCAGCGAGGCCGCTTCCCCGGTGACCGGGAACAGACGCTGATCGATGAGGCGATCACGCTGCTGGAGTCCGGTGGCGGCAGACCAGCGCTGGCAGACCTGCTGGAGGTGGTGCGCAGGGCACCGCGCGAGCTGCGTGACGTCGCGCTCGACCGGGACAGCCTGGACCGGTACCGGCAGCTGACCGAGGAGCTGGAGGTCACGCTCCAAGCCCTTCTTCGCGGATCCATGGGTGAGATCTTCGCTGCCCGCCAGACCACGCCGATGATGATGGACCGTAGCGTCGTCTTCGACGTCTCCAGTCTTCAGAGCGACGCCAACGAGCTGCAGGCGGCCGTGCTCCTGGCCTGCTGGGGCTACGGCTTCGCCACGGTGGAGATCGCGCAAACCTTAGCGGATGTCGGTGTGATGCCCCGGCAGTTCTACAGCCTGATCATGGACGAGATCTGGCGCACGCTCCAGGTCTCGCCGGGGATGGTGGACCGTATCCAGGCCTTGACCAGGCTGAACCGGACCGTGGGCATCGGGCAGCTAATGGTCTCCCACTCGATGGCGGACTTCAACACGCTGCCCACCGAGGAGGACCGGATCAAGGCGACTGGGCTGGTCGAGCGTTCCAAGCTGCTGTTCCTGGGCGGGCTGCCGCGTAAGGAGATGCCTCTGCTGGAGGGGGTGATGCCCTTCAGCCAGGAGGAGAAGGACATGATGATCTCCTGGGGCGCCCAAGGAACCTACGACCAGTTCTCCCAGACGGTCACGCCGCCGGCGGGGATGGGCAAGTTCCTGCTGAAGTTCTCAGACTCGCCGGGATACGCGTTCAGCCTTCAGCTGTCTCCTGAGGAGCTGGAGCTCTCGGAGGACTCGAACTCGAGGTGGGACCGAGCCGTCGTGGCGGCCTCGTCCGTGGAGAAGGCCGTGTGATGAGTCTGGGCGAGGAGATGCGCACCTGGAAACCGTCAACGGTGCTGACTTTCTGGGGCATGGTGATCGGCACCTGGGCTGGCGTGTCACTGACTCTTGGGGTGCGGGTCTGGTCGTGGGCCACCGGCACCCCCGCCCCGGGCAACCCCATTGATCTGGTAGGGGCGATCGCACGTGGCCGGCTGGTGGCCACGACGGGCATGTGGGTGTGCGTGGGTGTGGCCGGTGCCCTCGTCCTCGCCGTGGTACTGCTTCCCCGCCTGGCTCGAGCCGGCGGCGGACGCCGCGAGAGGGGGGATGATGCGGCCCGCCGTACGGGGCGTAGGCGCGACACCAGGGGCATCAACGAGAAGTCCGTTCGTGCCAAGGCCAAGCGCCTGGTCAAGACCGATATCGACGCCTTCGGGCTCCCGATTGGTAAGGCAGTCAACGACCGGCGCAGTCTGTGGTCGTCCTTTGAGGACGTGTGCACGGTGATCGCGGGGCCTCGTGCCGGTAAGACGACGTGCTGGGTTGTCTCACGCATCCTGTGGGCCCCGGGGCTGGTGGTGGCCACGTCCAACAAGCGTGATGTCCTTGATGAGACCCGGCAGGCCAGGGGTCGGCGCGGGAACGTGTGGGTCTTTGACCCGCAGTCGATCGCGCTGGAGCCGCAGGTCTTCTGGTGGGACATCCTGTCCTACGTCACCAACGCGACCAAGGCCCTGGCCCTGTCCCAGATCTTCATCGACACCACCCGGGACTCACGGGCACAGACCAACGCCTACTTCGATCAGGCCTCGAAGAACCTGGTCGCGGCGCTCCTGCTGGCGGCCGCACGGGGAAGGAACAAGTCTCTGCGCGACGTCTACCGGTGGGTGACGAACCCGGCTGGGAGGGAGCCGCTGGTCATCCTGCGTGAGTCGGGTGAGCAGATGATGGCTCTGGCTCTGGAGGAGGCCATGAACCTGGTGGCGGAGACCCGCTCGGGCGTGTACGGGGGCGCGGCCACGACGCTGTCCTTCGTCTTCAACGAGGAAGCGCTTCGGTGGGTGACTCCCCAGCCGCATCTGCCGGCCCTTGACCTGAGGTCCATGGTGCGCTCCACGGACACCCTCTACTGCCTGTCCCAGGAGGGGCCGGGCGACGCCGGCCCGATCGTGACGGCGCTGACGGTGGCCGTCACCGAGGCGGCCGTCGACCTGGCACGCTCCCAGCCTGACGGGCGCATGCCTGTCCCGGCGCTCATCGAGCTCGATGAGGCCGCCAACGTGTGCCGTTGGGGGCAGCTGCCCAACATGTACTCGCACTTCGGCAGCCGGGGGATCTTGGTGGACACGGTGCTCCAGTCGTGGGCGCAGGGTGAGGGTGCCTGGGGCAAGGAGGGGATCATGAAGATCTGGAGCGCCTCCAACGTCAAGGTCTACGGAGGCTCGGACAACGAGAACGACTACCTGGCCGGCCTGGAGAGGATCATCGGCGCCTACTGGCAGCACTCCAGGCAGACCACCTACTCCGCTGGTCAGGGGACGTCGACCACGACTGGGATGGATGCCCAGCAGCGCCAGATCGCCACGGTCGCTGACCTGGGCGCCCTGCCGGCGGGGCGGGCGTGGGTGCTCTCCTCAGGAAACCAGCCGGTCCTGGTGGCCACCGTGCCGTACTGGGAGCAGAAGCAGCTCAGCGGCCAGACCAGCTGGGTCAAGAGACTGCTAGGGGCTAAGAGCAACACCGTCGCGCCGCACGTGGTCGGTGACAACGTCCTGACGGCTACCGCGGCTGTCCAGGCGCCCCAGCAGCAGTTGGCCGAGGCGTCAGAAGCCAATCCATGGGTGAGAGCACAGAGAGGCAGGTAGGTAGAAGATGGAAGAGATCAACCGGCAGGTGGGCCAGGAAGTCCGCACGGCCTTTCAGACCAGTGTCCAGATCGCCCGGTTCTTCGCCGATATCCAGCGCAGGGTCCTCGAGCACGCGCGCCGTGAGTCGTGGGAGCAGGAGCGTCTGATCCGCCAGACGATCAATGACCAGCGGCGCCTGGCCGACCCGGTCCTACGGCAGGGTCTGGACGAGCGTTTCTGGGACAAGGCCCAGCCGAAGGACGCCGCCTACGTGTGGGGGGTGGCCGAGAGGTTCAAGAGAGTCGACCCGTTGGCGGCTCAGGCGGCGGATCGGTGCCGCAGGGAGGCGTTCGAGCGGTGGAACATCGACCTGGATGCCCCATCCAGGCCGGTGACGCCAGGTGAGGTCGACAACGCCACGCTCGCTGAGGTCGCCCCCGTCGTCGAGGGCGAGGAGAACCGGGATCTGCGAGCCGACCTGGCCGCCTCAGCGCAAGCGGCCTCCCAGGAGGCTGAGAATGTGACCGGGCAGGTCTCCACCGACCCCGAACAGCTGCTCGCAGCTGAGGAGCAGACCGCCTGGGAGTGGGCCCAGCGCCACTACGACGTCGAGTCTCTCTACCCCGGCATCGATGAGGCGGCTCGGCGCCAGGAGGCCCATGTCCTGTACTCCTGCCTGGCCGCCGAAGGCTACGACCTCGATCATCCGCCGGCCCTGGACCAGCTGGACGGGGAGCTGGATGAGGCCTACGCGATCGAGACGTCTGTCGGGGCGGGTAGCGACTTCACCGCGCAGACCGGCATCGGCGCCTACGACTTCGAGCGCCGGGTTGGCTCCCACGACCACGCCGTGGCTCAGCGGGCCTGGGACGCTGAGCGTCAGGGACGCTACCCCGACCTGCGGGCATGGCGAGAGAGCATCGTCCTGCGGGGCTCGGAGGCCGTCCGTGAGGTCAACCGCGTCCAGCTGGCCGACGCCCCTGGCCGTCGTGGTACCTACACTGAGCTGGCCAGGCGCGCAGCCGCCGGGGAGGCGGAGCGGGCCGGTATGCGCCCCGAGGAGTACCTCGACTACCTGGGCGCCCACCAGCGCCGCTCTGTGGTGTCGACGCGCGGCCAGATGGATGAGCAGCGGGCCGCAGGCATGGGGCGGATGGCGGCCTACCGCATCGCCTACGCCCGCGAGGCCGCCGCCAGGTGGCCCGG
>ERZ773043.1920-NODE-1920-length-11374-cov-6.228465_pt1 | contig 11374 bp, 10 predicted proteins | sample MGYA00580636_ERZ773043 | MGnify/ENA primary metagenome ERZ773043 (study PRJEB29015, sample SAMEA2737992) | human oral metagenome | biome: human oral; feature: human-associated habitat; material: dental | place: China | collected 2065 ... | reverse complement strand
TGCCATCCCGTGGCGGGACGGGACCAAAATGACCGTTGAGATGCCATCCCGTGGCGGGACGGGGCCAAAATGACCGTTGAGACGCCATCCCGTGACAGGACGGAGCCAAAATGACCGTTGAGACGTCATCCCGTGGCGGGACGAGACCCAAATGACCGTTGAGACGCCGTCCCGCGGCGGGACGAGAAGAACGGATGGCGGAACCTACTTGCACCGATCTCTGCCGATCAGGCATCGCGCGTCCGCCCCTACGTTTACTTTTGCCGCCCCTACAACACATCGAAATCCCTGGGCGGACTGTGAGGTGCGCCCACATACGTATTATATATGAAGCATATCATCATTTTGGGAGACGGCATGGCCGATGAGCCGATTGCCGAACTGGGCGGACTGACGCCCTTACAATACGCACCTACGCCTGCGATGGATCGGCTGGCCCAGCTCGGAGCTTCTGGCCGACTGCACACGGTGCCCGACGGATTCCACCCGGGCAGTGAGGTGGCCAACCTTTCGATTCTCGGTTACGACCTGCCCACCGTCTACGAGGGGCGCGGCGTGCTCGAGGCTGCCAGCATGGGGGTCGACCTCCGACCCGGTGAGCTGGGCCTGCGCTGCAATCTCATCTGTATCGACGGCGACCGGATCAAGAACCACTCCGCGGGACACATTTCTTCGGAGGAGTCCGACGTCTTGATTCGCTATCTCAACGAGCAGCTCGGGTCGGACGATGTCACCTTTCACCACGGCGTCTCCTACCGCCATCTGCTTGTGCTCCGTGGCGGCGATCGGCGCGTGGATTGCACTCCGCCGCACGACATCCCGCTGCACCCCTTCCGTCCAGCGCTCGTCAAGGCGCGTGTGCCCGAGGCTGAGGCTACGGCCAACCGCCTGAACGACCTCATCCTCCGCTCGCAGCAGTTGCTGGCCGATCATCCGATCAACGTGAAGCGTCGCGCCGAGGGCAAGGATCCTGCGAACAGCATCTGGCCGTGGTCGCCCGGCGTGCGTCCGGCCATGAAGACGCTCCGCGAACTGTACGGCATAGGCTCCTCGGCCGTCATCTCGGCCGTCGATCTGATCCGCGGTATCGGCGTCTATGCCGGCATGGACGTGATCAACGTGGAGGGCGCCACGGGGCTTTACGACACGAATTACGAGGGCAAGGCAGCCGCGGCCATCGAGGCCCTCCGCACGCACGACTTCGTCTATCTGCACATCGAAGCCAGCGACGAGGCCGGTCACGAGGGCGATGTGGAGCTGAAGGTGCGCACCATTGAGTACCTCGACCGCCGCATCGTCGACCCCGTCTTCCGTGCCGTCAGCCAGTGGGACGAGCCGGTGGCCATCGCCGTCCTGCCCGACCATCCCACACCCTGCGCCATCCGTACGCACACCAACGCCCCCATCCCCTTCGTGATCTACAAGCCCGGCGCCACGCCCGACGCCGTGGAGCGTTACGACGAGTTCGCCGCCGTCGATGGCAGCTACGGGCTGCTCCGTAAGGATGAGTTTATGAAGGTGTTCTTAAGGTAGTCATGCGGCCTTTCGGCCGCGGTAGTAGGGTCGGCCTTTGGCCGCCCGGTAGTTACGGCCTAACGGCCGGGTAGTTATGGGGCTTCGCGCCGGTAGTTATGCGGGCTTTCGCCCGCAGTAGTTAGACGTAGTTAGAGGGTAGTTAGGGGAGGCATCTTTTAACTACCGCGCCGCAGGCGCATAACTTCTTTCTAACTACCGGGGGCGCAGCCCCTCTGACTACTGCGCCGCAGGCGCATAACTCCTTTCTAACTACCGGGGGCGTAGCCCCCTAACTACCGCGCCGCAGGCGCATAACTCCCCCTATCAAGATGAAATATTACAGCACCAATCACCAAGTATCGCCCGCCAGCCTTGAGGAGGCCGTAGTCCGCGGGCTTGCCGCCGACCGCGGGCTATTCATGCCCGAACGCATCCCCACGCTCGACCGCGCGTTCATCGACGGGATGAAGCACATGACCTTTCACGAGATCGCCCTCCACGTGGCCAGCGCCTTCTTTGGCGACGATATGCCGCAGAGCGATCTCCGCCGCATCGTAGAGGACACACTGGCCTTCGATACGCCTGTCGTGCCCGTCACGGACACGGTCTACTCCCTCGAGCTTTTCCACGGCCCCACGCTGGCCTTCAAAGACGTCGGCGCACGGTTCATGGCCCGCATGCTGGGCCACTTCATCGCCCGTCAGGGGGCGAGCCACGAGGTCAACGTGCTCGTGGCCACCTCGGGCGACACGGGCAGCGCCGTCGCCAACGGTTTCCTCGATGTGCCCGGCATCCGCGTCTTCGTGCTCTACCCCAAGGGCAAGGTCAGCGCGATTCAGGAATGCCAGTTCACCACCCTCGGGCGTAACATCACCGCGCTGGAGGTGGATGGCGTCTTCGACGACTGTCAGGCGCTCGTCAAGTCCGCCTTCGTGGACGCCGACCTCAACGCCCACCTGCAGCTCACCTCGGCCAACTCCATCAACGTGGCCCGCTTCCTGCCGCAGGCCTTCTATTACTTCCACGCCTACGCCCAGATGGACCGCATCGGCCGTGCCCAGCGCCTCGTCGTGAGTGTGCCCAGCGGCAACTTCGGCAACCTCACCGCCGGACTCATCGCGCACCGTATGGGGCTGCCCGTGTCGCACTTCATCGCCGCCAACAACCGCAACGACGTCTTCTTGGACTACCTCCACACGGGCGTCTATCGGCCCCGCCCCTCGGTGGCCACGCTGGCCAACGCGATGGACGTAGGCGATCCGAGCAACTTCGCCCGCATCCTCGACCTCTTCGGCGGCGACCATGCCGCGATCACGGCGCTCATCTCCGGCAGCCGCACGACGGACGAGGAGATCCGCGCCACCCTCGCCGACGTGGTCCGCACGCACGGCTACACGCCCGATCCCCACGGTGCCTGTGGCTATCATGCCCTCATGCAGCGCGGCCTGCAGCCGGGCGAGACGGGCGTCTTCCTTGAGACGGCTCACCCGGCTAAGTTCCTCGACACGGTGGAGACGGCCACGGGTCGCTCAGTCGAGATCCCCGAGCGGCTCCGAGCCTTTATGCAGGGCGAGAAACGCAGTGTGCCGATGGCGCGCACCTTCGAGGCGTTCAAGGACTACCTGCTCTCGCAGGCCTGATCTCACCTCGCTGGATAGGCCTAACGCCCTACCGAGGACGTCTGCGGACGCTTGCGAATCTGTCCGAGGCGTCTGCGGCCACCACAGCAAAATTTGCCGGGGCGTCTTCGGACGCCAGCGAAGTTTGCCGGGTACACGATGGGATTTTCATCGTGTATCCGGCTTCGTTTTATAGTCAGCCCGAAATGAAGGGCCGATACAGCAGCCCCGACGGGGTGTTGGCCTGCAAAACAGACCGCCTTTTGGTGCCCGACGGGGTGTTGGCCTACAAAACAGACCGCCTTTTGGGCCCCGACGGGGTGTTGGCCTACAAAACAGACCGCCTTTTGGTGCCCGACGGGGTGTTGGCCTGCAAAACAGGCCGCCTTTTGGTGCCCGACGGGGTGTTGGCCTACAAAACGGGCCGCCTTTTTGACCCCGACGGGGTGTTGGCCTGCAAAACGGGCGCAAAGAGGAGCGATGTCTGGCTGATCTCCCCCCGCTTGCCCCGCCCTGCCAGACTCGGCTGTCCATGCCGATTTACGCTTAATGCTACTTTTGCGCACCCTTTTCGGACAGGGTGACTACACACGACGATGAAGGGGGCTATTCCTAATATGTAGATACAGCGATGACGAATAAGGAAGAGAAACAATATGAAACCGACCGGCGCTACCTGCGTATGGCAGCCATCTGGGCCGAAAATTCCTATTGTAAGCGCCGTCAAGTAGGCGCGCTGCTTGTCAAGGATCACATGATTATTTCCGACGGGTACAATGGCACACCCTCGGGCTTTGAGAACGTTTGCGAGGACGCGGACGGCGTGACCAAGCCTTATGTGCTGCACGCCGAGGCCAACGCCATCACCAAGGTGGCCGCCTCGTCAAATAATAGTCGCGGATCCACGATCTACGTCACCGCCTCGCCCTGCATCGAGTGCGCCAAGCTCATCATCCAAGCCGGCGTCGTGCGGGTGGTCTACTCCGAGGAGTATCACACCGACGAGGGCGTCCAGTTGCTCCGCCGCGCAGGTATAGCAGTCGATTACATCAGCATCAACGAAGAAAATCATGAATAAGAAGCGTAAGAATGTCTTGTGGGGAATTGTCGGCGCCGTGGCGTGCCTCTGTTTGGGCATGTGGCTCGGCATCTTCCTCTATTCGCGGTCGCCCCGGTTCCGCGGCATCAACACGGGCAAAAACAAGATCAACGCCATCCTCGACATCATCGACACGCAGTACGTTGACACGGTCAACATGGGTGACCTCATCGACCGCACGGCTGAGAACCTGATCAGCGAGCTTGATCCGCACTCCGTGCTCATCCCGGCCGAGAGTGTGGAGGCCGTTAACGACGATCTCGAGGGGTCGTTCGGCGGCATCGGCGTCTCCTTCAGTCTGCGAAACGACACGATCCTCATCACCGGCATCATCTCCGGTGGGCCCGCCGAGAAGGCCGGTCTCCGCCCCTTCGATCGCATCATAGCGATCAACGACACGACGTTCGCCGGCAAGGGCTTCGAGCAGGCCAAGATCATGCGCACCCTGCGCGGCAAGAAGGGCACAAGGGTGAAGCTCGGTGTGCAGCGCAACCATGCCTCGAAGCTGACTGACTTTGTCGTTACCCGTGGCGAAGTGCCCAACCGCTCCGTCGACGCTGCCTATAAGATCGGGCGAGACATCGGCTACATCAAGGTGCGCAGCTTCACCCGTTCCACCTATAACGAGTTCATCACCGCCATCGCCAAAGAGAAGAAAGAGGGCTGCACCAAGTTCATCATCGACCTGCGCGACAATGCCGGCGGACTCTTGGACGCGGCCGTGACCATGCTCAACGAGTTCATTCCCGGCGGCGAGATGATCGTCTATGTGCAGGGCAAGGCTTACCCTCGGCAGGAGTTCTTTGCCGATGGTCGCGGCACCTGCCAAGACGCCCCGTTGGTCGTCCTCACCGACGAGATGTCTGGCTCGGCCAGCGAGATCTTCGCCGGCGCCATTCAGGACAACGACCGCGGACTCATCATCGGTCGGCGCTCCTACGGTAAGGGCCTCGTGCAAATGCCCATCCCCCTCTCCGACGGCTCCGAGCTGCGCCTGACCATCGCCCGTTACTACACGCCCTCCGGCCGCTGCATCCAGAAGATGTACGAGATGGGCAAGACCGACGAATACGAGCAAGATCTCTATCGGCGCTACCTCCACGGCGAGTTCGACACGGCCGACAGCATCACCTTCGACAAGTCGGCCGCCTACAAGACCCGCGGCGGGCGTACCGTCTATGGCGGCGGCGGCATCATGCCCGACATCTTTATCCCCCGCGACACGCAGCGCATCACCTCGTATTACAACCAGGTCATGACCGACGGTATTCTCTACGATTTCACCCTCGATTACTCCGATCGCAATTACAAGAAGCTCTCCTCCTTCCATTCCTACCCCGAACTGCTTGGTTACCTCCGTCAGCAGTCGCTACTCAATCGTTTCGTTGACTATGCCGAGGAGAATGGTGTCCGCCGTCGGCCGACACTCATCGAAGTTTCACGGCCACTAATCGAGACCGCTCTCGAAGCCTTCATCGTCCGCCATTTCTTCGACTACGACGGCTTCTATCCCGTCTTCCAACGCGACGACGCTACCCTACAGCGTGCCGTTCAGGAGTTAGAGAGTAGCGCCTGGCGTCAGAAGCTCATGGCCCACATCCTCTCCATCGGACGCATCACGATAGGGAACTTGCGCTCCACCACAGCTTCTTATTTCATCTATTCCCCGCTGCCCTTAGACCGTAACTATTGCATGAAAGGCGCATAACTACCACTCCTAACGATCCTTGATATGACGATCAACGAACAGAAACAAGCGCTGCGCAAGCAGGTGGCAGCGCTCAAGCGCGCCCACACCCCGGAGGCACTCGAGGAGCTCTCTGCCGAGGCACTCGCCCGATTAGAGACCCTCGACGCCTTTCAATCCGCCGCCTGCGTGGCGCTCTACCATGCGCTGCCGGGCGAGGTGCAGACGGCCGAGTTCCTCGGGCGATGGTACGGCCATAAGCAACTCCTGCTGCCCATTGTGCAGGGCGACGACCTCGTGCTCCGCCCCTATGCGGGGCCGGACAGCCTGCACAAAGGCGCCTACGACATCTGGGAACCGTCCGTCGACGCCTCCGCCACCGACGCACCACGGCCCGACCTCATCATCGTGCCCGGCATCGCCTTCGACCGCCAGCTGAACCGCCTCGGTCGTGGCCGCGGATACTACGACCGCCTGCTCTCCGACCTCACCCTGCCCTGCATCGGGCTAGCCTTCGCCTTTCAGCTCTTCGACCACATCCCCGTCGACGCCCACGACCGCCGCATGTCGGCCATCGTCACCGACACGGAGGTGATCTAAAAGCTAACAGCTAAAAACGAAAAGCCCTGTCCCCCTTCACGCAATGAATATCCGTCGAGTCAAGATCGTTACGTTCTCGTCGCTGTGCATCCTGCTGTGCTTGCAGGTGGTGTGGTCTGTTTATACGTATAAGGAGCAGCACCATAAGCTGGAGAAGGTGAGCTATACGACTTTTTTGAGTGCTATTTTCAAGGAGGCCATAGAAAGAATCGATGCCACTTTCCCCGCAGGAGTTGAGGTTGAAGCAGGCGCGGTTCGAGATGATGGTACAGGGAACTACGTGTATTTTCAAGACACACTTATCAAGCGCAACGTCCCGATTTCCCTGACTAGGCTCGATTCTTTCTATTGCGCCGGCCTATCCGCCGAAGACATCCACGCCCGCACCGTCATCAACCGCATCAACCCAAAGACAGGTGAGGTATTGGAGAGCACCGACTCCACCTTCCGCGGGTCGTGGGGATCGATTACCACCTATCCGGAATACCTTCGGCGGGATAGTACTGAGGCTGTGGTAGCCGTGGTCGTCTCACCTGTTCAGGATGTGCTTCGGAGGGTATGGCTGCTTTATCTCAGTTCGATTGTGTTGATCGGCTTTGCTGCCTGGGGGTTGTATTATCAGGTGAAGATCATCTTCGATCAGAACCGCCTGTCGGAGCTTAGGGAAACTTTCTCCCGCACGATGGTGCATGACATGAAGACGCCCATTTCGTCCATTATAACCGGGATAAGGATGCTGAGGGGTGGACAGTTCGACAGCCTTCCGGAGAAGAAGCAAGAGATATTCGATCTGGTCGAGCGCGAGAATCAGCACCTGCTTTCGCTCGTGAATAAGGTGCTGACCATTGCCAAGATGGAGAGTGGAAAGCTTGTGCTTAATCGTAAGCAGATCGCCCTTAAGCCGATGGTAGATGAGTTGATGGAGAAATACCCGTTGCGGTCGAAAAAAACGGTCACGTTCAGCGTCGATGTCCCTGACGATGCTGTCGTCTATGCTGATCCGTCACATCTCACAGAGTGTTTAAGCAACCTTGTCGAGAACGCCGAGAAATACTCCGGCCGGACGGTGCATATCGCCATTGCTTATGCCCACGATGAGGCTCAGTCGAGCATTCAAGTGTCGGACAATGGCGTGGGTATTCCGCAGAGTGAGCAGGCGCGGATCTTCGAGAAGTTTGAACGTGCATCCAGAGCCAATAAACGGTCGACGACTGGTACTGGGGCTACGGGATTCGGGTTGGGACTGAATTATGTACAGCTCATGATGAAGGAACACGGCGGGAGTGTGACGGTGTCGAGCGAACCCGGCCGCGGCAGCACGTTTACCCTGACCTTTCCCGTTCCGTCGGAGACATAAAAAGAATAGGTACACACAGATAAAACAAGGAGAAAACGGAGACATGATAAAGTTGCTATTGGTAGAAGACGATGCCACGCTGCGCTATATGATTCGCAACAGCTTGGAGGTTGTGATCGGCGGATATGAGATGGCCGAAGCCGCCAACGGTGCGGAAGGATTGGAACTGTGGAAGACGTTCCGGCCAGATATCATCGTGGCCGACGTGGAAATGCCTGTCATGGATGGCTACGAGATGGTGGCCAAGATCCGGGAGACGGATCGCCTGCAGCCCATCGTGTTTGCCTCCGGTATGGAGGATCCGTCGCACGTGATGCGGGGCTATGAGGTGGGTGTGAACAACTACATCAAGAAGCCTTACCTGCCCGAGGAGTTGGACGCACACGTCCGGGCGCTGCTCCGGAATATCAATCTGGGCGGGCGGATGGAGAACAACACGGAAACGTATCCTATCGGCCGATGGAAGTTCAACGCCGAGAAGGCGTCGCTCAGCGATGCGGAGGGGAAAAACGTCTCTCTGACGCTTTTGGAATCGCAGATCCTCCGCCTGCTTTGCCGCAGCATGGGAGAGACAGTCGGCCGAGATACAATCTTGGAGACTTTGTGGCCCGACGTGGATTACTTCTATGCCTCTCGCCGCTTGGATGTCTTTATCACGAAGCTGCGTAAGCTGCTTTCTGCCGATCCCGCTATCACCATCTCCACCATAAGGGGAGTGGGGCTGCGGTTGGACGTGGAGAACTAACAGCTAAGAACTACCGACTAAAAACGAAGCCGGGTACACGAGCGGAAGAGCTCTCTTGTACCCGGCTTTCGTTTTTTCCCCCTCTTGCATGACGGGGTGTAATTGCAGCAAAACGCCCTATCCCTCCAGAGGGAGACGGGGCGTTGGCGGTTTGTTCCGAATCATCATTTCACCGGCTCGGCGTGCAGTGTGATCTGAGTGCCGGGGCCGTACTTCTGGCGCAGGCGGCGCTCTGCGTGACACATGATCTCGTGCGCCTCGGCGACCGTCATGTGGCCGTCTACGCGGATGTGCACGTCGATGGCGTAGTCGTTGCCGATGCGGCGCGTCTGTAGATGGTGTGGATTGCTGATGCGATGGTCCTCGAGGATCGTGGCGAGGATGTCGCGCTCTACCTCTTCGGGCAGCGACTTCTCTAGGAGGTCGTTCACGGCGGGGACGGTCAGCTTGATGGCCACACGCACGATGAGGATGCTGACGACGACGGCCGCAATGGGGTCGAGCACCGTCCAGCCGTGTCCGAGGAAGATGGCGCCGCCGATGCCTAACGCTGTGCCGACGGACGAGAGGGCGTCCGAGCGGTGATGCCAAGCGTTGGCGATGACTGTGGGGCTGCCGCGCCGTCGGCCGGCGGAGAGCGTGACACGATAGAGCAGCTCCTTGACTACAATTGAGACAAGCGCGGCGATGAGTGCGATGTGGCCCGGCGCTTCGAGCTCGTAGCCGAGGAAGAGGACGGCGTGAATCTTAGCCGCCCCCTCCCAGAAGATACCGATACCGACGAAGAGCAGCACGATGCCGATGATGGACGTGGCCAGGGTCTCGTACTTGCCGTGGCCGTAGTCGTGATCCTTGTCCCAGGGGCGGGCCGAGAGATGGAGGCAGAGGAAGACGATGAGGTCCGTGGCGAAGTCCGAGAGCGAATGCACGGCGTCGGCCATCATGGCGCCACTATGCCCGCCTACACCGGCGGCGAATTTGAAGAGGAGTAGCAGCAGATTGACCGCTGCCCCAGCGGCGATGATGCCGACGAGTGCCCGTTCACGTGCGCTGTCTGTCGGCTCGCCGCAGGGGGTGTTTGGGGTGATCTCAGCCATCGTCAGAGGCGCTCCGAAGCCAGTTCGGCCAGGGCGCTACGCTCGCCTTTGACCAGATTCACGTGCGCAAAGAGTCGCTCGCCACGCATTTTATCGATCATGTAAGCCAGACCGTTGCTCTGGGCGTCGAGGTAGGGCGAATCGATCTGCTCGATGTCGCCGGTGAAGACCATTTTGGTACCCTCGCCGGTGCGGGTGATGATGGTCTTGATCTCGTGCGGCGTCAGGTTCTGCGCCTCGTCGACGATGCAGAAAGTCTCCGAGAGGCTCCGTCCGCGGATGAAGGCCAGCGCCTCGATCACGAGCCGGTCGCTCTTCTGCAGCTCGTCCAGCCGGCGCAGATCCTTCGACCCGGGGGCGAGTTGGGCACGGATCACGTTAAGGTTGTCGAAGAGCGGCTGCATGTAAGGCGCCACCTTGTCTTTGCCCGAGCCGGGCAGGTAGCCGATGTCTTTGTTGGCCAGCGCCACGATGGGGCGCGCCAGGAGGATCTGCTTATAGTCGTCCATCTGTCGGAGAGCCGAAGCCAGCGCCAGAAGCGTCTTGCCCGTGCCTGCGCGACCGGTGATGCCGACGAGCTTCACCTCCGGGTCGTTGAGCACCTCGAAAGCGAAGCTCTGCTCCACGTTGCGGGGCCGGATGCCAAGGCCCACGGCCGCGCCCTTGTCCACACGGTGGAAGCGCTCGGTGAAGGGCACATAGCGCGCGGGCACAGAGTTTCGGTGGCTTTTGAGGATGAAGCAGGCGTTCGGTTCGGGGCGTTTGGGTAGCCCGAAAAGGTCGGCGTCGACACCTTCGGGCGTGGCGTAGAGGCGGTCGATAAGCTCCGGGTCGATGCCCTCGTAGACGGTCTCATTTTCACTGAAGGGCACGAAATCCGTCACCTTGTCCGTGAAATAATCCTCAACCGGAATGCCCAGCGCGCGGGCCTTCATACGCATGTTGATGTCTTTGGTGACGAGGATGGTGAGCATGTCCGGATGTCGATCGGCCACGGTCACGGCTGCGGAGAGGATGCGGTGGTCGGGGATACGCTCGGGGAAGGAGTTGGCCACGCGCCTCTGGTAATGGTCGCCCACGACGACGTAGAGCATGCCGCGTCCCGGGCCGAGCGATGCGCCGCGCAGGTGCAGCTCGTTGGAGGTCAGTTCGTCGAGCCGACGGACGAAGGCGCGGGCGTTGTAATGGATCTGTTCGCTGCCCTTCTTGAATCGGTCCAGCTCCTCAAGCACGGTGATGGGCAGATAGATGTCGTTGTCCTCGAAATGGTCGATGCAACTGTAGTCGTGCAGGATGACGTTGGTGTCTAAGACGAAGTTCTTTTTCATAACGAGTAAGATGTGTGTAGGGTGAATGGTTGGTGGTTATCCGAGGCTCGGAGAATCGGGGGCGAAATAAGGGGCTTTTCGCCGAAGGCGGGGACCCGTGTCTCGTCTTGCCGCAGTTTTTGGTCCGAAAAGAACACTCGTTCCCTCCCTTCTACAGCTATAGAAAGTCTCAAACCATTGGTTTGGCTCCAATCGGGGTCGGGTTTTGCTTCAAACCATTGGTTTGGCCCAAATCGGAGGTGGGTTTTGCTTCAAACCATTGGTTTGGCCCGAATCGGGGTCGGGTTTTGCTTCAAACCATTGGTTTGACCCGAATCGGGGTCGGGT
>ERZ773043.1917-NODE-1917-length-11380-cov-8.991170_pt1 | contig 11380 bp, 6 predicted proteins | sample MGYA00580636_ERZ773043 | MGnify/ENA primary metagenome ERZ773043 (study PRJEB29015, sample SAMEA2737992) | human oral metagenome | biome: human oral; feature: human-associated habitat; material: dental | place: China | collected 2065 ... | reverse complement strand
GTCTCAGAGCATATATGTCTGCCAAGGATTATTGAACCAGCAAAATAGAGCCCTGTCAACCAGCAAAATAGAGCGAGATCTGTCGGTAAAACAGAGGATAATTGCGAGACTTCGTGAGTTCGTGTGGGTAGGTGGTTGCGTCACCGCTCCGACGGCGTGGCCCTCACCGCCGGGGTGGGGACGCAGGAGTGTACACAGATTGGCTAAAATGGCCTCTCGATGCCGTTTTGGTGGCATTTGTGTACACTGTTGCGACGCGATTCGCCGAGGCAGCGACCCACACAAACCCCCGAAGAGCCATAATTGCTCGGCATATCAGAGGAAACACCATACCCCTCGCGGCCGTACGCGGTCTGCATGTACGGATGGCAGCCCAAAGCCTGCGGACAAGATGAGTCCTGCGATGGCAGGCAGGGAAGCACGGCGGTCACGTAGCAGATATGACAAGCACGATGTGAGTGATTCACTCACATCGCAATCGTGATGTGAGTGATTTTTTGGCAGAAACCGACACAGACTTAACGAAGAGAAACTCTATTACCGCAGGTCAGAGACTTGCTGAAAGCATACTCGAAGTGAGTGATCCACTCACATCGTCAATGTGATGTGAGTGATTCACTCACTTCGCGACGCTCGAGGCGACGATGTGAGTTGATCACTCACATCACACACGTTTGGGACGCCAGGGCCCACGTGTTGTGCGGTACGCGCCCAACACCGGGTACCAAACACCGAGTGCCGGGAGTCAGATGATGCGTACCCGGCTCGGCCTCGCCTGCCCTACTTCACGCCGGCCTTCTCCTTTGCCCGCTCGATGGTGGCGAGCTGCTCCGACGAGAGGTGAATGCCGCCGTACACACCCCCCTTCTGCCCGCCCCCCTCGTTGACGATGAGGTCCTCGAGCTCGCCACGACGGCGGAAGCGCAGCTTCTCGCCGGGCAGGACGCGCTCGGTGGGATCATCGGGGTTCGTGATCCTAAACGCGCCTCCGCTCTTAAAGTTCTCCTTTGCCACCGAGATCATGAGCTTGATGCGATTGAGCTGATTCACCTCCGAGGCGCCCGGGTCGTAGTCCACGGCCACGATGTTGCTCTCGGGATGTAGCTGGCGCAGCCGCTTGATCACCGACTTGCCCACGACGTGGTTGGGCAGGCAGGCAAAGGGCGAGCAGCACACGATATTGGGCGTGCCGTGCTGGATGAGGTCGACCATCTCGGCCGTGAGCAACCAGCCCTCGCCCATCGTGTTGCACAGCGACAGGATGGAGCTTGCCTTCTGGGCGAGCTCATGGATGTCCTCGTAGGGAGAGAACCTCTCGGACTTGGCGAGCATCTTGTTGATGGGCACCCGCATGGAGCTCACGAGCTTGATACCCGCGCTGTGCGTGAGGCGACTCATGGCCTTAGTGCCCAGCTCGTCGTGGGTGTTGATCGCATTGGACATGCCAAAGAGGAAGAAGTCCAGAAGGCCCGGAACGTCGGCTTCGCAGCCCTCGCCCTCGATGACGTCCACGACCTGGTTGTTGGCCGTCGGGTGAAACTTGACCAGGATCTCTCCCACGACGCCAACGCGCGGCTTGCTGCGGTCGTCCGTGAGCGGCAGCGTGTCAAAGCGGTCGATGGTGTCTCGACAGAGGCGATAGAAGCTCTTGCGGTCGGTGCGAGGTATCAGGGTCTTGGCACGCCTCATCAGGCTGTCGTAGAGCCTGTTGGCAGAGCCCCTCTCGGTCTCGTAGGGACGTGTGCGATACAGGAGCTGCATGATCAGATCCCCATAGAGCAGCGCATAGATCGCCTTCACGATGAGGCCGGGCTTGAAGAGGTTGAAGCCAGGCGACGACTCGCCAAGGCCGCTCGCCGCCGTAAGGGAGATGACCGGCACCTCCTCGTGGCCGGAGTCCTTGAGGGCCTTGCGGATGAGGGCGATGTAGTTGGTGGCGCGACACCCCCCGCCCGTCTGGGTGATCAGGACCGCCGTGCGCGTGAGGTCGTACTTACCCGAGAGGACGGCCTCCATGATCTGGCCCGTGACCAGGATGGACGGGTAGCAGATGTCGTTGTTCACGTACTTGAGGCCCGTGTCCACAGCCTTGTGGTCGACCGAGGGCAAGAGCACGCAGTTGTAGCCCTCCGCCCTGAGCAGGGCCTCCACGATGTCGAAGTGGATGGGCGCCATCTGCGGGGCAAGGATGGTGTAGCCCTTGGCCTGCATCTCCTTGGTATAGTTGTGCTTCGTGAACGCGGCGCTCTTCGCCTCGCGATACACGGGCGTGCGACGGGAGAGGTCGGTTTGGCGGGCGCGCTCCAAGGAGCCATCGGCCATGCGCACACCCACGGGCGCGGCCTCAAGCGCGATGCCGGCGGCCGTCTGGCGCTCGAGCTCGGCCTTCTGCTCCTTGAGGGCGGCCATGAGCGAGCGCACGCGGATGCGGGCAGCGCCGAGGTTGGAGACCTCGTCTATCTTGAGCACGGTGTATATCTTGCCGGAGGCCTCGAGTATCTCCTGCACCTGGTCGGTCGTGAGAGCGTCGAGGCCACAGCCAAAGGACTGCAGCTGGATGAGGTCGAGGTCGTTCCTGCTCGCGACAAAGCGGGCGGCGCGGTAGAGACGGCTGTGGTACATCCACTGGTCCACGACACGGATGGGCCGCTCGGGCATCATCTTGTGGGCCACGGAGTCCTCGGTGAGGACCGCAAGGCCAAAGCCGTGGAGCAGCTCGGGGATGGCATGGTTTATCTCGCCGTCGTTGTGGTAGGGACGTCCCGCCAGCACGATGCCGTGAGAACCCGTGTCCTCTATCCACTTGAGGGTCTCGTCGCCCTTGCGATGCATGGCCTCCTTGAAGGCGAGGTCCTCCTCCCAGGCCGCGTTCACGGCCGCGTCTATCTCTTTGCGCGTGATGGGCGTCCCACGCACACGCCCCTTGCCGGACGCGGCGTCCTCGACACGCTGGACGGCGATGACCTCAAAGAGGCGGCGCTTGAGCTCCTTCTTGTTGTCGTAGGGGATGAAGGGGTCCAGGTACTCGACCTTGGGGGAGGAGAGCTCGTCGACGTTGAGCTCCAGAGACTGCGGATAGCTCATGACTATCGGGCAGTTGTAGTGGTTGGTCGCGGAGTCATCCTCCTGTCGCTCCCAGCGGATGCAGGGCATCCAGATGAAGTCGGGGTCCTTGCCGAGCAGGTTCATGATGTGGCCGTGGCTGAGCTTGGCCGGGTAGCACACGGACTCGGACGGCATGGACTCGATGCCCGCCTCGTAGGTCTTCTTGGTGGTCTTGTCAGAGAGGATGACCGAGAAGCCAAGCTTGGTGAAGAAGGTGTGCCAGAAGGGGTAGTTCTCGTACATGTTGAGCGCGCGGGGGATGCCCACCGTGCCGCGGGGCGCCTCGTCTACCGGCAGCGAGTGACGGTCAAAGAGCAGGCGGTTCTTGAAGTCAAAGAGGTTCGGCGCCTTGCTCTGTTCGCGTCTGGGCTTGCCGGAGCCCTTCTCGCAGCGGTTTCCCGTGATGAAGCGCCTGCCTCCGCCGAAGTCGTTGATGGTGAGCTGGCAGTTGTTCGAGCACAGGCCACAGTGCGAGTTCCTGCGCTTGACCTTGAGATTGTCTATCTCCTCACGCGAGAGGAGCAAGGATGTGCCCGTGGCGCCTGCCCGGTCTCGGGCGAGCAGAGCTGCCCCGTAGGCGCCCATGGTGCCCGCGATGTCCGGTCGTATGACGTCGCGACCCGTGAGCAACTCGAAGGCCCTGAGTGTGGCGTCACTCATGAAGGTGCCGCCCTGGACGATGACGTATCTGCCGATCTCATCGTAGTCGCGCAGCTTGATGACCTTGAAGAGCGCGTTCTTGATGACGGAGTACGAGAGGCCCGCCGCCACGTCACCGATGGTCGCCCCCTCCTTCTGGGCCTGCTTCACACGGGAGTTCATGAAGACGGTGCAGCGGCTGCCGAGGTCGATGGGGCGCGCTCCGCGCACGGCAGCCTGTGCGAACTCCTGCACCGTCATGCCCATGGAGTCGGCGAAGTTCGCGATGAAGGAGCCGCAGCCGGCCGAGCAGGCCTCGTTGAGCATGATATGCTCGATGACACCCCCCTTGACCTGCAGGCACTTCATGTCCTGGCCTCCTATGTCCAGGATGAACTCGACGTCGGGCACGAAGGCCTTGGCGCCGCGCAGGTGAGCGACCGTCTCTATCTCGCCGGAGTCGGCGCGCAGGGCCTCGATCAGGATGCCCTCGCCGTAGCCGGTCGTGGTCACGTGCCCTATGGCACAGCCCTCTGGCAGACGGTCGTAGATGTCGTCCATGATCTTCTTGGCAGTCCCCAGGATGTCGCCATTGTTGTTGTCGTACCAGGTGTAGAGGAGCTCTCCCGCCTCCCCCACGACGGCGGCCTTCATCGTGGTGGAGCCGGCGTCGATACCGATGAACACACGGCCGCAGTAGCCCTCGAGCCTGCCCTTGGGGACGACCTGGGCGTCGTGGCGCTTCTTGAACTCCTGGTAGGCAGCCTCATCGGCAAAGAGGGGCTCAAGGCGGGCGACCTCTGAGCCCTGCGTGTCCTTGAGGTTGGTGAGGGCGTCGACGACCTCCTGGAAGCTCACCCGCCTGTCGGACTCCCCGGCGAGCGCCGCGCCCGTGGCCACGAAGAGGTGGGCATTTTGGGGGATGACGCGGTGTTCCTCGTCGAGCTTCAGCGTGACGTAGAAGCGGTGGCGCAGCTCGGAGAGATACTGCAGGGGTCCTCCCAGGAAGGCCACGTAGCCACGGATGGGATGGCCGCAGGCAAGGCCGCTGACCGTCTGGTTCGCGACGGCCTGGAAGATGGACGCCGCGATGTCTGCGGGGGCGGCACCCTCGTTTAGGAGGGGCTGAACATCGGACTTGGCAAAGACGCCACAGCGCGACGCAATGGGGTAGATGTGCGTTGCCTCACGGGCAAGGTCGTTCAGGCCAGAGGCATCCGTCTTCATGAGCGAGGCCATCTGGTCGATGAAGGCGCCTGTACCGCCCGCACAGGTGCCGTTCATGCGCTGCTCGATGCCGTTGTCGAAGTAGATGATCTTCGCGTCCTCGCCGCCCAGCTCGATGGCGCAGTCCGTCTGGGGGATGAGGGTCTCGACGGCACGCTTGGAGGCGATGACCTCCTGCACGAACTCGAGGTCGAGCCACTTGGCGAGCAACATGCCGCCAGAGCCCGTGATCGAGACACGCATCGACGGGTTGCCTATGACAGCCTTCGCGCGGGCGAAGAGCTCCCGTGCCGTGGCGCGGACGTCGGTGTGATGGCGCTCGTAGTTGGCGTAGATCAGCCTGCCGCTTGCGTCGATGACGGCGAGCTTGACCGTGGTGGAACCCACGTCAATGCCAAGGCGCAGATCCATATGGGAGAGGTCGATGCGATTTGCGGGATAGAGCTCCGCCCCAAGCTGCCTGAGCTCGACGGGCTTCGCCGCCATAACCTGAGCCTGGGTGGACGCTGCGTGATTAGCCATTGTCGGACGCCCTCTCTGCACGTGGACCTGAGTCGCCAGCTACGAGCCGGGCACCGTCACCGGCGCTCCGCCGGCCTGCGGCACCCGCGCCGTCACCGGCACTCAGCAGCGCGAGCGCGATCGTGGGAATGTCAAAGTCGATGGCCCTGCCATAGAGGTCGCCGGGACGCACGAACATCAGCGAGGTCATGACACGAGCCATCACGGCAACGGACTCATGCATGCCGCTCGTAAGCCAGCGGACAAGGACCCCGACCTCCGCGCTGATGGAGAAGGTCAGGTAGTAGTCGAAGATGGGACCAAGGAGCTCAAGGTCAAGGCCCTTGGCGGCACGGGCGGCTATGACATCGCGGGCCATGCGCTTGATGCGCTCGACAAAGGCGGGGTCACCTCCGTCCCCCAAGAGCGCGGCGAGGTAGTCCCCGTGCTCCTTGAAGTATGAGAGCAGCTCCTCCGAACCCGGGCAGGGGGCGAAGCCGTCCAAGGCATCCTGCAGGATGTCGAGGTTCACGGCTGCTATGTTGCCAACCAGGCCCTTGAGGTCTCGGATGGTTTCCGCCTCGATCTGGCCCACGAGGTCGTTGATGTCCTTGAAGTGCGAGTAGAAGGTGCGACGAGTCACGCTGGCACGGTCGGTGACGGCCGTGACCGTAACCTGGGTGAGGTCACCGGTGGCTTCTATCTCGGCCGCAAGGGCGTCGCGCAGGGCGCGGCGCGTACGAACGCTGCGACGGTCTCCCGTCATGCGCGGATTACGCAACTGTGTGCCAACCTGCCGAAGAGCTGTTCTCATATACCGCGAACCCCCAGTTCTTGCTCACACTGTGCAGTATGTTACAGCGTGAGTAGTATTGCACAATGTGAGAAAGAACATACGTGGCATGGGCACACGCATGGCTACGCCACAATTACTTCACAGGAGGGGGTAGCAGACGGTGCGTCACGAGTCCTTGGGGACGTGGCGCCCGCGCTTCGAAAGCATCGTTTATCAGGACTTACTGACCCTCGTTCGGGCGGACGTCCTCCCCGTTCGTCTCTGGGCCCAAGGAGGTCTGGGCATCTGCCGACTGAGGGGATTGCGACGCGGCGTGGGACTCCACCGTTTGAGGGGACTGCGGAGCGGTGCGGGGTCCTGCCGACTGAGGGGACTGCGACGCGAGCGCCTCGATGGCAAGTGAGACCGGATCGGTAAAATCGATAGGCGAGGGTCGATCGCCTGAGACGGATGCGTTGGGAAAAGAACGTATGTCACCCCCATCAACAGGGCGAGAAGATGGAGTACCCGCTTGGTCGGCGCGAGAGAGTCCCGCAGATGCAGACAGGCCCCACTCGACGTCAGGGGGACGTACCCCAGACGCGGCACCGGGCGCAGGAGAGGCATTCTGCCCCTGGAGCTGATCCTCTGGCCCCTGCCCCTGGAGCTGGGACTGCCCGAGCTGGTAGGGCTGCGCGGCATGCTGGTCCCCCCCCGCCCAAAGATCCCAACCGTGCATCCAAACTTGGCCGCTGCCCTGCAGGCAGCGAGTCTGTGCTCTTGCCCCATGACGGAACATCGAACTGCCTCATCCATAGCCCGACCATGGTGTGGATCAGCAGGAACACAACGGTGCAGTAGACGGCCATCAGCAGGAAGATCACTGGATACAGAAAGAGAACGAAGAGCACGCCGCCCGCAAGGTCAAGGAAGACACCTATGAAAGCCAACACGTAAGACAGTAACAGCGGGGCGAACTCGCAGACGAGCGCAACAAGCGCGACTAGGCCCGAGATCTTGGCATAGCCGCCAGCATCACGCTTGATCATCTCCACAATGCGACTGATCTGATACCCTGCAGCAGAATCCTGATAGATGGTTGCCCGCACGCCCACCATGACCGTGAGGACCGTGCAAAACGAGACTACGACGATAAGCGGCCAACCGACAGGGCTCCAGGCGCTCAGCAGAAACCAGGGCAGCATCCTGATAAGCATCAAAGTATCCAGCACATCGGCAAGGGGGCCAAGATATGAGCGAGTCACCGCCATTGCGACAGCGCAGTAAAGCACCACCCACACAATGCACCATCCGAGGACCGCGACAAAGGCACGACAACCGCTCTGGAAACACCGAGGGATATCAATGCCCCGCCTCTGGGGAGGCCCTTCGAAGCCCCAGGCAACACGACGGGCCCACTCCATCTCGTATCCCAGCACAACGAGCCACCCCACCACTGGAACGAGCATGTAGATGGATAGCGTCAAGATGGGCGTATACCAGCCCCTATCCCTGGTGAGCAGGCCCCACGCATGAGAGAGGTATCTCGTTTCTCGCATGGTCCACCGACTCCTTCCCACATAGCGACAAAGCTCTCTGTTGCCGCCTGCGGCCGAGCGCCGAGACGACCGGCGGGAGGTCACGCTACGACGTCCGAGAACTCCTCGTGCTTCTCGAACCAGCCTTGGGCATAACTGCAGCTCAGACGCGCCCGCATTCCGCGATCGCGCAGCTCTTCGGCAAGGCGCTGGCACAGCCTGCCCGCAATGCCCTGCCCGCGCCCCGCAGGTTCCACAAATGTATGGATGATGTCCACGGTATCGGGTGTGAGTTGGTGGAACTCGATATGACCAAGCTCGGCCCCCTCATCAGCCATGCAGCAAATCCTATCCGCAGATACCTTAAATGTCATGCTCGCCCTCCCATCGTCGTACGCCGCCATGCTGTCTGTGGCGTCACGGGGAAACTACCCACAACCCCAAAGCAGCTCGTAACCCCAAGGCCGCTCGCAGCTCCATGGCCACTTGCAGCTCAATAGTGTACACAAATGGCTCAAACGGGCGCCGAGAGGCCCCTGGCACCGATCTGTGTACACTCCTGCGACCCCGGGGGTTGTCCGTAGTTCAATAGTGTACACAAATGGCCCAAACGGGCGCCCGGAAGCTCTCATTCTCGATCTGTGTACACTCCTGCGGTCACTTACGGCCCTCGCAGCCCTTGCGACCACTCGCGGCTCTTGCGGCAAGATCACCCGCCTAGAGCGTGGACAGGTTGATCGCAGACTGGCTGTCTATGGGTCGATTGTCTTTCAGCACTCCCGTAACTATGAAACGATGAGGGCCATGGTATTCCTCGACCATGCAGGTGCTCAGCTGCAGGATCTTATCCGTAGCGGCGTCAAGCGTAGCGCCCTCGCGAATGTTGCGCCTCGATGAGTCGGGATTAAGCACAAAGTTGTAGTACTCCTGGAGCGCCTGGGGGTTCTTGAAGTCAAACGAGTTGAGGATGTGCCGGTCATCATACTCATATGCAGCCACGATCTTGTAGATGAAAACACGGCCGGGTGTGAAGACGTACATCACGTCATGCTCAGCAAAGAAGTTTGCGTCCTCGAAGTTGTGGAGCGACCTGAACAAGTGGATGGGGTCGTCGGTGTTATGCCCATAGAGCACCGTCACAGGGTCAGAGAAGTCGAGTGCGTTCATGCTCTGTGAGAAGATGGCACCGTATGGAGACGCCTTACCCGAGCGATTGTGATCGAGGTAGTACGTGTCATCATCTGAGCTTTGCAGCACGGGGTTGTTCACGTTGGTCCCCGGAATCGTGATCCACGCATAGATGTCTTGGTTCTCCTCCTTGAGCTTGGAGAAATCCACGGCGTTCTCGACGTCTGCGGTCTCCTCCCCCTCATCGGGATCTGTGCTCACCGTTGGAACGGGATCTTCCGCCGCCCGCTGCTTCTCTTCCGCGACGCTAGGTGAGACGGGCGGATGAAGCGTCACAGCGGCTGCCGCGACAACGAGGACGAGCGTGGCGACTGCCACGATGACCATACGAGGCCTTGCACCCCATGCCATCGTCCTCTGCCTCAGCGCCTGCCCCATTTGCGTCAGCACCTGTTTCAGCATGAACCCCTCCCCACACACGAGCAGGGTGAGAGACGGCCGCTCTCACCCTGCCTCACAAGATCTATGATACTTCAAGAAGTCGCGCTACTGTGCCCTCAGCTTCCGGCGGACTCCAACTGTGCCAGCGACCGCGATGACCGATAGCACGGACACAACCGCAGGCACGATAGTAGATGACAGGGGCATGCCAACTCCAGTCTGTGGAGACCTTGTGCTCGTATCCACCCTGCCTACGCTCTGTCTTACCACCGAGGGGGTCACGCCGTCGCGCATGACCAAGGTATACGTGGACAGCCGCTCCATCTCGAAGACTGCCTCGCCGTTCGCATCCAAGGTCCTCTCCTTGACCTCCGTGCTGCCATCATCATGCTCGACATACAGCAGAACCTCTTTACCAGCAAACTGCCTTTCGAACATAACCCGAATCTCAAAGTTTCTGTACGTTCCCTTTAACACAAAGGATGCCCAGACATCGCCCGGCAGCGGGGTGTAGTTGGAGGCACGCGTGTCACTCCAATACATGTCATCAAGAGTCCCGGTAGTCTGTTCCGTCGGAACGATGTATATCCACCTCGCAACTCCATCAGCGAAGGTCGTCCGGTCGCTGAGCGACTTCCGGTACCTGCTATAATCCGGTGTCGCGCGATTCGAGTTGTTGTCCCTGGGTGTGTTGTCCCTAGGTGTGTTGTTGTCCGGTGTCACGGAAGAGGAGGTCTTCACGACCAAGGTACACACGGTGTCGTCAGTCACGTCATCCATCGAGTATGAGACGGTACCGTAGCTGTTGATGATCGCATCCTTGGTCTCCGTGGAGCCACTCGCATGCTGGATGTAGAGCACGGCATGCTTTCGGGCGTACTTGCTGTCGATGTTGGTGTACGCAAGCACAAAATTCTTCAGTGAACCTCTGAGCAAGAAGGACTTAACGACAACATCGCCCTCTGCCGGCGTGTAGTTCGAGGCCCTCCGATCGGTTACCCAATAGGCTTCCAACCCAGACCCTACGGTCCTGTTGGACTTTCCGAACCATACGAACTCATCCGAAGTCCTCGGGTCAGGGACCGGAGTCGGGTCTGGCTTGGGGGTGGGATCGGGCTTAGGGGTCGGAGCCGGGTCTGGCTTGGGAGCCGGGTCGGGGGTCGGGGTCGGGTCTGGCTTGGGGGCCGGATCAGGCTTTGGAGCCGGGTCGGGCTTGGGGGTCGGGTCGGGGGTCGAACTCACGGGCTCGCAATTGATGGAGAACTTATATGAGCCCGACGCCTCAACCGTAATGAACATGTGTCCGCTGCTCGTACCGTCAATGACACCATTCTTGTCAGACGTTTTAGTGATGACTGACTCGTGGACGTCCGCCCCGTCCCCTGCGATGCTGCCCTTCTTCTCGCAGTAGATGGTGTACGTCCTTTCGCCCATCCCCCCAGCCAACCAGAAATCTATCCTTGCCTGCGCGGGCTCCGTAGAGCCGTCGGAGGCGTCCGTGGCTAGGTCGATGTCAAAGCTACCTTCATACCTGCCGCCCTTGTAATCGAGTGGGCCACCTTCTTTGACCGCCTTGTAGTTGGAAGCCTTATCCGTGGACCCCACCATCTTGCTGACGATGACGTCACCCTTCACGGACTCAACCTGAACTGTCATGCGACGCTCCGCAGAGGACATTGGAGGATAGATTGATTTGTCATACGTGACCTTTGCTTGCGCTGTGAGAGGTATCACCAATGCGAGCAAAAGCGCGCCGAGCAATGCCGCAAACCTCTTTCTCATCACATTCCCACCCTTCACCTTCACTTATAGATCCGAATACCACAGTACCTCTACGTAGTATAAGGTTACCCGTATTTTCCTCTCATTGCAAGAGTATTTTTTCAATTTATTTTAGACTCTTTTTTGCTCGCTCAAAGCACGACGCCGTGACCCGCGCCCGGCTCAGCTGTCTGTTGATCGGACAGACCAGCGCTCCTGGTGCCCTCCCGCTCGCCCGTGTCCTGGGTTGGGCCCCAGTCGTGCC
>ERZ773043.1911-NODE-1911-length-11392-cov-3.284467_pt1 | contig 11392 bp, 7 predicted proteins | sample MGYA00580636_ERZ773043 | MGnify/ENA primary metagenome ERZ773043 (study PRJEB29015, sample SAMEA2737992) | human oral metagenome | biome: human oral; feature: human-associated habitat; material: dental | place: China | collected 2065 ... | reverse complement strand
TATTGCTTTGAGTAAAATTATTTACGTTATGCAGATTACCTTTGTAACCTTCTACAGCTATAACCCACCCATTATGGGGAAAACGGAGTAACACGGCCTTCTTTGCAATGGCTGAAGTAGGTTGGCAATCTAAGATTTATCTCACTCTCACAGGTCGTGCCGATAAACCGTCCGATTATCCTTCTACAAATAAAAATATGGTCTTCAGTCCATCAGTAGGTGTTTCAGCTTTGTTACATCAATTTATAGGTATAGATAAAGATATATTAAGTTATGCAAAATTGCGTGGAGGCTATAGTCAAGTAGCAACTCCTATGAGTTATGCGGGCTTAGGGGTAGCTGAAACGTCTCGCGCTTGGTTAGGTGATGCGTATAGTTTGCCTAATTACCCTACTGATTTACAGTTAGAGCGTACCACTTCTTATGAAGTAGGCTTAGATACCCAATGGTTTAACAATCTTTCTTTTAACGCTACTTTCTATCATACTCGTACTAATAATCAATTAGTACCTATTGTATGGCAACAAGCAGGTGAAGTGCAAAATCAAGGAGCAGAAGTTGCTTTAAGGTATACTTATCCTAATACTTCTAAAGGGGTAAATTGGGAAACTCAGCTTGTTGCTTCTACTAATAAGAACAAGATTGTGAGTTTACCTAACGAGATAGCCAACGGTATGTATACCTTACGTAAAGGTGGTGAAATAGGTGATATATACGATGCAAATGGCAACAAATTAGGCTCTACCAATCCCGATTGGCTACTAGGCTGGCAAGGGAAGATGAGCTATAAGAATTTCGATTTGAATTTCTTGTTTAAAGCGCGTTTGGGAGGAATAGTTTTTTCAGAAACAGAACGTTATTTCGATCGCTATGGGGTGTCTAAAGCCTCTGCAGATAACCGAGCTAACTATGCTACTTTCATAGCTAATAGAACGGCTTCTGATTATCAATATTCGGCTACCAATATTCGTCTACAAGAAGCTGCCCTTACCTATCATTTTAGAGAAGGATTCATTGTAAAAGGCTTAAAAGACCTCAGTGTATCCTTAGTAGGCAACAACCTGCTAATGCTCTATAACAAAGCTCCTTTTGACCCCGAAATAGTGCCTTCTATAGGTACTTATGGCAGTGGATACGACAAATTTATGTTGCCTTCTGTAAGAAGCTATGGACTTAATGTGAAAATGCAATTCTAAAATTCTACAAAGATGAAAAAGATATTTTTAATACTTGGCTTACTAAGTGTAATAGCTTGTCAAGACGAAACTACCGACAAAACGCCTCAAGCTCCCAATGTATATCAGGGAGTATTTCTCGATGGTAATAATGTCGTTGAAGTGTACGTACAAGAATACCAAGATAACAAGATTCAAAACTTAAAGGTGAAACTGATAAGAGCTGCTGGTAAGATAGTATCAGCTCAGCTTATTACAGGTGATGCTCAAACCTTAACCGACTATAATGCACAATATGGTACGGATTACAAACTCTTACCTACTGATAAATATAGTATTGATGAAAATGCTATCTTCAATACTTATGAAACAGAAACTCCTATTGATATTACCATTAGTGAACTAACGTTTCCTAACAACGAAGTGTATGCGCTACCCATACAAATAAGAGGTAGAAATAATATTGAAGCTATTGCAGGACAAGACCGTTTGCTTTTAGTAGTCCATAAAGAAACAAGAACAAAGGTATTGAGTATGGCAACTACAAAAGCTACTACGGGAGAAGTTGTATCTAATAACGAGCTTCCTCAATGGACTTTTGAAGCTACAATTAATTGCTCAAATCTTATAGGAAGCAACCCAATAGTAGGAGTAACATCTAATACTCATCAAGTTGAGATAGGCTTTACAAACAATCAATTAGACGTAAAAGCTTCGGGTATTTCAATATTAATACCTGCTGAGGTATTTAAGGCACAAACTAATAAATGGTATCCTATTGCAGTAACCTGTGACGGCAATACCCTGCGTGTATATGTAGAAGGAAAAGAGGTAGATTCTAAAACAGCAAATACTAATAGTAGAATTTATGTAAAAGATTTATGGTTTGCGGGAGCTAATGAGCTTCTCAGAGAGGTGCGTTTGTGGAAACGAGCCTTAACCCAAAAAGAAATACAATTACAGTTGTGGAGAACTCTTAACCCCACAAATGATTTACTGCTTTATTATCCTCTCAATGGTAAGAAATATAATAAAACTTCTAATACCATTACAGATGATGAAACAAAACTATGGGATTGGTCTACTACAGGCACCTCAATGGAACTTCCCTCAGGAGCAACTTTTAATAACGGTACAGGTTATGGTATTGTTTTTCCTCCTAGATAGACGAATATAAAGAAGATTTTACTATTTTTAAGTATTTGATAATTATTAGATTGATAAAAAATGTACAAAAAAGTTTCTAAAATATTTGTGCAGAATAAAAAGTTGTTATACATTTGCAACCGCAAAAGCAAAGGAGCTTTCAAAATTGGAGAGGTGCCGGAGTGGTAACGGAGCAGATTGCTAATCTGTCGGCGGGTAACTGTCGCCTGGGTTCGAGTCCCAGTCTCTCCGCATCTAATACAAATTGTTAGATATAAATTCGGGGCGTAGCGTAGTCCGGTCATCGCGCCTGGTTTGGGACCAGGAGGTCGCAGGTTCGAATCCTGCCGCCCCGACAAAATAAGATATTTCATAAATGTTTCCTTTTGTGTGGCATTTTTGAAATATTTTTTTTGGAATAGAGGTCACGTAGCTCAGCTGGATAGAGCATCTGCCTTCTAAGCAGACGGTCACAGGTTCGAATCCTGTCGTGATCACGAGAATTTGTTTCATTTTGTATTAAAATTTATGTTCGGAATAACGCAGGATTAACGTCCTGCGTTATTTTGTTTATATACTTACTTAACGCCAGCTCGAAACAACAAATTACTATTTTTCAATCTCCTTTGCGTTGCTACAATTTTCATCTAAGAAATTTTCCTTCATCTCTTCTTTTCTTTTATTTCGTTTTATTACTCTAAAATCACCATTAATTCTTCACCCTTAACTATTCATTTTTAGTCACTTACATAGTCTTTGTATACCAATCTTCCAAGATTCGTATAAGCTTCCTATAAGCTTTGTTTAAGCTAACCTTAAGATTTTCTCAAGCAAAAGTGTCTTTCTTTGTTGTTTATAATTTCGTTTTTTTATCTTTTATAAAAGTTCTAATCTACTTTGTAATTCCTTGTCGCGCTACGGCTTCCTATAGTGCAAGAGCTATATTCTCTTATCTTGAACTTTTGTTAACTATATTGCAGATTATTTTTTGAAATAAAATTGCTTATTTACAAAGAATGTTTTACCTTTGTGCAAAAATTAGCCACAGAAATGTTAGTAAAGATTTACGGAAGTGCTGTATTTGGTGTAGAAGCCAGCACAATTACTATTGAAGTAAATATCGATAAAGGTATTGGCTATCATTTGGTTGGATTACCCGATATAGCTATTAAAGAAAGTAATTATCGTATAGCAGCTGCTCTGCAAAACAATGGATATAAAATTCCAGGTAAAAAGATAACCATCAATATGGCTCCTGCCGATATGCGTAAGGAAGGTTCTGCCTATGATTTAAGTTTTGCAATTGGTATTTTAGCAGCTAACGGGCAAATACAAAGTGAAGAATTAGAAAAATATATCATTATGGGCGAACTGTCCTTAGATGGCGGTTTGCAACCCATTAAAGGGGCACTACCCATTGCTATTCAAGCACGCAAAGAAGGATTCAAAGGATTTATTCTTCCTAAGCAAAATGCTAAAGAAGCTGCTATAGTAGATAATTTGGACGTTTATGGTGTAGAGAATATAAAAGAAGTCATAGATTTTTTTAATGGAGAAAAAGAATTACAACCTATCGAAATAGATACACGCAAAGAGTTTTACAGAGATTTAGAATCTCCTGAATTTGACTTTGCTGATGTAAAAGGCCAAGAAACTGTAAAACGTTGTATGGAAATAGCTGCTGCTGGTGGGCATAATGTTATTTTAATAGGCCCTCCTGGTTCAGGAAAAACAATGCTCGCTAAGCGTTTACCCAGCATTCTTCCTCCAATGACACTTCACGAAGCTCTTGAAACTACTAAAATACACAGTGTAGTAGGACGCATTAAGGATACAGGCTTAATGAGCCATCGTCCTTTTCGTAGTCCTCATCACACTATTTCTGACGTAGCTCTCGTAGGAGGAGGTACTTACCCTCAACCAGGTGAAATATCTCTCGCACATAATGGAGTACTTTTTCTTGATGAGTTACCAGAGTTCAAAAGAGCTGTTCTCGAGGTAATGCGACAACCTTTAGAAGATAGAGAAGTTACTATTTCTAGAGCAAAGTTTTCAGTTACTTACCCCGCTTCATTTATGTTGGTAGCAAGCATGAACCCAAGTCCGAGTGGGTATTTTAACGACCCCGATGCTCCTGTTACTTCTACACCTGCTGAAATGCAACGCTATTTAAGTAAAATTTCAGGACCTCTATTAGATAGAATAGATATTCATATAGAAGTAAATCCTGTACCCTTTGAAAAACTTTCAGATGATAGAAAAGGTGAAAGTAGTCGTGATATCCGTAAACGGGTGATAGATGCTCGAAATATCCAAACTGAGCGTTTTAAAGAATATGAACATATTCACTATAACGCTCAAATGAATACTAAACAAATACAGAAATTTTGTAAAGTAAATACGGATTCTTTAACCCTACTAAAAGATGCTATGACGCGTCTCAACCTTTCTGCACGTGCCTATGACCGTATTTTAAAAGTAGCACGTACAATAGCCGATCTAGAAAAGTCAGAAGAAGTTCAACCTCATCATATAGGTGAAGCTATTCAATATCGTAGTTTAGACCGTGAAGGTTGGTTTTGAGGATAAAAAAGTAGATATTATAGAAAAACAAAAAAGCAGGTTACAATAACCTGCTTTTTTATTACTTCAACCCACGAGCTTTGAGTAGAGGCTTAATAGCAGGAGCTTTCCCTCTGAAGGCTAAATACATTTTTTCGTAATCCATTGTATTTCCTTTGGAGAGTATCAAATCTCTGAAACGTTGTCCATTAGCACGAGTGAGTCCGCCGTTTTCTTCAAACCATTGGTAGGCATCGTGGCAAAGCATTTCTGTCCATTGGTAAGAATAATAGCCTGCTCCATAGCCTCCGCCAAAAATATGTGCAAAGTAAGATGAACGGTATCTTGGGGGCACTTCTTTCACCCATAAGCCTGTTCTTTCAAGGGCTTTCTTCTCAAAATCACTTACATTATTGATGATAGTATCTGAAGGAATAGTATGCCATTGCAAGTCTAAATTGGCAGCAGCCAAAACTTCGGTAAAAGCATACCCCTCATTGAAGGTACTCGCTTTTTTTATCTTATCAATAAGTGCTTGTGGAATAGGTTGTTTGGTCTCGTAATGTACTGCATAGTTTTTAAGTACCTCAGGATACAAAGCCCAATGCTCATTGAATTGCGAAGGAAACTCCACAAAATCGCGTGCTACTGCTGTTCCTGATAAACTTGCATACTGTTGGTTAGCAAAGAAACCGTGCAATGCGTGACCAAACTCGTGGAAGAGCGTAGTAAGTTCATCGTAAGTAAGTAAAGCAGGCTTGCCTTCGGCAGGTTTTACATAGTTGCACACATTGTAAATAACAGGTTTAGTGCCTAATAATTTAGATTGGTTTACAAAGTTGCTCATCCACGCACCACCGCGTTTGCTCTCACGAGCAAAGAAATCGCCATAGAAAAGTCCTAATGGCGTACCATCTTCTTCAAAAAGCTCATACACCAATACATCGGGGTGATATACGGGTATATCTTTGCGTTCTTTAAAGGTAATACCATAAAGTTTTGTAGCTGCATAGAATACACCATTTTCAAGAGCATTTTTCAATTCGAAATAAGGTTTGATTTCGTTCTCATCAAGGTCGTATTTAGCTTTGCGAACTTGTTCGGCATAGAAGTTCCAATCGTAAGGTTCTAAAGTAAAATTACCTCCCGTTTTGGCGATTTGCGCTTGTATTTCTTTAGCTTCAGCTTTGGCTTTACCTACTGAAGCAGGCACTAAATCTTTAAAGAATTGAGCAATAGCAGCAGGTGTTTTAGCCATAGTGCGTTGCAAGCTCCATTCGGCATAGTTTTTAAAGCCCAAGAGTTCGGCTTTTTTAGCGCGCAGTAAAGCAATGCGTTTTAGGATATCATTGGTATTATAAGCTCCCCCATCGGTGCGATTCCAGCTTGCTTCAAACAATTGTTTACGAGCGTTGCGGTCGGCTAATTCACTAAGGAGCGGTTGCTGGGTAGTATTCACAATCGCTACTTTCTGACCATTGATAGTTTGAGCGGCTGCCAACGAGCCTTCTAAAAGCGTTTGGTTGAAATCAGTTTCTAAAGAAGCTAACTCGCTGTTGTACTTTTTAAGGGTTTCTTTATCAGTAGCTGATAGATTAGCACCTGCTACTACAAAATCTTCGTAGTAATTTTCTAACAATTTAAGCGATTCAGCATCTAATTTCAAGCTCTCACGTTTATCGTATAAGGCTTTGATACGCGCAAAGAGTTTTTCGTTCAGGTGAATGCCATCGGCGTGCTCGGCAAACTTAGGTGATAGTTCTTTTTGCAATACTTTTAAGGTATCATTAGTATTTGCCTCAGTTAAGGCATTGAATACCGCTGAAGCACGCTCTAACTCTACCCCACTTTTTTCTAAAGCGATAATCGTATTCTCAAAAGTAGGCGCTTCGTTGCTATTAGCTATAGCTACAATACGTTCGTTTTGCAAAGCCATTCCTTTGAGCAAGGCGGGACGATAATGCTCATCTTTAATTTTTGAGAAGTCGGGAGCACCATAAGGCAAAGTGCTTTCTACCAATAGCGGATTGTTCTCTGTGTTTTCTGTCATTTTTGAAGTCTTTGAGTCGTTGCAGGCTACCAAAGCAGTGAGCAATATAGCTGCTGAAAATAAAGGTAATTTCATAGTTTTTAGGTGATTATAAAAAGGGTGTTCGAGGAAGAAGTTCCTCAAACACCCCTTTTGAGGTTATATAGTAACTAAAATACTGTTATTTAGCAGTCAAACGTATGTCGATACGTCTGTTTTTAGCTTTGCACTCAGGAGTATCGTTAGCAGGACAAAGGGGGTGTTCTGCACCATAACCTTGAGCGCTCAATTGAGCTTTGTTAGCACCCAATGCTACCAATTTGTTTAACACTGAATTAGCACGTCTTTCTGAAAGTTTCAAATTACCTTCGACACTACCCGTATTATCAGTGTAACCACCTAAACGAATAGCAGCTTTAGGATAAGCTTTCAAAATAGCTACAATGTTCTTTAATTGTTGTTCTGAACCTTCTGTAAGTTCATCGCTACCTGTTTTGAAGTAAGTTCTATCCAAAGTAATCCAGTTATCTTTGAATTGTTCTGGAGTAGTAAGGTTTTTATCTTCTATCAATTTTACAAGATGAGCTTCAGATGAATTTTTACCTACTTCTAACATTGTATTGTCAAAAAGGCTCAATTGGAATAAATCACCTACATTGTACTCGAAGTCACCATCGGCGTTAAGCTTACCTTCTTCAATAACTACTACTTCTTCGACAGGCATCACCCCCTCACCTTCACCTTGACGGATTTGAGCTTCTATAGGAGTACTTGAAGCATCAGCGGTATGTCCACCCAAGATAGGAGCGATTACCAAACCTACCAAGCAAGTAAGTTTGATAAGGATATTCATTGAAGGACCTGAAGTATCTTTGAATGGGTCACCCACAGTATCACCAGTAACAGCTGCTTTGTGAGCGTCAGAACCTTTGTAAGTCATTTGTCCGTTGATTTCAACACCTGCTTCAAATGATTTCTTAGCATTATCCCAAGCACCACCAGCGTTGTTTTGGAAGATAGCCCATACAACTCCTGATACAGCTACACCAGCCATATAAGCACCAAGAGCTTCAGCACCCATCACAAAACCGATAATAATAGGAGTGATGATAGTAATTGCACCAGGTAACATCATTTCGCGCAAAGCAGCTTTGGTAGAAATATCTACACATCTGCCGTACTCTGGAGTACCTTTACCTTCCATAATACCAGGGATTTCGCGGAATTGGCGACGTACTTCATTCACCATATCCATAGCAGCTTTTCCTACTGATTGCATTGCCAAGGCTGAGAAGATTACTGGAATCATACCTCCGATAAACAAGGCAGCTAATACATTCGCTTTGAAGATATTGATACCAGAAATACCTGTAAAGGTCACATAAGCAGCGAACAAGGCTAAGGCGGTAAGAGCTGCTGAAGCAATTGCAAAGCCTTTACCTACCGCAGCAGTAGTATTACCTACTGAGTCTAAAATATCAGTACGCTGACGTACTTCTTTTGGCAATTCACTCATTTCGGCTACACCACCAGCGTTATCGGCAATAGGTCCAAAAGCATCGATAGCCAATTGCATAGCAGTAGTAGCCATCATTGCTGATGCTGCAATTGCTACACCATAGAAGCCAGCTAAAGAGTAAGAACCCCAAATAGCTACAGCAAAAAGCAATACAGAACCAAAGGTAGATTTCATACCAGTTGCCAAACCTGCAATAATATTGGTAGCAGCTCCAGTAGATGAATTGCGTACGATATTCAATACCGGTTTTTTACCCAAAGCGGTAAAGTGTTCAGTAATAGCAGAAATGAGCAAGCCTACTGCCAAACCTACAATAGTTGCGTAGAATACATTGATACTTGCGATTTCTTTTACTCCTTCACCAAAGAAACTCATTTGGATAGTTTCGGGCAACATATATTTGATAAGGAAATAGCAAGCTACTAAAGTAAGTGCTAAAGCTACATAGTTACCTGTATTTAGTGAACTTTGTACTTGTTTTTCTTTAGCATCGTTGTTTTTGATACCTACACAGAAAGTACCAATAATTGAAGCAATGATACCTACACCAGCAATTACTAACGGCAATAAGATAGGTCCTAAACCACCGAAAGCATCGGTAAAAGTACCACCATTGGCAGTTGCTATATCTTTAATCACATAGTTACCCAATACCATTGAAGCGAGTACAGTTGCCACGTACGAACCGAACAAGTCAGCACCCATACCAGCTACGTCACCTACGTTATCACCTACGTTATCGGCAATAGTAGCAGGGTTACGAGGGTCGTCTTCAGGGATACCAGCTTCTACTTTACCTACGAGGTCAGCCCCTACGTCGGCAGCTTTGGTGTAAATACCACCACCCACACGAGCAAAGAGCGCAATTGACTCAGCACCGAGTGAGAAACCTGCTAAGGCTTCGAGTACAAGAGTCATTTCGTCATAGAAAGGTTTGCCTCCTCCTACAAAAGTGTTTACAAAAAGAATGAAGAATAAGCTCAAGCCTAATACAGCTAAACCTGCTACTCCTAATCCCATTACAGTACCACCTCCAAAGGATACTTTCAAAGCTTTTGGCAAGCTGGTACGAGCTGCTTCGGTAGTGCGTACGTTAGCATTGGTAGCGATACGCATCCCGATATTTCCCGCTAAGGCAGAGAAGAAAGCTCCACACACAAAAGCTACTACAATGAGCCAGTGAGAAGTTTCTACCATACGAGAAACAATAAATAGAGCAATAGAAGCAATAATCACAAAAATACCTAAAATGCGGTACTCAGCATTGAGGAATGCCATTGCCCCTTCTTTGATACTTTTGGAAATACTTTGCATTCGCTCATTGCCTGTGGTTTGCTTGTTCACCCACGAAGCTTTCGCAATCATAAAGATAAGTCCAAGAATAGCAAGGACTAACGGTAAATATAACATCATTTTATCCATACAAATATTAGTAATTAGTTAAATTTAGGGCGTAAAAGTACGAAAGATAATTGTAATGAAAAAATAAAAAAGGATTTTTTTAGTACCCGCCCATTCCACTATCAAATATCACTCCTAATAATCTAGTTGTCTTTTGCCTCATAGCATCATATAAAACATACTTTGCAGAATATCTTTAAGAAAGTTAATCATCATACTCTTTCGTAACTACTTGAATGGCACGATTTTTGAACCCGTCCCTACCAAGTGGCAACATCATTATTACATTATAAATTCAGAGTTTAGAGTAGAGACTTTTGTTTTTCATAGTGTATGCGTTTCCTATGTGTTTTGTTTTTTGTAAATTCAGGCATAAAAAAGAGTGATTTACAAATATAAACCACTCATTTTCTTTTGTTTAATCTTAGTAGCGAAGACGGGATTTGAACCCGTGACCTTTGGGTTATGAATCCAACGCTCTAACCACCTGAGCTACCTCGCCATCTATTTTGTTATGTCTTATTCTGACTTTGCGGGTGCAAATGTACTACATTTTTTTATACTACCAAATTTTTATAACTATTTTTTACTTTTTATGAACATCATTACCTTAAAAAGCATTGATTCTACTAATCAGTACTTAAAAGATTTAATACATATTCAGGATTCTCTTCCTAATTTTTTAGTAGTCTGGACTCCTCAGCAAACTGCAGGTATAGGACAATATGGAACAAAATGGACAAGTAAACCCTATCAGAATCTTACTTTTAGTGTTTTATTCCTTCCTGAGCATTTAGATTTAAAAGATGCTTTTTTGCTCAATATGCTTGTACCTATTGCAATAATGAAAGTATTAGAGAAATTAAACATTCCTAATATAAATATTAAATGGCCTAATGATATCCTTTCTCAACGTTACAAAATAGGCGGAATATTAATAGAAAATACCATTCAAAAAACTAAAATTGAGAAATGTGTAATCGGTATTGGGCTCAATCTTAACCAAACAAATTTCAATGGCTTACCTAAAGCCTCTTCTTTAAAAAATTTAACTGGTAAAGATTTTGAAATAGAACAAGTGATGAAACTAATCCTTTCTGAATTAGAATCAAACCTTTCTACACTTCCTCAACAATCTTTCGAAAGCGTTTATACTATTTACCAGAAATATCTATTCCAACTAAATAGAGTATCCGTTTTCCGTTCTTGCCAAGAAAAGAACTTTTCAGGCATTATAAGAGGTGTGGAACCTTCTGGAAAATTAATTGTAGAAACAGAACAAGGGATTATAAAGACTTTTTCTCTTAAAGAAATAACTTTATTATACTAAATTCTTTCTGCACCTAACAAATAAAATATATGAGAGTGACAATAGCTTTACTTGATTTAACATTAATTTTATCATAGTTTAGCAGTTTTTCCCTTTTTGTTATCCTCTTCTCTCCTATTTTTTGCTTTTCTTAAAATAATTTGTACCTTTGCCCCCGTAAATGAAAAACCAATCAGTTGCAAATTTACTAAAACAAGATAAGCGAAAATAGCTCAGTTGGTAGAGCGCAA
>ERZ773043.1910-NODE-1910-length-11400-cov-5.082151_pt1 | contig 11400 bp, 12 predicted proteins | sample MGYA00580636_ERZ773043 | MGnify/ENA primary metagenome ERZ773043 (study PRJEB29015, sample SAMEA2737992) | human oral metagenome | biome: human oral; feature: human-associated habitat; material: dental | place: China | collected 2065 ... | reverse complement strand
CGCGGATCGCGGCGATCGGGCGGGATCAGCGGCAACCCGGAAGCCGCCGCCATTTCGATGACTGCCGTCCGGCCATCGCCGAGCACGCCCCAATGCGCTGTCAGCGCTTCGCCGAGCGGGCCGGTCACGCGCGCATGGCGCAGCTCGCCGTGCGTTGCCGCCACCAGCGCTTCGACCGTTCCTTCGCCGCCGTCGGCAATCGGCACTAGGTCGATGACCGCGTCGGGGAATATCCGTGCAATGCCGCGCTGCATGGCCACCGCCACGCCCGGTGCGGAAACGCTGCCTTTGTATGAATCCGGCGCTACGACGATACGCATCATCACCTTCCCCCGTGAAACGAACGCCTGCACGAAGCGTTGAAAAATCCGCCCGCCGGTCAGTCCGTCAGCGTTTGCGGCGCAAGACTTTTTCCGCTTTGTCCGCAATATGCGCTGCCGACAGACCGTATTTCGCCAGCAGTTTCTCGTAGTCGCCCGACTCTGTAAAGGTATCCTCAATGCCGACAAATTCCTGCGGCACAGGGCAGTGTTTGACCAGCACTTCGGCGACCGTCTTTGACCATTGGCGACATGGCGGAAACTGACAACACGCATCCTGCCTAAATTCCCTCAACCTAGCCGGTGCGGGCGGCGCCAGGGGGGTTAAGGAGGCCTTTTGCGCAGGGTAGCACGCCATATAAATAGATCCCGTTTCCCTTGACGAACCACTCAAAGCTGCCAACGCCGAGTATCCGACTACGGATCATCACATGCCTAAATTTTAGTATCGCAACTGGGGCGGTTCAGGCGCTTCATCCGCCTGCGCATAGGTCGATGCTGGCTTGAACGCATCGCCCGGCGGCAGCGAACTTTCGCCGGAGCACAACAAAACCCACCCAACAAAAAGCCGCCCCACGGACGGCTTGTGCTGCTTGTTTATGGTGGCGCGGCGATGGCTGCCACCGCATCAGCGGATTACCCGGGCGCCTTTGCCTTTCATCGCGGCTTCGACCTCCTCGACGCGCACCATCGATGTGTCGCCCGGCGTGGTCATAGCCAGTGCGCCGTGCGCCGCTCCGTATTCCACGGCGGCCTGCGGGCCTTTGCCCTCCAGGAAGCCGTAAGCCACGCCGGAGGCAAAGCCGTCGCCGCCGCCCACGCGGTCATAAATTTCCAGATTGTCGCGCTTCATCGACTCGTAAATTTTGCCGTCGTACCAGAGGATGGCCGACCAGTCGTTGATCGATGCGGTTTTCGCGTTGCGCAGCGTCGTCGCCGCGACCTTGAAGTTGGGAAATTCGCCGACGGCCTTCTGGATCATTTTGGCGAAAGAGCTTGTTTCGATTTTCGTCAAATGCTCATCGGCGCCTTCGACCTCAAAGCCGAGGCAGGCCGTGAAGTCTTCTTCATTACCGATCATCACGTCGACGTACCTGGCAATTTCGCGGTTGACGCGCCGGGCGGCCTCCTTGCCGCCCTGGCTCGTCCACAGCGAGGCGCGGTAGTTGAGGTCATATGCGACAACAGTACCGTATTTTTTGGCGACCTGAACCGCTTCGATCACGGCTTCGGCCGTATTCGAAGCGAGCGCCGCAAAGATGCCGCCCGTATGGAACCAGCGCACGCCTTCTTCGCCAAAGATTTTTTTCCAATTGATCTCGCCGGGGCGAATCTGTGAGGCGGCGGAATTGCCACGGTCGGAACAACCGAGGGCCGGACGGATGCCAAACCCCTTTTCGGTGAAATTGAGACCGACGCGAGTATTTTTACCCAGCCCGTCAAAATCACGCCAGATGACGTGGCGCATATCGACGCCGCCCTGCATGATCAAATCTTCAAGCAGCCAGCCAAGGTCGTTCTTCGGAATGGCCGTCGCAACCATTGCGCGCTTGCCCCAGCATTTGCGCATGGCGCGGGCAACGTTGTATTCGCCGCCGCCTTCCCAGACCTGAAAGCTACGGGCATTGCGCACGCGGCCAAACCCCGGATCGAAACGCAGCATGATTTCACCAAAGGCCGCACAATCCCATTGGGCATCGCCGGCGGGTTTGACGATGAGTTCGCTCATGGAAAATCCTTTCTTTGCTCTCTTCGCTGTTTTTGATCGGGCTTACTTACCGGCAAGCTCGGACTTGATGCGGTTAACGAGGGCGATCGTCTGCCGGAAATTTTCCTCGATCCCCTGGTAATCCTTGGCTTCAAGCAGTTTCTTGGTGATGAGGTTGGAGCCAATACCGCAGGCGACGATGCCGGCGCCAAACCATTTGCGCAGCGAATCTTCACTGGGATCGACACCGCCGGTGGGCATGATGCGCGTCCAGGGCATCGGTCCCATGACGCTCTTAACGAAATCCGGCCCGCCGACCGATGCGCCGGGAAATACCTTGATGATCTCACACCCCAGCTCTTGGGCATCGCCGATTTCCGTCGCCGAGCCACACCCGGGGCTGTAGGGGATGCCGCGCCGGTTGCACAGCCGGGCCACCTCTGCATTGAGCATGGGGCCGACGACAAATTTTGCGCCATAGGCGATATAAAGCCCTGCCGTCGGCGCATCGCACACCGAGCCGACGCCCATGATGACCGAAGGATCGGCCTTGGCGAAATGCCGCGTCACCCGCAGGAAAACGTCGGCAGCAAAATCCCCGCGATTGGTAAATTCGATGCATTTCGCCCCCCCATTGGCGCAGGCCTGGATGACGTTGATACACACCTCTTCATCCGGATGATAGAACACGGGGATGACGCTTTGCTCAATAATCGCCGTCAATACGGCCAGTCTGTCTTTGGCTGCCATGTTTCTCTCCTGTCAATTTTCTGGTTTCAAGCAACCGACATCGCTACGCGAGTCGCTCGCCCATCTATAGAAGCAGGCCGAAAGGCGCATCTCGGCGCATGCGCTAGCGTATCAAAACACGCAGGTTACTTTCAGATATTTTTCCGGATGTTCGGAAATATCAGCCACAATGGCAGGCGTTTCTGCCAGCGGAACGCTGCAAGTCAGCAACGCGCCGACATCAATTTTGCCTTCGGCGATCAGACGCAGGCTTTCCGGAAACTGGCCGACACTGTTACGCGAACCGCGCACAGTCAGCTCTTTTTTGGTAAAGAGCGCTGTCGGCAAGGGAATTTCCGCCTTTGGCCAGCCGACCAGGGCGATATGACCAGCGTAGGAAACATAATCCAGGGCGCTGCGAATGGCCGGTGCAGCGCCTGAGCATTCGATGACGGCCTCGGCCATACGTCCCTGTGTCAGCGTCTGGATTGCCGCTAGGACATCCGCGCCGGCTGGGTTGAGCGTATGCGCCACGCCGAGCGCGTGCGCGAGCGACAATCGCGCATCAACCGGGTCAACGATGACCGGTATGGCGCCCAGCGTCAGCGCATACTGCGCCGCAAGCAGGCCGATTTGTCCGGCGCCCGTGATGACGACATGCTGTCCAGCCTTGACTTCGGCCTGCCTGACCGCATGCATGGCAATGACCAGCGGTTCGGCCAGCGGCGCCAGATGCCATGGAATGCCCTCCGGCACTTTTTGCAGCAAATGACGCGGATGCGAAATATATTCGGCCATGCCGCCGTCGATATGTACGCCGCGCACGGTCAGATGCTCACAACAGTTGGTATGGCCGATCGAACACGGATAACACTTTCCGCAGTAAACATAAGGTTCGATGATGACCCGTTCGCCAACCTTGAACAGCGTCTCGTCCGGCGCCACCTCGACCACCTCGCCGGCAACTTCGTGCCCGATGATACGCGGATAAGACACCAAGGGATTCACGCCCTTGTAGGCGCTGATATCGGAACCGCAAATACCGGCGCTACGCACGCGGATCAACACTTCGTCGCGGCCGCGCCGCTGCTCGGGCAGATCGACCAGGGCAATCTCGCCAGGAGCGCTGAGACAAACGGCTTTCATGATTTCCCTCACATCAAAAATTGACCAGCACCTGCAATCCCGCGAGCGCAGGGAATAAACGTTCACCAGCGCCAACGGCGCGCCGAACACCGCACGAAACGGCAGAATTTTTCGCGCGTCGCATACACCGATCCTGAGGCCGAACAGCTTGTGTACCGAAAACACCGCCATTTCCAAAGACGGCATCATTGCTCCGGCCAACAGCCTGAAGGTCATCATATACCGAAATACGCCGAGCCGATGCCGAAAACACTAACCGCTGCCGCCCGGGAACGAGCCAGCCCCGGTATTCCGGTGCAGGCCATTTCCCTGCACAGCGGCATTGAGGTATTCTGCGCGGCGCGCTGTTCACGCCGGACAGACCGACTTGACGATTCAGAAAGACGATATGAACTTTACTCCGCAAAAAGCCAGCCCCTGTGACGCGCTGGTGCTCTATGGCGTTACCGGCGATCTTGCCCGCAAAAAGATTTTTCCTTCCCTCTATGCCATGGCCAAGCGCGGTGCGCTGAACGTCCCCGTCATCGGCGTCGCCTCATCGCCGTGGACGCAGGAGCAGCTTTGCCAGCGCGCCACTGAGAGCATCATGGAAAACGGCGGCATTGACGATCCGGCGGCCATGCAGACGCTGCTCTCCAAGCTCAGCTACGTCAGCGGCAATTACAAAAACCCGGCGACATTTGCCATGATCCGCGAGGCGCTTGATCTGGCGGAGCGTCCAGCGCACTACCTCGCCATTCCGCCGGCGCTGTTCGAGACGATGATTACCGGCCTGCGCGATTCCGGGCTGGCAAAAAATGCCCGTCTGATCGTCGAAAAACCCTTCGGCCGCGACCTTAAATCGGCGATGGAGCTCAATCGCATCGCGCTATCGGCCTTTCCGGAAAACTCGATATTCCGCATCGATCACTACCTCGGCAAAGAAGCGATCATGAATATCCTGTATTTCCGCTTCGCCAACGCCTTCCTGGAGCCGATCTGGAACCGCAATTACATCGACAGCGTGCAAATTACGCTATCGGAAAAATTCGGCGTCGAAGGGCGCGGCGCGTTCTACGAAACGGCCGGTTGCCTGCGTGACGTCGTGCAAAACCACATGTTCCAGATCGTCGCCCTGCTGGCCATGGAGCCACCAGCCTATCGGGGCTACGGCGCCGTGCATGACAAGACCGCCGAAGTCTTCCAGTCCATGTGCCCGCTGAGCGCCGAAGACATCGTGCGCGGTCAGTACGAAGGCTATAAATCCGAGGCCGGCGTCCCCCCCAATTCCGACGTCGAAACCTTCTGCGCCCTGCGCCTGTTCATCGACTCCTGGCGCTGGGCCGGCGTGCCCTGGTTCCTGCGTGCCGGGAAATGCCTGGCCGAAACCGCCGCCGAGGTAGTCGTCCAGCTCAAGCCGCCGCCACAACGCCTGTTCAACGACTCGCAGCACAACGGCCCGCCCAACTATCTGCGCTTCCGCCTCTCGCCGCGTTCGGCAATCGCCCTGGCAGCGCGCGTCAAGCGCAGCGGGAAAGAATTCATCGGCGAACAGCGCGAACTGTTCCTGCTCGACGAATATCTGGCGGCCGAAACGCCTTACGAACGCCTACTCGGCGAAGCCATGATGGGCAACGGCGCCCTATTCATCCGGCAGGATGCCGTCGAGGCCGCCTGGGCCGTCGTTGAACCGATTCTTGAATCGCACCCGTTGACGCAGCCCTACGCCCCCGGCAGTTGGGGGCCGCGCGCGGCCGACCGGCTGATCATGAATCAGGGCGGCTGGTTCAACCCGCTGACATAGGCATACGATCAGGCACACGATCAGGCTCTCACACGGCCAAGGCCGCAATCGGATACGCGCATACGCAACGCAGACAGGTCAGACACCCGCCGAAGTCAGGCGGCGAATCGAGCCTATCGGCAATCATCAACGCATTTGCAGCACGATGCCTGCGCAGTCAGCCTGAGCGCCGAGTGCGCCGAGTGCGCCGAGCGCTCCGCAAGCGAGCCCACGGTTTTCACGAAAATTCACTTTCATTTTTCTATCAGCGGCAAAGTGTTTAGCTCAATGTTAGCCAGAGGTCATCGCCCGCGCCATCGCGCCACCACACTTTCCCAGGAAAAATGCGGCGCTGCCTCGATCATCCTTGCCCAAAGTGCTGAAATCAGCCACGACTTTGCAATCATTGAAACGGCATGATGGCCGAAAAATGCCTCTCAACAAGCCAACGCCCACCAGCAGTAGCGCCCGATGAATTTTCTTGCACATACCCTACTAGCGGGGGCTGACGAGGCCGATCGCATCGGCGGTCTGCTCGGCGACTTCATCAAAGGGCCGCTCCCCGCCGGCCTGCCGCCGGCGTTGGCATCGGGGGTCGCCCTGCACCGCGCCATCGACGGCTATGCCGACCGGCATCCCGCTTTTCTCGCCAGCCGGGCGCGCGTCAGCTCCCGGCGAAGGCGCGTCGCTGGCGTGCTGGTCGATCTTTTCTACGATCACCTGCTGGCGCGCGACTGGCCAGGCGAACCCGCCTTCCGGACAAAGTCCTCCAGCACGGCAACAGAAACCGGCGATGCCCACCCGCCGCTTGCCGTCTACACGGCGGCAATCTATGCCGCACTGCCGGCTTACCTTCACGTCCTGCCCGCACCCGCCCGCGCTGTCGCCGAACGGCTGTGTCGGGAAGACTGGTTGACGCACTACCGGAACCCGGCCGCTGTCGCCCGAGCGATTGACCAGATGTCGATCCACCGGCTCAAACGCGCCAATCCGCTGGCAGGCGGTTTTGAGGAATTTCTCGCCGATCCGGACGGCTTCGCCACCGATTTCCGCGCTTTTCTGCCCGATGCGCTCGCCTTCGCCGCGCAATGGCGGGAGCGGCGTTCCAAGGCGTCATGACTCGCCTTCCTTATTTTTCTGACCCGCTCGAAAACTGGACGCCCAAAAATATCTGGTATTCTGCACGCGCTTTTGCGTTCCCTGAATGCGGAGCGTTTTTCTTTCGTTTTTACTGATTGAAAGTGACATCATGAGTTTGATAAGAATCGCCGTCGTTGGCTATGGCAACATTGGTCATAGTGCCGTAGAAGCCGTGCGCGCCGCGCCGGATATGGAACTGGCCGGCATCGTCCGCCGTTCCGCAGCCGCAGCTGTCCCCGCCGAACTGGCGGGCATTCCCATCGTTACCGACGTTTCGGCGCTCGGCAAGGTCGATGTGGCGCTGCTTTGCTGCCCGACGCGCAGCGTTCCCGATACCGCGCCCGAGTACCTGCGCCGCGGCATCCACACCGTCGATAGTTTTGACATTCACGGCGAATCGCTTTTGGCGCTGCGCAAAAATCTGGACGCCATTGGCAAGCAACACAACAGTGTTGCCGTCGTTTCCGCCGGCTGGGATCCGGGCAGCGATTCGCTGATGCGCACGCTGCTGCTGGCGATGGCGCCGAAAGGGCTGACGTACACCGATTTCGGTCCGGGCATGAGCATGGGGCACTCGGTTTGCGCCAAATCCAAGCCGGGCGTCAAGGATGCCCTGTCGATGACTATCCCCGCCGGTTCCGGCGTGCATCGCCGCATGGTCTATGTCGAACTGGAAGCCGGCGCGGATTTTTCTGCCGTAGAAAAAGCCATCAAGAGCGACGACTACTTTATCAAGGACGACACGCACGTTTTCGCCGTCGAGAGCATCGATACGCTCAAAGACATGGGACACGGCGTGTGCATGACGCGCAAGGGCGTCAGCGGCGTCACGCAAAATCAACGCTTTGAATTCCGCATGACCATCAATAATCCGGCGCTGACCGCCCAGGTCATGACCTCCTGCGCACGCGCCGCCGCGCATCACCTGAAGCCGGGCGCCTACACCGTGCCGGAGATCGCGCCGATGGATCTTTTGCCGGGTGATCGGGATACGCTGATCAAGACACTGGTGTAACCATAGCGGGAAGCATCGCCGCTTGACCCGCCGCCGGTTTTATCCGGCCGACCATTCATCCGGTCGGCGGCCGGCGGCGAACGCAGCGGCCAGCACAGCGCTGGCCTGCGCCGGATCGGGCTGGCCGCAGATGGCCGAAACGACGGCGACGCCGCGCGCCCCCGCGGCAAGGAGTTCGCCGCATCAAATGAATCAACAAAAGGGCAAAACACCCGACGCCCCCGCTGGCGACGAGGCTCTCATCGGAGACTTCCGCCGCGCGCTCGACAACATCGCCGCGCTTGCCGACACGCTGAATTTCCCCGGCTGGACGCGCACGTTTCGCGCCGCGCGCCGCGCACTCGATGACGAAACGCTGTCCGCCACCGAACGCCTAACGCGGGCGCTACAAAGCTCGCAAGTCTTCGGCGGCATGGGCTCGTGGCTCGACTCGCCGCCCGCCGTCGCCTACGAACAAGGGCTTTCCGCCACATACGACGATGCCACCGAGGCCCTCTTAGACATCCGCGAACGCAGCCAAAAATTCCTGCGCCGCAATCCGCAGCAATAGCGCAATGGCGGCTTCTACCCCACCCGCCAAACCCCGCGCAGGTAAGGCAGAAAACATAAAACGGCCGGAGCCCCTTTAAACACAAGGGCTTCATGGGATCAAAAAACATAAAACAGATTTTTACGCCCGACAGATCGTTAGACGAACGACCGTCGGGCATCAATGCCCGACAAAAACTCGCCGCCTTGTCTTTCGGCAAAGTTAAGCCGCTATTTGCGCCTTCGGAGCGCTCCTCTAAAAACCATTCAAACAGACCAGAAAACATAAATCGCCCCGAACCCCGCTAAATACAAGGGGCTCAGCGCATCAAAAAACATAAATTATTTTCCACTCCCTTTTTTAAAGGGGAACAACCCGCAGGGCTGCGGGATGAGCAGCCTATTTTTTACATGGCAAAGGAAGCCGCCATCGCTCGCCTTTGCAAGGGGAGCCACAGCAAATTATTTGTAATATACTATTCACCAATCTATTCATAATTCTATTCATCACCATGCCTGATTACGCCGAAACCATCCGCCAAACGCTTACGCAAGGCGTAGCAACTCCTTCGCAACTAATTGATTCTATTAAAATTAGCCAGCCGACCTTGTCGCGCCAACTGAGAGCGCTGGGCGATGATGTGGTGCGCATCGGCAAGGGAAAATCTATTCAATATGCGCTGCGTGACCGGCACCACGGGTTGCCCGAAATGCCGGTCTATCGTGTGGATAGCGCGGGTAAATTGCTGTTTTTGGGGCAGTTACTCGCGATTTATCCGCAAGGCTTTGTGATGCAGGAGGCATCGGGGCGTAGTGTGCGCAGCGACGATCTGCCGTGGTGGCTGTACGATATGCGCCCGCAGGGGTATTTGGGGCGGGCGTGGGCGCGCCAGCATGCGCAGCGTTTTGATTTTCCTGAAGATATTCGCCGCTGGGCCGACCACCATGTGCTGCGCGCGCTGCTGGCGGATGGCGTGGATATGAGCGGCGATTTGCTGATTGGCGAAGCGTGCCGCGCGCGTTTCTTACATATGCAAGCGCCTGAGCAGGTTGAAGATAAAGCCCGGCGCTATCCCGAGCTGGCGGCGCAGGCGGCAACGGGCGAGTTGGCCGGCTCTTCCGCGGGTGGCGAGCAGCCGAAATTCACGGCGTACACGGCAGAGGGGCACGTGATTGTCAAATTCAGCGAAGCGGAGGCGGGCCCCGTGAGCGAGCGCTGGCGCGATTTGCTGCTGGCGGAATATTGGGCGCTTGCCACCTTTCGCACGTCGGGGTTTGACGCAGCGGCAAGCGCGATTATCGATAGCGCCGCACAGCGTTTTCTGGAAAGCACGCGCTTTGACCGCGTCGGCGCAACGGGGCGCGTGGGGCTGCATTCGCTCACCGCGCTGGATTTGCAATTTACCGGCAACGCATCGGAAGGCTGGGTGGGAGTTACGCGCGCGCTGGCGCAACAGGGCGTGATTACGCCGGCAGCGGCCGAACGCGCCGCGTTGCTGTGGGCATTTGGCACGCTGATTGGCAACAGCGATATGCACGGCGGTAATCTTTCTTTTATCGATGACGGCGCGCCTCCCTACCGTCTCGCACCGGTGTATGACATGACAGCAATGGCGTTTGCGCCCACCAGCGGCGGCGGATTGCCCGCTGTCTTGCCCGCGCTGACCCTGCGTGCCGACATCCCCCCTGCGCAGTGGCGACAAGCGCTTGATCTGGCGCGGCAGTGGCTGGCGCAATTGCAGGCGGACGAGCGTTTAAGCGCACGCTTTGCCCCGTGTATTCAAGCGCTTGAACGCCACCACGCCGGCGCCGCCGCGCAACTGACACGACTGGCGGTTTAACTTAAACGCGAGTCATGGGCAGGCAAGGTGCCATGCGGTTCACGCGCTCAATCGGCCACGGCATCGGGCGGGCGACGATGGGCGCGCATCAGGCTTCCGGCAAACGGCGTCAACAGGGCGTTTCCAGAAACCCCCCTCTGGAACCCGCGTGGATAGGGCATCTCCAGGCGCCCTGCCCGGAAACCCTGATAAATAAAGGGCTGGCGGGCACCTCCCTCTGAGATGCCCTGTTTACAAGGGTCTCCGGGCATCCCTTATTAACCTGCATTTAACCTGCATGCAGCCGGCGCAGTTTTCAGCGCAGCGGCGAGTGCAGCGGCCAGTGCGGCGCTGGCCTGCGCCAGATCGGGCTGGCCGCAGATGGCCGAAACGACGGCGACGCCGCGCGCACCTGCGGCAAGGAGTTCGCCGCAATGCACCGAACGGATGCCGCCGATCGCCACGACCGGCAGGGTCGTCGCCGCCGCCAGTTCGCCAAGGCCAGCGATGCCCAGGGCTGCGCCTGCATCCGGCTTGGTGCCGGTCGGAAACACCGGCCCGACACCAAGATAATCGACGCCCGTGGCCGGCACAGCGGCCAGCTCGGAAAAATCCGAGACCGAGACGCCTAACAGTTTGTCCGGCCCGATCAGACGGCGCACGTCCGCTGCCGGCAGATCATCCTGGCCGACATGCACGCCATCGGCGTCAGCCGCCAGCGCCACGTCGACCTGATCATTAACAATCAGCGGCACACCGAGCGGCGAGAGCGCCGCCTTGAGTTTGCGCGCCGTTTCCAGCCACTGCTTCTTCTTCCAGTGCGGCGCACGCAACTGCACGGCCGTCGCGCCATTTTTCGCCGCCAGCCGCGCGGTCTGCACCATGCCGTCCGGGCTGCCGCACAGATCGGGGTCCAAGACCAGATAGAGCGAAAGATCGAGTTTTTTCATGTCGCCCGCCCCCGCAGGGCTTCCGGATCGAGGCGGTACAGCGCATCGAGAAAAGCGCCCTTCAACGAGCCGGGGCCGTCACTTTCCGCTGCCGCCCATTCGCCGCACAGCCCGGCGATGGCGCAGGCGGCGGCAACGGCATTGAGGCGGCTCGTGCGGCTGTGCGCACCGGCCGTTAGTGCGGCCACCAGGGCCGAGAGCGCACAGCCGGTGCCGACTACGCGCGTCATCAGCGGATGGCCCCACGGCGTCGCCCAGACGGTTTCGCCGTCGGTGATGTAA
>ERZ773043.1902-NODE-1902-length-11431-cov-5.253956_pt1 | contig 11431 bp, 8 predicted proteins | sample MGYA00580636_ERZ773043 | MGnify/ENA primary metagenome ERZ773043 (study PRJEB29015, sample SAMEA2737992) | human oral metagenome | biome: human oral; feature: human-associated habitat; material: dental | place: China | collected 2065 ... | reverse complement strand
TACGGGAGTTAGAAAAGGATGAACTTTTTAGACAGTTTCAAATTTATCAAAGAGATCAATCGTGTGTTTATGATTCGCAGGTAGACGAAACCTCAGTAGCAGAAGTTTTACACGAATGCCTATTTGGAAAATGGAACACGGTGGAAGAAGAGATGTTGAAGATAGGGCAGGAAAGGTTGAGGGAGTTAGGTGATAATTGATAAGTGATGATAGAAAATTATGGTTTAAAAGAAACGTATAGGAAACATGTAGGTTCTTTTGAGAATATAAGATTATTAAAGAGTTTTATTGAGAAAGATGTGTTTCAAATTATTTTTGAAGAGTTACTAAAACGTGATAAGTTAGCGAGAGCACTTCGTTGAAATTTTCATCTTCGAACAATTGTATGAGAAATTCTTTATTTAATTTCATTATAGAGTTTTGCCCATTAATATGTGCAGAACAATAACAATTTAAATGGTGTGAACTTTTTGGTAAAATCTAGCTCAATTTGTGTATTTTTAGGGTAAAATTCACACCATTACTTTTTAAGATTACGATATGCAATCTTTCCGACAGCCATTGGAATCACATTTCTATTTATGAAATCTATCATTACGAAAGATTTCATGGAATCATATAAATATGTAGCGAAATAAGGGGAAGGAATCGCACATTGTGACTATCTAGATCATGAAATATCTAGGGATTCTTCTCAATTAAAAACGATTTTAGAACTCGATTTTTCTATAGAAAATGTAAGAATTGGAGCTTTACAGGTTCAAGGGGTCTTCTATCACAAGAGAGTTTAGGAAAAAATTAGAGTCAGCTCAAACAGTCATTAAAAGAGGAACCCACTCTCATTTGGAGAGGGCTCCTCTTTTCTGTTAAAAAGTAGCAATCAAACAGGTAAAGAAGCGGTATACATGTATATGATTATCAAAATATTTGAATAAAAGTATAATTTAAAGGGATAATGTATTTACAAGGGTTATAGGGGTCTGATATAATGATAGTATGGGAGCGATTACATGAAAATTTTAAGGTTTAGTTTATCATTAATTGCAATGGTTGCAGTTTTATTTTTAGGTCTAAAGATCTTGGATGGATTCGAACAGAAAGCTGTAGAGAAGCATTCTCAAAATGCAATAGAGACGAGGTTTCATCAGAATCCAGATATCTTTGCTTGGCTAACAGTCGAAGGGACTCGAATTGACTATCCAGTCGCTCAACATTCAAGGGATGATACCTATTACCTATCTCACGATATAGATGGTGAAGAGACCTATTATGGAGCCATATTCACAGAGCTGGTTAACAAAAAAACATTTGAAGATCCTGTCACTATTATCTATGGACATGCTATGTTAGATGATTCTATGTTTGGGTCTTTAGATTATTTTGCGAAACCAGCTTTTTTTAACGAGCATGAGAGCATCAAAATTGACACGTTGACTCAACATTTTGAATATGAGGTGCTGGCAGCCCATTCTTATACAGATGATCATCTTTTTTATACATTTAAATTAGGAAGTCGAGAAGGTCTCCGATATTATTTAGATACATTACAGATAAGAACGTCAGACTATGGGGGATTCTATCGCCAGATAGTTACCGACCCTCAAAAAGATCGATTTTTAATCTTGTCAACCTGTGATGTTGCTGGAAATGATCAACGATTTGTGGTTACTGCTCGTTTAAAAAGTGTCAAAGAAAGGACAAGTAAATAATGAAAATATTAAGACTCTCAAGGTTTTGGAGACTAGCTACTGGTTTACTGTTTTTAGGAGTGGGGCAACGCCTTCTATTTACAGGTGCGATTTCCCCTGTGGTAGTTGAGGAAGGTTTATCACTCATTCTGACCTTACTCAGCCTACTATTTTTAATGATAGGGATAGTTCTTATTTTTCCAATAGCGATCTGGTTTTATAAGCAGTATCGATCAGATAAACGTTTAAAGCACACTATTCTGATTTACTTGTTTAGTGCGATTTTATGTGGCATCCTCATCGGAGGCTTGGGTCAAATTTTATACGATAATACGAGTTTGGAGTATGATCATGTCAAGATTGCGATCTGGGCTTTTACTAGCATTATACAAACTTTTCTTAAAGTAATCTTATCCTATAGTCTGGTTAGTATTTACAAAGCTTTACCAATTAAAAGTAGGGTAGATCAATTGCGACTACCTGTTCTGGTATCCATGCTTCTTGTTGCCTTTTGTTTAGCTATCGCTGTTTGGTTCCCAATACTAGGTTCTTTCGTTTTATCCATCGGTGATGCTCTTATTTTAATTTTTACACTTTATTATTTTATTTATCTTACAAAGGAGAATGATGATGAAAAGACTTCGTAAGACCATACAGTGGTTATTATTGCTGAGTTTATTTATTTCTAATACCCCGCTTATTTATGCAGAAGAAATCAGCCATGCAATCAAACAAGGTCAGGCGGAGGCCGCTTATAAAAAAGCTGTTACAGAGGCGAGTAGCCAGACTGTAGGTTCTGAGAATGCGAATACGGAACATTCGACGAGTGCTGACGCCTCAAAACCAGAAAAAGATGGTGGAGATGCCCTACAACAACCAAAGGTGGTCAACGAAGAGAGTAAGGCAGAGGCAGAACTAAAGAAACAATATGGAGAACCAGTAGCGGTTAGTGGGCAAGAACAACTGTTTCGAGTGGATGAAACTCACTTTGTGACGCATATTGGAAGTGATATTAAAACCTATATTGATCAAGAAGGGGTAGAAGTTCCTGTTGACTTATCTCTCTATTCTTATCATGCCAATGGGAAACACTATTATCTACCTAAAGAATCTCCAGTAGGCGTAGTTCTTCCGAGCGAAGTCAAAGAAGAAACCCCTATTGATATTACACACAAGGATGACAAAATTTCCCTGTATCCGCTTGATAAAACGTATGATCAGGCAACTGTCGAAAAGAATGCCATCTTATACAATAACGTTGATGGCAAAACAGATGTGCAATATACGGTACAATCTAATGGGGTCAAAGAAGAGATTATCTTAGCAGAGTGGGGTGGGAAGAACTCTTTTACTTATGGTTTAGATGCATCTAAGTATGATGTTTCTTTGAAAGACAATCAAATCCTTGTTCGTGAAAAGGGCAAAACGAAGCTCCTCTTTGTACTAACTGCCCCAATGATGGTGGATAGTGCCGGTGCTACTAGTAATGTCATAACCCTTGGCTTGAAAAAAGGGAATGGGCGACATGAAGTTACCGTCACAGCTAGTAAAGAGTGGCTGTCTGCTTCAGACCGTAAGTATCCTGTTCGGATCGACCCGACTGTAACGGTTCCAAGAGAAAAAATCCTTGATGTTGTGACTTCATCTGTACATGGGCAGTACCAAGGATATGCCTATGGATATGTTGGGTATATGACAGCTGAGATGATGGGGATGGCTGGTATTCCAGGTGTTCGTGATATCGGTCGCGCAAGGATGTACTTTAAGATTAACTACGATTTTCAAAAGAGTATTCCTAAGGAAGCGCGTATAGATAGTGCGATTTTAAATATCTATGAATATACTGCTCCAGATTCTCAATCAACCCAGTTTGCGGCTTATCGCTTGAAACAAGATTTTGATATTAATACCCTCACATGGGATACTTCTGTGGGTCTTGATATGGAGATCGCAGGAAAGAATGCGACCAGTGGTAAGAAGATTGGGATGCATAACTTTGATATCCGTGAGACTGTAAATGCATGGGTTCAAGGTTTGGAACCAAACTATGGTCTAGTTGTAGCTGCAACCGACGAAGGTTCAGATGGCGGTGCCTTCTATACAACTGAAGCTACTGCAGATAATGCAGGACAGATTGGGTTTACCCCAGACAAGGCTCCGAGTTTGACGATTAATTGGTCTGTTCCAGATCCGGTTGATGTCAATTATCCAATTGGGAACACTACCATCAATCTTCGGACCATGGTGAAGACAGATAAGAAAGGGAAACTGCAATTTCAGGGAGTCTTTGCGGATGGTCTGACAACACCAGGTGCTCAGGTTGATTATAACCTTAGTGACACTGCTAAAGGCTACAAGGGGCAAAGTTCTGCAAGTTTTTCTTACAAATACCCTGATAGTAGTTCCTTTGATGCAGCCTTTGAAAAAGGAACAACTAAATATAAAGACAAGCTCTCAAACTGGCAGACTCAGGTGCCTTTCACAGAACCTGAACTAAACAAGGTTTATACGATTGATGCAGAGAGTAAAAAGGATGGTCAGACCAGCGGTAAAAAATCAAGTGATACTTTTTTGATTTACAAAGTTACCCAGTTTGATACCCTTCCAAAGATTGCGGCTTACTATGGAGTACCACTGAATCAACTTGCTTACGATAATCGTATCCAAGATATGATGCTTGTAAAAAATAATACCCTTTTTATTCGCAATCCAAGAAAGAATGCTGATAAACCTTATAATCCACCAGCCTTGACATCTAATACCAAGGCAGAAATAGACAGACTTTTAATGGGACGCGGTCTTCACTGTGAGTTTGGATTTGAACCTATCAATCTGAACACGGGGAATTTCTACCTAGATCGAACAGATGTTTCTATCACCGATGTTGATGGGAAGTTTGAAATTACTCGTGCCTATAACTCTAAAGCAGCAGGCATCAATAGTCTCTTTGGTCGTGGTTGGTCATTTGCCTTTAATGAACAGTTATCGAGCGATGAAGACCAAAATCTTTACTATACTCGTACAGATGGTTCGATTCTTAAGTTTACGAAGGATGGTGATAACTATCGTGCTCCAAGCGGTTATGACCTCACTCTCGAAGTAAAAAAAGTTGAAACGAAGAAAGGTGACTTTGGCGGAGACCAAAAAGAAGACTATGATGTTAAGGAATACCGAGTTGTTGATCACAATCATCAAGAGAAAATCTTTAACTATCACGGCCTCTTAACGAGTCAGACGGATGAAAAAGGCAATAAAACAAGCTTTGATTATAATGAAAATTATCAGCTGACCAAGATTACATCCCCTACAGGCTTGATTTATAGTATCACCTATAACTCAGAGGGCTATATAGGTGCGATTCAAATCCCAAATGGTTCAACTTTGACCTATGAATACGACACGAATGGTCATTTGATTACCTATACGGATGCGACGGGAGTTCCTACTCGTTATGAATATGACGATAAGGGACGTATGACAGCCTGGTACGATGGAAATGGCACCAAGGTTATCCAAAACGAGTACGATGAGGAAAATCGTGTTACCAAGCAAACAGATGGTGCAGGCGCTGTTTCAACTCTCTCTTATAGTGAAGGTCAGACTATCACTACTGATGGAAATGGCAATCAAACCGTATATACTTACGATGAGCAATATCGTACAACGGGCATTCGCTATGCCGATGGAACTAGTGTCTCAAAAACGTATGATGACAACAACCGTCTGTCAAGTGTGACGAATGAAGCAGGTCAAACGACTCGCTACACTTATGACAGCAATGGTAATACCTTGACAGAAACGCGTTTTGACGGTGCGGTAAAAACTTCTAGCTATGATGAGAAGAACCATCTTCTGTCTCTTACTGACTTTAGTGGTGCATCAACAGCCCATAGTTATGATGCAAATGGAAATCTAATTCAGACGACATTGCCAGATGGGTCTAAGATTGCCTATACTGTAGATCAGCAAGGGCGCATCTTATCTACGACAGATGCGGCTGGTCACACAACTTCCTTTGCCTATCAAGGTGCGAATCTAGTAAGCATTACCAATCCTTTGGGAGGTGTATCAACCTTTACCTACAATGCACACAATCAAGTCACTAGCATTACGAATCCTCTCGGTGGGGCAAAGACCTTTACCTATGATGCAGAAGGTCGCAAGCTGAGCGAAAAAGATGCTGATGGTATTGGGACGAGTCATACTTTTGACAAGGCAGGTCAAGTGACAGCTGTGACAGAAGGAAATGGTAATACGACTACCTTCACCTATGATGGTTTCGGTCGTAAAATCGGTGCTTCGAATGGAGAAGGAGGGAACTATAGCTACACTTATGATGGTGTTGGGAATCAGCTTTCCGTTACCGATGCAGAAGGTCGCACCACAAGCTATACCTATGATAGCAAGGGTCGTTTCCTAACAGAAACCAATGCTTCAGGTCAAACGACTACCGTTACTCGTGATGCACTGGGTCGAATTATCACTCGAACCAATGAAGCAGGCAATAGCAGTAGCTTGACTTATGATGATAGAAATAATGCCGTTAAAACCATCACAGATGCTCTGGGGCAAGTTACTCAAAACACTTATGAAGCTGCAGGAAAACTAACGTCAGTCTCTTACCCAATCGGCACAAAGGCAGAGACTACTTATGATATCATGGGTCGTGTGCTATCTTACACCGATGAAGCAGGGCAAACAGTGACCTACACCTATGACAGTGTTGGTAATAAACTCAGCGAAACCAAAGGGAAGAAGACTACTAGCTATACCTATGATGCGGCGGGAAATGTGACAGGTGTTACCTACCCAGATGGTAGTAGTGTTTCCTATGTATTGGATGCGATGGGGAATATCCTGTCCATGACAGATGCCCTTGGAAAAGAAACAACTTATGAATACAGCAAGGCAGGGCGCCTGATCGCAACGACCAACGCCTTGGGCCACCGCACCAGCATGGCCTATGATGCCAATGGCAATCAAAATAGTCTAACAGATGCGGCAGGCTATACTGCTAGCACGACTTATACAGGTCAAAATCAAGTTTCCAGTATTACAGATGGTTTAGGAAATGTCACTAAGATGGCCTACAACCAGGTGGAACAGCTGACAGAGTTGACAGATGCCTTGGGTGGCAAGACTCAGTACACCTATAATGAACTAGGCTATCCGATTCAGGTCACAGATGCCAATGGTCATGTCACGAAGATGACCTATACCTCAACGGCTCAACTGGAGGAAGTGACTCTTCCAGATGGAACTACTGTAAAGCAAGAATACGATGCCCTTGATCGTCTCATCAAGCAGACGCATTCTAGTGGCTTGGTAACGGAGTACAGCTATGATGCCGCCAACCGTGTAGTGAACAAAAAAGATAATCAGGATCTCAATGAGACCTACACCTACGATAAGGCAGGAAATCGTCTCACTTTAACAAACAGCTTGGGTGAGGTTACTCAATACAGCTATAATAGTGACAACCAACTGACGAAGGTGGTCTACGCAGATAAGACCAGCGAAACCTTTACCTATGATGTCATGGGCAATGTCGCAAGTTCAACCGACCAAGAAGGTAAGACCAAGACCTATCACTATGATCAAAATGGCAATCTGCTCAAGACCGTCGATCATCTGAAACGTGAAACCAGGTATAGCTACGATGCCCTCAACCGAGTAGTGACAGAGTCGGATGCCGATGGCAATACCTCTACTTACGAATATGATGTCCTTGGCAACCTATCTAAAATGACCGATGCCAATGGTCATTCAAGTAGCTATGGCTATGATGCCAATAAGAAATTGGTACTCTATACGGATCCAAATGGTCAAGCGACAGCCTTTAAGTACGACCCATTAGGACGAATCATCGAAACAGTAGCTCCGACAGGAAGCAAGCAAAGCTTCAGCTATGATGCCTTGGGAAATCGCTTGAGCGAAACAAGTGGCGAAGGCCATACAACGACCTACAGCTATGACAGTATGAACCGTGTCAGCAGCAAGAAACGTCCAACAGGTGGAGTGACTCAGTACGCCTATGATGCTACAGGTAGCTTGGCAAAAGAAACGGATGCCAACGGTCATAGTACCAACTATGTCAATGACCTTTATGGTCGTGTAACCAAACGCACTCTGCCAAATGAGGCAGCTTACACCTATGCCTATGACGCCTTGGGCCGTCTCACCAAGCAAACAGGTCCACAGGGACTATCAAAAACCTATAGCTATGATGTATCTGGAAACTTGGTGCAAGAGACAGACCAATCCGATCGTAGTAATCACTATAGCTATGACAAGGTTGGCCGCCTCCTAACGGCTAAGAACGCTCTTGACCTTGAAACCAAGTATAGCTACGATGAAGCGGGGAATCTAGCCAAACTGACCAAGCCATCCGGTGCTACAACTACTTTTGACTATACGACCCTCGATCAACTAAAAACAATCAAAACGCCAACTGGTCGAACAGTGGAATCAAGCTATGACCCCGTCGGTCAGGTAACCAAACGAACCATCAATGGTAAGCGCGAAACAACCTATACCTATGACCCGAATGGCAATCTCCTTGAGGAGACGAATCCTCTCGGTCAAGTGACCAAACGAACCTATGATCGCCTCAATCGCCTCACCTCAGAAAGCGATACGGCAGGCCAGTGGACTAAGTATGGCTATGACCACGATAACCATCTCACGAAGATCACAGATGAGGCTGGTGGCGTCGCAAGCATGACCTATGATGCCAATGGCAACCTCACTAGTGTCACATCCGGAAGCAAGCGTGTCAAGACCTACACCTATGACCTAAAGGATCAGTTGCTTACAGCGACACAAGGAAGTGGAGAGAAGGCTTCTACCTCTAGCTATACCTACGACAGTGTGGGCAATGTCACTTCGGTCACGAATGGAAATGGCAAGGTCACAAGCTACAGCTACGACCAGCTGTCCAATCTAGTGGAACGCATGACCAGTCTCGGAGACAAGGAGACCTATACCTACAATGTCAATAACCAGCTCGAAAAAGTAACCAAGTCCGATGGGAAAACCATCAGCTACGACTACAACAAGCTGGATCAACTGCTCAAGGTGGAGTACTCTGAAAAGCAAGAGGGTCAAGTCCTCTACACCTATGATGCGGACGGTCGTCGGGTGTCAATGAGTGACCTGACAGGAACTAGTCAGTACGCGACCAATGAAGAAGGCGAGATCACGGGTGTTCGTCAGGGAGATGGTAGCCTGATCCAGTACGAGTATGATGCCTATGGCAATATCTCGAAGATGATTTACCCAGATGGTAGTACAGTTTCCTACACTTACGATGAACTGGATCGCCTGACTTCCGTGACAGATGTCAAGGGACAAAAGACCAGCTATAGCTATAACACAGCAGGGGATCTGACGGAAGTTATTCGAGGAAATCTGACAAGTGCAAACTAGTCAGATAAAGCTAGAGACCTTCTCAAAAAAATTCTCAAAAAATGTCACATATACTTGATACATTGTTCTTGAAAGAATATAATATAGTCAAATATATACGACATATCAGAAAGGAGACCATATGAACCGTGTTAAAGAATTCCGAAAGGAACTGGGTATTTCCCAGCTCGAGCTCGCCAAAGATATCGGTGTCTCGAGACAGACCATCAACATGATTGAAAACGACAAGTACAATCCAACTCTGGAACTTTGTCTCAACCTCGCCCGCAGCCTCCAAACTGACCTCAACAGTCTCTTTTGGGAGGACGATTTTTAAAAAAGGAGCCAACTCATGAAAAAAGAAACTCTCACTGAAAAACTCATTAAACGCATATATGGCATTTCAGGACCACTTGATGAACACAAACGACGCGAGGCTGACCGTATCGGTAATAAAATCTTTGTGATTCTCTTTTACCTCATGACTTTAGGTAATCTTATTCCCTTTGTCCTTGCTTATAAATACCCGCAAATTGTCGCTATCGGCTATCCTATTGTGATATTCGGCATTTCGATGATTTCTGCTCTCTATGTGCTCTCCCAAACTAAGAAAACAGGCATCACAGCCATTGATCCAGATATGCTGAGTGAAAAAGAAAGTAAGCAACTACACTACTCTGGTCTGAAAGCTGGGATAGTCTTTGGAGTAATGAGTTTTTTTGTAACCCCTCTTCTCCATATACTGCTAGGTGAGAGTCAGGACTATCTTCAGTCTCTTCTCACTTTTAAAAATATTTTTTCAAGTATTCTCCAGTCTTTCTTCTTCGGAGTGATTATACAAATTATCATCTCCCGTCGCATTGAAAAAGCTAAGAAAGACCAAGAAGACGACTAGGAGGTGCCTTATGAAATCACTAGCTAGACTACTGATCAGTCATGTTTTTATCAGTATCTTTATTACCTTTTTCCTACTTTCTGGACATATTGAGCATCCTTTCTTGATTATCTTTCTTTTATTCCTTCCTGTATTGAACAAGGGACAGAGATTCCAGAAAATCCAATCAAAAAAAATACGTCTTCTAAACGCATCTCTCTGTTTTATCCTCGTATCCTTTCCACAACTTTTAACAAATCCTATGGATTGGAGATACCTGGTATTTCTAATAATCTGTATCATTTTTAGTTTGGTTTACTTCTATACTCTCTATCAACTCTTTAAAGAAGTCAATCAAAAATCGCTCATTTAGGAGGTTACTCCCATGAAAAAAGAAGATTTCACCACTCGCTTACTTAAGTTATTCTTTCACATACAAGGGCCTTTTGATGAATGCCGCCAAGAGATGATTTACAAGGCTTGTGCCCGTTCCTTGATCCAAATCATTTACTCCTCTCTCCTACTCTTCCTGTTCTATCTCCTATTTGGACGCTTCATAGAGTTGGTGCGAGATGCCATGCCTTACCTCTATTTTGGACTTATCTTCGTCCTCGCATCTAGGACGAGACTAGCAGTTCTCAACTTACATTTAGACAAGGATGACCCGTCCGAAATCCATCACAAAAGCTACAGCAAAAGCCAGATCAAAGTTCGTAGTTGGGGTGTATTCCTCAGCATTCCAATTGGCTTGTTTGTCTTATCAGCCTTTCACAAACTCTTTGTTCAGCATCTTCCACTCGACACCTTTTTGGACAATCTCTCCCAGTTCGATAAAACGCTCCCTTTACTAGTCTTAGGTTTGGGAATTGGTGCCATCTTTGGAACCATGACCTATGCCTTTTTATCGGAACACGAGATGAAACACTCTGAATCAGGAATGCATAAGGAGAATATAGAAAAATGACCAGTATATATGATTTTTCCGTTTTAAACCAAAATAACCAAGCGACTCCCCTAGAGAGCTATCGTGGCAAGGTTCTCTTGATTGTCAACACTGCTACTGGATGTGGTTTAACGCCCCAGTACCAGGGACTTCAAGAACTCTATGAACGCTATCAAGAACAGGGATTTGAAATCTTAGATTTCCCTTGCAATCAGTTTATGGGACAAGCACCCGGCAGCGCAGAGGAAATCAATAGTTTCTGCAGCCTACACTATCAGACCACTTTCCCTCGCTTTGCCAAGATCAAGGTCAACAGATCCTCTTTATGTTTGGCTAAAAGACCAGAAATCTGGTCCACTAGGAAAACGAATCGAATGGAATTTTGCTAAGTTTCTCATTGGTCGAGATGGACAAGTCCTTGAACGCTTCTCTTCCAAAACAGACCTCCAAACCATCCAAGAGTCTCTCCAAAAAATACTCTAATTTCTTTTTAAAACGTATCCTTTCATTTAGTTTGAG
>ERZ773043.1900-NODE-1900-length-11437-cov-7.036285_pt1 | contig 11437 bp, 8 predicted proteins | sample MGYA00580636_ERZ773043 | MGnify/ENA primary metagenome ERZ773043 (study PRJEB29015, sample SAMEA2737992) | human oral metagenome | biome: human oral; feature: human-associated habitat; material: dental | place: China | collected 2065 ... | reverse complement strand
ACATACTCGGCGGGCAGTCGATGAACACATAGTCAAATGGCGTTCCCTCAGCAGCTACCGCTGCAAGCCCTTCGCGCAAAGTGTCCCGAAGTCTGGTCATACGGTCTTCTTGGTCAGCAAGTTCGACGTCGACTAACGACAGATTGATCGACGAAGGAACCACAAAGAGATTCTCCAGTTTCTCCGTCGACTGCATGGCGTCGCGCATAGTCACGTTCCCAACCAGCACGTCATACAGAGTTGCGACGTCTTCATCTCTACTTGCACCCAAAGCCGTGGACGCATTGCCTTGAGGGTCGTCATCAACCACAAGAACATTAAGACCGCCTTGCGCCAAGGCAGCTGCAATGTTGACAGCCGTGGTGGTTTTGCCGACGCCGCCCTTTTGATTGGCGATCGCGATGATCCTCGTCGACGCCGGAGACCTGAACTTCGACCCCCCGATCGCATCAAGCCTCTTCATGTCCTCAGCCAGGCTATTGGCAAGAGGAGACCCTTCGCCTCGCAGGCGATCCCACGGGCTTTCCTCTTCGGTAACCCGCGCGGTCGCCCTTCGTGTCTTCCTTATGGGATCACTCACGTATCCGCTCCTCTCGTCTCATCACATTCTACGCAAAACGGAGATTGAAATTGTCCTATCCACACCGCATTTCGTGTCTGACTTTTCCACAGGTTGACTACGACATTTCCCAAACGTTCATTGCGAAGCGATCTCACATTTGCTTGCCATTTTCGATTCGCATTTTTATGTGTTGGATTCTTTTACACTCGAGGAACAAGCGAACGCGCTTGACGCTATCTTCGGTTTTTGCCTCATTGACAGCCGTTTTCAGGTGCGTCATACTAAGTAGCCTTTGGCATTGTTGCGTACAGCCCGAAATCCCATCGTTCACGGTCTAGAATCTGTTGTTTAGAGACTTAACCCCAGTCGTTCATGCTCTAAAACCTGTTTTAGACTAAGACCCGGTCGTTCGCGGTCTAGTGTCAAAGGCACCGTTGCTTTCCTCTTTGCCACTAGATTCAAGCGCCGAAACATGTTTCGCCATTTCGCGGAACCGAATCTCTCGTGTCTCTTTAACGCCATTGGATTGCATTGCATTCTTCCGGTCCCATCGGCTCTTCTCCTCCTTTGAGTAAAAGACACGTGATGTTCTGCAACCAACTTCCTTCTCTAACGAACTCAAGCGACTACTTTGTCCGACGACGACGGCACTCGATACGGCACCCGATAACTGTGCAAATTGTCCTGATACTAAGCAGGGACTAGGCATTTATAGAAACTAACAGAAGAATACACTTATACCTCCCATGCCGACGCTTTAACTGTTCAAAAATGACTTCGGTTCTGTTTCTGCCGGCAAAGAGGCATTAGAGTTAGGTAAACAAATCGAACGCATCGGGTGATAGAACCAATCAGATATGCCGACGTCGCTTTTTCTTTCAAGTGCGTCACTACTTGTAGCTGCACTAGAAAACGCTTTTGAATTCACGGAATTGTTAAAACACGTTTCGCTATCAACGAGAGACTACGTTGAGTTAGAACACTAAGGTAAATGAGAGACGATCGCAATAACTCACGACGGTCCGAGACCTTTCCTATATTTCTGAAGCTAACTTTCGCTGTAGTTCTCTGCAATTTGTTCAAAATAGCGGTACTTCCATTGTTGTTTTAGTCAATCACAGTGTTTCACCTTTAGGCTGTGCCTTCTGTCATTTGCCTCGAAATAACACGGATCTTGCTACGCATTAACGATATCGTGTCGGCTCTCTGCGTTGCCGGTTCTCTGCGTTGCCGGTTCTCTGCATTCCGACCTCCTGCATTACAAAGCAGCTTTCAAATCAGTAGTGTTTCACGTGAAACACAAAGCATACGCAGACCGGTGAATGAAATAGATGCTTGAAGTCATAATGGTCGCTTCTAACGTAGACGGATATGGGGTAGATATCTAATGAATTTGCTTTATCCACCAAAACTAGCCACCAAAGGCACCTCACTTACATGGGGAAGGGATTAGTCTTCGCCTACGGGCAAGCTTGCGTTCGCGATAGTACCCATTTATTTAGGAAAACTGCGTGTTTCAACTACGAACATAGACATAGAGTTAGCAATTTTAGTTTCTATTTTGTAGCTAACCTTGCTTTGTCGGAATTTCCATTGTCGGAGGCTCCAATTATGTGTCCACAACGCTGACTGCTGGACGACAACCTACAGACTACAGCGCTACTTGATACACAGAATAAACCCGGGTTTCAAATCGACGGAAATATACAAGCCGGTTCTATGACGATCCTTCGGAAAAGCGTATGGACATAGAAGCCAAAACGGCTGCTTGATGCCTTTGATCTAGTAGATATCGGGACATGAAATAGAGATTCTATATCGCATAGCAAAACCAAATTTTGACTAGTTCAACGCTTTGAGACGACATATTATTAAACCCGCTCAACACCATTCACGCACCTATTAGCTTCAGTGTTATGTACGCAAACTTGAGGCTAGATTTCTAATCAGCTCAAAGCAGTGGCATTGTCCCAAAAGCGACTTGTAAACGCAGCACTGGTAAACGGTTGTTTTTACAGCATGTCACTCCGCTTCGATGCGCATAGCAGTGCCGCCTTTTGCTTGAAATTGCACGGTCGACGGAGTGTAACATTAGGCACGCCCCATCACTACAAACAGCCAACATTTAAATTCTAGACTTGATGTAGTGTTCGTAAAGCTTCGAATTAGCAACGAAGTTCTAGCCTACCGCTAGAAACCTTCAGTAATGGTCCACCCAATGAGCTGACTTCGATATTGCTTAGCCTAACTGATCGGTAGAGCATTAGTGTGGTATCGATACACTCAGTAACATCCAAACGGCGTTCTGAGACGCTACATGTGGCGTCTAAGTTTCAACGGTAACCGACGGCAGAAGCTACGCGTGACACTACACCGGTCCACGTTTCACGTGAAACGCGATCAGATATTTAGCCGCTTCGAGCTTTAATGAAAACTATGGATTGTGCTTTACTCAGATACCGACCTTGCGATTTACTTAACATTGAGTGCTTTAGCTATTCGTCTCTCACTTGTCAATATGCGTCGCGCTAAGCGCACCTTAAAGTCTTGCCTAGAACACCGGATTGCTTTACGTAGGCAAACCAATTTACAAGCCGCACGCCAGATCGTTGTACTAGAGACTAAGCTAGCAATCAGCGACACGGATGCTAAGGCGACTAGTTTCAATCAGAGTCACTTCAACAGCATATCTATCCGACAACTACAAAAGTGCTTAAACGCTTCAAGGCTGCTAGCTTGCCGTTTCACGTGAAACATCAAGTCAGTGACTTACGCAGCTGCCGTGGTTGATCCGCTAAATTCCTTAGGAATCACGACTGTTCCAGTTGCTGAATCGAAAACCGGCAGTCTTTCGTACTAGATTCAATGACTGTTTCTGTGCTCGCTCCGAAAGATACTTAAGTACTTATAGAGTGTCTATAAAGTGAAGCCATTCGAAACCTTCATCATCAGTACCTGGAATCGACGATTCTATCGTTAGTTCGAGACTCGCTCCGCGGCCAAACCGTATTCCCAGACAGACTGATCAGCATCTTGTTTAGTAGGCGTATGGCGGTCAAACTAGCTGTTTTCGAACTGAGAACCGGACATCGTTAAAAGCTTAGATTGCCTCTGAATCGATATTGCCACGACGTCGGCATCTCAAGCTGGCAATAACGTGCCGATAGCAACGAAGCGTTTCCGCTGCTTAGGTCTCTTTTGTACTCAAGTTACTTAGAATCACAATGTAGTCGTATGTGTCCACCGACGCAAGCATCATAAACCAGTCGAAGCAGCAAGATACTGACATTCCGCTAGAAGAACTTGTAGCTATTTCGATATATGAAATAGTCAGACTCTAAGATTTAGTGTACGGATGCGAGCGCCATATAATCACTTGAATTGCCATGCGGATTCATTAGCCAGTGCCCGTTTCACGTGAAACATCGAATGCCTACACTTAGTCTTCTACCCAGCGCACTGCTATTCTGCAATCCGTATTCGTCCCGACGTTGCCAACACGGCCACTTCCCGAGAAGCACGTAAAGAAATAGTCAGTTGGCCGCGTAAGGCACCACACTATAGACTCCATTTTCATAGAATCCATAGATCCCTCAATTGGATAAAATCGGTGAACTTAGAATGTTACCCATCAAACTCGTCACTGTCGGACAGAAGCATCAACCTGCAAAATACGTACTCTGTCGCTTCGACACGCCTCGAAAGTTTGGTGACATGACAGGAAAATCACATCAGTAGGCTAGCTTCACTACAAAGTAATTCAGCATGTACCAGTCACGACTCCAGCCAGTACCTTAGGGAGTCTCATGCATACGTATCAGGCAGACACCGTTCTAATCTTCGCTGTTTAACACGATAGAACTAAGATACCTAAATGAAAAATAAGTGGTTCAATCTCAAACATCGTCGGCAGTTCTTATGAGTCACCGCAGATAGACGATCGTCGCCACGTCGACAAACAGATCTCAAACTGCTTTCGCCCGTGGTGCTTCCGTACCTCCATGCCGTGCGAGTAAATGCATAGCGGCGCTATAAAAACACCATGCGATTTACGCAATTAAGCTAAAATCTTACTGAGGCAGATCAAGTGAGCTTTGATTCGGGTTCCGGTTTCACGTGAAACGGTAGCGATCTTGTGGTTCAGCAAAAGGCCATATAGCCAGTACCTTCCAGTCTCTATACTGCAAGCCGATTTCGCTCAGGGTCGGTTTTGCTACGTGGACCAGCATAAGAGAACAAGGGTTTGCCTCGAGTCGCCGCAGATTCAATAATTTATGGAAACTTTGAGTGCCTTCAATAGACATAAACGACGCCTCTCCAAATGGCCCGTACGCCAATCGGCCCATCCGTCAATAGTACGGCGTACGCCATTTGACTTGCGTGCAGGAAATCGCCGAATAGCGACTGTAACTGGTCCCTTAGTCCATCAAGACGTTTCACGTGAAACCTGAAAGGCCGTTTCAAATTGTCGACACGCCCGACGTTTACCTAGCGTAGCCGCTGTGCCGTTAGACCGACAAATTCATACCTATCCGATCGGCTCTGCCTCACTAATAAAACATGGTTTTCAGGCGGGAGCTCGCACTTGACTATTCGGGACATGCCCCAAAATGGGCGACACTGTCCGGTACTCCGATTAACCTACTCGAAAGATCACTCAGCAGCTTGCCTTCCCCCTGACGCATGTTAAGAGTGATTTCTACTTGGTTTCCGTATCAAATGTTAGTTATACAGATACAGGGTTTTACAGGCTCCCAACTCCTATACGCACCTGCCCAGCGAACCTCGACAGATCGCCGCATAGGCAAGGCACCTAAGTAGCTCAATTGCGCAAACTATGTCTGTCCTACTACGCATAGAAAGCTAAGCGCTATGTTTCACGTGAAACATAAAGGCTCTAAACGGTCCAGACTAAACGAAAATACTGCTCTAGAACAAAGATATCTATAGTCGTTACGCGGACCATCTCACTATTGCTGCGTGACAAACAGGGTGTTCTTTTGCTGCCAGGTGCCCTAACTTGGCGTGGTCCCAGACTTGTACGATTGATGTACATTTCTCACCCAATGGACAACCATTTGTCCTTACAACCGTGATAAAGGCGCTTAATAGAACGAGAGCTATCCGCCGAGCTGTCACGATCATTATGACGATTGAACAGTTCCCGCTAGTAGAATCGGACCAGTTTTGACCCACTGTTTCACGTGGAACATAGATGGATCGTTAAGCAGTGCAACATACACCAGAGAGCGGCCACTAGCTGACCAGACCGACTGGCATTGCCGTTGATCAGCTAACTTTTCAAAGGGGTAGTGCTCAAATTGCGACCTTACGTAATCGTGGACACCCTTAGCACGTCACAAACCGTAAACATTAGACCTGATATGCCAGCAGATATAAGTCTACTCAGTTGATCGTTCCATGACGAAGCGCAAGCAGCATTCTGACTATAATTGTCTATCCATTTATCACTACAACTGCATCCGTACCCGCGTGTAAAGTATCGACTACTGTCGTTGGCTTCTGTCCGTGCCATCTCAATTACCGAGACTCATCTGTTCGAGCTACACCAACTTAAGCTGACATGTTGTCGAAACCACTCATAGATGGGATTTGAAGACACCACCATGATTACTCAATTGTTCTGATTCGACGTGCTCGCTCGATTCGTTACCAACAACACTTGACATAAACACCATGGGTTGTATTTGTGGACTTACGGTGAGCCCGTACTGTCCCAGCAGCATGGTCACCTAATCGGCGCTTAAGAACAGTTTGACAAACTTTAGGTCAGCAAGCACCCCGATTACTCTATCCAACCCAGTCCGAGGAAAAGCGACGGGAAATCGCGAATGCCTTGGACCGTTTCACGTGAAACCAGCAGGACAGAAAGCAGCTACTCGTACAACGCTGTTAGCCTCCCTAAGTTCAATCTGTCCGACGGTAGTTAGCTCACACACATAGTTATGAACGGTTTCGGGCAAAACTAACGGCTAATACGTGAAGAGTCACTGCCGTAGAATACTCATATAGCTGTTGAAACTGGGCGAAGGACTCCAAGATTAGGTCAAGCCGGCCAGCGCAGCCAGCGTGGTCAAAGCTCACCGCCCTGCCTGATCGGCGAGAACATACAGATCTATCGGGTGCCCATTTGAGTACCATAGTCAAATATCAACTAGATGCTGCTCCAATGTTGTCTATAGGCGAAGTATATCTGTCTTAAACCTAGGGACACGTAAAAACCTGCGTTCGGAAAGCAAGATTGATATTATTCCCGTACACAGCAAGCGGTATTTCGTTCTGGTGTGGTACATCGACTCATCGAAGAACCGCGGACTCCTTTGCCGACAACAATCACAGGAAAACTATAATCTAGTTGATTCCGTCAAACGCTTTCAGGCAAAATAACAGAATCTGAACCCGGTCCAGGGACACCCTCCTCAGTTGATTGTCCTTAACTAACGTAATGCGCAGCAACAAGACTCTGCGGGATAAAACCCCGCGCAACAGCCTCATTTCAGTCCCACAACTAGTTACATGGTTCTGAGGCCATAAATGGACATGTGTCCTGCATGCACTTAGAGTCACCAGACAGACGCCATCCACCCATGCCGCAAAACTCATTTATAGACCGTCGCATTATCTACGAACTATAGGTAAGCCAAACTTGTATGAGATGCAAGCGACCGTTACTCCAAATAAAGTACACAACACTTGGAATCCGATAGAGCCGCCCGAGACCCACTGTCATAGGGATATCGGTTCAGCGTCACTCGATTCAGCACACCGATCAGATACTTTACCGACAACCACAAAGTCGCTTGGAAGCTAATCACCGCAATACCAGTTAAACTCGTTACCTCCTCCTTTACAACCATCGCTCCAAAACGACTTCTAGCAAGCTGCAACCGCAAGATTCGCGGTCTCTAGTTCTGCACTGATCACGAACTTCTCAACATGAAGCAAGTACAAGATGGGAGATAATCACCCCTGTGCGAGCTACAAGACTCTACAGGCGTACTTGTCGCAGAATGTGCACAGAAGATAGAAAGTAAAAGTCAAATCATGTGAAGACTAAGTCTTACTTTCAGACAAAAGTCTTACTTTCAGGCAGCTCACTGGCTCCGACACATGAAATAGATTCGCAGCCCATCGTAGTTCTTTAATTCTGGAGCATTCAAAACAAGACCATATACTGGTCAACAAAATAGTTATGACGTTATCGCCAGTCAATGTGTCAACGACTATCTGCTAACAGCGGAAGCAGCTCAAGACCAAAGGATCCTACATATCGATATGACAATTAGTATGAAAGTACATGGATTAAAGCACATTTGCCAAGCGGGGTTGCGACAAAAGTTCCTAGAAATAACATACGGAACTAGAAACGCGCTTCCTTAGCGTAGGTACAGACGCTGTCGGGTGCAAATACCTTTAAGCACGGGCGTCGTTGAGTATAGGCACCATGAAGTATAGACATCGTTGAGTACGGACAGTACGGCACCGCCAACACCTTGGATAACAAGTGACGGAGCGAGACTATCGTTGCAAGCAAGACTGGCCTGAAAACCACCATAATGACAAAGTTTCGGCGTGAACGCAGCAGCTAGCTGAGCACCGAAAGGACTTGTCTCACGCACAGAACACGCTGCGGCGCGCGCAGGCTTGTAGCAGACACAAGCGATGCCGACCGACGTAGAACGAACTGTCGTAGATACAAGAAAAACACCGGGAGTCCAGAAGCGCACGCCGGGCGAGTCCCATCTGTTGACGAAGCACCGCATCCGACCTCAGCCTTCACATGGCAAGCTTCATTCCGCAGACGACCAGACAGCTCAGGCTCTTCAAAGAAACTACACAAAGGTCAATACCCGATTTGCTCGGGAAATCCGCTTCAGTTTGTTGTAGATTCTAAAAACAGCCAAGAGTGCAGCAGTACAAATCTCATTCTGACACGCTGTTGATGTACAGCGTCAATTATCCCTAAAAACAATAGCATTTCTCGTGTTCGTCCAGACTCTGAAGTTTCGAAACGTCTTTGGAGCAGCGATTGATCTTTGACAATCTGTTCCAATCATTCACACTCTAACTCGGCTCGTTCATCAGACAAAATGACACTAGTTATCAAAAAACATGAGTTAAGCGAAGAACGATACGATGAATAGCATACGTAAGGCAGAAAAGTACAAATTAGACAGGCAAGCATAAGTCAAACAGGCAAGCATAAGTCAAACAGGCAAGCATAAGTTAAATGAGAGGCACAAGCTAGATAGCAAAGCATAAGCTAGACGAAGAAGTGCAAGTTAAAAAGGGGCTACAAACAGACTGAATAACGAGCTTCTAGCCAATAGCGCACACCTGGATCTGCACGAAAGCCGATACAATCCAGAAAATACCCTATAGTTTAGATTCATTACAACCTAAAACAATCAAACTACAGATTGCACAATTATATTACTTATATTTCGATATAATTAACTTATTAAATGATAAATACAAAGTTACTAATTCTTCCAGACGCTCTATCGAAAAAATATAGGATAGACAGAGCGTCCGTTCACTCACGTTTGTTTGTTCGCTTCTTCTTAATTTCCAGCACACGGGTCTCTTCCGTCGCTCCAAAAGGCGTCACCACATGGACATCGGCCCATTTGGCGCGATACTTTGGCAGAAGCTGAATCGCATCATCAATCTCCTCATCGACGCGGGCTCCTTTGAGCGCCAGCAACGAACCGCCGCCCTTGAGCAACGGCATAGTCCATGGGAGAAGCTTCTTCAGTGTCGCCACCGCTCTCGCCGTTACAATATCCGCGGCTACCTCGCCGACAAGATCTTCGGATCGTGCATGAACGACTTTGGCGTTCGGCAGCGAAAGGGCCTTGACAACATCAGTCAACCAGCATGTTCGGCGCTCCATCGAATCGACGAGAACAAGACGAAGATCTTTGCGGACTATCGCGGCGACGATACCCGGAAAGCCAGCGCCGGAGCCGACGTCGACGACTTTCGTTCCAAACGGGATGAAGTCAAGAATTGCCGTGGAATTGAGGATGTGCCTAGTCCATAGGCGCCCGAATTCGCGAGGACCGAGTAATCCGCGCAGCTTGCCTTCTCTTTCGAGCATTCCTGCGTAGTTCATCAGCTGTTGCCACGTATCCTGCCCAAAGTGGGAGGCCCCTCCTTCGGGAGGGGCCTCCACGAACACACCGTTATCGTCCACGCTCAAGTTCACTTTGCAGTAGAAGATGTTGAGCCCTTGCCGACATTCTCGGTCTCGGTCGGATCTGAGGATTCACCCGCGACGTCGGCAGAGTCAGAAACGACATCCGCAGAACCGGAAACAGCACCAGCAGAACCAGAAACGGCGATATCCGAGTCTGAGACAACTTCAGTGTCAGCAGAAGTGTCGGCGGAGGCAGCAGTGGTCTCGTCGGAACCAGAAGCGGCGTTAATAGAAACATCGCCAGCTGCACCAGCAGAAGCGACGTCAGCAGCAGTCTCAGCTGGGCCAGACACAACACCAGCAGAAGCATCGCCAGCTGCACCGGCAAGGGCGTCGTCGGCGGACGCAGAGAAGACCGAATCAGAAACCGCCTCGTCTTCTGGGGATTCATCGTCGGCAACGGCCTCGCTGACAATCACATGGCGCGCATTGCCGAGCCCCTCGGAGTCGGAGGCCAGGCCCGCTGCGGCGGCGACGTCGTGAACGACCTTTCGTTCGAACGGATTCATCGGCGCCAGAGAAACCGGCTCCCCGTTGGCCAAAACGGAGGCTACCGCTTCGCGAGCGATTGCTGCGACCTCCTGGCGATGCGATTCTCTGTAATCGGCGATGTCGAGCATGAGGCGGCTACGCTCGCCGGTCTTTGCCTGAACGGCCAGACGAGTGAGCTCCTGGAGCGCATCAAGGACCTCGCCCCCCTGACCGATGAGGCGTTTGAGCCTGCGGTCGGCGACGCCCTCCGTCACGACCGCGACAGACGCGCGGTCGGCTTCGACGCCAATCTCAATGTCTCCGTCTAAGTCGGCGATGTTGAGAAGCTCCTCAATGTAATCGGCTCCAAAATCGCCTTCGTCGTTTAACTTCTTGACGAGTTCGGCCCTGTCAGCCATCGGATCGTCCTTTCTTCGGCAGGCGCCGCTGCAGTGCGTAAAAGTAGTTGTGGGTTGTGGGGATTGGTAGTTGCGAACTTGGGAAAACCTCCAGCGTGGAAACGCATAAACCTTCCGGCCGGAAACCTTCACAGCTCGGTGAAGCCATGGCTCAAGGAGAATCGATGGCTAGGGAAGGACTCATGAATACAGGGGAACTCATAGGAGGAAGGCCAGCAAAGGGTCAGAAGTTTCGCTTCTTCTGATTCTGTTGGACGCGTTTCTTCCGATTGGCAGCTTTGTTCTTCGCGCGCGCCCGCTCCGCTTGGCGCCGCTCATAGCGACGTCGAGCTCGCTCAGCCTCGGTCAGACCGTCTTTGCCGCGAACCTCTTTGGGCTTGTCGGAATCGGCTTCGTCGACATCGGAGTCATCGGCGTCGTCGTTGTGAAGCGCCCGATTTGCGGCCTTCGCCGCTGCCTTCTTCGACCTTTCCTTGCCGAGAGGCTGGACCCGAACCCCTGCGCGGGCTGCGTCCTCAGATTCAAGCTTTTCGATCTCCTCCTTGCTCAGACCCTTGCGTTCACGCTTCTCCCGAAGGCGCTTTTGGCGTTCCCTGTAGGCCTGCGATCCAGGCGTCGGGTTGTTGCGAATGAACCAGGCCTGCTGGCACAGATTCCAAATGTTGCCGGCCACCCAGTAAACCAGGACCGCCACCTGAAGGACTCCGCCCATGAAGATGTACATGATCGGCATGCCGTACATCATGATCTGCTGCGTGCGGT
>ERZ773043.1899-NODE-1899-length-11443-cov-29.238672_pt1 | contig 11443 bp, 8 predicted proteins | sample MGYA00580636_ERZ773043 | MGnify/ENA primary metagenome ERZ773043 (study PRJEB29015, sample SAMEA2737992) | human oral metagenome | biome: human oral; feature: human-associated habitat; material: dental | place: China | collected 2065 ... | reverse complement strand
AGTTGAGCCTTCCTCGCGCATACCGACACGCACAACACGTCAATTAACTATTGCAACCATCAATTCTGACTAAGCCTCTTTATAACATGAGGTCCATCACGGATTCCGGATTCTTCAAGACCCTCGACACTGCGACACATATTGGGGACAAAGGCTACATCAAACCGGGAATAATCGCCCCCCCGTCAAGAAACCCACCCATGGCGAAATCACCGGCCAAGGCAAAAACGACACGACCAGCAACCGTGTCCGCTATCTCATCAAACGAGTCATCGCGAGCCTCACAACTTGGCGAGTTCACCCGCACCGATTACCGCCATCCCTATAATACCCTCCAAGCGATCACGAAACTCACCTTCGCCTACACTCCATGAATAAGCCTCCATCACTCCCGCAAGACATGTATCACTCTAGAACCAGTCCAAATAGGAAGTTCCGGCGCCGTGGCGCCGGAGGATGCCGCGGACCTGGGGTACACTTCGGGGCCGTATGACTTCCTCCGCGTTCGAACACATCTCCCCCGCGTTCCCGCAGCGCGCCGCCTGGGGCACCGCGCAGAGTCTCCGGGCCTGGCAGGTGGCCGCCCTCGAGCTGTACGCGACCAGCCAGCCCCGCGACTTCCTGTGCGTGGCCACCCCCGGGGCGGGCAAGACGACCTTCGCGCTGCGTGTCGCCCATCAGCTGCTGCACACCCGGACCGTGAAACGCGTCGTGGTGGTGACCCCCACCGAGCACCTCAAGACGCAGTGGGCCGATGCCGCGGCCCGGGTCGGTATTCACCTGGATCCGGGCACCGGAGGGGTGAGGCGGGGACGCTCCAAGCAGTTCGACGGGTCGGTGGTGACCTACGCGGGGGTTTCCCTGCGCGCCTACGCCTACGAGGCACTGTGCAACCAGGTTTCCACGCTGGTGATCTTCGACGAGATCCACCACGCGGGCGACACCAGGAGCTGGGGGGACGGCATCCTGCAGGGTTTCTCCGAGGCCACCCGCCGCCTGGCGCTCACCGGCACCCCGTTCCGCTCCGATGACAGCCCGATCCCGTTCGTGACCTACGAGGAATCCGAGTCGGGGGTCAGAATCTCGCGGGCCGACTACACCTACGGCTACCGGGAGGCCCTGGCGGACCACGTGGTGCGGCCCGTGATCTTCATGAACTACGGCGGGCAGATGCGTTGGCGGATGCGTTCCGGGGAGGTGCTCGACGCCGACCTGGGAACGATGCTCACCAAGGACTTGACCGCCCACGCCTGGCGCACCGCCCTGTCGCCGACGGGCGAGTGGATCCCCGCCGTGCTGCGGGCCGCTGACCAGCGCCTGACGCAGGTGCGTCGCGCCATCCCCGACGCGGGCGGCCTGGTGATAGCCACCAATCAGTCCGTGGCGCGCGCCTACGCGAAGATCCTGGCCGGGATCACGGGGAAACGCCCCACCGTGATCCTCTCCGACGACGCCAGGGCCGGCGGGAGGATCGAGGAGTTCGCCGCGGGCCAGGATCGCTGGATGGTGGCGGTCCGGATGGTCTCGGAGGGGGTGGACGTGCCACGGTTGGCGGTCGGGGTCTATGCGACGTCCACCTCGACGCCGTTGTTCTTCGCCCAGGCGGTGGGCAGGTTCGTGCGTTCGAGGCGGCGCGGCGAGGTGGCGACGGTGTTCCTGCCCACCGTGCCGATCCTGCTGGCCCACGCCGCGACGCTGGAGCGGCAACGCGACCACGTGCTGGGACGTCCCCGCTCCGGGGAAACCGACATCTGGGCGGAAACAGAGGCCCTCATCGATGCGGCCAACCGCGAAGAAACGGCTTCCGATGACCTCCTCGGCGAGTTCGAGGCCCTCGAGTCCCAGGCCACCTTCGACCACGTGCTGTTCGATTCCCAGGCCTTCGGGATGCACGCCGAACCCACCTCACAGGACGAACTCGACTACCTGGGCCTGCCCGGTCTCCTGGAACCCGAGCAGGTGAGCACTCTCCTGGCCGAACGGCAACGCCGCCAGCTCAGACGGCGCGAACGCAAGGACCCGAAATCACAACCGGAGGTGCCGCTGCACAGGGCGCTCGCGAACCAGCGCAAGGAACTCAACTCCTTGGTGGCCCAGCTGGCTCGCCTGGAACAGCGCCCCCACAGCCACGTCCACGCCGACCTGCGCCGCGAGTGCGGTGGCCCGCCGCTGGCGCAGGCGACAACCGAACAGGTCACGGAACGCATCGCCAAGGCGAGGTCCTGGCTCAGACGTTGACCTCTGGTGTCGCGCAGACCCCTTCTGGCCCTATAATCTTTTTCTTCGAGCTTCATGAGGAGATTCAAGTCACATGTCCCAGTTCCCCTATGAATCATCCCAGCCCACAGATCCCTACGGGAACCAGCAACCCCCGGGCCAGATTCCCTACGGTGCCTATGCCCCCGGCGCGCCGAACCCGTATGCTCCTTGGGGATCACACCCCATCACGGGAGTTCCGTACTCGGAGAAATCCAAACTCGTCGCGGGACTGCTGGAAATTTTTCTCGGCCCTCTGGGGGCCGGACGCTTCTACACCGGCCACTACGGTCTCGCCGTGTGCCAGCTCCTGTTCGGCTGGGCGACGCTGTTCATCTGGCCCCTGATCGACGGAATCGTCCTGCTGTCAACCGACTCCACGGATTCGGAGGGCCGTCTGCTTCGCAGCTGAACCAACGACATCATCGGCTCATTCGCCATTACGCTTGGAGCATGAGCGATGACTCCAAGAAGATGGTGCGCGAGGCCGTCGAGTTCCTCTCCTCCCGTTTTGGTCTGGACCGCATCGACCTGGCGTTGGTGCTGGGTTCCGGCTGGTCCGCCGGGGCCGATCAGTTGGGGGAAGGGCTCGGCGAGATCACACTCGGCGCGGTGCCGGGTTTCAAAGCCCCCGTCGTGAAGGGTCACGGTGGTGTCCTGAGATTGGTCAGGACCGCGGGTGGCAGGAGTGCCGCGGTCCTGACGGGCCGCACCCACTACTACGAAGGCCGGGGAGTCGACCCGGTGGTCCACGGGGTACGCACCATCGCCGCCTGGGGCGCCACAACCCTGGTCCTCACCAATGGTTGCGGCGGGTTGAACCCGGCGTGGGCGCCGGGCACCGTCGTGCTGATCCGCGACCACATCAACCTGACCGGGGCCACCCCGTTGAGGGGAGCGGCCTTCGTAGACATGACCGAGGCGTACTCGGGTCGGTTGCGTGATCTGGCCCGCACTGTTGCCCCGGGGCTTCCCGAGGGCGTCTACGTACAGTTCCGCGGTCCCCAGTACGAAACCCCCGCCGAGGTGCGGATGGCGGGACTACTGGGGGGAGACCTGGTCGGGATGTCGACCGCGCTCGAGACCATCGCCGCCCGAGAGGCCGGGCTGGAGGTGCTGGGGCTCTCCCTGGTGACCAACGCCGCCGCTGGCCTGGCGGAGGCGGGACTCGACCACGCCGAGGTACTGCAGGCCGGGCGCGATGCCGGTCCGCGGCTGACCTCGTTGCTGGCGGGAATAGTGGGTGCGTTGTGACCGCCCGGGATGCGGCCCGCTCCTGGCTGGCCGCCGACCCCGACCCGGACACCCGCTCCGAGCTCGAGGAACTGCTGGGGGCGGCCGATTCCGGGGATCCGGGAGCCTCGGAAGCCATTGAGGACGCCTTCAGTGGCCCGTTGGTCTTCGGCACGGCCGGGCTCAGGGGCCGGATGGGGGCCGGACCGAACCGCATGAACCGCCTGGTGGTTGCCCGGGCCGCGATTGGCCTGGCCGACTGGCTGGAGGAACACGGCCACACCGGAGGGCAGGTGCTGGTCGGCCACGACGCCCGCCACAAGTCCGAGGAGTTCGCCCGCGACACCGCGGAGATCCTGGCCGGGGCGGGTTTCAAGGTGCTGCTCACGGGAACACCCATCCCGACCCCCCTGGTTTCCTTCGGCATCCGCCGATACGGCTGCGTCGCGGGGATCGTCGTGACGGCCTCCCACAACCCGGCCGCAGACAACGGCTACAAGGTCTACCTCGGTGACGGGTCGCAGATCATCCCGCCGACGGACACGCAGATCGCCGCCCACATCGCCGCCCACCCCGTCGATTCCCTCGCCCGGCTTCCGCGCAGCGACTCGTACGAGGTGATGTGCGATCAGATCACCCGCGACTACGTGACCCGGGGCGCCGGTCTCGTCCCGGAGGGGGCTGCCCGCGAGATCACCTGGGTGCACACCGCGATGCACGGCGTGGGGGCCCGCACCCTCCGGGAGCTGACCAGAGCGGCGGGGTTCCCTCCCGCCCACGAGGTTCCCGAACAGGCCGAACCGGATCCGGACTTCCCCACCGTCGCCTTCCCGAACCCGGAGGAACCGGGTGCGATCGACATGGCCCTGGCGCTGGCCGGGAGAACCGGGGCCGATCTGGTGGTGGCGAACGATCCCGACGCCGACAGGTGCGCGGTCGCCGCTGTCGTCGACGACCGGTGGCGGATGCTGACGGGCGACGAACTGGGTCTGCTGCTCGCGGACCACATGATCCGGCGAGGCGCGAAGGGGGTACTGGCCAGTTCGGTGGTCTCCTCCGGCGCCCTCGCCGCACTGGCCGCCGCGAGGGGACGAGATCACGTCACCACCCTCACCGGTTTCAAGTGGATCGGAAGGGTTCCGGATCTGGCCTTCGGCTACGAGGAGGCCATCGGCTACTGCTGCGATCCCGGAGCGGTCCCGGACAAGGACGGCCTGACCGCGGCTCTGATGGTTCTCGAAATGGCAGCCGGGTTGCGGGCCGAGGGCCTCACCCTGGCTGACCGGTTGGATGAACTGACCGCCGAGCTGGGGCTCCACGCCACGTCCCAGGTGGCGATCCGCGTCAGTGATCTCTCCCTGATCACCGACGCCATGGCCAGACTGCGTCACAATCCACCCACGTCCCTCCTGCACGCGCCCGTCACCTACCGTGACCTGGCTGAGGGCACCTCCGAGCTTCCCCCGACCGACGCGGTGGAACTGTCCGGTGACGAGGTGCACGTGGTGGTGCGTCCCTCCGGGACCGAACCGAAGCTGAAGTGTTACCTGGAGGTGCGGCTGACTCCCGAGAAGTCCCGGATCGGCGCGACAGCAAGATCGGCGGCCAAACCCCGGTTGATGGCACTTCGGGAACAGATGCAGTCCGTCCTCGGCCTGGGCTGAGGGATTCCACGAACCCCGGGGCACGGTCCACCTGCTCCCGGGGGGCTCTACTCTGGGAATCATGCGTAGGTTGTTCAGGGTCCTGTTCCTCGTCATAGCGGTGGTTCTCGTGGGGCTGATGAACAGCCCACGAGCTTGGGCCAAAGACGCCGCGCCCGTGAACTGGTGGGAAACGAACGTCTACCTCACCAGCGACGGGGTGGCCCACGTCGAGGCCGAACTGGAAATGGATTTCTCCAAGGTAAAGGGGCGGGGACCCGTTTTCGCCTTCACCGAGAAACAGCGGACCGGCAACGAGGGTGAATGGTTGAATTTCGGAATCTCCAGCATTCAGGTGAGCTCCCCCAGCGGCGCCAACTCCGAGACGCAGATCACCCACGATAATGGAACGATAGGCGTTCGAGTGGGCGAGAAGAACACGGTGTATTCCACCCCGCAGACCTACCGGATCAGCTACGACATCACCGGCTTGATTGCCACCAACCACGCGGTGAGCGGACTGGACGAATTCAACTGGAACGTCATTAACGACTGGGAGTCGGAGATCAAGAATTTCCAGGTCACCGTCACCGGTCCGGCGGAAATTTCAAAGGTCGCCTGCTGGCAGACCAAGGAACTGCACACACCCTGCGACTCCAATGCCAACGGCACCAACGCCTCATACACGGTGGACAGGATTCCGGCCGGCAATCCGGTCCAGGTGGTCGCGGGATTCCCTGCCGGCACCTTTCCCGGGGTCACCCAGAAGGTGACGAAGGACCCCACCCTCTCGGAGCTCCTCTCCGAGACGTACTCGCTTACCCCGGCCACGGGGATCACCACCACGCTGCTCGGGGCGGGGGCCGTGGCGGGGTTGTTGTCGATGAGGAACCGGAAAGCCCGCGACGAGGTGTTTCTCGGCCTCACCCCGGGACTGACCCCGGCCGCCGGAGCCGCCTCCGAGGTGGGCAAACGCCGCGGCAAGGTGAACGTCGCCGTCGCCTTCCAGCCGCCCAAGGGCACCCTTCCGGGAGAGATCGGCACCCTTACCGACGCCACCGCGGATTCCGTGGACATCTCCGCGACCATCGTCGATCTGGCCGTCCGCGGCTATCTAGTGATGACCGCCCTCCCCGACGGGGATCACCAGCTGACCCGCAGCAAAAAGAAACTCAAGGATCTCGCGGGCTACGAGAAACAGCTCATGGTCGACATCTTCAAGGCCGGCAAGACGGTCACCCTGGATCAGCTTCGGCACAAACGCTACGCCGGGACGCAGAGCAGGGCGCGAAACAACCTCTACAAGCGGGTGATCTCACGCAAATGGTTCCGCGACAACCCGCAAAAAGCACGCAAATCCGCGCTCAAACTGGGGATTTCCCTCACCGTCGCGGGGCTGGTGGGCAGCCTGCTCGTCGGAGCGGTGACGGGTTGGGGGCTGATTCTCCTGCCGGTCGCGCTGTTCGGCATCGGGCTGATCTTCTTGGCCCACCGGTTCGGGGCCCGCACGGCCCAGGGTTCCGCGGTGCTCGCCCAGGCGCGAGGTTTCGAACTGTACCTGCGTACCGCGGAGAAGGAGCAACTGCGATTCGAGGAGGGCGTCGACATCTTCAGCCGCTACCTTCCCTATGCCATGATCTTCGGCATCGTCGACCGCTGGACGAAGCTGTTCGCCAAACTCGGGAACGAAGGCAGTTACCAGGTCGACACGTCTTGGTATCAGGGAATGGACCTGTATCACTCGACGGGCATGTTCTACACGAACCTGAACAGTTTCTCCCACGACTTCTCACGTTCCCTGTCGTACGCCACCTTCGCCGAGAAGGCGGCCCAGATGGCTCAATCAGCGCAGTCCTCCTCAAGCGGTTCCTCCGGTGACTCAGGCTTCTCCGGGGGCGGCGGGTTCTCCGGCGGCGGTTTCAGCGGAGGTTCCTGGTGACCGGACGGGGTCAGTTGCGCATGAAACGACACGGATTGCAAGGACTGCTGGTGTTGGCCATTGTCCTGCTGACGGCCTTCCTGGCCGCGCCTCAGGCGTGGGCCGACGAATCGGCCCCCATCAACCACTGGAACGTGGACGTCAACCTGTCACTGGACGGGGTGGCGCACGTGAACGCCGAACTCGAGATGGACTTCTCCAAAACCGTCGGGCGCGGCCCGGTTTTCGTCCTGCCCACCCGGCAGCCGGGAGGGGAAGACGGCCAGTTCTACCGCTACGAGATCTCCGGCATCCGCGTCAGCTCCCCCACGGCCCCGGACCAGATCCACACCACCACGGACAAGGAAGGCAACATCCAGGTCCGGGTCGGTGACGCGAACCGGTACCTTCACGACAAGCACACCTACCAGATCAGCTACACCGTGACCGGGTTGATCGCCCCCAACCATCCGAAGAGCCACCTCGACGAGTTCAACTGGAACGTCATCGGCAACTGGCGGGGCAGAATCAACAACTTCACGGTCAAGGTCACCGGCCCCGAGGACGTGTCGAAGGCCGCCTGCTGGACCGGAAACAACTACAAGCAGTCCTGCACATCCGGCAGCAGCGGGAAAACAGCCACCTACAGCCTTCCCTCGGTCAGTCCCGGAACGCCCGTGCAGGTGGTGGCGGGATTCCCTGCGGGTACCTTCCCCGGGGTGAAGCAGGACGTGGAATACCGACGAACCCTCGGCAACGCCTTCTCCTTGACGCCGATCACGGGGGCGGCGACGCTGGTGACGACCGCCGGGGCTGCTTTCGCCATCGTCAAGATCCGCAACCGGTACGCGCGGGACGAGGCCTACCTCGGCGTGACCCCCGGCTTGAGCCCACGCGCCGGTCAGGAGGAACACATCGGTTTTCTCCCGGACGACCTGAACGTCGCGGTCCAGTTCCATCCCCCGAAGAACGCCACCCCGGGTGAGATCGGCACCCTGATGGACGCGAACGCCGACTTCATCGACGTCTCCGCCTCGATCATCGACCTTGCCGTTCGCGGCTATCTGGTGATCACCGCCCAGAAGGACGGAGATCACCTGCTCACCCGGACCAAGAAGAACCAGGAGGAACTCGCCGACTACGAGGAGCAGCTGCTGTCAAAGCTTTTCCAGTCGGGCGATAAGGTCACCCTGAAAGAGCTTGGCGATGAGAAATACGACGGCCTGGATTCCGAGATCCGGGATCTGCTCTATCTGCGGGTGGCGGAGCTCGGTTGGTTTCGTGAAAGCCCGAACTCCATGCGCTGGACCGGAAAAGCCATCGGCTTTTTCGTCATCATCATGGGATGCGCGCTCTCCGGAGTCTTCGGTTACGGTCTCGGATGGGGCTTGGTGTTCCTTCCCGTCGTGGCGGTCGGTATCGCGGTGCTCATGATGTCCGGCAAGTTCGGGAAACGCACGGCCAAAGGATCAGCTGCCCTGGTCCAGGCACGTGGTTTCGAACTCTATCTGCGCACCGCTGAAGCGGATAAATTGCGTTTCGAGGAAGGCATTGACATTTTCAGCCGCTATCTTCCCTACGCCATGATCTTCGGCGTGGCGCAGCGGTGGACAGAACTGTTCGCCCAGCTCAAACAGACGAACCGTTTCGAGGCCGACACGTCTTGGTATCGAGGGGTCAATCTCCATACCTCGAACAACGCTTTTTACACCAGGTTCAACAATTTCTGCTACGACTTCTCCGATGCCATGGTCACGGCCCATGAAGCAGCAAGAGCGAGCAGCTACAGTTCGAGTTCCTTCTCCTCATCCAGCTACATCTCCTCCGGATCCTCGGGAGGTTCCGGTTTTTCAGGTGGCGGCGGGTTTTCCGGAGGCGGTTTCAGTGGCGGATCATGGTAAAGGAAACCGATCCGCGGATCCGCCCCCGAAGGGTCGGTGCGTTCCCACCGGGTTCCAGGCCGCTCCCCATCTGCCCTTGTGAGGTTCTACTCTGGGCACCATGCGCAGATTGTCCACAGGGCTGTTCGTCGCCATCATCGTGGTGCTCGGTGGGTTGACAGCCAGCCCGCAAGCGCACGCGGACGACGCGGCTCCCGTCAATTGGTGGCGAACCACCGTCAAGCTCACCAGTGACGGGATGGCTCAGGTTGAGCACGAGTTCGAGATGGATTTCTCCAGGGTCGAAGGTCACGGACCCGTCATTGCACTACCTACGCGGCAACGAACCAAGAACGAGGATGAGTGGCTGAATTACGGAATCTCCAACATCCGCACGAGCTCACCCAGCAGCGCCCGGTCCGACACGAAAGTCATCGAGCAGAAAGAATACGGTACCATTTCTATCCAAGTGGGAAGCAATGGCGTCACGTATTCCACCCCGCAGACCTATAGAATCGGTTTTTACATAACCGGAGCGATCTCTCCCACCAATACCGAGAGTGGACTGGATGAATTCAACTGGAATCCGATCTCCCCCGGCACCAAATCAGAGATTGCAGACTTTCAAGCAACAATTACCGGCCCTGCAGATGTCTCGCAGGCTTCCTGCTGGCACACCAAGGAAATGAAAACCCCCTGCGATTCCGAGCTCAACGGTTCCAGCGCCTCCTACACCGTGGGCAGAATCCCAGCCGGAAACCCGGTCCAGGTGGCTGCTGGTTTCCCTGCCGGCACCTTCCCCGGGGTCACCCAGAACATCACGAAAAACCCAAAACCCCTCACCGGCGCGTATTCCTTGTCCCTCACTTCCGGGATCGCCATCGCTGTATTAGGCATGGGGGCAGTGGCAGGTTTGATCCTGATATGGCACCGGAGGACCCGTGACGAGGTGTTTCTCGGCCTTGCCCCCGGGCTGACGCCAACCACCGGGGCAACTGCCGCAGTGGGTAAGCGCCGGGGCAGGACGAACGTGACCGTCGCCTTCCAGCCACCCTCGGGCACCCGTCCCGGGGAGATCGGCACCCTGATGGACACCACCGCCGACTCCGTGAACATCTCCGCAACCATCATCGACCTGGCTGTCCGCGGATACCTCACCCTGGCCCCACTCCCCAACGGTGATCACCTATTGGCCCGTCGCCCCAGTCAGGACACAAAAGCGCTGGCCACCTACGAGTGGCAGCTTCTGTGCAGCATCTTCAGCGCAGGCGACGAGGTCACTCTCACACAATTACGTGACGAAAGGTACGGACAGCTACAGCGAAGATTCCGTGATGAACTCTACGACCAGACGGTCTCACTCGGCTGGTTTCACGGCAACTCGAGAGAAGCACGTAAAAAAGCGCACAGCATGGGGTGCACTCTCGCGATGTGCGGATTCCTGGGAAGCCTTCCGCTGGGAGTGATGATCGCTCTGCTTCTCCACACAAAGGGCTGGGGGCTGGTTCCTCTGCCCATTGCACTATTCGGCATCGGCTTGATCCTCCTATCCCGCAGGTTTGCAACTCGCACGGCACAAGGATCAGCAGTCCTCGAACAGGCAAAGGGTTTCGAACTGTACCTACGCACCGCAGAAAAAGATCAACTCAAATTCGAGGAGGACACCGATATCTTCAGTCGCTACCTCCCCTATGCCATGATCTTCGGCGTCACCGAACACTGGACCAAACTATTCGCCCAACTCGGAGCAGAAGGCTGCTACCAACCCGACACCTCCTGGTACCACGGCGCAGACATCGATAACTCAGCGAGCCTGTTCACCACCACGTTTTCCAGCTTCTCCGGTGACTTCTCACTATCGCTGTCGCAGGCCACCTCCCAGGCCACAGCGGCCGCTGTGGAAGCTCAAGCGGCCTCGAGCGGATCCTCCGGAGATTCCGGCTTCTCCGGAGGCGGAGGATTCTCCGGCGGCAGTGCCAGCGTGAGCTCATGGTGACCGGGCCGGAAAGGCAACACACGAGCACAGGCTGCCCGGGTTGTCGGCATTGACCGCAATCCCGTCGTGGCACTGCCAGACGGATCACTTCCAGTCGGTGTGAGTTCTTTGTCTCACTCCTTCCGGATCGGAGCCCAGCTCGGACCCTCCGTCGCCAGCTTCTCGTCGAGTTTGCGGAACAACGGGCTGGGTTTCGCCAGCGGGGTGCCAGCGATGATGGGGCGGCGTTCCCACACCGCCTGCTGGGCCGCATAGTCGCCGGTCAGGATCGGATAGGTAACGTCGCCATCGGTGACCTCCCTGAGTTCCGGCTGGGCCGCCCACACCCCTCTGTTGCCGAGGGCCTCGAAGATGGCTTGGGCGGAGTGCGGCAGGTACGGAGTCAGCAGGGTGTTGCAGTCGGATACCACCTGCAGCGCAACGTGCAGCACGGTGTCGCGGCGGGCCGGGTCGTCCTTCAGCTTCCAGGGTTCCTGATCGGACAGGTACTTGTTCGCCAGGGAGACGATCCGCATCG
>ERZ773043.1898-NODE-1898-length-11465-cov-3.831113_pt1 | contig 11465 bp, 10 predicted proteins | sample MGYA00580636_ERZ773043 | MGnify/ENA primary metagenome ERZ773043 (study PRJEB29015, sample SAMEA2737992) | human oral metagenome | biome: human oral; feature: human-associated habitat; material: dental | place: China | collected 2065 ... | reverse complement strand
TTGCATATCCGTCAATAAAAAATGAAGTGAGAAATATATATACTGAAAAATCTGAAGCGGAAGCAATAAATATATTTTCTGAAAATCTGGAAAAACTGCTGCTGCAACCTCCATTATCTAAAAAAACTCTTATGGGTCTTGATCCGGGATACAGAACCGGATGTAAAATGGTTGTAATAAACAAGGATGGATTCTATGAAACAAATGATGTGCTTTATCTGGTTGAGGAAATGCATAACCAGAGACAGCTTGACGAAGCTAAGAAGAAAATATTGAACTATATTGATAAATACGGTGTTGATATAATAGCAATAGGAAACGGTACTGCATCAAGGGAAACAGAAAGTTTTGTAGCAAAGATAATAAAAGAAGCAAAAAGACAGGTATCCTATCTGATAGTAAGTGAAGCGGGAGCGTCAGTGTATTCTGCATCAAAGCTTGCAATAGAAGAATTTCCTGAACTTGATGTTACTGCAAGAGGTGCAATTTCAATAGCCAGAAGAATACAGGATCCTATGGCTGAGCTAGTAAAAATAGATCCGAAGTCAATAGGAGTTGGAATGTACCAGCATGATGTAAATCAGAAAAAGTTGAATGAAACTCTGGAGCAGACAATAGAGCATGTGGTAAATAACGTGGGAGTGAATATCAATACTGCGTCATGGGCACTTCTGAGCTTTGTATCAGGAATTAAGAAAAATGTGGCTAAAAATCTTGTGGATTATAGACATGAAAATGGGGACTTTAAAGACAGAAAACAGCTGAAGAAGGTAAAAGGTCTTGGGGATAAGGCGTTTGAGCAGATGGCAGGATTTGTAGTAGTGCCTGACAGTGAAAATCCTCTTGATAATACAATAATTCACCCTGAATCCTATCACGTTGCGGAAACAATATTGAAGGAAGCAGGATGTAAGGTTTCCGACCTGAAGGAAAATCTGGATGAAGTAAGACAGAAACTGAAAACAGTCAATCTGGAAAAAGTTATAAAGGAAAATGATTTTGGTCCTCAGACTGCAAAGGATGTATATGAAGCGCTTCTGAAGGACAGAAGAGATCCGAGGGATGAATTTGAGAAGCCTTTATTGAGATCTGATATACTAAATATGGATGATCTTAAGGAAGGGATGGTTCTGGAAGGTACAGTAAGAAATGTTGCGAAATTTGGGGTTTTCGTAGATATCGGACTGAAAAATGATGCATTGATTCATATATCTCAGATATCTGATAAATTTGTATCAGATCCTACAAAAGTATTATCTGTAGGACAAATAATAAAAGTTAAAATCCTGTCGCTTGACAGGGAAAGAGGAAGAGTGGGGCTTACAAGAAAAGGTATTTAATATCTGGTGTAGTTTAATTAAAATTATGAAATAGAGAAAGAAGGTAAAAGAGATGAGTTTATTTTTAATCGGGCTTGTGCCTATAATATTGTTTTTGGTTTTATTGGCAGGTCTTAAAAAATCTGCTATGTTCAGTGCGTATACAAGTTTGCTGACTGCGATTATCTTGACATTTATTGTTCCAGCGTGGAGAATGCCGGTACAGGGAATACTTGCTTCGATACTGGAAGGATTTGCAGTGGCATGGATGCCAATAGGATTTGTAGTTATTGCGGCGTTATTCGCGTATGATCTGTCAGTAAAAACAGGGAAAATAGAAACAGTTAAAAAAATGCTGGGAAATATAACAACAGATAAAAGAGCACAGGCATTAGTTCTGGCGTGGGGATTTGGAGGATTTATAGAAGGTATAGCAGGATATGGAACTGCAGTTGCAATTCCGGCGGCAATAATGGTTTCGTTAGGATTTAATCCGTTGAATGCAGCTTTAATATGCCTTATAGCAAATTCTACACCTACAGCATTTGGTACAGTGGGACTACCTGTTACTACAATGGTTTCAAAACTCGGGCTTGACAAGGCAGGAAACTTTACACCTCTATTTACATCATTGTTATTGCTGCTGCTTACATGCCTGATTCCGTTTATTATCGTTCAAATGGCAAACAAGGAAATAGAAGGCGGGAAAAATCCTGCATTTGGAAAAGGAATAGTTCCGGTAATTTTAGCTTCAATATTGGGATATCTTATACAACCTGCAATAGCATTTACAATGGGAGCAGAGCTGACAACAATATTATCAAGCTTGCTTGCAATGATATTAATGATAGTATCTATAAAAATGTTTGTTAAGAATGATGAAGGATTTGAAAAAGCCCATGTTACAGGGCAGGAAGCATTTCTCGCATGGCTGCCTTATATTCTAATGATAGTGCTTATAGTAGGAACAAGTCCTGTTGTGGCGCATATACATGAAATGCTGGAACCTACTACTACTAAATTTAACTTTGCCTTAGGAAATCAGGAAGCATGGTTTAAGGATGGAGGAGATCCGAGTGTAACATTTAAGTGGTTACTGGCTCCTGCGGCACCATTATTTTTAGCAACAGTAATTGCAGGATTTATACAGAGGGCTAAAATAAAGGACATGGGGGAAGTGTTATGGAATACGACAGTCCATAAAATACCTTCATTAACAGTAATCATGGGAATAGTTGCATTGTCTGTCGTTATGAAGCACAGTGGAATGATACAGAGCATAGCTGATGGTTTTGTAAACCTTACAGGAAAAGGATTCCCGCTGATTTCACCATTCCTTGGAACAATAGGGACATTTGTTACAGGAAGTGACCTGTCATCAAACCTGCTGTTTGGGGATCTGCAGCATAGCGTTGCTGAAGGGCTGAAACCTGGAAGTGATATGCTGAAATCATTGTTTATAGCTTCAAACACCGCAGGTGCAACTGGAGGAAAGATGATATCACCTCAGAATATTGCCATAGCGGCTTCTACTGTTGGACTTGTAGGACAGGAAGGAGATATGCTAAAATTTACTATAAAATATTCAATAGTTTATGCAATAATTTTAGGTATACTTGTATTTATAGGAAGTGGAATGATAGCTTAATTATAAAAAAATGGTAAAATAAGGGCGGCGATGAGCCCTCATATAAACAACAAAAAAAATTGGAGGAGAAATGTCGGAAGAACAGAATGTTGAAAAGGTGGATTATGCAGGAACGCTAAATTTACCGAAAACAAGCTTTAAAATGAAAGCAAATCTGGCTCAGAAAGAGCCAATTACTTTAAGAGACTGGAATAAGGCAAATATCTATGAAAAATCTCTGAAAGAAGATAAAGGTTTTTTCATATTGCATGACGGACCACCATATGCAAATGGTAGTATTCATATAGGACATGCCCTAAATAAGGTACTTAAAGATATAATTCTAAAATACAAAAGACTGAGAGGTTATAATGCTCCGTATATTCCTGGATGGGATACACATGGACTGCCAATAGAATGGAAAATCATGGAGGAACTTGGAGAAAAAGCAAAGACTATGTCTCCGCTTCAGATAAGACAGGAATGTAAGAAATATGCTCTTAAATGGGTAGAAAAGCAGAAGACTGAATTTATAAGATTAGGAATTTTAGGAAACTGGGAAGACCCATATATTACATTAAGACCTGAATATGAGGCGGAACAGCTGAAAGTATTCAAGGAAATATATGAAAATGGATATGTATATAAAGGACTGAAACCTGTATACTGGTCACCAACAACAGAAACAGCACTTGCTGAAGCGGAAATTGAGTATAAAGATGTAGAATCCCACTCGATTTATGTAAAATTTGAAGGGGAACAGGATTTATTAGATAATTTAGGAATAGATGAAGCAAGTATTTTGATATGGACAACTACACCATGGACATTGCCTGCGAATCTGGGAGTTTTTCTGCACCCTGAATTTGATTATGGTGTTTATAAGACAGAAAAAGGAAACCTGATTTTAGCAAAAAGTCTTGCTGAAACAGTATTTTCAACACTAGGATTATCCTATGAACTACTTAAGGAATTCAAGGGAACAGAGCTTGAAAGAACTCATTACAGACATCCGTTTTTAGACAGGGATGGACTGGTAATGATAGGAGACTATGTAACCGCAGATGCAGGAACAGGAGCAGTACATTCTGCACCTGGACATGGGGTGGACGACTATAATTATGCGTTAAAATATAACATAGGAGTATTGTCTCCTGTTGATGATAAAGGACATATGACAAAGGAAGCAGGAAAATATGAAGGAATGTTTTATGCAAAGGCAAGTAATGTAATAGTGGAAGATCTTACTGAAAGCGGACATCTGCTTCACCACAGTAAATTCACCCACTCATATCCTCACGACTGGAGAAGTAAGAAACCTGTAATTTTCAGGGCTACTGAACAATGGTTTATAAGTGTTGATGAAAGTGATATAAGACAGAATGCGCTGGATGCATTGAAGAATGTTGAATTTGTTCCTGAATGGGGGAAAAACAGAATCAATGCAATGCTTGAAACAAGACCGGACTGGACTATTTCAAGACAGAGAGTATGGGGGGTGCCAATACCTATATTCTATAACAGGGAAACAAATGAAGTTATATATGAGCCTGAAATAATGGATAAAGTAAATATGACTAAAAAAGAAGCTCTTACTTTCCTAAAAGAGGTTACAAAGAATATTACATTTTATAAGTTAGAGCAGATACCTTCAAAATATACTTCTCAAGCTAAAAAGATAGTTAGAAATATAGATATTGACGACTATCCCTTTGTAGCCCTTCACTTTCAAGAAGGACACAAAATTTGGACTTGTGATTTCAAACTCATCAACGGACTGAAAGAAGAGGGGTTAGACATTTGTATCACTACTTCTGAACTAAAATCTAAGACCTATAAAAAGAATTAACCCAAGTATCGACAAATTGAACTAATGATTACACAATTACAAGGAAAACTCGTAGAAAAGAACCCTACTCACGTAGTAATCGACTGCCACGGGGTGGGCTATTTCGTAAATATCAGCTTAAATACTTATTCAGCGCTACCCGAAGGCGAAGCCATTAAACTATACACCTATTTGCAAATAAAAGAAGATGCCCACACGCTCTATGGCTTCTTCACCAAAGCCGAACGCGAAGTGTTTGTATTACTCCTTTCAGTATCGGGAGTAGGTGCCAGCACTGCCCGCACGATGCTCTCATCACTCACCGCTGCACAAGTGCGCAATGCTATTATCAATGGCGAGGTAGCTACCATTCAAGCAGTAAAAGGTATAGGTGCTAAAACAGCCCAACGTGTAGTACTCGACCTCAAAGACAAGATGCTCAAGCTTCAAGACTTTGAAGAGGTGCCGATGAACGCTGTAAGCACCCACAAAGAAGAAGCACTTGCCGCCTTAGAAGTATTGGGCTTTATGCGCAAACAAGCCGAAAAAGTAGTCGATATCATTATCAAATCAAGCAGCGAAGAGCTTTCAGTAGAAGAAATTATCAAGCAAGCCCTCAAACGCTTGTAAAAAATTTCGTCATTCGTAATTTGTCATTCGTAATTATTTTCGTATCTTTGCCCGCTAATTGATTGGTAAAATGAAATATATCTTATATATACTCTTGGCTTTCACTGCTATAAGTTGTGGTATCTACAACTTTACAGGAGGAAGTACAGGCGATGCAAAGACTTTTCAAGTAAACTTCTTTCGCAACGATGCTCCCTTGGTAGAACCTGGACTCGACCGCGATTTTACCATCGCCCTACAAGATTTGATTAACAACCAAACCAACCTCAGCCTTACCGATCGCAATGGCGACCTCGTGTACGAAGGCGAAATCGTAGAGTTTAACATTACCCCTATGACGGCTACCGCAGGACAAACCGCTGCCCAAAACCGTGTAACCATAGGCGTAAATGTGCGCTTTACTAATCATAAAGAAGATAAAAAAGACTTTGAAAAACGCTTTTCTTTTTACTATGATTATCCTGCAGCTACACAATTCAACTCGGTAAAAGGCGAAGCTATCCCACAGATATTCGAGCGTATCACCCAAGATATTTTCAACGCCTCATTGGCAGATTGGTAGCAATCAGGTAAAGATAAAAAGTAAGATTGACAGTAAAACAATTCATAGAGATTATTAGGCATCCCTACACTATTAACGATGATCAAGTATATGAACTCGACGAGATAGTGAAGGAATATCCTTATTTCCAAGCAGCAAGGGTGTTACAACTCAAAATATTGCATTCCGAAGAAAACTACAAGTACAACAAAGCCTTAAAACTCGCTGCGGTACACGTAACCGACCGCTCAGTATTGTTCGACTTTATCAATTCTAAAAGTATTATCCCTGATTTCTCAGCCCTGCGCCGTGATTTTGAACGTATTCGCAAAGCGAGAGAACGCAAAGAAGCCGAAGAAACTGAGAATACACCTCCTAAGGTAAGTTACATCGACCACGAACCGCGCTTGTATCGCCCTAATGTACCCGAATCTATTTTCGAAGAACCTATTTTCCCCGAAGATTTGGTAAATCACCAAGAGTTAGCCGATGCTTTTGAACCAAAAACAGAGGAAAAACCTAAAACTGATACCGACAATATCTCTCAATGGTTAGAAAACATCTCCGATGACCATACCGAAGTATCTTATAAAGACGACAAGGTAGCCGAGAAGTTCAAACTCATTGATAAGTTTTTGGAGAACAATCCTAAGATTGAAGCCTCCAAAGACTATGTATCCAACGTAAATTTAGCCGATGATGTAAACTCAGACCCTAAACAATTAATGACCGAAACATTGGCACAAGTATATGTAAATCAGCGCAAATTTAAGCAAGCTATACAAGCGTATGAAATATTAATTTTGAAAAATCCAGAAAAAAGTGCTTACTTTGCAGCCCAAATAGAAAATATCAAAAAACTACAACAAAATAATTTATTTTAATTTATAGAGAAATGACTACATTCAACATCTTTTTAGTGCTTATCGTGGTAGTATGTTTGCTACTCGCTTTAGTAATTATGGTACAAAACCCTAAAGGAGGCGGACTCTCTTCTACTTTCGGTGGCAATACACAAGTAGTAGGTGGCGTGAAAAAAACAGGCGACTTCCTCGAACGCAGTACTTGGACGTTTGCTACTGCTTTAGGAGTGCTTATCCTTATCGCCAACACCTTACTACAAGGCAATACCGGTGTAAATGCCGATTCTAAACTGCTCGATGGCAATACCCCTACTGCTCCTATAGAAAACCCTCTTAACCAACAAACACCTGCCAACAATGCTACTCAAATGCCTGCTACTCCTGCCACATCTTCTAATACAGGTAACTAAACTGACAAAAAGTCAGTTTTTACAGATTGGCATACTTTCTGAAATATCCTCTTCGATTTTTTATAAAAGGAATTAAAATACTTGAATGAAAAGGTTAGATAACATCCCCATATCCCCCTTTCGAAGGGGGCGTGGGCGATGTAATTCCCTAACACCTAATTCCTATTTTCTAAACAAAAAAATAACTAAAAACTAAACAAATAATGGCAAAATTGAATATTAAACCTTTAGCTGATAGAGTAGTGATTGAGCCCGCAGTGGCCGAAACTACTACCGCATCAGGTATTATCATCCCTGATACTGCAAAAGAAAAACCTCAAAAAGGTACGGTTGTAGCCGTTGGAGCAGGTACTAAAGATAACCCTGTAACCCTAAAAGTAGGCGATACAGTACTCTATGGCAAATATGCCGGTACTGAACTAAAATTAGAAGGTAAAGACTACCTTATTATGCGTGAAAACGACGTATTAGCAGTTATCTAAACATAAAAACTAAAAACTAAAGAAATGGCAAAAGATATTAAATTTGATATAGACGCTCGCGAAGGTTTAAAACGTGGCGTTGATGCATTAGCAAATGCAGTAAAAGTAACATTAGGCCCTCGTGGTCGTAATGTGATTATTAGCAAATCATTTGGTTCACCACAAGTAACCAAAGACGGGGTAACCGTTGCTAAGGAAATAGAACTAGAAGACGCTCTCGAAAATATGGGCGCTCAAATGGTAAAAGAAGTAGCTTCTAAAACCAATGACCTCGCAGGCGACGGTACTACTACCGCTACTGTATTAGCACAAGCTATCGTAAAAGAAGGTCTTAAAAACGTAGCTTCTGGTGCTAACCCAATGGATTTAAAACGCGGTATTGATAAAGCCGTAGCAAAAATCGTAGAACACTTGGCTAAACAAGCTAAAGAAGTAGGCTCTTCTTCTGAAAAAATAAAACAAGTAGCCTCTATCTCTGCTAACAACGACGATACTATTGGCGAACTTATCGCTCAAGCATTCGAGAAAGTAGGTAAAGAAGGGGTTATCACCGTAGAAGAAGCAAAAGGTACAGATACTTACGTAGATGTAGTAGAAGGTATGCAGTTCGATCGCGGTTACCTCTCTCCTTACTTCGTAACCGATTCTGAAAAGATGGTTGCAGAACTCGACCACCCTTATATCTTGTTGTACGACAAGAAAATCTCTACTATGAAGGACTTGCTTCCTATATTAGAGCCTGTAGCTCAATCTGGCAAACCCCTCTTGATTATCGCTGAAGATATCGATGGTGAAGCATTAGCTACCTTAGTAGTAAACAAGTTGCGCGGTACCCTTCGCATCGCTGCTGTAAAAGCTCCTGGTTTTGGTGACCGTCGTAAAGCAATGCTCGAAGATATCGCTATCCTAACCGGTGGTACTGTAATTGCCGAAGAAAGAGGCTTTACCCTTGAAAACGCTACTATCGATATGCTTGGTACTGCCGAAAGAGTAAGTATCGACAAAGATAACACCACTATTGTAAATGGTGCTGGAAAATCTGATGATATCAAAGCGCGTGTAGCACAAATCAAAGCACAAATCGAAAACACCTCTTCTGATTATGACCGTGAAAAACTACAAGAGCGTTTAGCTAAACTCTCTGGTGGGGTAGCAGTGCTTTACATAGGTGCTGCTTCGGAAGTGGAAATGAAAGAGAAAAAAGACCGTGTAGATGATGCTCTTCACGCTACTCGTGCAGCTGTTGAAGAAGGTATCGTAGCAGGAGGTGGTATAGCGCTTATTCGTGCTAAAAATGTTTTAGGAAAACTAAAACCTCTCAATGCCGACGAAGAAACAGGTATTAAAATTATCTTCAAAGCATTGGAAGCTCCTTTGCGCACTATCGTAGAAAACGCGGGTGTTGAAGGTTCTGTAATCGTAGCTCGTGTACTCGAGGCTTCAAGAGATGCTTACGGATACAATGCCAAAACAGGTACTTATACCGATATGTTTAAAGCAGGTATCATCGACCCTAAAAAGGTAACTCGTGTAGCCCTTGAAAACGCTGCCTCAGTAGCTGGTATGATTCTCACTACCGAATGTGCTTTGGTAGACATCAAAGACGATAAAGCAGCTGCAATGCCTCCAATGGGTGGTGGAATGCCAGGAATGATGTAATTGTAAATTCATAGCATTATTATCATATTTTATTAACACGAAAATCAGGGAGAGTTTACAATGAAACTCTCCCTGATTTTTTACACCCAAAAACTATATTAACTCTCTGAAATGTGAAAGAAATGCAAACGGTTTGTAAATGAAACGTTAAAAAATAGGGCGAAAATGCAAAAAGCATATATTTTATTACTAAAAATGATTGTACAAATAAAAAAAAGTCGTATATTTGCCCCGAATTTTAAAACACAAGTAATAAACATTTTTTTATATGAAAAAAACCTTATTAAGTATTGCAGCTGTCGTTGCAGTGATAACAAGTGCTAACGCACAAGATATGCTAAGTAAGAGCAAATTTTTTGACAACTGGCAAGTAGGTGTTAAAGGTGGTGGATTCTCTTGGACTACCCGTGAAGCCTTTATCAAAAACACCCGTGCCACTTTTGGAGCCGAGATAGGTAAACAAATCTCTCCAGCTTTCCGTTTAGGCGTTGAAGGTATGGCGTATGTACGTCCAGTAGAATTTGATGAAAGTACTATCCACGGAAATTTCGTAGATGCATCAAACGTAAGTTTGGTAGGTACTGTAAACTTGAGCAACCTTTTTGCTGGTTACAAAGGAACTCCTCGTTTCTTCGAAGTAGAAGGTTTTGCAGGAATTGGTTGGTTCCACAGATATGTACAAGACATCGCTCCTAACTATAGAGAAAACTACAGAAGCAACAGTATGTCTGCTCAGTTTGGTTCTAACTTATTGTTCAATTTAGGCGAAAGCAAAGCGTGGGGAGTTAAATTAAGTCCTGCTATTGTTTATGCAGTAGATACACCTACTGAGAAAAGTTCAGTAAACAGCTTAAACAGCTTGAACTCTTTCATTCAAGCTACTGTTGGTGTGGTTTACCGTTTCAAAGGAAGCAATGGTGCTCACCACTTCACTACAGCTACTCAAAATCCTGACAATAGCGCAGAATTGGGTAGACTTCGTGATGAGTTGAACAGCAAAAACAAGGAATTATCTGACTGCCAAAGACAGGTTAATAAATTGCAAGATGACTTAGAAGCAGCTCGCAACAAGAAACCAGAAGTAGTAGAAAAAGTAGTTACTAAAAACAAGAAAACTTTGGAATCAGTAGTTACTTTCCGTGTAGCTAAAAGTACTATCGATGCATCTCAATTGCCTAACGTAGAGCGTATCGCTTCTTACCTTAACAAATATAGTAATGCTAAAGTTAGTATCAAAGGTTATGCTTCACCAGAAGGAAACTTAGAAAAGAACAAACAATTAGCTACCGCTCGTGCTGAAGCTGTTAAAAATCTTTTAGTTAAACGTTACAAAATCTCAGCTGATAGAATCCAAGCTGAAGGTAATGGTATCGGTGATATGTTCAGTGAACCAGATTGGAACCGTGTAAGTATCGCTAATATCGTAGAGTAATCAAATACCCTACAAAATAAGAACTTACAAATAAAAATTAAGGAAAAAGGCTATCCTAATTAGGATAGCCTTTTTTATTTTCTATTACGTGAGTTTGACTCGAATTAAAAGAGGCGAGACCACTGCTGAAAAAATGTTAATCTCTTTTAAAACCCTGTAATTTTTTTAAAGTTTAGAAAGTAGAACACTTGATAGTCTTTTGTGGTATCAAAAACGTTAAAACATTATTTATCAGTAAAATATTAGAAAAACCTTTGTTATCTTTTAATTGAAGTTTAACCGAAGGTAGAGCGAAGCTAAGACGAACCTAAGACGAATCTAAGACGAAGGAAAGGTGTTAGAATATTGGATATCAATAGGTAAAAAGCCCTTATAACTTTATTGAAGAAAAAGTGTTAAAATAGCGTTTTTGACAAATAAAAAACAATATTATTACTTTCTGAGTTCTGGATAAGAAAACATCAGATAATAAAAAATCCCACAAAATTACACAGATTCCACAAATCTGCGAGGTTTATAGAGCGAATTTAGAAGCTAAAGAAATGAGACTTGTACGGACTGCGACACAAAAGGAATATCTATTTTACTAAAGTTTCCAACTTTGGCAAAGTATTGGACGCAAAAACGACGCAAAAATAATATGCTAGTAATAGAAAATAAAAAAGGCTGTCTGC
>ERZ773043.1897-NODE-1897-length-11465-cov-6.862226_pt1 | contig 11465 bp, 9 predicted proteins | sample MGYA00580636_ERZ773043 | MGnify/ENA primary metagenome ERZ773043 (study PRJEB29015, sample SAMEA2737992) | human oral metagenome | biome: human oral; feature: human-associated habitat; material: dental | place: China | collected 2065 ... | reverse complement strand
GTCGCGTGGAACGGGGGCGTCCTCCTTGACGGCACGCTCACAGACGGGCAAAGCCCCACAGGCTCGGGCCGGTTCGCCGTCCCGCGCAATGTCCTCCCTGACCGGACGTCACACGCGCAACGCAGACAAGAAGAAACGCAACCGCGACCAGACGGGCACGGACGTGACGGCCTACGAGACCGACAAGACCGTCACCTTCCTCGAAGCCGGACACCGCACCACCAACGACGACGAAGACACCACACGCTAAACCCCAGCACAAACGGCGTGGGGGTCGGCACGCCACACAGCACGCCGACCCCCACGTTTACATTGGAACGAGTCCCTCTCAGGAACCGCAGTCCACAGCGCCCAGAGCCGATCCGCGGCACACACCCTCAAAGACATCCTAAAGCCGCTTGAGGCTGAACAGCAGCCCTCGCCGAAAGAACCTCAGCTTCGCTGCGCCCCCTCTATATCCACAGCGAATCGCGCACCCCAGGCCCGACCCCGGCCATCAAACACGCCCAAAGCGCCGTCTAGGGGCGGAAGCGCCCATGGGAGTCTTGCCCAGGCCCGTCCCCGAAACCCCGCTGATAAGGCGAGGCTTCCCCACCGGACGGCGGCAGGCTGCCCCCGGCAGACGGTGCGTCCGTACGGCGATTGCCGACTGCGGCTTTCGCCGCGCCCCGGCGCCTCCCCATGACAAACGCACACCCCGCAATCACAACCAACGCACCGCCCCCAATGGCGGCCCAACCCCACATAGGCACTCCAGCCGACGCCGAGGAGGCCGCGTCGGCCTTCTTCCCTGACGACGAGGAAGGACTTGGCGGAGCCGACTTCTTTTCAGCCGTGATCTCAATCCCGTAGGTCAGAAAGTCAAGATCCTCAACGATGACCTTGTTTCCCTGAACCTTCCCCAAACTGGACCGGGTCACTTTCCCCGGCATACTCACCACAACTCTTCCTTCGAAACCGTTTAGTTTTGTATCGTCGTGCGCACCATGGGACTTGAAATGGTACTTCCCATCCTGTTCGGTCAGCTTCATGTTTCCCTTGAAAGGCTTGTTCGATGTCAATCTGCACGTGAGATGCCCGCCGGCAGGAGTCACATCCTCCACCTTGGGATCGTCAATAAACGTCGCCTGCCCCTCGATAATCAGTCGAACTCCCTCGCATGTCTGATTGATTTTGGCCATGGTGTCTCGTGAGTCTTCGAAAGTAAAGTCGAGCTTCATGTCACCGTTGGCTTGAAACTCGATTGTTCCGTCAATCTTACAGCCAGTAAGGACAAACGAGACAAATGCCAACAACGCCACTATCAGGCGCGAACGCCTCGTGACACGGACGGACATATCGAGCCTCCAGACACTCGGCCGGCAAAGACCGCCGGACACATGCGTCAACCGTACGGACCCCAGCGTAGCGCCTCAGTTCTGCTAACGCACCGGCAAGACGAAAACACGAGACAAACACCGGCCCATCCAGACACCCGAACCCCGGAACAAGCAGCGGACGGTTCCCAATCGAGACAATCGATGACCCGCCCCTTGCATTCGAGGCATCCACCGAAACCGTCCCTCCATCCACTGAAGTTGCCTTACCGATGGAACCGCAGACCAACTCCACGTCGAAAGAACCTCAAGAAGCATGACTGCGCTCCGTCCCAGCCGCAAACGAATCTCGCACCCCTAGTTTGACTGACCGTCAAGCAAACCCAAAGCACCGCATAGGGTATCTAGGGGCGGAAGCGCCCATGGGAGTCTTGCTCGGGCCCGTCCCCGAAAGCCCGCTGATAAGGCGAGGCTTCCCCACCGGACGGCGGCACACCCCCGTCCACAGCAGCCATCCCATCCTGGCGGCGATTGCCGACTGCGGCTTTCGCCGCGCCCCGACGCCTCCCCATGACAAACGCACACCCCGCAATCACAACCAACACGCCCCCAGCCGCAGCCCAACCCCAAACCGGAAACCCGCCAGCCGACGGGGAAGATTCCTTTTTTCTGCTTTTTTCTTGCGAGATAGTCCCCTGCGTTTCTCGAGCATCTTTTTTGGCTACAATTGACACCCCATAGGTTAAAAAGTCTAGGCTGTTAATGATAACTTTATTTCCTTTTATTATCCCTCTATTGACTCTAATTACTTTAGCTGGCATTACTATTGTTATCTTCGTAGGAAAGTCACTATAATCGTCTTGGTCATTATCGTGGGCTCCGGGATATTCGAAGGAGTATGTGTCGCCTTCTTTATTGAACTTGACATGACCCCCAAATGGTTCATTAGAGGTTAAACGACACGTTAAATGACCTCCTGGCCGAGTTACATCCTCAACCCTCGGATTCTTGATGAATGTAAGCTCCGCTTCAAAGGTGAGGCGGACTCCTTCGCATGTCTGATTAATCTTAGCCATGGAGTCTCGCGAATCTTCGAAAGTAAGATCGATTCTCGTCCTGCCATCAGCTTGAAACTCGATTGTCCCGTCGATCTTACAGCCGGTAAGGACAAACGAGACAAATGCCAACAACGCCACTATCAGGCGCGAACGCCTCGTGACACGGACGGACATATCGAGCCTCCAGACACTCGGCCGGCAAAGACCGCCGGACACATGCGTCAACCGTACGGACCCCAGCGTAGCGCCTCAGTTCTGCTAACGCACCGGCAAGACGAAAACACGAGACAAACACCGGCCCATCCAGACACCCGAACCCCGGAACAAGCAGCGGACGGTCTCCAGTCAAGTCGATCCACAGTCCTTTCTATTTGAGGCATCCACTGAAGTCGCCTTTCCGACACAACCGCTGCCTCCACGGCGAAAGAACCTCAAGGGCCCTGCCTGCGTCCCGTCTCAGCCACAACGAATTACGCGCCCCCACATGCCTACGACAGACACACCTGTCTAGGGGCGAAATCACCCGTCCGCATCTAAAAACCCAAGACGGTCGCTGAAAGCTTGCTGTTGAGGGGCAGCCGAAGCTTCCCCGCTAAACGACGGCACACCTCCGCTCCTGGCGAGCGGCACACCCCGACTCTCGGTTGGCATCCCGTTCTGACAACTGGCGACTGCGGCTTTCGCCGCGCCCCGATGCCTCCCCATGGCAAACGCACACCCCGCGATCACAACCAACACGCCGCCCCCAATCGCGGCCCAACCCCAAACCGGAAACCCGCCAGCCGACGACGAGGAGGCCGCATCAGCCTTCTTCCCCGGCAGCCCAGACGATGACGCCGACCCCGCCGACTCCGCCGACTCCTTTTCGGCTGTGATCTCAATCCCGTAGGTCAGAAAGTCAAGATCCTCAACGATGACTTTGTTTCCCTGAATCCTCCCCAGACTCGACCGGGTCACTTTCCCCGGCATAGTCACCGCTATCCTCGTTTTAAAGTCGCTCATGTCAGTGTCATCGTCATCGTGCGCACCGTAATACTTGAAATGATACTTACCATCCCTCTCGGTCAGCTTCATGTTTCCCTTGAAAGGCTTGTTCGAAGTGACCCTGCATGTCAGATGCCCGCCCGCAGGAGTCACATCCTCCACCTTGGGATCATCAACAAACCTCACTTTCGCTATGAAAATAGCTCGAACAGTCTCGCACGTCTGATTGATTTTAGCCATCATCCCGTCGGCGTCTTCGAAAGTGAAGTCAAACTTCATGTCACCGTTGGCTTGAAACTCAACCGTCCCATTGATCTTGCACCCAGCGACAACAAACGACACGAAAGCCAACAACACTCCCAGAAGACGCGAACGCCTCTTCACCCCGACCGGCACGCCCAACCGTTTCTTCACGCTCCGCTTACCTTCACGCCCCACCCGTGACCGCGGTTCCTCCGCATGTGCCCTTCCTGCATGCCGTTGCGCTCTGCCCGTCCCATAGTCCTCTCGCGCGCCCTCTCGACCCTTCGGCCCAGCTCCCTCCAAGCCCTGCAAACCCTTCGGCCCCGCCCCAAGCAACTGAGCATCCGGCCCCTTCCCACGTCAATTTGTGCGGCCCTTCAGACGCATGGCCTCGCGACGCCCGCTCGTGTTCGCGTGGCTCGCCTGCCTGTCCTCCTCGCGGGCCAGCCTGGCGTCGCGGCGTCGTGCCCTGCGCCCCGACTCCTGCGCGAGCGCGCGGTAGCGCGCCAAACGTTCGAGGTCCAGTTCGCCGGCGTCAACCGCCTGTTTCACGGCGCACCCGGGTTCGCTCGCGTGGGTGCAGTCGGAGAATCTGCATTCGCGGGCGAGTTCAGCGATGTCTTCGAAGGTTCGGTCGACGGCGTCGGCGTCGCTCGTCGCCCCGAGCGCTCGCACTCTCGGGGCATCGGCGATCGCACCGCGCCCTGTGACGGCCAACTGGCGCACCGTGGTGGCGTGCCGCCCTTTCATGTCGCCCTCGCGCACGCCTGCCGTGGCGAAGTCGGCGCCCGAAAGCGCGTTGGTCAAGGCGGTCTTTCCTGCGCCGGACCTTCCGACGAAGACGAGCGTCTCGCCCGGCATCCACGCGTCGCGCACCGCGGCGATCGAGGCGGGGTTGTCGCTTGAGACGCAGAAGGCCTCGTCGACCTCCGCGCCGAGCTCGGCCGCAAGCGCATCGGCGCGGTCAGCCTCAACGAGGTCCGCTTTGGTCAGAATCAGCCAGGCCTTCGCCCCGCATGAGAATGCCAGCGCGCAAAAGCGTTCGATCCGGCCGACGGCGGGTTCGGGTTGCACCGGCTCGACGATCGCCACCACGTCGACGTTCGCCGCGATGGCTTGCTCCGTTGAGCGCCGGGAGGCCGAAGGCCTCGAAAGGGACGTGCGCCGAGGGAGGATCGCCGCAATGGATTCTTCCGGGCCGACGCCGGAGAGCGCGATCCGGTCGCCGACGGCGGGCGGCCATTCCTCGGCGTCGTCGCCGTTTCCCGGATGGTCAAGGCCGATCTTGCGGGACGACCCGTCGAGCCCGAGCACCTCGATCGCGCCGCGGTGAACGGCGCTGACGCGCGCTGGCAAGAGCTTGCCCTTTTCGAACTCGGCGACCTGAAGGCGGGCGTTTCAGTGCAGCGTGAATCCGAGCGCTTCGGAAAACTCCACGTGTGACTCCTTATCGCAGCGACTTCTGTTCGCGAAAACCTAGCCTGCCAGCTTCGAGCCTTGGCTCGCCAGTTTTCGGGCTTTGGCCCGTCGGTCTTGGGCTTTAACTCGCCAGTCTTCGGGCTTTGGCTCGTCGCGGGGCGGCTCCCTCTTCGCCCTCTCGCTTGGCGATCCGCTGCCGCGTGACGATCAACCACCGCTCGAAGGCCTGCCGCCGTTCAAAGATTCGCTATCGCTCGAAGATTCGCCGTCGTCTGAAGATCTGCTGCCACCCGAAGATCTGTTGTCGCTTGACGATCTTCCCCCGCCTGAAGGGCTGCGGTCACCCGAAGGGCTGCGGTTACCCGAAGATCCTTTTCCATTTGAGGATCCATTGTCTCCTAAAGATCCGCCCTCGCCCGAAAGTCTTTTGCCTCTCGAAGGCTTGGGTTTGGGAATCGACAGAAAGACGACGGCGAAGACGATCAACGAGGAGACGATGAGCACGCTGCGCTCGAGGCGAGCCTCATGGCACAGCCTTTGGATATCGCTTCTTACCTTGTCAGTAGCCTCCATCTTGTATGCAATGGCACCGTCGAGATACCTCTAAACTTCGCTTGGGCTCTCGACGTCAAAGGAGTCATTGACCAACGGGGCCAGATCCCCGGAAAAGTTCCAGCCAACAGGGTGACAAGACGAGTAAAGGTTTCCGCTCCCAGACTTAATCGATGGCGGAACGAGAAACAGCCAGAAGAACACCGCGAACGCCGCCAAAGCAACGACACTCCGTGTAATCAAATAGGTCTTCTTAGACAATTGTGTTTCCTTTCACTCGTTAAACAACTAAGCACTCGTTAAACAGCCACCTCAGAATGAGGTTTGGTCTGCGCCGAACGCTTCGCTGAGATGCATTCGCAGTCCTGGCGTCGCACGCGGAAACTCTGCCTTCGAGCCGGCCGACCGCGTCCCGTCTGGGCACCGTCGGCCGGGTCCTCCCCGACCCCTTGAGCCCATACCCAGCTTCCCAAAGTTCACGACTTCGGCTAATTGCCGGACGGCTTGAATCGAGACTCGTTGTCGGCTGGCTTGGAGATATCCTCCGCAGTCAGCTCTTTGGCCGGTCGCTCGAGATTCTCCCCGGCGTCAGAAGGTTCAGAACTGGATTCATTTCCCGGCAATTTGGATTCATTTCCCCGCAGCCTGGATTCGTCTCCCGGCGGTTCAGAACTCGGCTCATCGTGAGCCGCCTCGTCAGCCAGCTCGCCCTTTTGAGGTTTCCCGTCATTCGAAGGTTTAGGCTTCGGAATAGACACGAAAACCGCGCCAAAGAGGACGAGCACGGCAATGATGACGATGCCGCGCTCATGGCGCGCCTCTTTGCAAGCTCGGTGTATACCCTTTTTCACGTCATCAGCTGGCTTGGCTCTCGATTTGTAGCCAGATGTCTGATCGGCATACTCCTGAACTGCACTCGGACTCTCGATGTCGAAATCGTCGCTCCACGAACGCGAATCGCCGTTGAAGTTCCAACCGACAGGATGGCAGGCAGCGTAAACAACGCCTTCTTTAGACTGGATAGTCGGCGGGGTCAGGAACAGCCAGAAGAACGCCGCGAACGCTCCGACGGCAACGACGCTCCGGGCAATCAGATAGACCTTCTTAGACAATTCGGCTCCCTCCCTTTGACTGACGGGCAGGCTTCGGCGTGAATCTCGCACGCGACTGCCTTTGCCGCTTCAACTTTCGACAGTTCAACGCTTTTCCTCCTTGCCAGGCGATTTGAGTTGCCGTTCGACATCACGTGACTCCTTGTGCGCGCTTTCTTTCGAGAACTTGGGCTTCGGAACCGACACGAAGAGGACGACGAAGAACACCAACACTGCGACACTGACGATGCCGCGCTCATGGCGCGCCTCCTCACAGGCCTCTTGTATTCCCTTTTTAATGTCGTCGTTGAGGGGTCCTCTCGACTTACGGCCGCCTTGGTCAATGTACTCTCTGACCGCGTCATAATCCTCAACGTCGAAGGAATCGTCAAACAAGGGGCGGTAGTCGCCGTTGAAGTTCCAACCGACGGGGTGGCAGCCAGAGTATACGTAGCCCTTGTTTTCGGGCTCTATTGAAAGCGGCGTGAGGAACAGCCAGAGGAACGCCGCGAGGCCTACAAGAGCGACAAGCGTGCGAACTACCAAATAAACCGGTCTAGACAATTTGATTCCTTCCTTTCACCGGCCGGGAAGTGGGCTAGCAGTCCCGTCACGGACCACCAGGTTCATGCTTCATGTCCGTAGATCATCCTTAAACTATCCGGAAGCCGTTCAGGAAATAGCCGACACCAGCTTCCAGAAAGGTCAAGACGCCGCCCCCGGTTCAATGCCGGACGGCTCTTAGTCCTCGCTAGTCCTCGGCTTGTCGCGGGAAGGCTCGCTCTTCGATTTGTCGCTTGTCGAACTGTTCCCGTTTGATGACCCGCTGCCACTCGAAGATTTGCTGTCACCTGAAGGAGCACGCTCGCCCACAGGTTCTTTTCCACTCGAAGATCCGTTGTCCTCTAGAGATCCGCCCTCTCCGGAAGGTCTTTTGCCTCTCGAAGGCTTGGGTTTGGGAACCGACAGAAAGACGACGGCGAAGACGATCAACGAGGAGACGATGAGCACGCTGCGCTCAAGGCGAGCCTCATGGCACAGCCTTTGGATATCACTCCTCACCTTCTCAGTAGCCTCCATCTTGTACGCGATGGCACCGTCAAGATACCTCTGAACCTTGCTTGGGCTCTCGACGTCAAAAGAGTCATTGACCAACGGGTCTTGAACACCAGAAAAGTTCCACCCGACAGCATGGCACGAAGAATACTCATTGCCCATTCCTGTATTGAGTTTTGGGGGAACAAGAAACAGCCAGAAGAAGACCGCGACCGCCGCCAAAGCAACGACACTCCGCGTAATCAGATAGGCCTTCTTAGACAATTGTGTTTCCTTTCACTCGTTGAGGAGCTGGCTTCGATTTCGCCCAAGGGTCACCTGGATTGTTTTTAATGTAATCCACGGTTTCCTGGAGTCGGCTCCGTGCCTGTGCATCCTCGTTGACGATTGCCTCGACAGCCAGGTCGAAATTCTTCGCCTCGTTCTCAATGTCGTCGGCGAGATTCTTTAACAGCTCCTCTATGCGCACGTTAAGATCGGAAAACGCATGTCCCGGACCATAGGGCCCAATGCCGATTACTCCGCTTCGCAGAAGGCACGTAAACATCGAAACACGGGGCAGATTGTCCTTAGCTTTGACCACGCTCGTACGCACATCTCCGAATTTACGGCAAACGCCTTTCGCGTTTCCGTAGTCCACATTCAGCCCAGAGGACGGTTCTATTGCACTCGAATCGATAGGATCCATCGTTACATCATAGTATTCTTTATGATCAGTCATCGACATCGAATCTAAATTGCCAAGCAACATGTCTTTCACTCCAATTTCGGCCTTTCTTACGCTCTTATTGATCGCTTCGAAAGCACTTTCAAGTTTGCCCATCGCCGACTCGTAATCACTCGCCTCATCATCATCAACTGTCGCGTCTTGAGATGATTTAAGGCTTTTCAGTGCAGCTGAGGACGCTTGAGCGAGCTTCTTTTCCATCGCAACCTTTGGTGCAACGAATATAAGCGCCGCATCAATCGCGGTCGAAACAATCTCGAGAACCATTTTGAACCCCGCGCCATCCTCAGAAGCAACGGCATCAAAGACTTTGATTCCCTGTTGGAGGGCTTTAACCACGGAAGCGCGCGTTTCCTCGAACATCTTCATTTCGGAGTTCAGCGCTCCACCAAGCAGCATTGTCTTGTCATGAAGACCATCGGTGACGCTGACGAGTTTAGCCACAAAAGCCTCAACCTTATGGATAACTTCGCCACTCATATTCCCCAAAGCCTTTCCAGCCTGGTCAAGGTTGGTAAAGATCGTTCCCCCACCGGTGGACTTGTTGCCGACTGTCTGTGGCTCTTTCGCGATCGGACTCACGGCGGTTATCCATTTCTCGATCTCGTTGTCAACACTCTTGGGTTCAGGAAGCTCTTTCCAAGGATCAACGATCTCGTCAATAGACAAACGAATCTTGTCGAACTCGGCCGCATAATCCGCATCATCTTCGTTGCCGTCCGAGCTAAGCACTTTTCCGCCGCCCCGGCCATCCTTTCCCGGCCTTGCGATATCCTTATCGGCAGAACCTACATACGGCATGGGGAAAGACACCACGTACTTGTCATCCATAATAGTGCAGGTGTCTGTGATTCCAGAGCTTTCGGACATCATGTAGGCGTCGATGGCCGAGCGCTTCAGATAGCCAATTAGCTCTGGCACATCTTCAAAACTGTAGTCTTTCTTTGGATCGTAAGCCATGATGGCAATCCTTCCACGATTTTGTTTGTTTACGTGATTCATGTCGGTATGCGCGACCCAACTTTCGTTGGACACAAACAACCTATCACCGAAATTCCGAGAAGTCAACGCATCTTCAGCAAAAGACTGACAATTAGCTATTTATCCTTAATTCGCATGAATTACTAAAGCACAATTGTTACAATATAACATTTATTAAATAACGTCTACGTATTTGTTGCGGTAACTCGCTTTAGGCACTGTTTCCATCTATGAGAATCATGCCCTCAAAAGTCGTTCTGCTGCGAGCCCTTTCACTATTTGGACACGAAGGTCTCTGAGCGGCTGGCAATGCACAAAGCTAGAGTCGCATCCGCCTACCGTTTTCTTTGGTCGCGCTTCGCGGACGCACCAGCTCAGCCGTGCGAGGCCAGCTGTCACGCATTCGACCTCGCGGGCAGGCGCCTCGGCAAACAGCCGAGGCGCCTTAGCGGCAGTCGCATCATCAGATTACGGATGCTGCACCCCGGCTCGAATGCAGACCTCCGGCTCGGACGGGCAGGCAAGCCGCGCCGTCGGGATCTCTGTTTATCCGGCAGCCATTGCGGCCGGAAATCAGCAGCGCAGCGTATCAGTGGCGGGGCGCGTCAGTAGCGAGGCATCGACGGATCGACGTAAAGCCACCACTGTTTTAGACCTCCCGCAACGTTGATCACCTCAACGCCCTCCGCGGCGAGGGCCTTCGCCGCCTGCATCGAACGGACTCCGCCCAGACAGTAGACGTAAACGGGACCGTCGGGAAGTCTCTTCGCGGCAGCAGAAGGGTCGGCCAGAACATCGGCGAGCGGAATGTGCGTCGAGGGCCGGATCGCGCAAATCGCGCGTTCGTGGGATTCACGGACATCAAGCATCTTCGCCCCCTGCGCGAGCCTGACCGCCACTTCCCTCACATTCGCCTCCGGCACACCCGCATCATGCCCACTAGGTCGAGCTGCACTCGGCTTTGGCGCGCCCGCACCCGGCTTAGTCTGAATCGCATCTGGTTTAGTCTGAGTTGCGCCTGGTCTATTCTGAAGCGCATCTGCTTCAGGCGCAGTCACGCTCGGCCAAGATTGAGCCGCCCCCGGCTTAGACTCGACCGTGCCCCGCCTAAATCGAGCAGTACTCGATTCGGGCTGAACCGCGCCTCGGGATTGGGCCCTCCTTGGCTTAGGCCGAGCCACGTCTGCTTCAGGAGCGCGCACCTCCGGCGTATTCTTCTCAGGCACAGGAAGCCCTGACGCATCCGGTTCGGGCATGTTCGGCTGCGGGGCGCGCACCTGGGGCGCATCCGAATCGACGTCGTCCGGTTCAGGCGTCAAGGTTTCAGAAGCATCAAACTCAGGCTTAGACGCCCTTGGCTCACCCGCCCCGGGCACCCAGGTCTCGGACGGGTCAAATTCGGGCTCACGCGCCTTCGTCCCATCGGCTCCCGGAACCAACGTCTCAGACGGGTCAAACCCCGTCGCACCCGCCCCCGGCACGTCCGCTCCGGGCACCCACGTTTCGGAAGGGTCAAATTCGGGCTCGCGCACCTTCGGCGCGCCCGCACCCGGAACCCATGTCTCAAACGCGTCCGGCTCTGACTCGCGCAGCCAACGCGCGCCAGATTCGGTCAGGCGCGACCCAGGCACATTTGCCCCGGAGACATTTGGTCCGGGCATGCCTCTTTCCGAAGGGCTCGGAACGCCACATGCACTCATCAAGCGCTCTCCTTTCAGGGGCTCCGGCCTATCCCGCCTGCCGAGCAATCGAATCGTCTCATATCGGTTGCTCAGGGCGTCAAGCGCCAGCACGGTTCCCAGAAGAGGTTCGCCGACGCCGGTGATGAGCTTGACGGCCTCGCCCGCCATGGTCGAGCCGACCTGGCCGCACAAACTTCCAATCACGCCGGCCTCGCCGCAGCTCGACGTCGCCCCGGCGGGCGGCGGGCTCGGAAAAAGGTCCCGCAGACACACACCGGGCTCTTTGACGCCGAATTGCCGCGCCCGCCCGCCCGTCCAGAACACCGAAATCTGCGCCGAGTATCGAAGGATCGACC